>Ga0007854_10001511_pt1 | contig 14743 bp, 9 predicted proteins | sample CryBogCBH12Aug08_FD_60382 | JGI IMG/M metagenome (GOLD analysis project Ga0007854, IMG submission 60382) | Freshwater microbial communities from Crystal Bog, Wisconsin, USA - CBH12Aug08 | ecosystem: Environmental > Aquatic > Freshwater > Lake | place: Crystal Bog, Wisconsin, USA | collected...
GACCGCGTCGCCCTGGAATCGAGCACACTCCGTTTGGTTTACGAGGGGCTGGTGGACGCCGGCAACCGGATTGCCCGCCAGTCCGGCAACACGGGCCTTCTCCGCGAAACATTTGATGTCGCCGAACAGGACCGCCTCTGGAGCCTCCGAGCCCTTGTGCCAAGCCCCAACGACTGGCGGACGCGCCTCCCTGCCAGCTACTGGACGCTCCTGTCCCAATACCAGTCCGTACAACGGCAGGCTCTGGCGCAATCGGGACCAAATGGCGCCGCAGCTCCTGCCCGGGCCGCGTCGCTCAAAGCGGAGTTGGAGCGGATTGAGACCCAGGCGGCAGGAGATTCGGAAGCGTCGGCGCCGAAATCCGCCGAGCAGTCAGCGCTCGATCACGTCCGCCGGGTCCTCGCTCCCGACAGCGTCCTGCTCAGCTTCCACGTTACCGAGACCAGCTCCTGGGTTTGGGCCGTCGACAGCAAGGGAGTGGGTGTCTGGCCTCTGCCTCCACTGCCCCGCCTGCGCGACGAAATCCAGAGATACCGCCGCCTTGTGACCGCCGGCGACAACCCGGATGAACTGGGACTTGCCATCTACCGGGATCTTTTCGGACAAATTCCCGGTGCGGTACTGCAAAAGGACCGCTGGCTTCTGGAATTGGACGGGCCTCTGTATGAACTGCCGTTTGCCGGCCTTGTCACGGGATACGCGGCAGGCAAACCGGTCTATCTGGTGGAAACCGCGGCACTCCAGTCGATCCCCTCCGCGCTCCTGCTGGAACGGGGCACACTGTCGTTGGCCGGCGGTTTCCTCGGCATCGGCGATCCGGTCTACAACGCCGCGGACCCACGGTTCCGGGGACCCAAATCGAACCCCGGCTACGCCCTCCCGCGCCTGCCCGGGACGGCGGCCGAGGTGGAGGCTTGTGCGCTGGAATGGCGCGGCGGCCGTTCGGATGTGCTGACCGGCTCGGCGGCCGCACTGGACCCGGTGCGCGACGCCATGCGCCGGGATCCCTCAGTGATTCACTTCGCCACGCATGTGGTCAGTGCCCCCGGGGACTTCCGGTCCGGCATGATCGCCCTCAGCCTGGACTCGTCGGGTGCGATGGGCCTGCTGGGACCCCGGGAAATTGTCGCCCGCCCGGTACACGCGGGCCTCGTGGTGCTCGATGGATGCCATTCGGCTCAAGGGGAATCCCTGCCCAGCTCCGGCCTCATGGGGCTCACCCGGGCGTGGATCGGTGCCGGCGCCGGTGCGGTCCTGGCCACCCAGTGGGATATTCCCGATGACGGCGCGCGGACTTTCATGCAGGCGTTTTATTCGACATTGCGCTCTTCTCCGGAAAAAGGAGCGGCCTTCGCATTACGTCAGGCGCAGTTGGAGACAAAATCCCGCGAACCCGGCGTAACGCGCTGGGCAGGCTACTTCCTGCTGGGCAAGGTGCAGTAGACTGACGTTGCTATGATCTGACCAGTGGGAACCGTCTCTCCAGGCTCGGAGGAGAATAATCAGGATCTGTTCGGAATCCCGGACTGGTCCCAACTGGTCCTGCGTATTCGCAACGGAGACTCGGCCGCAATGGGCGAGCTGTACCATGTCTTTGGCCGGGGCATCCGCTACTTCCTGCTCCGCAAACTGGGACCCAAGGACGTGGATGACCGGGTTCACGACGTCTTCCTGATTGTCGTCGACTCCATCCGCAACGGGGAACTGCGCGATCCGGAGCGTCTCATGGGGTACGTGCGCACCGTCGTGAAGCGGCAAATCGCCGCCAGCATTGCCGACGCCGTAAACCGCCGCAATACGGAGGTCGATTACGAGGACAATCTCTTCTCCCTGGCGGACTCCCGCGAGGACCCGGAAAGAGAAGTGGAAGCACACCAGCGCGAGGAGATAGCCCGGCGGGTGCTGGAAACCGTATCCGGCCGCGACCGTGAAATTCTCTACCGGTTTTATGTGCAGGAGCAGCCAATGGAGGTCATCATGGAACAAATGGACCTTTCGTACAACCAGTTTCGTCTGCTTAAATCGCGTGCATTGACACGGTTTGGAAAAATTGGACGCCGATTGGCCGCTGGTACGGCACTGGGAGCAAGAAAATATATTGGCAGAGAGTGAGAAAATTTTGCCGCCAACGCACTCCTTATTTAGAGGAGCATTTTAAGACGTGGAACCATCGATTCATCTCTCCGACGAGCAACTGGAATTGTACGCTCTTGATCGTTTGGCCGACGCCGACGAAGATCGGATCGAAGGCCATCTGCTGTTGTGCGATCCGTGCCGAAACCGGCTGGATGAGATCGGAGCCTTCGCCTTCGGAATGCGGAGTGCTCTCAGGCAGACGCCTCCCCACGTGTGCGACGAGCAGTCCCGGTCCCCCTGGTCCTGGTTTCCGTGGCGAAGCTGGATGATGCCGGCGCTGTCCCTGGGCTGTGTGGCGGCAATTCTGCTGGTGATGGTGCTGGTCCGGCAGCCCGGAGACAGCCGCAATCTGGCAGCATTGGCGACGCTGACACTGACCGCAACCCGTGGCAGCGGGACGGCTGAAGCCGTGGCGGTTCCCTCGAAGGAATATGACCTTCTGTTGGCCGACGGCGGGCCTGACGGAACAGAAGTGAAGGTTTTTGACGCCGCCGGAACACAGGTCTGGAACGGCAAACCGCTGCACTCCGCCGCCGGCGCACTTGCAAAGATCCCGGTGTCGCTCGCGAACGGACTTTACCTGGTGCGGCTGGAGGATGCCGGCGGCCGGACCCTGCATGAGTACAGCTTCCAGGTCCGGCCGTAAACGGGCGGCCTACCTGCCCGGGACCAGCACCAGCGTTTCCTTGGCCTCCACTTTCCCGAACTGCATCGGGAAGCTGCGGCCGGAGTAATAGCTTTCCCATTGGTCGCGGTAGTGGGAGGATGCCACATTTCCGGACTGCCCGATCGGCAGACTCATCAAAGAATCCTCCCAATTGCCCACCGAGGCGTCCATCCGTTCCGAGGGACCCAGACGTCTTGTCGTCTGTTTTACCGTCGTCGGAGATCCGCTCATCGGTTCCGGCCCGATATTGAAATAACGGCCGACGTAGGGAAATTTGGAACCGACCGGGTGCTGAATATCCACAAAGGTGTACCGGCCCCAACGCCAGCGCGCCGGTGCCAGACCCTGTTGCTTCTGTCCTTCGGCAATACCTTCGGCCAAACACCGCAGCAGCAGTTCGCTGTAGTCAGAAAACCAGCCTTCCGGACGCTCTCTCAGAAGCCTTTCAATCACGGCCGGTGCCATCTGGGCTTCATACGCGTCACCAGCCCGGGGGGCGACACGGTCCGCCACAGCCTTGCGGAGACGCTGAAATGCCAGAGTGACAATCAGCGGCTCGGCGTGATCCTTGTCCATCTGCCCGTCCCATTTCCGCAGCATTTGCACCGCTTCGCCCAGAGTCGCGTCGCTGGCGCCGCGCTTGTCGTAGACGGCGACAATCTGATCCGCCAGAAATTTGCCAAACGCGCTGTAGACGTCCTTCTGAATGCGGAGCATGTCGGCTGGCTTTAGCTTGTTGCCGCCGGAGACCAGAAGATCCAGAATTTGGTTGGCCCGGTAGGGCGGCGCAAATCCGCCCGCAACGGGATACTTGTAGTCGTCCGGAAAAGGGTTCTGGTTGGCCGTAACGATGTAGCCCCTTTTCGGATTGAGACTGTGCGGCAATTCTCCGAATGGAATATAGCCGTCCCATTCGTAGTTTCCGGAAGTTCCGTCCACCGGAACGTCGCCCGGGAAGTTGTGCCGTACAGGCAGTTTTCCGGCCACGTGATAACCGATATTGCCGTCCACGTCCGCGTATACGAAGTTCTGGGGGGGACCGCCGAAACCGCTCAGCGCGGCCTCGAACTCGTCCCAGTTCCGCGCGCGGTTCACGTCGAGAAAGATGTTGTGAAAGATCGAAGCGTCTTGCGCCGTCCAGCGGAGCGATGCGATTTTGCCGTCCGAGACGCTGATCGCCGGCCCGTGGCGCGTAACCCAGGACACCGACTCGTCCGGTTGCCTGCCCTTCACCGCGATCACTTCCCGCTCCTGCCTGGCCTGTTCCAGATGCTGCCGGTACAAATATTGACCCGTGCGGATGTCCATCCGCTCCTCATACAATTCCTGGGTCTCGAAGCCAAGATTCGTCATGCCCCAGGCAATACGGTCGTTGTGGCCGCCCACAATCCCGGGCAATCCCGGCAGGGAAACGCCGGTAACGTTCAGCCCCGGAGCCCTCAGGTGGACCAGGTACCAAATCCCCGGTACCCCGAATTCCAAGTGCATGTCATTGGAAAGAAGCGGCTTGCCGCTGGCGGTGTGGGCCCCGGAAATCGCCCATGCATTGGACCCGGGATGCTCCTCGCCGCCCATCGCCGGAGAGAATCCCCAGGAGGTTCGGGTCGGGAACAGGAATGCCACTTTGTCCGGTTCTCCGGCCCGGATCATCTGGTCTTTGAGAAGCTTGGTCTTCCAGTCGTTGGTGAGAGTTCGAAACATCTGGAGCGAGGCGAGGATTCCGTCGACCGCGCTCCAGGGCCTGGGATCGTAACCCAGGACCGAAAATTCAAACGTATACCTGCCGCGGTGCGTCTCAATATACGAATTCACACCCCGGGCATAGGCCGCAAATGCGGCCCGGTCGCGGACCGAAAGCCTCGTGTAGATTTCTTCCGCCGTGCGGCGCATTCGCAACCGGCGGGAGTCCCGGTCGGCTTCCAGCGTTGCCGTGCCGACGATCTCGGATACTTCTCCGGCCGCCACCCGGCGCAGCGTGTCCATTTGCCACAGCCGGTCCGAAGCAGTCACATACCCTTGTGCCACCCACGCATCTTCCTCGGAGCTGGCGTTTATGTGGGGAACGCCCAGGGCGTCCCGGACGATTTCAACCCGCCGCACGACCGCGGCGGGAGACTCGCCGGAGGTCTCCGGCAGAACACGCAGGAAATACCAGTAGAAGGCCCCGGCGGCAAGAACTGCGGCCGTTCCGAGCAGGACGTTCACCACGAACAAGATGCGGCGCACTAATTGCGATTGTAGCGGACCCGCGAACACCCCCGGGCGGGAAGGCGCTATAATTCGGGTCGCAGAGATGAACCGCCGCCAATTTACCACCGTCGCCGGAGGAGTTCTGGCATCCCCGTTCCCCGCCACCGCAGCCTCGCCGGAAGCGGTGGATACAACGCTCCGTGACGGCATCGCGAGGCGCGGTATTCCGGCGGCCGTGGGGATGTTCGCTTCCTACTACAAGACTCTCTATTCCGGGGCCTTCGGCGTCCGGGATTCCTCCGGCACTCCGGTAACTGTCGATTCGATCTTCAGCATCGCCTCGATGACGAAGGCCGTCACAACCGTCGCCGCACTGCAGTTGGTCGAAAAGGACGAGATCGGGCTGGATGAGCCGGTCGGCAAAGTGCTGCGGGAACTGGCACGCATCAACGTGGTGGAAGGCTTTGACAACAAGGGGGAGCCGATTCTCCGCCCTGCCAAGACGCCGCTCACCTTGCGCCATCTGCTGACCCATACCTCCGGCCTCTGCTATTCCACCTGGGACGAAACGGCATTCCGCTATGCCGCCAGGGAGGGTCGTCCGGAAGCCCTCATGTTCGAGCCCGGCACGCGGTGGCAGTACGGAACCGGCGTCGACTGGGCCGGCCGGCTCGTGGAGCGCCTCTCCGGTCAGACCTTGGAGGAGTACTTCCAGGTGAACATCCTCCGTCGCCTGGACATGGTGGACACCAGCTTCCTCGTTCCGGAGTCAAAGTTCCCGCGCGTCGTCTCGGGCTATACCCGCCAGCCCGACGGCACGTTGAAACAGGTGGAGCGCAAACCCCCGACCCCGCCCAAATCATTTAACGGCGGAGGCGGTCTTTACTCCACCGCCGCCGACTACACCCGCTTCATGCAGATGATTCTGGGCAACGGTCGCGGCATCAATACGCAGGGAATTTTGCAGCCCGGAACCGTCGAGTGGATGAAGACCAACCAGATCGGCCCGCTCAGCGCGGGCAAGATGAGGAGTTACATTCCGGGCACCTCGCTCGACGTGGATATTCAACCCGGTCACAAGGAAAAATGGAGCCTTGGTTTCCTGATCAATACAGACGCCTATGAGGGAGGGCGCTCCGCCGGAAGCCTGGCCTGGGCCGGTCTGTTCAACACGTTCTACTGGATCGACCCCGCCCGAAACGTCTGCGGCGTTCTCCTGATGCAAATGCTCCCGTTTGTCGATACCCAAGCCGTGGGCCTGTTGGGCGATTTCGAGCGCGCGGTCTACCGGGGGTAGCTATTTGGCCAATTCCCGGGCCATCTGCCCGCGGTCGAGTTCGTTCTCCCAACGTGCCACCACGACCGTTGCCACGGCGTTGCCCGCCAGATTCGTCAGCGCGCGCACCTGGGACATGAACCGGTCCACACCCAGCAGCAGCGCAATCCCGGCAACCGGCACGGTTCCCAATGATGACAGCGTGGCCGCCAGTGTAATGAACCCGCCGCCCGTCACCGCGGCGGCCCCCTTGGAGGTCAGCATCAGCACGATCAGCAGGACGAATTCCTGCCCTGTGGAGAGTGGAGTGTTGGTCGCCTGCGCCACAAAAATTGCCGCAATCGTGAGGTAAATCGATGTGCCGTCCAGATTGAACGAGTAGCCCGAGGGCACCACCAGGCCCACCACCGGCTTGGCACAGCCCAATTGTTCCAGCTTTCTCATCAGTCCGGGCAGTGCGGTCTCCGACGACGAAGTCCCGAGCACCAACAGGAATTCCTCCCGCAAATACCGCAACAGCCGCCAGAGGTTTACGCCGTGCAGCCGCGAGATTGTGCCCAGCACGATCGAAACAAACAACAGACTGGTCAGGCAGACGCAGCCCATCAGCTTGGCCAGCGGAATCAGTGTCTTCAGGCCGAACTTTCCCACCGTAAAGGCCATCGCGCCGAAGGACCCGACCGGAGCCGCCTTCATGACAATTTCCATCACGCCGAACAAGGCATGCACAAAGTTGTCGCAGCCGTTGATGATGGATCTCCCCTGCGGAAAGCGCCCCAGCGAGATCCCGAAGAGGATCGCCACCAGCAATACCTGCAGGATCTCGCCCTTCGCAAATGCCCCCGCCATGGTGTCCGGAATCACATTCATCAGGAAATCGACCGTGTGCATCGCCTTCCCAGGCCCGGCATAGTCCTGCACCGATTTCGCGTCCAGGGTTGCCGGATTCGCATTGATCCCCGCGCCCGGCTGAAGTATCTTCACCAGAACCAGTCCGATCAGCAATGCAAACGTGGTCACAACCTCGAAGTACAGCAGCGACTTGACGCCGATGCGCCCCAATTTCCGCATGTCGCCCGCGTTGCCGATCCCCACGACGACCGTGCAGAAGATGATGGGCGCGATGAGCATCCGCACCAGCTTGATGAACGCATCGCCCAGCGGCTTCATGTCGGTGCCAAGCGATGGCCGCAGAGCGCCCAGCGCCACGCCGGCCAAAATCCCTATAAGAACTTGAAAATGAAGGGATTTGTAGAACGGTCGGGGGGCAGCTGCGGCTACACTGGTCGCCGGACTTGGCATTGTTGAATTGTATCGGACCGTCCGGTCCGTTACATCGTCAGCAGAGCGGCCATCAGTTCAATACCGTCCCAGAGGTTCTGGATGCGCAGATTCTCGTTGGAGCTGTGCTGGTTGTTGTCATGGTTGGCGATCGGGATGGTGATGGTGCGGGTCCCCACGGCGCGTTCAATCGCCACCAGCGGTACGCTCCCGCCCATGGTGGGGAGCTTGACGGACGGTCCCCGGGCGCTCTCCACGACGCGGATCACCTCCTGGGAGATCGGCAGGTCCATGGACGTCCGGGCGGCCGCATACCCCTCGCGGTTGGTGATCAGAGCAATTTTCGGGTGCGCCATGCGGACTTCCGCGGACGGCTCCGCATCCACGACAAAGTATCCCTGCTTCCGGACGTGTTCCACTACCCGGTCGAGCGTGCGCATCGGGTCCATTCCCTTCACCAGGCGCATATCGATGGAGGCGGAGGCCGTCGACGGGATCACGTTCGACGCCTGGTCTCCCGTCCGCGAACTCGCCATGCCCCGCACGTTGAACGAAGGCGACTGGAGGAGTTCCACCAGCTTTTTCGGGGCGCCTTCGGTCGACCCGAGCCAGAGTTCCCGCATCAAGTCTGCGTCCACGGCGGGGGCCTCCGCGACAGCGCGGCGCTCCGTTTCGCTCAACGGCTCGATACCGTCGTAGAACCCCTCCACCAGCACGCGGCCGGAGTCATCCTTCATCGACGCCAGCAGCCGTGCCAGGTCCATTGCCGGATTTGGGGCCCAGTTGCCATAGTGACCGCTGTGCAGTTCGCGGCGGGGCCCGTACAGCGTGATATTGAATCCCACGACGCCGCGGGCGCCGAAGGCCACCAGTTGGCGCCGGGTCTGATGCACCGGGCCGTCGCAAATCAGCCAGATATCTCCCGTGAACAGTTCCTTGTGGGCGGCCAGCAATGCTTCCAGGTTCGTCGAGCCCGCCTCTTCCTCGCCTTCGAATACAAACCGGATATTGGACCGCTGCCTGATTCCCGCCGCACGGATCGCGTCCAGCGCCGTCACGATGGCGATGATCGGAGCCTTGTCGTCCGAGGCCGACCGGGCATAGATGCGCGATTCCGGGTCGAAACGGGTGCCGGGAGCGGGCAGCGGAATCACGCGCCCGTCCTTGTCGAGAGCCCGGTCCCTCAGTACCGGCTGAAACGGCGGAGTCGCCCACTCTTTGGGGTCGAGCGGCTGGCCGTCGTAGTGGGCATAGAAAACGATGGTGCGGGTGGCCCCGGGCGTCAGAATCTCGCCGCGCACCACGGGGTTGGCTGATCCGTGCTCCACCAGTTGCGCGCGCACGCCCCGCTTTTCGAGCATCTTCGCGATGAGGTCGGCGTTACGCCGGATGTTGACACGGTCCCGGCTGAGGTTGGGCACCGCGAGAAGGTCAAGGAACTCGCTGACGATGCCTTGCTCGTGGGACTCCCTCCACTTTCGCGCCGCCTGGGAGGCGGGATTGGTCTGAGCCGGTGCGGGAAGAGCGGCTAGAAGCAGAAACAGGGACAGGCAGCGCATTTTCACGCACTGTAACACGTCCGGCCGCCGTAAATCCGGTTGCTGAATTAACCGCTAAAGCTGGGAAACTTTGGAAAGGCAGTTGCGGACGGGCGCAACATGGTGGACAATGGCCTTGCCATGAGACTGCGGGTACTCGGGATCATCCTCGCCGGAGGAAAGGGCACACGCCTTTATCCACTTACGAAGGAGCGCGCCAAACCGGCCGTTCCGTTCGGCGGAAAATACAGAATCGTCGACTTCGTTCTAAGCAACTTTGTAAACTCCGGGCTCCACTCGATTTACGTTCTGACGCAGTTCCGCAGCCAGAGCCTGCTGCAGCACCTGAGCGAGGGCTGGCAACTGGGCGGCATCCTCAAGAACCAGTTCATCATTCCCGTACCGGCCCAGATGCGGTCAGCCGGCGAAACCTGGTATCAGGGGACCGCCGATGCGATCCACCAGAACATCAACCTGATCGAGCAGGCCGAGCCGCACGTCGTGGCGATCTTTGGTGCCGACCACATCTACCGGATGAACATCGCGCACATGATCGAGTTCCACGAGAACCTGAACGCGGCGTGCACCATCGCGGCCATACCGGTGCACCGGCGCCACGCGCACGAATTCGGCGTGATCGAGGCGGGCGAGGACAACCGGATTCTCAACTTCCACGAGAAGAATCCGAACGCCCCCACCATCCCCGGCCAGCCGGAGATGGTTTATGCCTCGATGGGCAATTATCTTTTCGAGACGCGCATGCTCCTGAGGGCCTTGCGCGAGGACGCCGAGGACGAAAACAGCACCCACGACTTCGGCCGCGACATTCTGCCCCGCCTGGTAAACGAGCAGCAGCCGGTCTACGCCTACGATTTCCAGACCAACAAGATCCCCGGCGAGCCTCCGGGCGAGCCCTACTGGCGCGACGTGGGAACCATTGAGGCCTACTGGGAGGCCAATATGGATCTCCGGGCCGTCAAGCCGCCGCTCAATCTGTACAACCGGCAATGGCCGCTGCGCACCTCCAGCTACCCGGATCCGCCCGCGAAGTTTACTTTCGACGAGCAGAACCGCAGGGGCGAGGCGATTGATTCCATCGTCGCCGGAGGCTGCATCCTCTCCGGCGGCCGGGTGAAGAACTCGATCCTGGCCTCCGGCGTGAAAGTCCATACCGGCGCCGAGGTGGAGGACAGCGTGATTCTCGATAATTGCGACATCGGACGGCGCGCCAAGATCCGCCGCGCCATTCTGGACAAGAATGTCCGCGTGCCCGAGGATTGGACCATCGGGTACGATCTGGAGCGGGACAAAAAGCTCTACCACGTGACGGAAACGGGCATCGTGGTGGTGGAGGGCAACCGCTCCCCGGTGGACGTTTCCACTCTGCTCGTCTAGGGCTTCGAATCGAAATATGGCGCAAAGGGGCGGCCTGCCGGACGGGCCGTCCTTTGCTGCATGGGCGGGCCTCATTCGGACCGCGATAGAATGGCGACAGTTCCCTACCCTATGCTGGCAGCCCTTTTTCTGCTCCTCGCCGCCGCTCCCGGGTTTGATGAGACCTTCCGTTCCGGCCTGCTGGCGCTCCAGCGGGGAGACCTGAAAGCGGCAGAATCGGCACTTTCTCAGGCATCCAAACTGGAACCGGGTGACGGACGGGTCTGGGTCGCGCTGGCGCAGGTTCGTCGCCGCCTGGGGGACGGGGCCGGTTCCGAAGCCGCAGCCGGGCAGGCGGCAAAAACCGCCGCGGGGAACAGGCCGCTGCTGCTCGCCCTGCGTACTTACTACTTCGAGGCCGCGAAACCCCTGCTGCAGTCCGAACACTTCGCCGAGGCAGCCAGTCTGCTGGAAACCGCCCGCTCCCGGGTGCCGGGCGACCCCCAACTTGAGTTGGCACTCGGCGTGGCCTGCTACGGCCTGCGCCGGTTTGACGATGCCGCCGCGGCATTCCTGCGCACCATCGACCTCGATCCCGCCATCGAACAGCCCTACGTCTTCCTGGGACGGTTTCCCGATCAGGTGCCGGACCGTCTGCCCGAAATCATCCGCAGATTTGCGGCATACGAGCAGGCGCATCCCGACAGTCATCTGGGCTATTTCCTGCATGCCAAAGCCCTGGATGCCGAGGGTGCCGATGCGGAGACCGCCCTGAAGCTGCTGGAGAAAGCCGAATCCCGGAACAGTGCCGATGCTCAGATCCAGTTCGAACTCGGTATGGTGCTGGACCGCCTGCGCCGGTTCGGCGATGCGTCCCGGCACTACGAGCGGGCGGCCCAACTCGACCCCTCGGACGCGCCCACGCAGTACCGCCTCGCCCGCGTGTATGGTCGTCTGGGCCGCGAGGAGGAGGCACGCAAGGCCCGCGAAGCCCACGACCGGCTGACCCGCAGCCAGGAGGTGGTCCGGTGACGCGCCGGGAGTTTGCCGCGGCAATTTCTGCGGAGGGACTGCTGCCGTCCCGGTCCGTTCAGGCCGCTCCCTTCGAGGTCCGCTTCCGCAAGGCCAATCCGTTTGACGCGTTGATAAAACTTGCGTTGCCCGGCTCGGATGAGTTTGCGGGTGAGAAGGAGGCGGCCGATTGGGAGGCGCGCCTGCGGCGCGTGTTTGCAGGCGGAGAGCCCGCACCGGCTGCTCTTGGCGATTGGGTTGCGCGCGTCCGGCGGGACCCGGGCTCGCGCGTCCGTTTTTCGGCACTGCCCGACAACCGGGTCCGTTTCGAAATCACGTTGCGCGGGGAACACCATACCGGTCTCTGGCGGCTGCCGGATTTTCAGGTGCTTTCGCAGGATACCGTCCGGTCGGCCCGGCCCTTTTTCCAGGACGCAACCGGGCATGTCTTCGGGGCCGTCCCCTCGTTCCGCGACCAGCTTTTGGGGGGCAACCCCTATTGGCGCGCGCGGCTGGATTCCGCCGCGGGAATCGACGTATTCGGCAATCAGGGCATTGCGGCCGGCGACATCGACAACGACGGCGTGGACGAGATCTACGTCTGCCAGCCCGGCGGACTGCCGAACCGTCTGTACAAATTCCTTCCGGACGGCACCGCCGAGGACATCACCGAGCGGGCCGGACTCGCTGTTCTGGACGAGACCACTTCGGCACTCTTCGTGGATTTCCGCAATTCCGGCCACCAGGATCTGGTAGTTCTGCGCGGCTCCGGCCCGCTTCTCTTTCTCAACCAGGGGGACGGCACCTTCCGGGAACTGCCGGACGCATTCCGCTTCCGCACTGCCCCGCAGGGCTCGTTTACCGGCATGGCGGCGGCGGATTACGACCGTGACGGCAGGGTGGATCTCTACCTTTGCTGCTACGTCTATTTCCAGAGTGAGGACCAGTATCAATACCCCGCGCCCTACCAGGACTCGCGCAACGGGCCGCCAAACTTTCTGTTCCGCAATGCGCTCACGGCCGACGGCGGTTTCTTCGAGGACGTAACCTCCGAAACCGGCCTGGGCGAGAACAACGACCGCTTCTCTTTCGCGACCACCTGGTGCGATTACGACGGCGACGGCTGGCCGGACTTGCACGTGGTCAACGACTTCGGCCGCGACAACCTCTACCGCAACCGGAACGGCAGATTTCATGACGGGGCCGCCGCCGCCGGTGTGGATGACGCCGGTCCCGGCATGAGTTCCGCCTGGTTTGACTATGACGGCGACGGGCGGCCGGATCTCTACGTCTCCAACATGTGGACTGCGGCCGGGCAGCGGGTAATGCGTGACCCCGGCTTCACGCCGCTCTCCCGCGACCCCGCCGCCTGGGCCAAACACGCCAAGGGCAATTCGCTGTTCCGCAACAAGGGAGACGGCACTTTTGAGGACACGGGGGACGCCCAGGGCGTCGAAATGGGCCGCTGGGCCTGGAGTTCGGGCGGATTTGATTTCGATCTGGACGGCACGCCGGAAATTCTCATCTGTACCGGAATGGTTTCAAACGGCGGTGGACCGGAGTTGGAGAGCTTCTTCTGGCGGCAGGTGGTCGCCAAGACCCCGGCGGCCGCTTCAGGCGAAGCCCCGGCGTACGAAAACGGCTGGAATGCGCTGAACCAGATGATCCGGGAAGACGCCTCCTGGAACGGGCGCGAGCCGAACGTATTTTACGTGCGCCGCGACGGCCGTTATCATGACGCCTCCGGAGTGAGTGGCTTTGATTTTGCGGACGACACACGCACCTTCGCCGTCACGGATTTCGATGGTGACGGCAGGGCCGACCTGATCCTCAAGAGCCGGCTCGCGCCGCAGATCCGGGCACTGCGGAACGACTGCTCCGGGGACCGTCCGTCGATTGCATTGCTGCTGCGCGGAGTGAAATCAAATCGGGATGCGATTGGCGCGCGGGTCGAGGTCAACGGGCAGGTCCAGTGGCTGCAGGCCGGGTCCGGATTCCTTTCGCAGCATTCGAAGACACTGATTTTCGGCCTTGGGGGAAGAGCGGCGGCGGCGGTGCGGGTCCTTTGGCCCTCCGGCCTGACGCAGGAGTTTGAAGCGCTGGAGCCGGGAGCCGTCTACACGCTGACAGAGGGCTCCCGGGAAACCCGGGCGAAGAGACTCCGCCCCCGCTCCGAGTGGCGCGCCCGGCCGGTCCCGGCGCGAAATTCTCCCGATCCCGCGGACGCCTGGCTGCTTGAGCCTGTCCCGACGCCCGAAAGCCACAAGGGCCCGGGGTTTGTCGTGCTGCATACCGGTGACCCGGTGCCCGCGCCGGCGGACGTGCGGGTGGAGGGCGTCGACCTGCGGCACGCCCCGGACGATACCGCCGCGGCATGGAGCCTGTTCCGCCGGTACCTGTTTGAATACCGGGCACCGCTTGCACCCCCGATGACGGTACTGCTGGATTCCGAAAGCCGCGCCCGGAAGGTCTATGCCGGAATTCCCGCCGAAGCGGCGATGCGCGCCGACCTCCGCCGCATCGACCAAAACCGCGAACTCGCACTGCCCTTCCCCGGAAAATATTACTCGCCCCCCCACCGCAACTACTTCAAATTCGGAGCGGCGTTCTACTGGGCCGGATATCCCGAGCGGGCCCTGCCGTATCTGGAGGAGACGGTCCGGGCACGACCGGACAACTGGAGGGCCATGCTGGCCGCAGCCCGCATTCAGCAGGAGTTGGGGCGCCACCGGGATGCGGTCTCGACATTCGGGCGCGTCCTTGGGGTGCGTCCGGCGTACGCCCCGGCGATGGAAGGCCAGGGCGAATCGCTATTGAAGCTGGGCAACCGGACGGACGCCAAATCCGCATTCGAACGGGCGGTTGCGGTGGATCCGCAGTGCGCCGACGCCTGGAACCAGCTGGGAATCATGGCCGGAGAGGCCAACGACCTCGTCGCGGCGCGGCAGCATTTCGAGAAGGCGATCGCAGCGCGGCGGGACCACACCGGGGCGATCAACAACCTGGGGGTGCTGTTCGCGAAACTCGGCCAGGCGAACGATTCCATTGCTGCCTTCCGGTACGGAATCTCAGTCGACCCCGACGATGAGCAACTGTACATGAACCTCGCGCGGATCTATGTGACGACAGGTCAGCGGGACCAGGCAACCGCACTGTTGCGGCAACTGATGGAGCGAAAGCCCGGGAATGCCCTGGCGGCCCGGGCGCTGCGCGACCTGGAGGGGCGGTGACTCCCGCGTAGCGCCATCCCGGAGATCGTCAGAAGGACTA
>Ga0007854_10001512_pt1 | contig 14740 bp, 13 predicted proteins | sample CryBogCBH12Aug08_FD_60382 | JGI IMG/M metagenome (GOLD analysis project Ga0007854, IMG submission 60382) | Freshwater microbial communities from Crystal Bog, Wisconsin, USA - CBH12Aug08 | ecosystem: Environmental > Aquatic > Freshwater > Lake | place: Crystal Bog, Wisconsin, USA | collected...
TTCTATTTATATTGCTAGAGAAAACGGCAACAAAAACCCTTCCAGGAGCATTCTGAAATAAGTCATTGTATGTAGGCTCAATAGTGCTTTCACTTGGAGTTCGTCCAGGTCTAGATGCACACAAACATTCATTAAGCAGCGCTAATACACCTTCATCACCTAGTTGCTTTAATCTATCTGTATCAGATTTTTCATGATCTAGCGGATTTGGATCTAGTCTATAGTCGCCTGTACAAATTATTTTTCCTACTGGTGAGTCAACGACTACACAGGTACTTCCAGGAATAGAGTGAGTTATTCTCACTAGTTCCAAGAAGAATGGACCTACTTTTAATTTTTCGTGAGTTACCTCGTTAAGCACTACTGTTCGAAGCTCAAAACCATCGGGCATTGGCTGGCCAAAGTTTTCAAAGTGCTTAGCAATCATTCCAATTGTGAATTTAGATCCATATATTGGTGCTGGAACTTTTGGCACAATGTGAGGCAATCCTCCAATGTGATCAAGGTGTCCGTGAGTAATTACATAACCCCTTACCTTATTCTTGATTGATTCTAAATATGTAATGTCACAAATTGCGTAATTAATACCAGGTAAATCAATTCCAAGTTCATTTCCACAATCAATTACTAGAGCATCGTTCATATACTCTAGGACTATCATGTTCTTAGATCCACCAGCATCCATACCACCAAGAGCGGTTATTTTTAGAGCTGGGGTGTCATCGATGAAATTAGCTCGCTTTTTTACGTCAGTAGCATTTGAAGATGCATACTGATTTATTATTCTTTGAGCATCATCTTGATTTCTTCTTTGAGCTCTTATTGCAGCTCCTCGAGATGATCCTCTATTATTTTTCTTATCGTTAGTCATATTTTCCTTTCTATAGTTATATGATTTTGAATTTTATGATTCTTTAAATTAAATCTGGGATTTTATGAAAATCATTCATTAACGTCTGTCGCATCGAGCCGTTATATAGTGCTACGGCTGGATGATACAAAGGTAAATAAGTTATCCCATCTACTTTTTCTGCTACTCCATGCGCTTCGGATATCTTCTTCCCCGGCAGAAAGCAATCCATGCTATGCCTACCCAATGTAACAACAAGCTTTGGAGCAATAATAGAAATCTGCTGCTTCAAATATGGCAGAAAAGCTTTCTTCTCATCCTTTGATGGATCACGGTTCTCAGGGGGCCTATATTTAACAATATTAGTTATATAAACTTCTTCTCTAGATAGGCCAATTTTTTCAAGCATTTCATTGAGTAACTTACCCGAAGCACCTATGAAAGGCTTTCCCATTTCATCCTCTTTTTTTCCAGGAGCTTCTCCTATAAATACGACTTTAGAATCGTGACTTCCATCGCCAAAAACAAGCTGTGTTGCCCCAGACTTTAGTTCGGGGCAAACATTATCTTCGACAATTGTCGCACTAAGCCTATCTAGTAAATGCTTCTTATTCTCTGATTCCATAAATTACTTATTCGGTTTAAAAACTTTTATTATTCTGTTAATAAAAATTATTATCAATAGTAAAGTTCCACCATACTCCCACCAGCTTCCTGTAAAAATCGCTCTGGATGCTACTAGGTATATAAGTCCAATTAGAACTAAGCTTCCACCCAAGTTCAAGTATCTAATATTTCGAGAACTTATCTTCTTTGCCAAGGCTTATTTCCCTTCTTTTTTTACAGCTTTCATACTTAATTGTAATCTTCCGCGGTCATCGATAGCAACCAACTTAACGTTTACCTTATCGCCCTCGTTGACAACATCAGTAGTCTTATTGACGCGTTCTTCGCTGAGCTCACTAATATGCACTAAGCCTTCTTTGCCAGGCATAATTTCAACGAATGCTCCGAATTCTAATACGCTTACAACCTTACAGTTTGTGTATATTCGTCCTACTTCTGGATCGTCGGTAATGTTCTTAATCCAAGCTATTGCACCATCAATTGATTCCTTATTAGGACTTGCAATCATAACTGTACCGTCGTCCTTAATGTCGATTTCAGCACCAGTTTCAGCAATAATCTTATTAATTGTCTCGCCGCCTTTTCCAATAATCTCTCGGATCTTATCTGGATTAACCTTAATAGCCACAACTTGTGGAGCATATTTGCTTAATTCCTTTCTAGGTCGCCCTAGAGTTTTGAGCATGATGTCTAAAATATGCGCCCTTCCAGCCTTACCCTGCTCTAAAGCCTGGGCAAGAATATCTATGCTTAGACCATGAACCTTCATATCCATTTGAAGTGCGTTAATTCCCTTGGAAGTTCCGGCAACCTTAAAGTCCATGTCACCAGCAAAATCTTCTGCATCGGCGATATCGCTAAGAATAGCCACGTTATCGCCATCCATCATAAGCCCCATAGCTATTCCACTAACAGGAGCTTTTAGTGGAACACCAGCATCCATTAGTGCTAAACAGCTAGAACATGTAGCAGCCATTGAGGTACTACCGTGTTGACTCATAATTTCAGTTACAGATCGTATTACATAAGGAAACACTTCTTCTGATGGGATAACTGGGAGCAATGCTCTCTCAGCCAAAGCGCTATGACCAATTTCACGTCGACCAGGACTACCAAGTCTTCGGACTTCACCAACTGTGTATCCAGGTGCGTTGTAGTGGTGCATGTATCTCTTCTCAGAGCTCTTTTCCATAGTATCTACAAGTTGCGCATAGCTCATAGGAGCTAAAGTAACAATGTTCAATCCCTGAGTCATTCCTCGGGTGAATAAGCTTGAACCATGGGCTCTAGGTAACAGACCAACCTCGGCACTAATAGGCCTAATTTCTGTGAGCTTACGTCCATCAGGTCTTTCTTTATCTTCGAGAACACCTTTTCTAACATCTTTATTAATTGCTGATCCAAAAGCTTCAAGATATGCAGATTTATTTTCAGCAAATAATTCCTCACCATCTTTTTCTAAGAAGTGACTCAATAAGTCCGCCTTAAGTTCTGCGATTTTTTCATTTCTTGTAGGATAATCAACTCGGATTTTGGCGCCCATTTTACCTTCAAGAAACTTATTCACCGCTTCTTGAATTTCTTCTGCAATTCCAATGACTGAGTAGTCCATTGGCTTAACGCCAACTTTAGCAACTAGTTCTTTTTGTAGGCTAATAGCTGGTTGAATCGCTTTTTGAGCAAATTCTAGAGCTTCGACAACTTCAGCTTCAGAAATCTCATTCGCTCCAGCTTCAACCATAGTAATGGCATGCTCGGTTCCGGCAACAACTAAATCTAGATCACCTTTTTCAAGCTGCTCAAGGCTTGGCAATGCCAATAACTTGCCATCAATCTTTCCAACTCTAATACCGGCTATAGGGCCATCGAATGGAGCTCCAGTTAGCATTAATGCGGTAGATATAGCAATCATGGCGATTGAATCAGGACGAAAATCAGGATCTGCAGATAAAACTGTTGCGATTGCCTGTACTTCATTTCTGTAACCCTTAGGCCAGAGTGGTCTTATAGGTCGATCAATTAATCTTCCGATTAAAATTGCGTCGTCACTTGGACGGCCCTCTCTTTTAATGAAACGACTACCGCTAATTTTTCCAGTTGCGTACATCTTTTCTTCATATTCAATGCTTAGAGGAAAGTAATCCATGTTTGGATTAGACTCTGAACCAACCATTGCTGTTCCAAGAACAACTGTGTCGCCATAACGAACAATCACTGAACTTGTACTTCGAAAACCAACACGGTTAACTTCCATGCTTAGTTTTCGTCCACAAAAATCAGTCTCAATACTAAGAATATCCTTGTTATATGGATTTATTGTTATTTGACTCATATTTTTAACCTTTCTGTCCTAAATCGGACAGCTTGCAGTATTTTTACGAATAAGGTGCAAATATATACTTTGAATTACCTTGTGCGGCCAATCCGAGTAAGTAATATATCTGGTCTCTATTCGTAAAAAGTACTAACTTTATTTAGTTTGTTAAAATGCACAAGCTCTGTTTTTCTTTCAGATGAAAGAAACTCAAAGTTTAAGCACTACTTACGTAGTCCGATTTTTTGAATTAAATCGAGATAAGCCTGGCCATCTTTGTCGGCTAGGTATTTTAATAGTCTTCTTCTTCGTCCAACCATCTGTAATAAGGCTCTTCTTGCTGAAAAATCTTTCTTAGAAACCTTCAAATGTTCAGTTAGTTCTTTAATTCTTTCAGTTAAAATACCAACCTGAACTGCAACAGATCCAGTGTCATTCTTGTTTACTTGTAGGCTGTCTACTAAGCCTTTTTTCTTCTCACGAGTTATCATACTTAAGGGTTATTTTAGCAAAAACTTCTTAATAAATCAAGATGTCTTATTATTTTGTTCAATATTGAAATCTTGAGTAATTAATTTCTGTTCCAGATTGTCACTATTTATGTCCTTAATTGCATAGGAATCAGCAATATCGTAGTCAGCTATTGAGGTTCTTCTAATGTGAGTTGTGTAAGCCCCCACCCCTAGTTTTTCGCCTATATCACTGACCAATGAGCGTATATACGTACCGCTACTAACTCTAGTAGTAAAGCTTATGAATGGATATTCATAGATAACCTCGGTTATGCTGTAAATTTCTACTGGCCTAGATTTTAGCTCAACTTCCTTGCCTTCTCGGGCTAACTTGTATGACCTTACTCCGTTAATTTTTATAGCCGAATAAGCTGGTGGAATTTGCTCGATTTTCCCAATAAAGCTTTTGAGAGCATCATCAACATTAGTAATTTCTGGAATCGAATCAGAAATACTTTTCTTTTCACCTTCTTCATCGCCAGTACTGGACTTGATGCCCAGTCTCATTTTAACTTCGTATGTTTTATCTTTCTTAGTAAGATAATCGGCTTTTTTTGTGAAGGATCCAATCAAAATAATCATTAGGCCACTAGCGAGAGGATCTAGTGTGCCAGCATGGCCCACCTTTATTTTTTTAGATTCGGCCAATCTTGCATATGATCTAATCTTGGCAACACAGTCGAAGGAACTCCAACCTTCTGGCTTATCTAATAATAAAATTCCGTTCATTCGGTGATTCTACACTAATTTCTTATGATAAGAAAATCACTAACTAGCTGGTGGTAATGGATTTATCATTGGTGGTGGTACTGGTGGTGGGGATGAAGGAGCTCCGGGAACCGATGTTGGTGCAGTACTGGGAACTTGTGCAGGAGGAACCAAATTAGTTGGCAGTGGCATGCTCATGGTCTGGCCTGGAAAAGAACTTTCTTTGGCGTGAAGATCATTGCCTAGAGGTAAGGCATTAAATGCTGCTGGTACTTGGTGAGAGTTTTGCGCAACCTGATTAACCGCCTGTCGAGCAGACTCCAGGCTAGGACTAGGTGATGCATTTTGTATTACAGGATTTGGAACTTGATTAACGGGAGCAGATTTTTGACCACCCAATATGTAGTTGTTGTGCGAATCTTGTCCAGTTGATGGCTTCTCATTAAAGTCCGAAGGATTAGGTGCAGCTGAGCTACTCATGGAAGATGGAGGATTGGATAAATAGCCTCCGGGTTGAGGGTTTGAGTTCATTAGTGGGTTAGGTACAACTGGAGGCTGAGAAGTATCTGCAGAAGTTTTTGTCTCATCTGAATCTTCGCCGAGCTTGTGTAACATTCCCCTGTCATCGATTCTTATCTTTTCTATGTCTTCCTGGTCAACTATAGACGAATCATCGGTATGCTCAATATCTAGTTCTCCTAGATTTGCCTTAGCTTCAGTTTCTACTTTTTGCTGAGAAGCACTTTTAATAAGGGTTGTTGCTCCGCCACTTGGCGTAACGGGCTGCGTCCTGACATCTACGACTGGTGGAAGTGTAGCCTGAACAGGAGTTGGTGCCGGTTTAGGCTCCAGCTGATCGGCAACTAGTTTTTGATTAGCCCCCGAAGACAATAGTTGAGCACTCACGCTTAATGACGTTGGAGAAGTTTTTTCGTTAGCGAATCTTTTAGTGCTCGAAACAATTCCTGTTAACCATGAAGTTGCGATCTGGCCATCAATTAAATCTTTAGCTCCCAAATCATTGGCAATTAAAGTAACCATCTCAGATAAGCTACTTGCTGTGGTATCAACCCAATTCATATTTCCAATAGTTAGTGGTTCCGGGGTATTAGATAAGGCGATAATAGTTGCATCATGAAGAATTTTTCCATGAGCCATAATTGCTTGATCAATTTCCTCTTGCTTCTTTACTCCAAGAGCAACAATAACATCAACATTAAGATCGCCCAGAGTAAAATTCAAATCATGTTCGCTAATGGAAGTCTTATATGGAGTTATAAAGATTCTAACTAGGTTATCTTCAACTTTATATCGAAGCTTATCTGCCTTAGCCTTATCAATTGCTATTATAAAATCCTGCAAACTATCAGTGTTCTTTTCGATTGTCTTTCCGGGTTCCAAGAATTCTAAAACTGGAGGCACCTCACCGCTGAAAACTGCACTTGCATGCTTTTTCATCTTTCCCATAAGCAATGTAAAGCCAAGTAAAGCCGTTAATTGATCTACTGTTGGATTATTGCTCACGGTAACTAGAATGTTGTAAGACTCATTCAATTTTGCAGCAATTTTAGCCCTATTGGAAACTGTCGAAGACGCAGTAATTGGAGCTGGAGCTGGAGAACCAGCAACGCCTGAAGTTTGATTTAATTGTTGATTTTGATTATCCATATTTTTGTTTAAGCTTATTTAAGTCTAAGTTAGCATAAATACTATAGCTTGTCGAGTATTTTAGACCACTCTTTACAAAAGGGGTAATTCTTTAGTATAGTTGGTTCTTGAATTAATAAATAAGGATAACAATAAATGCCAATTATCAAATCAGCTAAAAAACGAGTAAAGGTAGCTAAAAAAGCTGCTGTTCGAAACTCGAAGACTAAGAGAACTCTTAAGTCTGCTATTAAGTCTCTCTACAAAGACATAGCTTCAGGAAAAAAGACTGACAAGTCACACTCTGCAGCTCAAAGTGCAGTATCAAAAGCTGCAAAGAAGAATGTTATTCACAAAAATAAGGCTGCAAGAATTCAAAAACAACTTGCTTCTAAAGCTAAAGCTGCATCTAAGACTACTAAAGTAGCCACTCCAGCTAAAAAAGCTCCAGCAAAGAAAGCAGCACCAAAGAAAACCGCTGCTAAGCCAAAAGCTAAAACTGCAAAAAAATAACTAACTTTTAATAGTTAATAAAAACTGTAACACTGCCTCATCGGCATCAATTGTTACAGTTTTTAATTTGACGTCTAGTTCAAGCGCTCGGCTCACAATGCTTCGAAGTTCAATCATATCGATACGAGAAAGAAGTCGAAGCGCACCCTCAACCGTGTACCTACTAAGCCCACTAGAAGAAACAACCTCGCTGATATTATTAGAATTTACAGATTTTACTAAAGCAAGGACATGAAGTTGCCATGACAGAAGTGACATTATCTGACCCGAATCAACACGAAGATCCTTCTGTTCCTGAAATATTTTTATAACGTTTTTTCGATTACCACTCAGTGCACTATCTAATAGATTGAAAATTGTACTACTTGGAATTTGATCAGTCATTGCCTCGATATTTTTGAGGGTTATTTCAGGCTCGAATAAAACCAACTTATCTATCTCATTTTTTAATAATAGTTGGTTGTCCCCTACTCTACTGATTAATCTCTCAGCATTAGTGCTCGAAATTTCACCGCCAACCTCAGCCGCGTAATCTACCAACCACTTACTCAGCTTGAACCCATCAAGTTTGGTGAATTCATTGAAATTATCAATTTTCTTGAGCTTTTTGAAGTATGTTGTTCTCTTATCTATATTTGGCTCGTAAATTATTACGTCAACATCATCGCTAACCATTCTAAGAATTTCTTCCAAATTTTCGCCAAACTCTTTTAGGTTGCCGGGCTCATATAGGACTATTAGTTTTTTGCTTACTAAAAATGGAAGACTACTCATTGAGCTTTTAATACTATTAAAGTCAGAATTCTCAGAATTAATTTTCTCGACAGAAAAGTCACCATTCTTTTTTATGAATTCGGATATTTTTTTCTGGAGATATTCTCCCCTTAATAAATCATTATTTCCTGTTATTACCGTAATCATTTAGTCTTCCTTTGGCATTTGGGGCAGTAATGAGTACCCCTTGTAGCGACTCTAATTTTCAATATCTCAGCACCGCAACGAGAGCACATTTTACCTTCACGTCTAAATACGTTGGCAAACTCTAAATAACTCCCTCTTTTACCCTCTGCATCAACGTAATTTCTATCAGTAGATCCACCGAGATCTATGCTCTTTTTAAGTACTTCTTTGATTGAACTGAACAATAAATTTAGCTTAGCATCAGATAATGTTCCACTTAATGAACTTGGGTGAATTTTAGCCATCCATAAACTTTCATCGGCATATATGTTTCCAACACCGGCAAGAACTGACTGATCTAGAATTGTGGCTTTAATTGAACTATTTTTTCGTCTTCTCACCCTATCCCTAAATTGACTTGGTTTGAAATCCGAATTCAATGGTTCTGGGCCAAGTCTTTTCATGAAATCTAAATTATCTACCTCTACTTCAGGTATTAATCTAATCCACCCAAACTTACGCTGATCATTAAAAAAGAGCTTGGAATTATCATCAAACCCAAAAATAACTCTTGTAGATCTATCAGGCAATGGACCTATGAGAGAATCGTTTGGATGACCGGCACCAAACTGCTCATCACCCCTGAAGACTAACTGCCCCGTCATCTTAAGATGAATGACCAAACAATATTTTGAGCTAAGTTCAATTATTAATGATTTCCCTCTTCTTCTGGTTTTAATTATCTTGGATCCTATGAGAAACTTATTTACGTCAGCATCACTGTTTGGAAATCCTTTCGGCCAATCAAATTCAACAGAGACTATCTTCTTATTAGTTAATAGTCTATTCAATCCGTTCTTTACGGTCTCAACCTCTGGCAATTCTGGCATAGTCTAAATATTGTATCAGTTATAATAGTCATATGGATGACATTGCAGAAATATTGGGACGTAGGAGAATTGAAGAGCCAGATGAAATTAAAGTAATTAAAAATTATATTTTTAAAAGATTTGAAACAGAGGTTAAGATTTCAATAAAAAATAATTCACTAGTAATATCATCTCCAAGAGCAGGGCTTATAAATGAACTTAGACTCGAATCAAGTCAAATTGCTAGAGAGTGTAGCGTAAATAAAAAAATGATATTTAAGATTGGGTAGCTGTTTGGTCTAAGCTAACGTTGTTAATCAATGTCCAATAATCTGGTACTTGATTCTGCATAACATTCTGTATTTGACTGACGTTTCCATTCATAGTTCCCTGACCACAATTAGTTGACCAAAGATTTTGATTCAATGCAGGCACAGTGGAGTTCACTATATTAAAACTAAACCTATAGCCTAAAGGACAAAGTCCAGTCGAGGCCTTGTATGGTGATGTTTTCTTACTCGTAAAACCTAATGACCCCATAGATCCTAAGAAGTTCTTGAATGAGGTTGTGTTGTTAGGGAAATTAAAACTGTTCAAAACTTCACCCTGATAACCCTTATAGATTGTCATATTAATATTCGATCGATTGACAGTAATTGCAATAGACCTGTGAAGAATATTATTATTTATGATTCCGTCCTGAACATACTCTAGCTGAATAGGAGTATTTGACTGAGAGTTCAAAGAAACAGTCAAAGGCTTAGTCGCAGGAGTAGATATGCCCCTAATAATTAGTACGACAACCGTAGCCAGTAGACCAATAGTTATTAGAGCTGCGACAATATATCTCATAATTACCTCTTAATTAACATGTAGTATAACATATTAGTTATGTTTTTACAAGACTTCTAGAGAAGACCCCAGTTTTTCGCAGTAACTACATCTACAGTTAGCTTAACAGATAGTTTAATTGCATTTTCCATTGTTTCTTTGATGATAGAAGCAACCTTTTCTGCATGCTCATCACTAACCTCCACAAGGACCGAGTCGTGGATTTGTAGAAGCATTTTTGCATCAAATTCTTCCAACTTACCATCTAAATCTATCATGGCTTTTTTCATAATATCAGCGGCTGAACCCTGGAATGGCATGTTAACTGCTGCCCTCACTGCTGCCTCTCTTACTGCAAAATTGGAAGACTTTATATCAGGAGTTGGTCGCCTTCTACCAAAAATATCTTCGACAAAACCATCCTCAAGAGCCTGTTTTCTAATTTTTTCAATGTATTCCTTAAGCTTCGGACGCACCTCAAAAAATCTATCAATGAAATGCTTTGCTTGAGCGTAGCTCATTCCTGTACCTGAAGCCAATCCGTGCGAACCAAGCCCATACATAACTCCGAAGTTAACGACCTTGGCTTCTCGCCTCATATTTTTCGTAACATCATCGATTTCTCGGTTATAGATCAAGGCAGCCGTAGTCGCATGAACATCTACGTCGTTATTAAATTGATCAATAACATCTTGATCCTGCGATAAATGGGCAGCAATTCTAAGCTCAAATTGTGAGTAATCAGCGCTAACAAAAGTTTTACCAGGTCCTGCTATGAAGGCAGTCCTTATACGCTTACCCAAATCTGTTCTAACGGGAATGTTTTGCAAATTAGGGTCTGTGGAACTCAATCGGCCTGTTTGAGCAATAGTAAGGTTAAAGGTCGTATGAAGTCTCGAACTGTCGTCAACCATCTTAGGCAAAGCGTCTACGTACGTAGACTTAAGTTTAGTGACCTCTCTGTAGCTAGATATGAGTGAAATTATTGGATGAGCATCCTTTAGTTTCTCTAATTCACTTGCCGCAGTTGAAAAAGCAGTTTTACCCTTCTTTATCCCCTCGGACGATATTTTCATTTTATCGAATAAAATATCAGACAATTGGGCAGGAGAACTAATATTAAATTCAGTCCCAGCATGAGTAAATATTTTCTTCTCTAAATCTTTAACAAGATCATTAATTTCATGAGAGAAATTTTTTAAATATTCAGTGTCTAGCAGTATGCCTTCAGATTCCATTTTGGAAAGAACTGGTATTATTGGCCATTCAATTTCTGTTGCTAGATGGGATAGCTTTCCTGTCCTAATGAGTGCAGGGGCCTGCTTTTCGTAAAGTGCCCATAAAATTCCAATCATCTGATCAGATCGGTCAATTAATTCGTCGCTACTAAGATTACTAAAGTCTACAGAATCTATATCTAGCTCATCAGATGCTAGTGCTTTTATAGACTGATCTCTTCTTAGGCTATTGAGCAAAAATGCAGCTATCATAACATCGTGATCTACCTTAGACAGAGTTAATCCCATGTTAATCAAGGCCTCAATTGTGTTTTTTAGATCATAGCCAATCTTTTCTATTTTATTATTTTCAATCAATGGCTTGAGTTTTTTATAGACATTTTTTGAGTCAAGCTTTGTAAGCTCTAAAATATAGACGTTTTTCGGATCTGGACTAATAAATAGAATCTCTGGATTTGTACCGTGCTTACCCTTGCTTCTTGAGCTAATCATCACCTTCTTATAGTCTAAAAAGTCTAGAGCCTCTAGAGATGAGTCAGAATTAATTAAGTGTCTCTTCACTTGATAGTCAGATGCCTCTTGAGCTTTTTCTGAGATAATTTCTTTAGTTCCCATGACTTCAGGAAGCTGTCTTACTAAAGATTTAAACTCCAACTTATTCAATAGTTCTAAAATTAATTCCGGCTTGGCTTTTGTTCCATCAACTTCATTGAGGTCTAGTTTTATAGGTGCATCGAGCCAAATCTCTGCAAGCTTGTGGCTAAGATATGCGAGCTCTTTACCGGCTCTCAATTTTGCAGAAACGGTGTTTTTGATAAGATCTAAATTATCATAAACACCATCAAGTGTTTTGTACTCTTTTAGTAGCTCAATAGCTGTTTTTGGACCTATACCGGGAACTCCTGGAATATTGTCGCTACTATCTCCCATGAGCGCCTTTAGATCTAAAAACTGACTTGGCTGTAAGCCATATTTTTCTACAAAGTTATCCGGGTTATAGAGCTCAATTTTACTTAATCCAGTTTTTAAAAGGTACGCATGGGTGTGTGAATTTACAAGCTGCAATACATCCATATCACTAGTTACTAAAAGAGTTTCTATGTTCTGCTCTTTTGCTTGAGCTGCCAATGTTCCAAGAATATCATCGGCTTCATAATCATCTAGTTCATAAAGTGGCCAGCCAAAAGCATCAAGAAGCTCATGCAGAATTGGTATTTGATCATAAAAATCAGCTGGAGCAGGTTTTCTGCCGGCTTTATATTTCGGATATAATTCTAGTCTTTTTCTAATATTAGTTTTTGGCTTATCCCAAGCAACAGCTACATAATCTGGCTTAAGCTTCCTTATAACTTCAAGAGCCATAACTGCAAAACCGTAAACACCACCGGTAGGAATGCCGTCTTTAGTCGATAAATTTGGCATGGCATAATAGCCTCTGTAAAAAACACTTTTACCGTCGATAATTACAAGTCGTTTTTTGTACTCAGTCATTAAACTAATTATACCCTAGCACGGGCAATAGCTTAGCTCTAGCTTTATAAAATACTGGCCACTCTCTGTTTAGCGTATTCAAGAAACTTTTCAGTACCTTCAAAATTATTTTCTAGAACCAGATTCGCCTTTTCCTTAACATAGTCCATGTTCATTTGAATAAAGGAGTCAATTCCGGGCTGAGGAACTACTTGGGTTTGTTCTTGTCTAATATATTCATCGAAGTCTAGTTTTGTCTCACCAGCCCTCAAATTATCTAGAAACCTTCTGTATCTCGTTTTTTCTTCAGAATCTATCCATATCAAGGTTCCTTTATTGGCTACAATAAAATCTGCTTCAATAGGAGCCCTAATACTCCATATAAGTATTCCCTTATATTCTTTTGACTTTAGAGCTTGCCTGTATTTTTCCAAAGCTAACTTCATGAAAACATCAGGGCCATTTTGCTCCCTCAGCCAATTAGAAGTTTCAGTTAAGTTGATTCTAGATATGGGCGACTTGGAGTCTTTGTGGCGTTCCATTGAATATTCGCGGGCAATATCACCCACAGAAATACCAAAATAACCGGCGTGCAATAGTAGACTGGCTAGAGTATCCTTGCCAGATCTACTGTAACCCCCAATTCCCACTATGTTTTCAGCACTGTTCATACTTAACTAATGTAGTCGTGTAGCTTCTTTGAATCTTTGTGTTTTCGAAGTTTGGCAAGAGCCTTGGCTTCAATTTGCCTAATTCGCTCTCTAGTAACGCTAAACTCTTGGCCCACTTCTTCAAGTGTATGGTATTTACCGTCTTCAAGACCAAAGCGTAGTTTCAAAATCTTTTGCTCTCTTTCAGTTAGAGCACCAAGAAGTGTTTTAATCTGTTCTTTCATAAGTTGACCAGTAGCAGATTCTTCTGGGCTGATGGTATCTTCGTCTTCAATGAAGTCAGACAATACAGACTCTTCTTCATCATCCTTGATGCTCGCATCAAGACTACTAATATCCTGCTTAATTTTCATAATGTGCTCAACTTTTTCTACTTCAATCTCCATAGCCTTAGCTATTTCTTCATTGGTTGGCTCACGATTAAGCTCTTGTGTTAGTCTTCGCTGAGTTCTAAGAAGCTTATTGATAGTTTCTACCATGTGTACAGGGATACGAATAACTCTTGCCTGATCGGCAATAGCTCGTGTTATCGCCTGCCTAATCCACCAGGTGGCATATGTAGAAAACTTGAATCCCTTATCTGGGTCGAACTTTTCAACAGCTCTTAATAGTCCGGTATTACCTTCTTGGATTAAATCGAGAAGATCTAGCCCTCTTCCGACATATCTTTTTGCGATTGAAACAACTAATCGCATGTTTGCTTCTGCCATTTTGGCCTTAGCATCCATGTCTCCAGCTACAACTCTTTGAGCAAGCGCTAGTTCTTCTTCTGATGAGAGCAATGGAATTTTACCTATTTCCCTTAGGTAGAGACGCACTGAATCATCTGCAATATCATCTATATAGCTCGTATCATTAGTTACAGCTTCTTCCTCTTCACCGTTTTCCAGAACCCATTCGTCAGAAAATTCTTCAGTGCTTGGTTCGCTAACTACTTCTAGATTAGCTTCTGCTAAATCACTATATAGCGAATCTAATATTTCAACATTTTCAGGTGATTCGCTAAATACTTTTAATATTTCTTTTTGATCAATCTGGCCATCTTTTTTGGCCTTATCAAATAGCTGCTGTTTTAAAGCATCCATTTCTTCTGGAGTTGGTATATTTACCTTAGCTTTTCTACTCATTTATTAGTCCTTATTGTTTCTTAATAATTTATCTAGATTTTTTGCTTCTGTTAATAGCTGTTGTGCCTGACTTGGATTTGCATCACTAAGCAGAACTGAAATGGCTTGTTTTCTTTGTTTTACGTATTGTTGTATTATCTGTGCCTGCAAAAGGCTTGCTTCGTAATGAAGTTCTGTCGTAGATTGAACCTTATATAGTTCATCATACTGTAATAACAATACTTTAATATAGTCACTGATATTTTGCAAGTCGTCCAGAGGTATGCTTAAGTCTGTAATTTCATTGTTCTTGACCAGAAACTTGAATAATTTTTTTGACTCATCAGTTGCAAACATAGCTTCCGTCATTGGCTCAAGCAAAACTCTAAGTTCAGGGTGATTAATAACGATGCTCAGGAAATGATTCTGGTATCTACTCAAATCATAGTTGCGATGATTTTTTTGGTGTTCAACTTTATTATGT
>Ga0007854_10001513_pt1 | contig 14740 bp, 8 predicted proteins | sample CryBogCBH12Aug08_FD_60382 | JGI IMG/M metagenome (GOLD analysis project Ga0007854, IMG submission 60382) | Freshwater microbial communities from Crystal Bog, Wisconsin, USA - CBH12Aug08 | ecosystem: Environmental > Aquatic > Freshwater > Lake | place: Crystal Bog, Wisconsin, USA | collected...
GTCGAGAAATGGGAGAAGAAGCTGCGCATGCGCATGTTGCGCCTGCTCAAGCTCCGTGTCTGGATTGGCGAAACCTTCCAGCCAGGCGAAACCCAGTTTGCATTGTTCTGGGCTGGCGTTGTCGGTTTTATCGGAGGCGGTTCCTCGATATTGTTCCGTTGGGCCACCATTGCCTTGAACCGTTTTTTCACCGGGGAACATCAAGGCGGGCTGGTCGAGAGCTTTTCCAACCTTTCATCGTGGCAGTGCCTGCTTCTTCCGGCAGCGGGCGGCGTCATGGCGGGATTTGTATTGAAAATGGGCACACTCTGGCGAAAGGAGAGCAGCACGGATTACATGGAGGCGATCGCCGTCGGCGACGGTGTGATCTCCGCCCGCAACAGCATTACCAAATCGCTTTCTGCAATGTTTACGATTGCCAGCGGAGGATCCATCGGACGCGAAGGTCCGCTGGTTCAGCTTGCGGCAATGCTGGCGTCGTTGGTGGGACGGTTTGGCAATTGGACCGCCACCCGGCGCCGTCTCCTGGTCGCCTGCGGTGCCGCCGCGGGTATTGCAGCCGCTTACAATGCTCCGATTGCCGGCTCGCTCTTTGTCGCGGAAATCGTCCTCGGATCGATGGCGATGGAGATATTCGGTCCGCTTGTCTTTTCCTCGGTGGTCTCGACCCTCACAGTGAGGGGCATCCTCGGGGGTAAACCGCTCTTTGCAATTCCGCAATACACACTTAATTCCGGCTGGGAAATCATTCCCTGCCTCCTGCTCGGGTTGGTTGCGGGCGCGCTCTCCCCCTGTTTCCTGGCACTTTTGCGCGCGAGCGAGCGGGGCTTCATGCGGTTGCGGGTGCCGGGGTATGTCCGAATGGGACTGGGGGGCCTGATCGTCGGCTCGCTTGCAATCAGCACCCCGCAGGTTTGCGGCAACGGTTACAGCACCATCACCAGTATCCTGCATGGCGGCTGGGTCTGGCATGCATTGCTGCTCATCCTTCTGCTCAAGGTCATCGCGACTGCCGCGACTTTCGGTTCCGGCGCGGTGGGTGGCGTGTTTACTCCCACGCTTTTTGTGGGAGCCTGCCTTGGCTACCTTTTCGGCAATGCCCTGCAAACACTGCACGGGTTCCATTCCGCAAGTCCGATTGCCTTCGCGCTCGTAGGCATGGCGGCATTCCTTGCGGGCACCACCCATGCCCCCATCATGGCGATGTTGATGCTCTTTGAAATGACGCTCGACTACCAGATGATCCTCCCCCTGATGCTGGCGAGCGTGACGGCTTATTACACCTCGCTGCATTTCAATAAGAAATCGATCTACAGCGAATCTCTCTCCCGGAAGGGAGCCCTCGATTTCCGGCTCCGGCTGGCCGGGTTGCATGTGGCCGATTTGATGAAGCTCTGCCCGACTGCCATACGCGATACCGCACGTTTTTCCGAGATCGCCCGCGCCTTCATCCAGAATCGTTTCAACTATCTGCTGGTCACGGACGGGCTCGATCACTTTCGAGGAGCCGTTTCGCTTCACGATGTGAAAAGCTATCTGACCGAACCGGAACTCGCGGAGCTTGTGATAGCCCGGGATATCCTGCATGAGAATTTTCCCGCCGTCTCCGAGAACGACTCCCTCGCCGAAGCGCTCGACAAATTCCTCCACCACGACGGCGAGCATCTACCCGTTCTCGACCCGAATGGATGTCTGGCAGGTTACATCTCAAAAAACGACATCCTTCTCGCCCTGGCTGAAAGCCCGGGAGGAGAAACGAAAAGACAAGGTTCACAGGAATGACGGAGTTTTACGTAAAACATCCGACGCATACTATTCACTTAAAACTGAATCGCCCCGTTTTTATAACTCGAGAACTTTCGGGAAGCGGGAGAGCATGCGAATGCCGGTTTGGGTAATGGTTACGACATCTTCGATGCGGACTCCGCCGAGGCCGGGATAATACAGGCCGGGTTCGACCGTGATCACCTGGCCGGGCTTGAATATCGTTCTTCCAAATCGCGGTTCCTCGTGTATTTCCAGGCCGAGACCGTGTCCCGTGCCATGGAAGAACCCGGTTTGCCGTCCATCGCGGAGTCCGGTGGGATAGCCGTTTTGGGTGAAAAATTCCTTCACCCGGTCATGGATTTTTCCGCCATCGGCTCCGGGAGCTATTGCTTTCAATGCGAGGGTTTGGCCGTCCCTTACCGTTTGCCATAATTTTCTCTGGGCCTCGCTCGCCCGTCCGCGAACGACCGTGCGGGTCATGTCGCCAAAATAACCGGTGCGTGCGTCGCGCGGGAAAATATCGAGGATGATCAGTGAATTCGCCCGCAACGGACCGCTGCCGCGTTCATGGGGATCGCAGGCCTGGGTGCCACCCGCAACGATGGTATTGGCCGGTAGACCCCCTGCCTTAAGGATTGCGGAGTCGATTTCTGCGCGAAGGATCTCCGATGTAAGCGGGCGATTGGCCCATTTGAGAAGGTTGCGCGGCCCGATTGCCGACGCCCGCAAGACTTCCATCGCCCGGGCAAGCCCGGCTTCCGTAATCGAAAGGGCGCGGCGCATGAGACGCAGTTCCTCTCCTGTTTTGAATTCGCGTTCCTTCCAAAAAAGACCGGGCTGCGGTTGAAGCTTGATTCCCTCCTTTTCGAGCAAGGCGGCAAGCCCGAGTGGAAACGACGAGGGCACGGATGCGGTGCGTACTTTTCTTTGCTTTAGAAAACCGGCTGCGACCTCTGCAAATGAAGAGGAATCACCCTTGGGTAGCTGCCGCGCGATTTCCGCATAGGAGATGACCTCATCGACTGACGCCTGCCGGCGGCCACGGTCGATCTCGAGATCGTTCAGAACAATGCTCCGCCTGCCATTCTTATCGAGGAAGAGAAAAGGATCGGGTGCGAAAAACCGGGTGGCGTAAAGCATGTCCGGGCAATGCTCGCTGTCGGCGATAATCAGGCGGGGTAATTGCATTTTACAAAATCAAGCTTCCCGGTGGATTTTTACGGCCACGAACCGTGTGTCGGGCAGGATATATTTGCGCAATTCAAGATCGACCGATTGGATCGCGAACCGGGCAAGCAGACCGGTTGCGATTTCCGTCGCCAGGGTTTCGAGCAGGTTCCACTCGCGTTGCGTGGTGATTTCCCTGATGGCAAGGCAGACCTTGAAATAGTCAACCGCATTTTCAATCCGGTCATCCAGGGCGGCGAAATTGCGAGCCGGTTGCAACTGGAGCGAGGCGGTCAATCGTTGTGCGCAGGAACGTTCTTCCGCCGTGATGCCAATCCGCACGGAGAGTTCGAGGCTGTCAATCAGGATCAGATCGGGCATTGCCGGTAAATTTTGAAAGGGCTTGAAAGCCTGTCTGCGCTGGTTGATCTCAGATCTCAAATTTGAAATTTCAGATTGCACCGATTGCGGCAGGCTTCCTTACGGGAGGAACAATGGCGGAGAGACGTGCCGCATTTCAAGCGGAAACATGGGGGAACCCTGTGAAAATAAAAAAGCGCACTTGCACGTTGCACCAGGTATCCCGTATATATGGTCTCCGGTATGGCGACACTCACAAAACGCGATTTGGTTGTAAAAATCAGCAATGAAACGGGCCTGGTGCAACATCAGGTTCGTGACGTGATTCAAAAAACGCTTGATCATATCACCGATGCCCTTTCAACCGGGGATATCGTCGAGCTTCGAAACTTTGGTGTGCTCGAGGTGCGTCTCACCAAGCCGCGCGTCGGTCGTAATCCAAACGTGCCCGGTAGCAGCTTTGCGATTCCCGCTCGTGCGACGGTGAAATTCAAGCTAGGAAAAGTCATGCGCCAGCGTGTCGAGCAGCTTTCAGAATCGCTGAAGAGGAAGTAGCCCCCATCATTTCTCCCCGCAATCTCTTGCCAAGTCCGTCCGGATGCGCGAAGTTCATTCTCCTTTTTTAAATGGAGAAAAAACTTATTCAATCCTTGCCCGACCAGGGTGTCGTGGAAATCCGTGGCGCCCGCCAGCATAACCTCAAGGGGATTGATCTCGATCTGCCGCTTGGAAAACTGAACGTCCTTTCCGGCCCGAGCGGCAGTGGAAAGTCGAGCCTGGCATTCGACACCATATACGCGGAGGGTCAGAGGCGGTACGTCGAGACATTCAGTCCTTACACGAGGCAGTTTCTCGAAAGGATGGATAAACCGCAGGTCGATGAAATTCGCGGCATTCCCCCGGCTATCGCCATCGAACAGTCGAACAACGTCAAAACGACCCGGTCCACCGTCGGCACCATGACGGAGATCAACGACTACCTGAAGGTGCTCATGCCGCAAGTCGCGCAGGCATCCTGCCCCTCCTGCTCGCGGGAGATCAAACCGGAAACCTCGAAATCGATTGTCGAAAATCTGATGGGTGAGTTTGCAGGGGAACCGTTGCTGATTACCTTTATCGTTCCGGCGCCGCCGGAGACCAAGCCCTCCGAATTTTTCGATTTCCTGAAGCAACAAGGCTATCTCCGCGCATGGATAGACGGGGAAATCCACCGGACCGACGGGAAAACCGAGTTGAAACGGCTTCACGGGCCGGTACGGGTGATTCAGGATCGGATTACGGTCGATAAGGAAAACCGGGCGCGCCTTACCGAGGCGGTCGAGACCGCGCTGCGTTTCGGAAAAGGGAAGATCGCCTTTCTCCATGCCACGACTTTTGATGTCCATCCGTTCTCCGCAGGCTGGCATTGTGCGCATTGCGACGTCAATATTACGCCGCCCACAGCAGGTTTGTTCAGCTTCAATCATCCGCTCGGAGCCTGTCCGAAATGCCGGGGATTCGGGCGGGTCATAGGGATCGATCTCGACAGGGCCATTCCCGATCCGACCCTCAGCATCTCCGAGGGAGTGATTAAACCGTTTCAATCCGCCAGCGGCCAGCAATGCCAGCGCGACCTGCTGAAGTTCGCCACCCGCCACGGAGTGGATATTCATGTTCCATTTGAAGAACTCCCAAAAGCTGACCAGGAGTTTGTCATGCAGGGCGAGCGCAATAACAAGGGGGCGTCCTCGGAAGATCTTTGGGAAAACGGTCTCTGGTACGGAGTTCGCGGTTTCTTCGACTGGCTCGAGACCAAACTCTACAAAATGCATGTGCGGGTATTGCTCAGCCGTTACCGCACTTACACGGCGTGCGCAGATTGCAAGGGCGGGCGGTTTCAGCCGGCGACGTTGAATTTCAGACTCAAGGGAAAAACATTGCCTGAGATGGCCGCAATGCCGGTTGCCGCATTGTATGACCACCTTTCGAGTCTTACCGGAACTTCAAAAAAACCCGCCCACAATGAAGAGGGCGGCCCGGCGGAAACGCTCCGGCAGGAGATTGTCATGCGCCTCGGATACCTTGTCGAGGTGGGGCTCGGCTATCTGAGTCTCGACCGGACCACCCGCACATTGAGCGGCGGCGAGGTGATGCGCGTAAACCTGACCAGTTGCCTTGGCGCTTCCCTGGTCAATACACTCTTTGTTCTCGACGAACCAAGCATCGGACTGCATCCGCGCGATGTCGGGCGCCTGGTGCGGGTGATGAAAAATCTGCGCGACAAGGGAAACACCCTGTTGGTCGTCGAGCACGACGAAGCGGTGATGCGCGCCGCCGACAATCTGATCGAACTCGGCCCCGGTCGCGGGGAAAAAGGCGGCGAACTGGTGTTCGACGGTCCGGTGGAAAAATTGATGGCGCAAAAAAAGCCGTCCCTGACCGCTGACTACCTCTCCGGGCGCAAATTCATTCCTGTTCCAAAAAAGCGGCTGGCTCCGAAGCACTGGTTGAAGATCAAGGGGGCCACGCAGCATAATCTCAGGAACATAGACGTCGATATTCCGCTCGGGGTTTTCTCCTGCATCACCGGCGTTTCTGGTTCCGGAAAAAGCACACTGGTCCGGGACGTGCTATTCCAAAACCTGGTGGAGTTGCAGGGAAATTCCACGGGAGAGGAAACCATCGGTCTTTGCAAGGCAATCACGGGTGCGAGCCGCGTGAACGAAGTGATCATGGTGGATCAGTCGCAACTTTCCAAGACGCCGCGTTCCAGTCCCGCCGTTTATCTGGGCTTGTTTGACGACATCCGCAGCCTGTTCGGAGCACTTCCCGAGGCGGCGGAGAAGGGGCTTGCGTCCGGTTCGTTTTCATTCAATTCCGGCAATGGCCGCTGCCCGCGGTGCAACGGCAATGGTTACGAGAAAATCGAGATGCAGTTTCTCAGTGATGTGTATGTCCGCTGCCCCGAGTGCAACGGGAAGAAATACCAGTCGCACATTTTGAAAATCAAACTGCGCGACAAATCGATCCACGACGTGCTGGAAATGACGGTGACAGGAGCGCTCGCATTTTTCGGGGCCGACGAAATTTCAAAATCAAAAATCGCGAATTTGAAACTGCTCGAGGATGTGGGACTCGGCTACCTGCGTCTCGGACAGCCGCTCAACACGCTTTCCGGCGGAGAATCGCAGCGGCTCAAGCTGGTGGGACATCTCACCGGGGAGGACTCAAAAAAAGCGCTTCTGATTTTCGACGAGCCGACCACGGGGTTGCATTTCGATGAAGTGGCGATGTTGATCAAAGTCTTTGGCAAACTCGTCGAACAGGGAAACAGCCTGGTCGTCATCGAGCACAATCTTGAAGTCATTAAAACCGCCGATTACGTGATCGATCTCGGGCCGGAAGCGGGTGACGAAGGGGGACTGGTCGTGGCGAAGGGAACGCCGGAAGAGGTGGCGCTGGTGAAGGAGTCGCATACGGGACGTTTCCTGAAGGCCATGCTTGCCGGGCGGGGGACAGCCGGCTTCAAACCCGATCGCGACGGATTTTATTCCGATGCGGAAAGCACCGCTGCACGAGCGGCGGAACATTCGGGCGATTTTAAAACGCAGAAGCGCAAAGCTGCCGCGCCTCCGAATTCCATCACCGTCACAGGAGCCCGTGAACATAACCTGAAGAACATCTCGCTTGCGATCCCCCGCGACAAAATGGTGGTCGTCACCGGGTTGAGCGGTTCAGGGAAGTCCACCCTTGCCTTTGATATTCTTTTTGCTGAGGGGCAGCGCCGGTTCCTCGACAGTATGTCCCCGTATGCGCGGCAATTCGTGGAACAGCTCGAGAAACCGGATGTCGATATCATCGGTGGTCTGCCGCCGACGGTGGCAATCGAGCAGCGGGTCACGCGCGGCGGTGGAAAATCAACGGTCGCAACCGTCACCGAGGTTTACCATTTCCTGCGTTTGCTGTTCGCCAAACTTGGAACCCAATACTGTCCCAAATGCAAACTCCCGGTCGAAAGCAGGAGTCTGCCGGTGATTATCGAGGAATCAGCCAAGCTCGCCAAACTGGGCCCCCTGCAAATCCTTGCCCCGCTCGTCAAGGCGCGCAAGGGATTCCACACCGACATCGCGAAGTGGGCGGAAAAGCAGGGATTCAATTCACTCTATGTCGATGGAAAATTCATGCCCGTTGAAGGGTTCAGCAAACTGGAGCGTTTCCAGGAACATTCCATTGATGTCCTGGTGGGGGAATCCGGCGGGAAAAAAACGCTGGATGAACTGATCACACGCGCCCTCGGCATCGGGAAAGGGACGGCGCGTATGCTGGATGCAAAGGGGGTCTCGACAGTTCTGAGCACGGAGCGGAATTGTCCTGGCTGCGGACTTTCCTTCGAGGAACTTGACCCGCGTCTTTTTTCGTTCAATTCCCCGCACGGTTGGTGCAAGGGCTGTCACGGCTTCGGGGAAGTCTGGGACGTGGCGGAATCGGAGAGCGATTCCGAACTCGAATCGGAATTGGATGAGGAGCGGCAGCACGAGTGGCTGGACGAAGGGGAGGCAATGCAGTGCCCGCTTTGCAAAGGGGCGCGGCTCAACCCGCTGGCCCGCAATGTGAGGCTTGGCGGACTCACGATGGAATCGGTCGTATCCAGGCCGGTGCGCGATGCGGGCAAGGCATTGGAGGCCCTTGAGTTTAACGAACGCCAGCGCATTATTGCCGGCGATATTCTTGTGGAAATCAAGCAGCGCCTTCATTTCATGCAGAAAGTCGGGCTCGATTACCTCTCGCTCAACCGTTCCGCGAAAACTTTAAGCGGTGGCGAATCCCAGCGGATCCGGCTCGCGGCCCAGCTCGGCTCGAACCTGCGCGGTGTGCTCTATGTCCTTGATGAACCGACCATCGGCCTGCATCCGCGCGACAACCGCGCACTGCTCGATACGCTCGATGTCTTGAAGGAAAAGGGAAACTCACTGCTGGTGGTCGAGCATGATGAAGACACCATGCGGCGGGCCGATGTGATTGTCGATCTCGGGCCTGGAGCGGGAATGCGCGGCGGCGAAGTCGTGGGAATCGGTGACTTGAAAAAAATCGCGAACAATCCCCGCTCGGCCACCGGACGGTATTTGAAAAAGCCGATGCATCATCCCACCACCGGCGCGCGCCGACCGCTCAAGGACGTCGAGTGGATCGAGATTTCCGGGGCATGCGCCAATAATTTGAAACATATCGACGCGCGGTTTCCCGTGGGACGTTTCACAGTGATCACAGGCATCTCCGGTTCCGGGAAAAGCTCGTTGATGGGGGCGGTCCTGCTGCCGGCCGTGCAGAGCAAACTCAAACGGGGACGGTCCCTGCCACATGAGCTGGACACGATTCACGGCACGGAACACATCGAGGCTGTCTATGAGGTGGATCAATCCCCCATTGGAAAAACCTCGCGATCCATTCCTGCAACTTATGCCGGGTTTTTCGACGAGATTCGCAAGCAATATGCCACGCTGCCGATTTCGCGGATGCGTGGTTATACGGCCAGCCGATTTTCGTTCAACAACCAGGGAGGACGCTGTGAAACATGCGGCGGCCAGGGAGTGATTAAGATCGAGATGAGTTTTCTGCCGACGAGTTATATCCCGTGCGGCGATTGCCGCGGGCTCCGTTACAACCCGCAGACCCTTGAGGTTCTCTACAATGAGAAAAGCATTGGCGATGTGATGGAAATGACACTGGAGCAGGCGGAGGAGTTTTTTGCCACGAACCCGAAAATCCACCGGCCGCTCGAACTGCTGGTTGAGACGGGACTTGGTTATTTGAAAGTCGGCCAGCCAAGCCCGACCCTGAGCGGCGGCGAGGCGCAGCGCTTGAAACTCGTCACGGAACTGACCCGCGGGGTCGGACGCGCGGAGAACGACCGGATTCGTCGCCAGCGCCAGCCCAAATCGACGCTTTATCTACTCGAGGAACCGACCATCGGCCTGCACATGGCGGATGTTGCCGAACTGCTGAAAGTGCTCCACCGTTTGGTGGATCAGGGGAACACGGTGATCGTCATCGAGCACAACCTGAGCCTTGTGGCGGATGCGGATTACGTCGTGGATATCGGCCCCGAAGCCGGCGATGCCGGTGGTCTGCTGGTGGCGGCGGGAACTCCGGAGGATATCGCCGCATGCAGGGAGAGCAGGACGGGAGAGTTTTTAAAAGAGGTATTGAACCGCTAAGCCTGCATTCCGTGTCGCTCATTTTCCTGTCTTTTGCAAGTTTTCCCAGCTATTGAAATCGGTTTCTGATTCAAATGACCCAATTATGAATAAAACCGGCATTGGCTACGATATTCACCGCCTTGTTGAAGGCCGCAAACTCATTCTCGGCGGAGTCGAGATTCCTTACCGGCTCGGTTTGGATGGGCACTCGGATGCCGATGTGCTGAGCCACGCCATTGCCGATGCGTTGCTCGGCGCGGTCGGTGAGCGGGATATCGGTCATCATTTTCCAAACAACGATGAATCCATTCGCGGAATCAGCAGTCTGGAAATCCTGAAGCGGGTCTCAGCAATCCTGGCGCGGCATAATGCGCGCATCATCAATGTCGATTCCTCGCTGATTGCCGAGGCTCCAAAAATCGGCCCGCACCTGGATGCCATCCGGCGCAATATTTCAGAGGCTCTCGGCATTGCGATCGGGAGCGTCGGAGTCAAAGCCACCACCAATGAACTTCTCGGCTCCATCGGACGCGGGGAGGGAATGGCGGCAATGGCGGTTGCCTCAGTGGAAATTTGAGTCGCTATAAATTTCCTGCATTCTTCCGGCGGACAATCTGCCCGGTCGGTTCTCCGCCTTCGGGCATGAAATCGAGACGTCCGCGATGCTCGGCCACGTGTTCGATGAACGGCGGTTGCTCGCCCAGAAAACGCGCTGCGTTTTCCGAAAAGAACGCGGTGTTTCCCGAGGAGAGAATGCGCATCCCTCCAGTGCCGGGGCTTTGAAACTGCGGATGCCGGGTCAGCCAGTCTGCAAACCGGGAAGCCACAAAAGGAGCGGGATCAAGCACACGCACACCCGGCGGAGCGCACTTTTCAAACGTCTCGCGCAGTAGTGGATAATGGGTGCATCCCAGCACAATGGTGTCCACGCCGGGAAGTTGAGCGAGATATTTTTCCACCGCCTGCCGGGCGATTTCGCTCCGCTCCCAGCCCTCCTCGACAATCGGTGCCAGCAGCGGCGCGGCCACTTCTGTCACCCGGCATTGAGGGGCGAGTTTATGAACCTCCGTTAAAAAAGTGTGCGATGCCACCGTGCGTTTGGTTCCGAGGAAGCCGATGCTCCCCTTCGAGACCCTCACAGCATTTTCAGCGGCGGGGATTGTAACCCCCAGGACACGGTGTTCCTCATCGCCATACCGCTGCTGCAAATGACGCAACGCCACGCAGGATACGGTGTGGCAGGCGACAATGACCACGCGGCAACCCTGCGCAAACAGCAACTCGACGCACTGTTCGGAAAAATCGAGCACCGTTCCGTGATCACGTCCGCCGTAAGGAGCCCGCCCGCTGTCTCCAAAATAGACCGTGTCCAGAGCCGGAATCTCCCGGCGCAGTTCTCGCAACACACTCAATCCGCCGTAACCGCTGTCAAAGATTCCGACTGGACGGCATACATTTACAGCTTTCCCGCGCTGGTTTGCGCCCGTTGGATCTTCACGCTTTGGCATTCGTTCGGATTTCAGTTTGCGGCAGCGGGTGACTCATACGGCTTGGGTCGGGGCGTTCCGACTTCCACAGCGGGCGCCTGGTTGATGTCGCGCACCTTGACCGACTGGCCTGCGACCAGGGTTGTCTGGGGTGGCGCGCCAACCGCATTCCGGTAATTTTGAACCGCCCCGGCGATGCAGTAGGCCATGTTTTGCCGGTACTGTGTGGTCGCGATCTTCCGGCTGTCATCGGGATTGCTGACAAAGCCGCCCTCCACCAGCACACCGGGGATCTTGATGTCGCGGATCACGACAAAACGGGCGCGTTTGATCCCGCGATCATAAAGCAGGGAGTGGCTCACAAGTGCCGAGTGGGTGGCGGTTGCGAGGGCAATGTTTTCGGCATCACACGAGTTGCCGGCACAGAGTGCCAGATCGGAGATGCTCGGGCCGTCGGCCATCATCGAGGGGACTCCGCGCGGTGCAAGTGTGTAGGTCTCGAGCCCGCTGGCCGCAGGCCCGCCGCTGTTGAAATGAACGCTGATGAACAACGCATTAGAAAACCGGTTGGCAAACCGAACCCGATCATCGAGCGGGACAAAGTAATCCGCCGTCCGCGTCAGATAAACCTTGAACCCGTTGTGTTCGAGGACGGATTTTGCCCGCATCACCACATCCAGGGTGAATGTTTTCTCATTCCCCCATGCACAGGTTGCGCCGTAGTCGTGTCCGCCATGACCCGCGTCGAGGATGACCGTATCGACCCGCTCCGCGTCCTTGATCCGGCTCGGACGGAGAACCGGCTCGATCAGTTTTGTGAGATCCATCCGGGAAATGATCGGCTGCCCGTTGTAGTCGGATATCGGGTAGCTAAGGATGAATTTCAGGTTGTTAATGTAGAATTCGTTCGAGCCGACCGCCCCGCGCAGGCTGCGCCCGTAGGTTCCCATGGTCAGGGTATTGCTCGCTTTCACCAGCTTGCCGAGGCCGTAGAATTGCGCAACATTTTCAAGGGTGACATGATCCCGTCCCTGATATTTGATCAACGTCCATTCACCCCCATGCGCACTGACGGCGCAAAGGCAGAGGATAAGCATAAATGCAGGAAACGTTCGCATCGAGCCCACAATCTGCATTCGCATCCAAACAGTAGCAAGTGGTTTTTGGCTGGTGGGTGTTTAGGAACAATCATTAGCGAACTGAAGAAAACGATGAAACCGGGTGAAAGATTCCGCTGGAGGCGTAGTGTTTTGGATAAGCGGCGGGACGCCTGCTTCTACTATGAGTTCGCTAATGGTTGGGGTGTTTAGGAACAAATGGTTGACGATTCGGGAAACACTGCAAAGAACGGTCAGGATTATTGCCTCACACGAAGGCACGAAGCAACGAAGCCTGAATACTTCGGTACTCTTTTGAGGAAATTGCCTTTCGTTCGTGCCCTCGTGTCTTCGTGTGAGATTAAAATCCTCTGTAGGGTGTAAAGACTCAACCTTTGCGACTTCGCAGAACCGCAGTTTGCATGAGCTCCAGGATGATCCATAAGCCCCAACCCGTCGTGATCCCGAGGCTGATCTGGACGAGAAACCTGCGATCCAGCGGCACTGTTGCCGGCCTCGAAAGCACTGCTTGAAAATCAAGCACCTCGCCCTGCCCTGGGAACGAGGTCTGGACTTTTTCCAGCCCGTTGATTCCCTGCGATATTCCCGAACTGGCAACACGGAAAACCGGAATGCCGTACTCGGCGGCTCGAACCGGTGCTATGCGCGCATGCAGTTCGTGCTCGTGCCGTCCCCATTCCGCAACGTCCATGGTTGGGACGATTAGCATTTGAGCGCCCTTCTTTGCGAGTTGGTCTGTAACGCGGGTGTAGCTCAGATCATAGCAGATGCAAATGCCTATTTTCCCCCAAGGGGAATTCCAAAGCTCTTGTCCGAAGGCCGGCAAGCCATCCTTGAATAACTGGATCGGCACACTCTTGGCCTGCTTGAATACGATTTCACCCTTGGGATCGATGACGAATGCGGTGTTGAAATAAGCCCCGCCCGTAGTCGGGTCTTTGCCGCCAATGATCAGGTATTGGTCATGATTCCGGCACCAATCTTTCAACTGCCGTGAAGGCGGGCCATTAAGCAATGTGTATTCACTCAGAACACATAAATCCACAGGCGAGTGCCGCGTAACCACGCCATCAAGCGCTTTAATGATCTCATCCTCCGATGGAAATTCGAGTTGGATGCCGGTAATGTGAATACCCGCATCCCCGGCACCGGTCACTGCCGGTGGTTTGATTGAAAAAACGCAAATCAATACCGCGCAAACATAAAGTGGAATGATGCGCAAAATACCGGTTTTCAATGAAAGTGCCGCTATTGCAGCAATGACAAAGGCAATCCCATAAACGCCAAGCAAATGAAACGGGGTAAATGGTGAGTTGGCCAAAGCGTAGCCGACATTCAGCCAGGAGAACTTCAAATAGTATAATTCGCTGCGGAAGTATTCACAGCCGGTCCATAGGAACGGAATCAAGAGAGTCGCGTATTTTGAACCGAACCGGGCAAGAGCCACCTGCGACAAGGCTGAAAACAAACCCACCCAGAACGCCAGCACAACCCACAACGGGATGGCGCTTATACCAAAGATGCCCCAGAAAAATCCCAACTGCGGCGAGAAGCAGAGAAGACCCGCCGCAATACCTGCATAAAACGCCCGGCGGGCCGTTTGCATCCTTGCCAGTTGAACAACAAACACTAGATAACCGATTATGAACAGTCCCGCCAATCCGGAATTGACCGGCGTGTATGCAATGTGAAAGCAACCTGCTGCAGTCAGAATGAACAGCGTGGCTTCTTGCCAGAGTATCGGTTTGTTTTCCATTGAATGACCGTGTTACCTGTATCCGGATCAATATGGGTCGTGCGTTCGGAAGGCTGGTGAAGTTGTTTCATCGAGTCCATGGCTATGGATGTCCCTCGGTCTCCGGCGTGGAATTATCCCCGCTTTTCTGATGGATGACAGCGTCATCCAGGTTTTGATTTCCGACGACCGTGCCGTCATCCAGGGGATTGATCTTTTGCTCGCGCAAACGGCGGAACAAATCACGCATATTAAGCAAGCCGCCCCAGGTAAACCAGATGCCGGTGATTATGGCAAAGACGATGGGCAGGGTAATGCCAACGATCTTCCAGAAAGTGGACCAGACAGGAATGGGCCACGGGGCAATGGAATTCCAAATTGCACCCACGATGAAGATGAAAAAGAAAAGCATGCTCCACCCGAACAGTGTGCCTGCAATGATCTTGTCCATGAAAGTGAAGTTCCGGTCGAACCCGATCAGCGTGCCGAGCCATCCCGGGCCTTTGGTTGCAGCAGCACCTTCCGGAGGGCCGCCACGGGCGTAGGCACCCCGGTGAAGCATCCGGTCCATGTTAAAATCCTCCTTGTGCGTGAGCAGGGAGACGATCACATAGACAGCCACGGAGATCAAAGTTGCAAAAAAGGAAATTTGAATGCCGTTCAAGAAGGGGTGGGAGCCAAAGGCTTTCTGGGCCAGAATACCGCCGACGCTCAACGCGGAGCCGGCGATCAATGCGCAGCACGCGCCCGCCGGGGTGCCTTTCTTCCAATAGAGCCCTCCAATAATGGCCGCACCCGCACCGCCTGTATAGATCGCCTGGGTAACCGCCCACCACATCAGGATATAGTCAGTCTGCTGGAACAGGCTTCCGAAGATGAATGCAAAGAGAGCAACCCCGACGATGGCCAGTCGTAAAACCAGTAAGTGTT
>Ga0007854_10001514_pt1 | contig 14739 bp, 12 predicted proteins | sample CryBogCBH12Aug08_FD_60382 | JGI IMG/M metagenome (GOLD analysis project Ga0007854, IMG submission 60382) | Freshwater microbial communities from Crystal Bog, Wisconsin, USA - CBH12Aug08 | ecosystem: Environmental > Aquatic > Freshwater > Lake | place: Crystal Bog, Wisconsin, USA | collected...
AATGCAGCAAGGAGGAGCAGGAGATGTGGGCGGCGTCTGTTCATGGGTTGTCTGTTTGAGGTTGGTGTTAAATTAGGGTTGAGGAGATTGAAATCAAGGATGGGTTAGGATCTCGGCTTTCTTTGTAGCCAAAGGAGCCTGCGGTGATTCAGGCCAAGCACTGATGATGTCAGCATAACTTTGCGCGGCACGCTTCTCATCCTTGAGTCCTACGTAAGACTCGGCGGCGCCAGCAAGGGCGGGAGCCTGGAGCAAAGCTACCGAGGGATAAAAGACCTTGATGGTTAGAAAGGCCCTCAGCGCGGAAGGATAATCTTTTTTCAGAAGAAGCGCCTTGCCGAGGGCTAGCAGGGCAAGTGGCGAGCTCTGATCACCACCCAACCTGGGTATGGCCTTTGCTTCCACGATCACGGTTGAAAGATCCGATGTGGCCAGCGGGGAGAAGAGGGTGCCAGCTTTTGAGAGGGATTCCGCGGCAGGGTTCTTCATGGCACCAATCTGGCGAGCGAGGTCAGCACACTCGCTGTCCCTGCCAGAAGATGCCAAAGCTAGAAGCCTTAGTCTGGCCATTTCAAACCACCACGATCCCGGGACATCCTTCAGATCCCCCTCATTGGAGACATAGTCACCTGTGAGGTTGAGAACCTCGGTGGCATTCCCCTTCGATGCTGCGGCAATGGCTTTTGCAAGCACGGGTGGTTCGGCAAAATTAACCTTGGCAATCCGCGAAAGCGGCAGGCCCATTTCTACGGAACTGGTGCCCCCTTCCATGGTTACCTTGACCATGATCATGTCACGGGAGCGCCTGATGGTGGAGCTGTTATAGATTTGACCATCGGTGGTTGTGATTTCCTCGGCACACAAAATCGCAGGCAGGGAAAATACCAGCAAAACCGTGGCTTTCATTAAAAGTCGGGGAATCATGGTTTGGCGGGGGGCGCTGCGGCGGGTGACGGGGAGGAAGGCGGCGAAGAGGTCGGGGCGGGTTCTGGAGGTAGGGACTCCAGTTTCTGACGGGCCTGCTCGGCCAGGGGCGATGAGGCGAGGCGGGGCTTGGAAAGCATGTCCTTGAGATTCTTGGCGGCGTCGCCCGGCTTGCCCAGTTTCACAAAGGCGTCGGCGGCTTTAAGATAAGCCGGGATGACGACTGATGGATAGCGCTGATAGGCGACATAGACGCGTTGATAATACTGGAGGGCGGCATCAGGCTTGCCACGCTTCTCCTCCAGGTCACCGAGTGCCATGAGAGCCTTGGCGGTGACCTCTCCCCTCCATTCCTTGGTCGAAGCTACCTGCTCGAAGATCTTCTTGGCTTCGTCAAATTTCCCCAAGGCAAGGAGAGCCGAGCCTTTGCCATAGGTAATGTCGGCAAGCTTGGCATCGGCGTTTGCCTTCTCGACAGCATCATCGAACCACTTGATCGCCTCGGCGGGTTGATTCCTCGCCAGTGCCGTTTCCCCCATCCCACAGTAGGCATACTCAAGGAGGTCGCTCTTGGGAAAGGACTCCATGAGTTCCTTGAAGAAGGCCTCGGCCTTGTCATTTTCTCCACGCTCGAGAGCGATCTGCCCGCACTCGGAGAGCAACATGGCACTGAGTTGGTCTGCGGGGAAGTCCTTGTAGATCGAGGCCATCAGTTCCTTCTGGCGCTCCTGTCTCTTGGTGAAACCGGCAAGCTGGCCGAGGGCGAATCGAACCCTTGCCTTTGCCAAAACCCCCTCACCCGCATTGGTTTCGTTCAGGTACTTGGCAAAATCGCCGTCGGAGTCATAGGGGGGGAGCGGCGTCGCCGAGGGACGGGGCGTGGGACTGCTGGACACATCGTTGGTCTGCATCGATGGGGATGGTGAAACTTGGGGGCCTTGGCTTACCAGCGGAGGTCGCGGCCTCTTGGAGCAGGACTGGGCGAGCTGGGTGAGAAGCATTTCCACAGCGTCCTGACGACGGTCGTTGATGTTCTTGAGAATGTTCTCGGCCAAGTACTTCTTGGCCTCCTCGGGTTTGCCCTGCTTGATCTTTGCCTTGGAGACCCAGTAGACGGCAGCAACGGCGGCCGGATGCTGGGGATGACGCTCGGCGAATCGACCAAACATCTCGGCGATGTCGTCCCATTTGTTCAGCTTCTGATACTGCTTGTTGGCCTCAAAGAGGGAATACTTCAAGAGTTCCTCGCTCTCCGCAAAATTGAGGGAATCCCGATAGGCTGCCGCAGATTCCACTGGCATCTCCTTCGCCGCGTAGGCATCCCCCTTGAGCGAAAGAATCTCAGCCTGCATGATCTCTCCCTGGTGTTTCTTGAGCCACTCGTCGCAGAGTCTGATCACATCGTCATATTTGTTTGCGGCTTGGTAGCAGAGCGCAATGCGGTAGCCGGCATCCCCGGTGAATGTGCCATCGGGGTATTTCTTCATGTAGGCTTGGAATCCCTCCAGAGCCTTGCCGTAGTCCCCGAGTTGGAAGGAGCAGAGGGGTATTCTGTAGGTGCATTCCTCGGCGAACTTTCCGGTGGGAAACTTGGAAAGGTATTTTTGATAATCCTCGATCGCTTCCTTGTATTTGCTCGACTGCGGGTGTTGGGGATCGCATCCCTGAGCAAATTCGGAATTCGCGAGAAGGAACTGCATGTCCGCTGCGAGCGCCGAGGAATCACCTTTTTCCATAAGGGTACCGAACACGGTTTCCGCCCTCGTGAAATCGCCGGCTTCCAAGGCCACGGCACCCTTGAGGTATCCAGCTTGGGAAGCATATTTGCCGGCAGGAAACTCTGATAGATATCTCTCGAGTGCTGGCACGGCGTCATCAGGCCTTCCAAGAGAGCAATATGCCGACCCGATGCTGAAGAGAGCATCCTCGCGTACCTTAGGATCCTTGGAGGAATCCAGGAGGCTTTCCCAAATCAGGAGCGTCTCCCATTTCTGATCCAGTTCGTCGTAGGCCTTGGCTTGACGTAGGCGGACGGGCACCTCGGTATCAGGCATTTTTTCGAACTGATCAAGCACTGTCTGGAGCTGTTTCTGATCCTCCTTAAGACGAGCATTGGTGGCATTCACTTCCATGAAAGCCTTGGGGTTTTTCTGAAGGGTTGCCGTGTTATCATCAATCGTCTTCCCGATGGACTCGATCCGCTTTTTCTGGAGGTCCATGACCACTTGCTTTGGGCGGACGATTGCATACATGCGAAGCGACTTTTGACGCTCTCCCTTGGCAAGAAGACCATCCCCGATTCGGACGGCGAGAATGTCGAGTTGGAGCGGATTATCGATCGCGTCGCTTGAGGCCTGAAGTTGATCGAGGAGTTTGAGAGCCTCGTCGAGGTGCCCCTGCTTCGACTCGATCTCAACGATTGCCATGGCTGCCTGTACGGTGAGGTCGTCCTTGATTCCTCCCGCAATCATAGGACGTAGGGATGCAACAGCCGCATCCGGCTTTCCGCCCTCGGCGAGCATTGATGCCTGGGCGAGGCGCGCCCGCGCGGCCAGGTCTCCCGAGCCCTCCGAGGCTTTCTTGAGGGTTTGTTCTGCTTCCGCCTTGCGACCGGTCTGCGTCTGGATCTGGGAGATAGCAATAAGGGCCTTGGTCTTGTTCTTGCCATCGGGAAATTCCTTAAGGCATCTGTTATAGTACTCTTCAGCCTTCGGAAGGTTCTTTTGGTTAAAGTATGTGGAGGCCAGCGTGAAGAGGATGGTATCAAGCGCCTCGCCAGTAGGTCCCAAGGCGAGGACCGATTCAAAGTTTTTGGACGCACCCACATAGTCACCGGACTGGAAGGCTGCGGCACCGGTCTTGAAGAGATCTTCAGGCGATGCTTCGTTCTGAGGACCTGCTGAATAGGCCGTACCACAAATCAGAAGCAAAAGCAGAGAGAGAACCAAAAATTTACGCCCTCCTGAAAAAGAGGGGCGGTCGCAAATAATCGTGATGGGGGGGTGACTCATCAGAAGTTGAAAATATTATCTCCCCCCGCGCGAGTGCAAGACATGACAGCAAAAAAGAGCCTCTTCCAACACCGCTCTGATCTGCTATTCTGAAATTACTACCATGGCCACAAAAACTGTAAAACCAACAAAGTCCGGTCAGAAAAAGGATCATCGATCCATGATTTCCGAGGCCTATGTGGATAGCCTTCGCAAGGAGGGTCATGCCCCGGTCTCGTTGCATCGTTTTTGTGAGGCTCTTGGTATCTCGGAAAAGGATTTCTACATGGCATTTCCCAATCTGGATGCTGTCGAAAAGCACTTCTGGAAAGCATGGATCGAGTCGATCTTCGCCGCCGTTTCCGCTGGCAAAGAGTGGAGTTCGTTCTCGGCCAAGGAACGCTACCTGGCATTCCTCTTTGCCTTCACCGGGGAGGCGCTGGAACACCGTTCCCTGCTGGAGCAGCGCTTCGGAAAGCTTACCCTGCTCTGTAGCCCGACATCCCTGGACAGCTTGAAAAACAGCTTCAAGGATTTTGCCAGTGATCTCATCCATCACGGAATGGATCAGGGAGAGATCGCCCATCGCGGAGCACTCGGGAATCTTTACCCAGAGGTTCTCTACATTCACTGGCGCAGTGTTCTCGAGTATTTCCTAAAAGATGATAGTGAGGGATTCGAGCGGACGGATGCCTTCATCGAGAAGACAGTCGAGTTTGCCTTTGATTTGCTTCGCACCCAGGCCATTGATTCCGCGGCAGATCTGGCCCGCTTCCTTCTTCCTCAGATCGCCCACTTCGGGGGGAGGAATTGAAAAAAAAGACCGCTATTTCCGAGTCTCAAGTCGGGAGTAAAACTGCGAAAAAAACATCCCAGGAATCGATCCGTAGCACTCCGATCAGCCGCATGGCGGCGCTTGGAGGCACCGGTGCCAAGGTCGGGATCAATTATCTCAAGTACTACGGGAAGCGGGCACTGGCAGGAGGTAGTGACTCTTCGCAGGAGGCACATACTCGGGAGCTCGACGAACAGAATGCCTCCACGATCTATGATACCTTTAGTAAGCTGAAGGGCGGCCCGCTCAAGCTGGCCCAGATGCTCAGCATTGATAAGAACCTCCTTCCCCGCGCCTACGCCGATCAATTCGTGCAGGCTCAATATTCTGTCCCCCCCCTCTCCTACCCGCTTGTGGTAAGGACATTCCGACGGGACTTTGGAAAGGAACCCCTCGATCTATTCGACACCTTCGGTCGTGAGGCGGCTAGCGGTGCCTCGATCGGTCAGGTTCACAAAGCCTCCCTGAGGGGAAAGGATTACGCAGTGAAAGTGCAGTATCCAGGGGTAGCGGAGAGTCTCAAGAGTGACCTGCGTGTCGTGAAACCGATTGCACTCAGGTTGCTCGGTCTACGCGAACGCGATGTGGATCAGTATTTCCGTGAGGTCGAGACACGACTCCTCGAAGAAACCGACTACACCATGGAGTTGGAACGTTCACTCCATCTCTCGAAGGCCTCCGGTCACCTCGAGAATATCCGCTTTCCCAAGTATCACCCGGAACTCTCCTCCCGTCACATTCTTACCATGGAGTGGATCGATGGTCAGCCTCTCGACCGATTCGCCGATGGTGATGCCTCCCAGAGAGAACGTGATCGCATTGGCCAGTCACTTTGGGATTTCTACAGTCACCAAGTTCATGACTTGAATCTTTTCCATGCCGATCCTCATCCGGGAAACTTCCTAGTCTCCAAAGGGAATCTCTGCGTGCTCGATTTCGGATGCACCAAGCAGATCACTCAGGAGTTCTATCGGAAGCAGTTTCGTTTTCTGGATCCCAACCTCCCTGACAATCCCCGACTTCTTGAAGAAGCGCTTCGTGATCTGGACGTTATCATCACGAGCGATACGGAAAAGGAAATCTCCCAGATCATGACACTCTGCCGCATATGGCTTGATCTTCTTGCGTTACCCTTCCGCTCAGGCACCTTCGACTTCGGCGATCCTGGGTTCCTGAAGGCGATCTACGACATGGGAGAAGAGAACAGGAAAGCCGACAATCTCCGGACGATGAAAGGACAGCGTGGATCACCCGACACAATCTATGTGAATCGTGCTTTCTTCGGACTCTACAGCCTGCTCGGAAGACTCCGTTCCAGAGTACAGGTTTCACTTCCCGAGTGGCTGAAGGGGTAACTCTTGTAGCATTAAGCACAAAAAAGCCGGACCACTCGGACCGGCTTTCTGCGAAACTTTCTAAAAAAAGATCTATTTCTTCTCAGAAGAGAGGCCAAGACCAAGCCATCCGACTCCGGCAAAGATAAGCTCAATGCCAAGGAAGAGGCCGAGCATATAGAGTCCCGTTGCAGGCCACTGGGAGATAATCAGGCCACCAAGGATGATGGAAATAACGGCACTGAAGAGCACCCAGGCAGCACCCCGGTGATGACGCATCTTGAAGGCAAAAAAGATACGGAAAATCCCACCGATCAGGATGGCCCATCCGAGGAAGAGAGTGAAAGCGATCGCCGCCTTGAAAGGATGAGCGATAAAGACATAGCCGGCGACTCCATAGGCAACTGAGACTAGGGCATACCAGAAATGGCTCTTCCAATCCCCGATGGTGAAGACCTTGATCAGATGGAAGGCGCAACCGAACATCAGGATGAATCCGATAAAGGTCGCCACGGCAGCAGTGGAAACGAGTTGATCCCCCAGCGCAAAGAAACCAAGCAGGATCATGGCAATGCCTCCGGCTATAGCCCAACCACGGGAGAGTTGAGGAACGGGAAACTGAGGGATGGGTGATGTGTTGTCCATAGAGGTTCTTTTTATGCGCCTCCCCTCACCTGCTGGCAAGGAGCTTTTAGTCCTGATGAGAAGGAGACTCAGATTTCGGTCTTTGCTTCAACCTTCTTCTTCTCAAACCATGAGAAACAGACCGGAATCACAAAGATCGCGATGAGCGTCGAAGCAAGCATGCCCCCCACCACAGTTGATCCCAGGACACGACGGGAAACAGCTCCTGATCCTGTTGCGATAGCGAGTGGAACGCAGCCCAAAATGAAGGCAAAGGCGGTCATTAGGATCGGTCGTAGGCGAAGCTTCGCTGCATCCAGCGCCGCATCCATGATGGGACGCCCCCTCTCAACTTCCTCCTTCGCGAATTCCACAATCAGAATGGCATTCTTCGCCGCCAGACCAATCAGCATGATCAGACCGATCTGTGCGTAGACATCGTTGTCCATCTTGCGAAGGAAGAGCATCGCCACCGCACCAAAGACAGCGATCGGTGTACTGAAAAGGACACTAATCGGAAGCGACCAACTCTCGTACTGGGCAGCGAGGATCAGGAACACGAAGAGTAGTGAGAGAGCAAAGATCGCTCCCGGCGGGATTCCTTGGGCAGCCAGCTTCTCCTCAAAGGACATGCCAAAGTAATCGAAGCCCATGCCAGGGGGCATCGTCTCCTTGAATGTCTCCTCCAGCGCCTTCATGACCTGACCCGTGCTCACCCCGGGAGCCCCATTGATATTGATCTGGGCGCAATCGAACATATTAAAGCGCATCACGAATTCGGGACCCGTGATCGACTTCACACTGAGAAGGCTCGAAAGGGGAACCGGATCCCCATTCTTGTTGCGGATATAAAAGAGTGAAGCCCCCTTGGGATCGGTACGGGAAGAGCCCTCCGCCTGAATGTAGCAGTAGTACTGGAGATTAAACCGATTAAAGTAATTCACAGGCACACCACCCAAGAAGGCCTGGAGTGTGGAATAGGCCTCATGAAGATCAACACCGAGCATCATGCACATGGCCGGATCGATGGTCATCGAAACCTGCGGCACAGAGGGGAGATAGGTCGTCGTCACCGAACCGATTTCAGGGCGCTTTTTGATAGCCGCCATGAACTTGGCCATGTTGGTAGGCAGGAACGTCGGGTCGGTTCCCTGTCGGTCCTCAAGAATGAAGGTCGTACCGCCGGAGGTACCGATGCCGGGGATTGCCGGAGGCGGGAAAGCAAAGTTGATTGCACCGGGCACAACGGCAATCTTCTGGTTGATGGTCCGTAGGAGGCCGAAGGCATTCAATCCCGGTCCCTTGCGTTCCTCCCAAGGCTTGAGCGTGATAAAGTAGAAGGCGCTGTAGGTGTTCTGGACACCGGAGAGGAGATTGAACCCAACGATCGTTGTCACATGCTGGACGCCCGGGATCTTACTGACAATTCCGGCTACTTGCTTGGAGAGGTCATCGGTCCTCTGCTGAGAGGAGGCATTGGGCAACTGAGAGAAGGCGTAGAGATAGCCGTTGTCTTCTTCGGGAACAAAAGATCCGGGAAGTTTGGATCCGAAGAATCCGGAAAGCAGGACCATCCCGAGAATCAGGAAGCCAGCGATAAAAGACTTACGGAGCAGGAATTTGCAGGCCCCGATGTACTTGTTGCGACCAGCATCAAAGACACGATTGAACCCGCGGTAAAATGCTCCAAGGGGTCCCCCCACCTCCTTGCGAGGACGTAGAAGCAAGGCTCCAAGAGCGGGGCTGAGACTCAGGGCATTGAAGGTTGAGATGATGACCGAGATCGAAATGGTAAGTGCAAACTGCTGATAAAGACCGCCGGTGATGCCAGGCAGGAAGACCGTCGGAATGAAGACCGAGGAAAGAATCAGCGCCGTGGCGACCAAAGGTCCGGTCACCTGCTCCATCGCCTTGGCGGCGGCATCCTTGGGAGAAAGTCCCTCCTCGATGTGATGCTCGATCGCCTCGACGACAACGATCGCGTCGTCAACTACCAGACCGATCGCCAGCACGAGGCCGAAGAGCGAGAGGGTGTTGAGAGAGAATCCGAAGAGAGGGAAGAGTGCGAACGTTCCGACCAGCGAGACCGGAACGGCCAGCGCCGGGATCAAGGTGGCTCGCCAGTTCTGGAGGAAAATAAAGACCACGATCAGCACAAGGATGAGAGCCTCGACAAGTGTCTTCTGGATGTCGTGCATGCTGGCCGTGACGGCGAGCGTCGTGTCGAGGGCGGTTTCCATCTTCAGCCCCGCGGGAAAAGACGAGACGTAGGAATTCATCAGCTTGCGGGCCATTGCTGCGACCTGGAGCGCATTACTGCCGGGCAACTGATAGACCGCCACGATGGTTGCGGGGTGTCCATTGAATCGACCTGCAAGATTGTAGGTCTGGGCCCCGAGTTCGACGCGCGCCACATCCTTCACGCGGACGACCGAGCCGTTGCGGTCGGCACGGATCACAATATTGGCAAACTGATCCTCGGTAACGAGACGACCTGGAGCCCTGACTGTGAAAGTCATCTGCTGGCCGGGCGGAACCGGTTCGGCTCCGGTCTGACCCGAGGGATTCACGGTGTTCTGCTGATTGACGGCTTCGTAAACTTCCTGCGTGGTGATGTTGAAGTTGGCCAGTTTGGCGGGGTCGAGCCAGAGACGCATTGCGTAGGTGCCGGCACCGAAGACGGTGACACTGGCAATGCCAGTGAGTCGCGTTAGGGGATTGACGATATTGACGTAGGCATAATTGGCCAGGAAGACCGAGTCGTAGCGGTCGTCGTCGGTGTAGAGGGCGAAGCAAATCAGCGGCGATGGAGAAGTTTTGATGACGTTGATGCCCTGCTTGACTACCTGCTGAGGGAGCTGGGACTGCGCCTGAGCCTGACGAATCTGGGTGAGGATCTGGTCCGTGGTCGGGATCGTATTGTTGGCAAAGATAACATTCAGCTGGGACTGCCCGGAACTGGAGTTCAGGGAGTACATATACTGCATGTTATCAACACCGTTCACCTGCTGCTCGATCGGCGTGGCCACTGCTTCCTTGACGGTCACAGAGTCTGCTCCCGGATAGCTGGCCTGTACCTGAATCTGTGGTGGGACGATGTTTGGGAACTGGGAGACGGGCAGTCCAAGCAGACAGACGATGCCGAGGATCACCGTGATGATTGCGATGACCATGGCCACAATGGGCCGATTGATAAAAAACTTAGCCATGAAGGTTATTTCTCGGAGTTAGGAGACTAGGAAGCCGAGACTACTTGGAGGGGGTCGAAGACACAGCGGAAGAGGGAGAAGCCGCAGGTATCGACCGCGTCACACCATTCTCGCCAACAGTAGAGGCTGCGGGAGTCGCAGAGGCCCCGGTGCTCGTAGGCGCGGGCAGAGGCATCACGGTGCAACCATCCACCACCTTCTGGGTTCCTTGAACGACGATCTTCTCGCCGGGATCCACACCGGAAAGCACAATAGCCTCGTCTCGGGTCGTCATCCCCAGATTCACGTTGCGGATCGTGACCTTGTTATCAGCACCGACCACGGCGAGTTGGTGGAGATTCTGGATCGTGATGACAGCGGCAATTGGGACGACCAGCGCATTCTGCTGAACCCCTACAGTAGCCTGGACCCGGGCAAAAAGACCTGGTCGGAGCAATGAACCGGGATTGGGGAAGGTCCCCTCCACGGTGATGGAACCGGTCTGTGTGCTGATCTGGTTGTTGGCGGCGCGGAAGACACCTTTTTGAGGATAGGTCATGCCATCAGAAAGCAGCATTCGCATCCCAGAACTCTCGTCCTGTTTCCTATACTCGGATGCCATGGATGGATCCTTGAGGCTCTGACTGATAAAACTGAGGTAATCATCCTGCCCCACCTGAAAGACCACCTTGATCGGATCGATGGCTACGATGGTAGTGAGAGGTTGGGGTGAAGAAGAACTGACATAGGTACCGACCTCGTAATTAGCAAGACCAGCCATACCATCAATTGGTGCGACGACTTTGGTGAAATCGAGATTCACCTGAGCCGATTGAACGGCAGCTTGCTTCGCCGCCACCTCGCTGACCGTTGCCTGATAGTTTTGCTGCTGGTTTTGGAACTCCTGAACACTGATCACCTTTCCGGCAAGGAGGTTCTGGGCTCGGACAAAATCCTGCTGGACCTTGGTCTCCTGAGCGATAGCCGTGGAAAGATTGGCCTTGGCCTGGTCTAGGTTCGCTTGGAAGGGAGCCGGATCGATCTGAAAAAGCGGTTCTCCCTGCTTAACCACGCTACCCTCAGTGTAGTAGCGCTGGATGATATTGCCGGCGACATTCGGCTTCACGAGAGCAGTCACTGTACCCTGCAGATTACCGATCCACTCCTTGTGATTCGGCATATCCTTCTGGATCACCGTCCCGAGCGTCACCGGAACCGGAGGCTTGGGACCTGCTTCAGGAGCCTCCTTTTTACAGGAGGAGAGCAGGACGACGGCTAAAGCCAGACATGAGAAAATAGTGGCAACGCGTGGAAAAGGAATCATCACGCAGAATGAAGTAACAGAGACCGTCCGCATTGACTAGTGCGCTCTTGTTTGAGGAGTTCATCCTCAGGATGAGAATCCCATCAGTTTTTGGACCTCTAGAAGTTCATGATTCATCACTCCTTGATTCATAAGCTGGTAGGGCATCTCCAAGGAGAAAATAACAACTAGGGTAAAACCAATCAGTGCTAGATAGATCGCGGCTAGGAACCAATCATCCTCCTTTTTGACCGCCATGGCATAGCCGCTTAACAGTGCTCCCGTGGTTAGCAGAATTAACAAAAACCCTTCGATGATCGCCGGGGGGTGATTTTTGGCATTAAGCAATTCCGCTTTGAAAGCATCCGACAATTGCCCCGAGTGCAGGGAGAGAATCTTACCAGCACACTCCTTATTTTCCGAGGGTGCACGCGCTATGGCCAGTGTCATGAATTCATTGAACTCAATCAGTTTCCTTCGAAAATCAGAAATTCTGTCATCAAATTGACCGAGACTCTTGATGTTTTGGTAGAGCGCCAAACGCTTCTCCAAAAGGACCTTCAAAAGTTTTTTCACAGCAATTTTGTCTGCCGCAGCCAAATATCGACAAGAATCATCAGTATTCTCAAGGATAAGTGCTTGGGTTCGGATACCAGCCAATCGATCATTAAAATGCTGATTAGCACTGGAGAAGGTAAATCCAAGAACCAGCGCGGAGAGGCCGAAAATTGCAGTGACCAAGGAATCCCGGATCGTGACAGATTCCGACCTCTTGACCCGATACTTTCCAAAAGCCCAACCAATCAGCAAAAAAAGAGCAATCGCAAACAAAAAGAATCCAGGAATGTATTTTACCAACCAGATGTGGTTTGAAATCAGTTGATAATTCATTTCAAGATCATGAAGATAAATACACTGGAAGCAAGGAGTTAGAAGTCTCGCCTCATCACTTGACAGGGATAGTCAGAACCGGAGTGCCACCAGCTGGCGCTGCCTGGAGTCGGTAGAGTTGCATGAGTAACGCGAAAGTGTCTTTAGACTTTAAATCGTCGTTTTTGATGCTGTAAAAATGCCCCCTGTACCAGACAGAAATCATTGCGTTGAAGGGTGGGATTCTTGAAGCATGGATGGAAATGTCGCCGGTTCCATCGCCGTCTCTGGCAAAATTTTTCTGACTCGCAGGGGTTTCTACATTTTTGGCCGCTTCGAAAATCACGTCGGCCAGGGAGCGGAAATGGATATCCTTCACAGGGCGATCCTCCAGGGGAGTGTGAATCACAAAACCATTGCTTGAGGGGCGGATTTCCAGCTGGTCCTTTGATTGGGCTTCCTTGATGGCTTGGACCCACTCCTTGAACTTGGGATAGGTCGGGGAGGAGGGTTTATTGACAACGATCTCTCCGTTTTTCAAATCAACCCGATCGACCAGCAAATCCCCGATTTTCTTGACCGGCCATCCGGCATCAATGAGCAGGGAGCAGGTGTCGGGGGTAATCTTATAGAGGAACTGCTGGACAAAGTTTTTACCGTCAATCGGCGTGTAGGTAATCGTCGGCTTTGTGGCAAAGGTATAGCTGATGTTTGCAGCCCCTCCAGTAGGATAGGTGGGAGCCCCCCACCCGGTAATTCCAGCTCCAGAGACCGAGGTGCTTTCGTAAGATGCCGAGAGTGATGCCGCCTGCAGGAACTCGGGCGACTCCCGAAAATGAACACGCACGATGTTGAGCAGCATCTGCTGGGATTGATTGTACTGAACCACGGAATTAAATGCCGTGAAATCAGTCTGAATCGCATGATTGGCAACCGCACAACCGCTTAGAAATGCAACAATCACTACGAGTGAAATCTGCAAAATACAGGGAATCTTAAAATTCAGCATCTGGATTGTAGGAATATCTTTTTTCCAGAATAACTACCAGTCATTCCAACCATTATCAGGAACCCGTCCGACATGGACGAAAATGCGACTAGAAGCATGTCCTCTTTGATTTGTTTCCCAATATAGTCTTTTAAACTCGTAGTTTTCCCACCAAGCATGACAATTCCACTTGATTGATCATGAAAAAAATTCTCTTTCTCATACTGGACGTCCTTCTTTTCTCATCGGCACCTGCTCTCCATTCCGAGACGACCCGCATCGATCCCAATGCCGTGGCCCTTCTCAAGCGGATGAGCGAAACGCTCTCGCAAGCAAAGAGTTTCACCTTCCATACCGACAGCATCCTCGAGATGCCATGCTCGACCGGTCAGTTCATCACCATAGTTTCCAAGGGTTTTGTTGCTGTCCAGCGCCCGAACAAAATCCGGGCACTGTATGTGGGCGACGCCCATGCCTTTGATTTTTTCTATGATGGAGGCTCTGTCACTGCCGCAGCACCGCGTCAGAAGGTCTACTCGACAACAAAGGCCCCTGATACCATCGACGAGATGCTCGCGGGTATCCGCAAGGAAACCGGCATTCACTTTCATATCGCTCCCCTCCTCTTTAGCAATTCCTACGAGCATCTGACACGAAATCTCCAAAGTGCCGTCATTATCGGCCCCACTTTTGTGAACGGTGTACCCTGCGATCACCTCGCCTTCCGATCACCCGGTGTGAATTGGGAACTCTGGATTGCCTCCGGTCCAGTCGCACTCCCCTATCGCCTGTGCGCCACCTTCACTGATAAGCCGAACCGTCCTCGCAAGTTCATCGATCTTTCGGGGTGGAACCTGCATCCCTGGCTTCGCAACTCGTTCTTCACCTTCAAACAACCCAAGTCTTTTCAGGAGATTCCCTTCAAGGCCGTGCTGAAAGACGTCCGGCAAGAAGCAACTCAGGGTAAAAGCCTCTGATAGGATTTTACCCTTCACCAGAACCTCACGATGAAAAAACTCCTGAACATCCTCTTCGCATCCCTTCTGGGCGCCGCGGCATTGAGTCTGGGCGCCTGCAGCGGAGCAGGCTATGGACAGCCCTATTATCCACCAGCGGGAGTCGCTCCGGGCTACGGATGGATTGGCCCCGCATACTACGGAGGCGTCTATTACTCCTATCCAGCAGCCTATTATGCCAGCCCCTACTATCGGAGCGTGAGTGCCACCTACTACGGAGCAGCAGGGACGGCATATCATTATAACTCAGCTTATGGTTCAGGTGCTGCCTATCGGGGCCCTTATAACAGCGGTGCCTACTATGCCAACAATCGCGGTGGCTACGGATACTCCTATGACGGCACCGGAGCAGCTTATGGTGCGCGCGGTGGATCCGCCTCGTGGAGCGATGGCTCGGGAAGCGCCACCGGTTGGCGGGGAGGAACAGCGTCCTGGAGTCACGGCAGCGGCAGCGCCACCGGATTCCGTGGCGGCACGGCCTCCTGGAGCCGCAGATGAGCGAACATCATTTAAGCAGCGCAGCCTGGGCTGAGCGGATCTGCCCCACAATGGCTTTCAGCGAGGGATCCTGCTTCTCAAGAAGATCGAGTTTTACTCTCGCCAATTCCTTTCTCGCCTTGACCTTCTCTTCGGGAGTCAGTGCATTAATCACCATATTGTTGGCGTC
>Ga0007854_10001516_pt1 | contig 14739 bp, 10 predicted proteins | sample CryBogCBH12Aug08_FD_60382 | JGI IMG/M metagenome (GOLD analysis project Ga0007854, IMG submission 60382) | Freshwater microbial communities from Crystal Bog, Wisconsin, USA - CBH12Aug08 | ecosystem: Environmental > Aquatic > Freshwater > Lake | place: Crystal Bog, Wisconsin, USA | collected...
CGCGTCAGGGGCGGCCTACGCCCTCGTCGCTCTTCGTCAACTCGCCCCCGTCTCCTCGTGGCGAGCCACACCGTCATCGAGCGTCATCGCGATCCCCTGTTGGCGTATCGTCGACCATCCTCGTTTTGCGTGGCGTGGCGTACACCTCGATGTCGCCCGCCATTTCTTCTCCGTCGAGGACGTTTGTCGCTTCATTGATCACGCCGCCCAGCACCGCTTGAACTACATCCACCTCCATCTCAACGACGACCAGGGGTGGCGCGTCGAGCTCCCCTCATTCCCTCGACTGACCGAGGTCGGTGCGTTTCGAACGTCATCACCGGTCGGTCGAGTAGAGGACGCGAGCGATGATGGCATCCCCCACGGGGGCTTCTATACGAGCGACGATCTCGCCCAACTCCGTGAACACGCTCGTCGTCGGGCGGTCACCGTGGTTCCCGAGATCGACCTACCGGGACACTCCCTGGCCGTGCTCGCCGCGTACCCGGAGTTCGGAAATACTCCGACCGCGCGATCCGTCGGCACCCGCTGGGGCATCAGTCATCACGTCCTCAACGTGGCACCGGACACGCTGAGTTTTGCGGTGGACGTCGTCTGCGCCGTCGCGGACTACTTTCCTGGGAGCCCGGTACATATTGGCGGGGACGAGTGTCCGACGACCGAATGGGAGGCGAGCAAACAAGCTCGTGACGTCATGCGAGTGAACGGATTTACCCACGCGCGACAACTTCAGGGCCTCTACACCGATCGCCTCACGCGAGCCCTCGAAGAGCGGGGTCATCGCGTGATCGCGTGGGACGAAGTACTGGACGCCGATGTGCCGACGTCCACCATCATCGCCGCCTGGCGCCACTCGCTGTTCGGCACCGAAGCAGTCCGTCGCGGTCACGACGTGATCATGGCTCCCATGGAGTTCACGTACTTTGACTGGCCGAACTCCGAGAGTGCTGATGAGCCCATGGCTCTCTTGCCGCCACCATTCGCCACGACCTGGCAAAAGGTCTACGGGTTTCGCGTGATTCCCGATGACGTGCCGCACCACGCCGCGCACCACGTCATTGGAACTCAGGCGCAACTGTGGACCGAATACATCCCGTCACGCGACCACTTGGACTACATGACGTTTCCTCGACTTTCCGCCTTTGCGGAAGTCGCGTGGGGAACATCAGGTGACGTCAACGAATTTGGTGAACGTCTCGCAAATCATGTCGAAAGACTCTCAGCACTGGGAATCAATTTTCGACCGCTCGACGCCTCAGCAGCGACGAGCGGCTAAGAACCGAAGACCGGCACCACTTGCGCTCGAGCGATTCCGTGGAATCGTAAGTTGAAGCCGACCACCGCCGGCGCCGCACTCTCATCAAGTCCCAACGAAGGAACATCAACAGCGTGCACCGTGGTCACGTAACGGTGTGCCGGGTCCCCCGGGGGCGGCGCCGCTCCGACGTAACCCAAAAATCCCGCGTCGTTGCGTACCTGAACTGCCGACGGCGGCAATGTGCCGGGTCCGCCCGAACCCGCTCCCGAATCCAGAGAGGTCACCGAACGCGGAATATCGACAACGGCCCAGTGCCAAAAACCGCTGCCCGTGGGGGCGTCCGGGTCGTGAATGGTCACGGCGAAACTCTGCGTTTCCTCGGGAAAACCGTCCCACTGGAGTTGCGGTGATCGGTTCTCGCCCGAATATCCCATGATGTTCGCCACTTGTGCTGCGGTCAGACCCTCGCCATCGGCGACGTCGCGGCTCGTGACCGAAAAACTCGGCACGGCGGGGAAGAACGCGAACGTGAGTGGAGGTCTCTCAACAAGGTTCATCCTGGCTCCTTCCGCTTCCTATTCCACACCGACGAGGCGCTGGGCGCAACTCCCGCCGCCTATGCGGCGGCGATAATCACTGGCGAGGCACCCTTTGAAGAAATCTGATCACCACTCACTAAGCAATCCGTTGATGCCGCACACGACATTCCCATCGCTTCCGCGCTGGATGATCCCATGGGCAACACGCTGGTCGCACTCCATTGCCCGCCGACCATGCTCGCGTCCAGGACGTCCTCAACGGCGGAGATCTTAGGCCCGCCGGTGGAAAAGCTGAGCGTGAATTGAAGCATGGTGACGACATCAACACACGTGGTCTTTGTCAGACAACCAACACCGACGGGTAGAAAGTCTTGGAACCCGGTCGTGCTCGGAGGCGTGGGTGTGACGATGACCGACGCCGGGCCCGCCACACCACTGACTACCCGAACGCCGAAGAGACGATTGATCTCTCCGTTCTTCGTCACGACGACCGCTTCACCGGTCAGCGTGCAATTACCGGCCGAAGGGCACGCCGACGACGTCACCGTCACGCTGGCCACCGATCCATTGGCCACACCTTGGCTGAAGGCACTCGTTCCCGTGACCGCTGTTGCCGAGCTCCACACGCCACCCGTTTCGGTAGCGATGTAGCTCGAGGGCTTTCGCCCCGTCGCTACGAAGTTGCCCGCGAGCACGCACGAACCCGTTTTCGCGCACGCCACCGTGCTCACTCCCACCGAATCCGTTGCTCGCACCGCTGCGTTGAGCGCCACTGAACCCGGCACGGCCACGGTGGTCCAGGTGCCGCCGACGTCCGTGGCGAGCAGGGACTGAGGGTGCAACTTCACGTCCGCGTATGTTCCGCCGGCCACACACTTGGACGCTGCCGTGCAGACGAGCGAGCTCAGAGCATCCGATCCGAAGTTCAACGTATCGAGTGTGCCGATGGACGTTGTGGCGCTCCACACTCCGGAAGCATCCGTCAGCACGAACGCCGCCGTGGCAAAGGATGAGAACTGATAGTCACCCACGGCCACACAATTTCCCGCCGTCGGACACGACAGGGCGGTCACGTCGAGACCCGCGCCGGGTCCGAACGAGGAAGCTGGATTGAAAACAGAAATGCCTGTCACCGGCGCCACGCTCTGCCACACACCCGAGATCTCACTGTCGTAAAAGGAGTTTGTGTTACCTGCCCCATCGACGTAGAGCCCGACGAGTCCGCAGTTGCCGAGCGACGGGCACGAGAGACCGACCACTTGGAGATTCTGTGCGTTCAACGTACTCACGCCCGGCAGAGCGGTGTCGGTGCCCCAGGTTCCCGCGGTTTGCTGATCAACGAACATCGATTCGTTCCCTTGGGCGGTGTAGTACATCCCGGCCGACACGCACGAGTTGGCCTTCGGGCACGCGACCCGAGCCGCAATGGCGACTGTGCCCATTGACAACGTGGCGCTGGTACTGAATTCGGCGGCCGTTGACCATGTTCCGGCCGAACTGGTCGCGAAGACCCCGGCGAGTAGAGAACTACCGGTCATCAATTCGCCCGAAAAGACGCAGTTACCGCCCGCGTCGCACCACAACGATTGACCATTGCCGTTAGGAACGTCGGTCGGAAGTCCCGTGTCGTCAACCAGAGGGGTTGCATTGGCGAATGTCCCGCCCGATTGGATCGCGGTGAAGAACTGGGTGTTGCCATCGGCGTCGCTGTAGGAGCCGGCAACCGTGCACGTTCCCGAAGCCGAACAACTCAGTTGCGTGGTCGTCGGACTCAATGGATTCAATTGCGTGGCGGGTCCACCGGTGTCAGTGACATTGATCGAGTTGTAGTTGGGTAGCGGCGTGGCCGTCGACCACACACCCGCCGTCTCGGTGGTGGTGTAGATCTGAGCGAGATCTGCATCATCGGTGTATTCGCCCACCGCCGTACAGTTCCCGGGGCTCGCACAGCTGAGGTTCATGACCTGGCCGCCCGCATAGAAATTCGACGTCGCACCTGTTCCCACGTTGAGGGCACTTTCTCCGGGGACCGATTCCGCATTGCCCCAGACGCCACCGACTTCGGTCACGAGGAACGAGCTTTGGATTTGATTGGCGTCGCTGACGGTCCCGCCGGCCACGCAATCCGTTGCCGTGGAGCACGACACGGCATTGACGAACCCGTACTCACCAGCGTTGAGCGCCGCGAGTCCGGGTACCAACGTGGCCGGCTTCCAAACACCACCCACCTGCTGGTACAAGTACCCGACGACTAAGAAGCCCAGTACGTCGGACACGAATCCCCCAACGACACAGTTGCCCGCCGAAGAGCACGAAAGAGCGTTGGGCTCGGCGTCGGAGTATGTCCCCTTGTACTTAATGCCAAGAGCCTTCGAGCCGAGCATCAACTGCGCGGCGCTCCACGTCCCCGATGTCTCGGTCGTGGTGATGGTGTACGTCACGCCCTTGGCTGACTGCCACGTTCCGGTGGCCGTGCAATTGCCGGGCGTGGAACACGCCACGTGCGTGAGTGACGATGTTCCCGTGCCGAGAACGGACAGGCCGGGTACCGCGACGGCGGATTGCCAGACGCCACCGGCACTCTCTTCAATCACCGCGGTCGAGTTTGCCGTGCCCACCGCCACGCAATTCCCGTCCGTCGAGCACGACGCATCCACGAGTGACGACGTGGTGGCGGTTGAGAGAACCCCAGTGGGAGTTGCTGCCGTACCCCACACTCCCGCTACTTCGGACTCGACGAAGGCGCGTCCTTGCTGGAGGTTGTTGTCATACGAACCGACGGCGACACAATTGCCCACCGACGAACACGTAATCACCGGCGACACCTGACTCGGTGTGCCCACCGTGACGGTCGTGGCGCCGCTCAGCGCGACGGGAGTTCCCCACGCCACTGACGACGAAGCGGCCCCCGCGGGCACCGCAAATTGCGTCGCCGCCGACGCCACGATCACCGCCATGGTCAGCCCACGGGACAAAGAACCTCGAAGACGCCACCGCATAGCCATTACCTCCAGCGAACGGTCACGAACGCCCTCGGCACCTCCTCGCGAGGCGCATCACAATGCTGGACCCTAGACCACGAATTCGTTCAGGCACTGGTTTTGTTTCGTCACGTCTGCGTTCACGCGGTGATCACAGAACCTGACTTGCGAGCGCGACCTCGTGACTGACGTCAAATACCCGTATCTCTAGGTTCTAGCCTCGGAGGCGTGCACCGCGTGAGTAGTCATTACATAGTGACGGTGCCATTGGTGAACCGTCCGTGACGTGGGGTGACGTCGCGCTCGTCGCGGCTCTCATTGTTCTCTGGAGTACGTTCTCCCACGCGTTCGCCCGTTGGGGAATCAGCGAACCGCTCGTCTTCGTCGCCGCCGGCGTCGCCTGTGGCGGCGTGCACGACCTGAGCGTCAGTGCGCAGGCGAGCAGCGTGCGGCTCCTCGCGGAGGTGACTCTCGTCCTCGTACTTTTCGCCGACGCCTCGCGCGTTCGCATCCATGCACTCCAGCATGATCCGTGGCTTCCCGTGCGACTACTCGGCATTGGTCTCCCACTGACCGTGATGCTCGGTGCGCTGTTCGCCCACGTGCTCCAACCACAATCGGGGTGGTGGGCAGCCCTCTTGCTAGGTGCCGTCCTTGCGCCGACGGACGCCAGCCTTGGCGCTTCCATCGTCACCGACCCTCGATTGCCCGCCCGCGTTCGACGCGCGCTCAACGTTGAAAGCGGACTGAACGACGGGATTGTGGCCCCGGTGGTCGCACTCGCCGTCGCGGCGGTGGTCGGCACCTCGGCCACCATCGGTACGCACGTGCAGACAGCCATTGCTGATATTGCGCTCGGCGCGCTCGTAGGGCTGGCGTTGGGTGCTCTCGTCGGTCGAGTTCTCGCCACCGCGGTCCAGCGGCACTGGACCGACGGCGCCAGCCTCGGGGTCGCGGTCACGGCCACCGCGCTTGGTTCCTACGGGCTCGCGACCGCGGTGCACGGCAACGGATTTATCGCCGCCTTTCTGGGCGGTCTCGCTTTCGGCGCGTCCGCCCAATCGATCGCACCCCAGCTCGTGGAGGTCGACGAGCAGGCCGGCCAACTGCTCAGTTGTCTCGTGTGGTACGTCTTCGGTGCCGCGATGCTCCGTCCCGCGTTGAGCAGCGCGCTCGCTCCTCGCGCCGTCCTCTACGCGCTCCTCAGCCTGAGCGTGGTGCGACTTCTGCCCGTCGCCGTCGCTCTTCTTCGTGCCCGTCTCGGGCGACCGACGGTGGCCTTCGTGGGGTGGTTCGGACCCCGCGGGCTGGCGTCCGTGGTCTTTGCGCTCCTCGCCGCCGATGACTTGGGCCGCCGCGCCACCCCACTGGTCACGTACGTGTCTTTGACGGTCGCACTCAGCGTTGTTCTCCACGGATTGAGTGCGAATCCCCTCATTCGTCGCTACGTAAGCACTCTCAAAAACGCGCCCGAGAACGCTCCCGTACTCGCCGCCGTTCCGGTGCCACCGTCGAGTCGACGCCTCTTGCGCCGCCCCCACACCTCGTCGGCCTAGTTGTCACCGTCCAGCCAGGCCTCGGCTCGGTCGACCGCCTCGCGCGACGATTTGCCGATGCGGGTGGTCGACGCCACCACTTCAATGGGCGCGCGTGTCAACACCCCGGAGCGATCCAATTGCTCGCTCAGGTCATCCGAGACGCCGCTCAGGAACAAGCGACCATCACACGTCGCGAGGCGCGTGGCGTAGTCCTCGATGACGTGAAGAAAAGTGTTGCCGAGCTGGGCGCGCCCCCGCAGACGAAGCACGAGGGCGCCGTGTGAGAAGCCTTGCAATTCCGGCAAACGGACCTGCAAGGTACGGCTTCCGGCGTACAGCAGGGAACCGTACACGTCGAGAACCGTGACGGCGTCAGAGGGTAAAACAATGGGCACAGACGCTTCATCAAATGACCCGTCCGCGTTGAGCCGCAATTGCACCACGCGCAAGTCCATGGCCTCTCGGTTGAGCTGGAGCAACAGCGAAATGACCACGCCCAATCCCACCGCCGCGGGAATTGGTAGGAACAGGGTCGCGACGAAAGTCGATACGAGAGCGATCTGCGAATTGGGCCCCGCTCGCCAGGTATTCAGAATTTCGCCCGGTGACAACGACGACACTGCGGCGACGATCAACACCGCCGCCAGCGTTGTCAGCGCTACCCGCGAAATCGCGGGAGAGAACGCGACCAAGATGGCGACCATCCACAGGCCGGAAAAGATCGCCGCCCACCTCGTGCGCGCTCCGGCGGTGCGGTTGAGAGCGGTCTGACCTACTGAACCACCCACGGGCTGTCCCTTAAAGAGGGCTGACGCGAGATTGCCGACACCCTCGGCGATGAAGTCCTGATTGACGTTCGTCGCCGTTCCGTCCGGGTTGGGCACGGCTTCACCCACGCCAACTCCTTGGACGAGCACGACCGCAGCCACCGCGAGCGCTCCACCGAAGAGTGACGGCGTGAACATAGATAGGTGCGGCAATCCCGGCAAGGGCAAGCCGGCCGGGATAGGCCCCTTGGAGCTGACGCGCTTGACCTCGTCCCAGTGGAGCAGCACCGCCATCAGCGTCGGCACGATCAGCGCGATCAGCGCCGCGAACGACGAGAAGCGAGTCCGCGACGTCGATAAGAGAATCACGCCAGCGAGTGCTCCGATCACGAGTGTGTGGACGTCCACACTGTGAGGGTGGGTGATAACACCCCAGGCCTTGTCGATCGCGAGTGCACCGTGCGAGGGTGCACCGGTCAGATCCGGGAATTGTCCCAGGATGATATTGATCGCCACCCCCGCGAGAAAGCCGCGCATGACCGAGTAGGACACGAAGCGCGCGTAGCGACCCAGCTTGAACACCCCGGCGGCGATCATGGCGACTCCGGCAATAGCCGTCAACAGAATCATCGCCGCGGCTCGCTGTGACGACGGTACCGACGCAATGGCGGAACCGGCGGCGAGGGCCGCAGCACTCGTCGTGGTGATCACCATGAACTGCGTGGACGACGTCAAACCGCCGGCGATGGGACCTGCGAACGATGCGTAGAGCCCGTGAATTGGATTGACTCCCGCGAGCACCGACGCCGCCATCCCATCAGGCACCGACCCCACCGCGCCGGGGATTCCGGCCACGGCGTCTTTCAGTAGATCCTTCTTGTTCGGAACGAGTCGACGCCAAGAGTCCTTCACGATTGACTGGTCTAGTCGTTCGTAGCGTCGGCGTGTTTCACCCAGCGTGTCGCTCACCCACTCCTGCAGCCGCCGAGCACTACCGTGGCCTCATGTCCGCAGCCGCGCTCCACGAGCTACAACGCCATCGTTACGACATTCGCTCAAATGATTTCTTGAGATTCTGCGACGACCCCCTCGATGACGTCATCACGCAGTTGATCGGCACCGTCACGTCCGGGAGCGACCGCGACCGAGTGTCGTTTCGCCAGGGTCTCACCAGCGACGACATCGACACTCTGCTCACCTACGCGCAGCGCGCGGTCGTGCGAGCCCACCGCAGCGACGACGTTCACTGCGCGCGCTCCGCGTTGGACGCCCTGGCCCTCATCCCGCCGACTGGTTACGACTTCTACGAACCTTGGTGCAAGGCCGCGTTATACCTGTCGACCGAACCACGCGGTGACGGTGACCTACTCACCGAATGGGGCGAGCGATTCGTTGATCTCGCCGATCCTCGTCTGGGTGATCGCGCGGCGATCACCCTCGATGCCATGAACCGGATCCACACATTGTCGCAGTGTGGGCTCATCGAAGTGACCACGACCTATGGTCCCGGCTTGCTCTTCGTCGCGTCGCCCCTATCGAGCACCTCGGACCCCTTCGGCGGCGTGCGCGGCCGACCTTCCATCGTCGGCGACTTTCCCGATGCCTATTCGCCTCGCAGCAATCTCGCGCAACTCGCCGTTTCTTTAGCCGACGCCCTGGAGGCCGCCGGTGAGACCACCTGCAGCCCCCTCGAACACGACGAATTGTCGGCGACCATATTCTCCGACGTGATCGACGGCGGATTTCTTCCCGTGAACGGATGTCTCAGTTTCGTCGCCGACGACGTGACGACCGGAGCGTCGTACACCGTGTACGTGGCCGAGGTGCCTGACGACGAAGACGTCGACGCGTTGGTCGACGCTGTGCTGCTCAACGACGATCAAGCGGCGATCGCCCGACACGCCCGACTCGTCATCGTCAGCGCGATTCCCGACTTTGACGTCGACTTTGACGAGAGTGGTGACGACACGATCGTGACCGACGACGAATTCGATGACGAATTCACTGAGGTCGACGATGTGGAAGGCGACGAACTCGAGGATCCGGACGAACTCACCGCCGGCGAAGTGCGCTTCGCGACCGTTCTCGATATTGCGAGGCGCGTCCTCGAGAACGCAGCGACGTTGTAACGCCAGAACGTGGGCGGCGCCGACAAGGTAAGTCGCTGCCTCTCCCGACCCGCCGGGTTGTTCTTGTGCTCGGTCGGGGCGTCGATTCGCTCACCGTTCGCGTCGACGGACATTCGATGGACCTGGTCTCGTTGGTCAACGCGTCGGCCGACGTCGAGCGCCGTCGCGATCGTGATCGGAACTTGTTAGAGGACACCGAGGCCGACGAGGCCCTTTACCGTGAACCACACCCCGAAAATGACGCCGAGAGCAATCACCAGAACGCGGTTATGGGCTCGAAGCCAACCGGCTGCTCTTTCGAGCACCGCGCTCGACTGCCGGGGTGCGAGGTAGGCGTAGGTCACGGCAATGATCGACAGGCTTTCGGCCAGGATCACGAACACGATGAAATACACGGTCGCCGACGGCTGACCCACGTTCGCCGCGCCAATCGCCGACAGTGCACCCAGAGTGAAGAGCCAGAACTTCACTTGGAGTAGCAGCATCCCAGCCCCGACAGCGAAGGCCTTGAGCGGCGTCATGGTCTCGGTCATCACGAGCCACTTGGGAGGTGGCGCATCAGGATCTTCCGTCGTGAACACTTGTTTCAGCCCGGTCACCAGCAAGAGGATCCCGGTCAACAAGATCACGACCGACAGTACGACGCCGGGTCCGCTCTTAGTCGACTCGACCGTGGAGTTCGACAGGACGAGCCCGAAGACGCCGCCTTGCAATAACCGCGTGAAGGTCAATCCCCCGACGAAGGCGACGGCCGTCATCTTTCCGGACTTCGATCGCAGGAGTAGCAGGGTGATCATGACCTGAATGGGTACGAGCGCGCTGCCCAAAATCAGCGGTACGAGAGAACCCCACAATGCCGTCATGCTGACTTCCGTTCTTCTCGCTACTTACTGTTGCGCGAGCGCGCCACGCGCTTGCCCCGCGCCAAAAGCCGCGGCCAATTCTTCATTCATGTCGCTCAGGAGCTCCGCGTCAATCTTGGCGATAGTGCCGGTGAAGCGATACATGGCCGGGTAGGGCCCGACGGATGATCCCGTGGACACGCCGACGTCCAACGTCTCGCCACTCATCGAGAACAAGAACGGCACGGTCTCCTCAACACGCCCCGTCGCCACGTCGACATTGTCCACGGACACGACGACACTGCCACCCTTGCCCAAGCCTCCGCCGTCGTAGGTAAAACGAACACCGATCACGTGACGACCTGGAGGCACCGCACTCTCCCCGGCCACGGCCGTCAGTACTCGACCAAAGTAGTTGTAGTAATAGGTCGGGCGACCGTCATCATCGAGATACACCGCCCACCCGGCCATTGATCCGCCTTGGGAGATCAACACACCACGTGCTCCATCTTCGGGAACGTCGACGTGCGCATCCAAGGTAAACGAGGCGTTCTTAAAGTTGAGCACCGCGAGTTCGGGCATGCGCACGGTATCGGCAAAGAAGGTCGTCGTGGTGAGTCCCTCTACGTGACTCGGACGATTGAACGGTAACGCGCGCATCAGGGTCTGGTCGCTCAGAGGAAAGACGTTGTACTTTTCGGCCTCCACGTCGAACATTGCCCGCAGCTCAGCGAGCTTCTCGGGGAATTGTTCGGCGAGGTTGACAGCCTGGGAGAAATCGTTACGAACGTCGTAGAGCTCCCAGGTTTCGTGTTCGTCGTCGAAGGGCACTGCTTGGGACCGGATCCACGGCACACGACCGTGAAAACACGAGGCAATCCACCCGTCGCAGTACAGCGCCCGATTGCCGAGAATCTCAAAGTATTGCGTTCGAGATGATACTTCCTGTGTCGCACTCGTAAACGAATAGCCGAGTGACACGCCCTCCATGGATCGCTGCTCAACGCCATTCACCCACGTGGGCTCAGCGATCCCTGCCGCTTCGAGAATGGTGGGTGCAATGTCAATGAGGTGCGAGAACTGGGGGCGCAATTCGCCCGTCGTCGCAATCCGACGAGGCCACGAGAGCGCCATGCCGTTTCGCGTGGCGCCGAAGTGCGACGCCACTTGCTTCATCCACTGGAACGGAGCGTCGAGCGCCCACGCCCACGCGGCGTTGAAGTGGTTTTCGCAATGGACACTTCCGAAATCTTCCATATGCTCGAGCAACCACTCCGGGTCCTCGGGCAAACCGTTTTGGAACGCCGGCGCGCTCCAGGCTCCGTGCACGGTTCCTTCCGCGGATGATCCATTGTCACCCGTGATGTAGATGAACAGCGTGTCCTCAAAGAGACCCAGCTCCTCCAGTTCGGCAATGAGGCGACCCACCTGTGCGTCGGTGTGTGCGAGAAATCCGGCGTACACCTCCATGAGACGAGACGCCACCGGCTTGTAGCGGTCCGGATAGTCAGCCCACGAGTCCAATTGGGCGGGCCGCGGTGTCAACTGCGTTCCTGGCGGAATGACGCCGAGGGCGAGCTGACGCGCGAATGTCTCCTCGCGAAGTGCGTCCCATCCGTGATCGAAGGCACCGGAGAACTTGTCAATCCACTCGCGGGGCACGTGGTGTGGCGAGTGCGTCGCGCCCGGGGAGAAGTAACAGAAGAACGGAAGATCGGGGGCGGTGGCTAGGTGCTGGTGCACCCAACTGATCGCCTTGTCGGCCAAGTCCTCGGTGAGGTGATAGTCCTCGCGGCCGACGTACGGCTCGACCGGAGTGGTTTGGTCGTACAGCGCCGGTTCGTACTGCGAGGCCTCGCCGCCGAGGAAGCCGTAGAACCGATCAAACCCGAGGCCCGTGGGCCAGCGATCAAAGGGGCCCGCGGGACCGACCTCCCACATGGGGGTGACGTGCGCCTTACCGAACAGAGCGGTCGAATATCCGTTCTGGCGAAGGATCTCGGCGATGGTGGCCGTGGACTTCGGAATGATGCCGTCGTAGCCGGGATATCCGTAGGCAATTTCCCCGATCCCGCCCATATGCGCGCTGTGGTGGTTGCGTCCCGTCAACAACGCCGCGCGGCTCGGCGAACACAAACCGGTCGTATGAAATTGGTTGTACTGGAGACCCTTCGCGATGATGCGGTCGAGTGCTGGCGTCGGAACTGGGCCACCGAATGCGCTGAACGCTCCGAACCCCACGTCGTCGAGCATGACCACGACCACATTCGGCGCACCTTCCGGCGGGCGGGTGATGCGCGGTCGATCAGGAGTCGATTCTGTCGCCAACTGATGGATGACGCCACCGAAAGGCTCGGGAGCTGGGGGCAGAACGGATCCGGACCTGACTTCCCCTGGAACTTCGTGACGACGCGACGCGCCGGTGTGCCGAAGTCTACAAAGTGAACATCTCGGGAGCACTGAACACGTGCGTGATACGAGCTGGAAGAAACCCTTGCATCCGAGCACGAGACCAAAGATCAACGCGAGCGTGAACAACAGGAGACTTTGACGAACCTCGAGCCACCGTCGCGCTGCGGTCAACTGTCGAACTGCTCGTTGCTGATTGACGACCACGTAGAACTCCGCGCACAGCAAGGTGCTCGTCGCGAAGAGAACGTAGAGAAACAACGACACCCACGCCGACGGAGTGCGCAGATCAATCTCCGTGACCGAGGCCGCGCCCGCGGCAACGAACGGCCACGGTTGAATCAGAATCCCGAGTGTTCCCGCGCTCCACAAGGGCATCGTGTCAAGACGTCCCAACAATTTGGTCTGACTCGCACTGACGGGAGCACCCGTACGGTACTTCTGCCATTGGCGGCGAGCCACGAACAACAGACCGAGACCTATCGCCAAGAAGATCGAAGCGACCAGGATTCCTGGTGTCGACTCCGGACGCGGCGGTCGTCCGCTGGTGATGAGCAAGGTCGCCAAAATGATGACGACCAAAGAAATGATCCAGCCAAGAATGAATGCGGCGCCCTTCGCGAGTCCGCGCTGAGAGCTCAAGAGAATGAAAAAGCACACGAGGGGCAGGGGCGAGAGCGTCACGATGAGACCCGCTACGAGCAAGGTCCAATTCATTCGTCCTCCGCGGTACCGCGCAACGTGAGCATTACCGACACCATAGATTTGGAAGACGAAAAATCGTCAAGTGGTAGGTTTCTCACGGAGGTGCACTATGTCACTCGGACCGATCGAAGTCCTCGTTATTGCTTTTCCTGACAATCAGTTCAACGGCCACATCTTGCCGGAACTGGAAAAATTGATCGAAGCTGGAACCATCAGTGTCGTTGATGGACTCTTTGTGACCAAGGACGCTGACGGCGACGTCGCGTTCATTGAGTTCGACCAACTTGAGGCGAACCACGACGCGGCACGCCTCTCCTCCTTACTCAACCAACTGGATTCACTCATCTCCGATGAGGACGTCACCGAACTGTCCGAGCAGCTGCCTCCGAATTCCTCGGGTGCGATCCTCGTGTTCGAACACACGTGGGCAAAGCCGTTCCGTGACGCGATTATTGGTTCCGGAGGAATTCTCGCCGGTGATTTCCGCGTTCCGGGAATTGCCATCGACGCTCTGCTGGACGAACTCGCCAGCCTCGACGCTTAACACCACAACGCTAAGGAGATAGATCATGATGAGACGACGCATGGGACGCCCGGGACTCGTTGGAACCATGGCCCGCACGGCCGTGGTCGCGGGTACGGCTTCTGCGGTGGTGGGTGGCATGAACAACAAGAAGCAAGCCGCTGCCGCTCAACAACAAGCTGCCGTTCAACACGACGCGGAGACGCAAGCGCGCCTCGACGCGCTCGAGACTCAGGGCGCGGCTCCGGCCGCGGCTCCCGCGAGCGGCGGCGACATGGTCGCGCAGATTCAAAAGTTGCTCGACCTCAAGAACGCCGGCGCGCTCAGTGAGGCCGAGTACGAGGTCGCCAAGGCCAAGGTGCTCGCCGGCGCGTAAGGGCCGACATCTCGGCGGCGATCAGATTGCTTCGCCGTCGAGGAGCAGTTCAACTTCAATGTTGCCGCGTGTGGCGTTCGAGTAGGGACACACCTCGTGGGCACCCTTGATGAGTTCAATCTTGAGGGCCTTGTCCTCAATGGCGGGCACCGAGACGTCGAGGGTCACCGACAAGAAGAAACCACCCGAACCATTCGGTGTGAGACTCACGGCCGAACGAATCGTCACTTCGCCTTCTTCCACCTTCAGGCGACGAGCGACGGCGCCCATGGCGCCCTCGAAGCACGCGGCGTAACCGACGGCGAAGAGCTCCTCGGGATTGGTTCCTCCGCCCTCGCCACCCATCTCCGTCGGGCGTCGAAGATCCAGTTGCAGCGCGCCGTCGGACGTGCTGCCGTGTCCATTGCGGCCACCCGAGACGACGGCGTGGGCAGTGTAGAGAACTTTGGCCATGAGAAGTCCTTTCGTCGGTACTTACGTGTGACGTGCACTCTAGGAGTTGAAGGCGGCGCACGGACCACACATTTGTTACTGGCGAGTAACCGCGCGACGTATATTGATGCCGACGGATCAACCGGTCCGCGGTACTCACCCTTGGGGAGGACGAGATGACCGCCACGCTCGACAGCGCCACGAATAACGATTCGATTCTCGAAGAACTGCGCACCTGGC
>Ga0007854_10001517_pt1 | contig 14738 bp, 11 predicted proteins | sample CryBogCBH12Aug08_FD_60382 | JGI IMG/M metagenome (GOLD analysis project Ga0007854, IMG submission 60382) | Freshwater microbial communities from Crystal Bog, Wisconsin, USA - CBH12Aug08 | ecosystem: Environmental > Aquatic > Freshwater > Lake | place: Crystal Bog, Wisconsin, USA | collected...
TCGAGTGTGTCAGCGGTTTTTTGAAGGGATTTTCGAAGTTCTTCATCCCTTCCGCATGCCGCAGTGAGTTCGATACCCTCCACGAGACCCAATCTGCGTAGGATTTCTGCAGCGTTTTTTTGGCCTGGATTTACGAGATAAAGGACTTTAGGTGGAAGGGAGGGGCTCGGGTTCAGCCGCTTACCACGAAGCGATTCAAAAAGTGGTGGAACTGGGAAACCAGTGACCTTTAGTAATTCAGGACGAACCCCAACACCCACCATGACGCTGGCTGTAATATCGTTGGGAACAAAGAAGAGATCAGAGTATGCCCTGTACCAGAGCGAGTTAATGCTGATCGAATCGGTAACCACGGTGATTGTTTTGAATGGGCGCGCGGTACTTCCATAGAGGTGGTCGAGCAGGTGGTTGTAACCCGGATAAGTCGTCGCAATGACGGCAGGCTGCAATTCAGAAACGGTTTTTTTCAAGAGTCTGGCGGCACGCTTGTAGACTGCGACACGCCTCGGAGCGTCCTTGTCGCGGTGAAGGTATTGGTAGAAAGCACCCCAGACGATTGGAAGGTGATTGATAAAGAAGAAGTAAGCCTTCTGGGCGAATCGATAGAGTGGGCCGTATGCATCGGCAAAAAGATCACGGACTTCAACGGCTCTGTCCGGATCGAGAGCACGAAGAGAAAGGGCCAGATTCCGTGCAGCGGCATTATGGCCTTCCCCGAAGGCACAGGTAAGGATCAGAACAGGACGTTTTTTTGATGAAGTCATTAGGCTGGAGTAAGTTCACGAACAATTCAGGAGTGGAGTGCCTATCCTGTTCGTTTTACAGAAGCAAGATGGTCGTGTCCTAAAGGAAGTAATGCGGAAGGGGTAGTTGAAGGAAGCATGACGCCGATCGATGTGAGGCGGAGTCCGCGGAAGGTTCTACTCCACTGGCTCTGAAGAGAGGGAAAAAGCTGAGGGGCGACCGTCACCAGAAGTTCATAATCTTCACCATTGCTAATAGCGTCACGGATGGAGCAGCCTCTGTGAAGAGGTAGGCTCTCCTGATTGATTTTAAACGAACAAGCGCTTGCAAGAGCAAGCTTGGGAAGGTCGCTTCCGAGTCCATCGCTCAGATCCATTATCGATGTGACACCACGTTGTTCCGCCATCCATTGAGCTTCGTGCAGCCGAGGCTTAAAACGAAGATGTCTTCCGCTTTTGAATGATCCGCCGAGTTTCCCTGTCACACAGATCATATCGCCGGGACGAGCGCCGGAGCGGAGACGGAGGTTTTTCTTTTTAACTTTTCCGGTGAGCGCAACAGATATGAAGACGGCCCCCGGGGACTTTACCGTCTCTCCGCCAACAACGGATATCCCGTATGCCCTGGCTGCTTTGCCGAAGCCACGGTAGAGAGAGATCCACTCTGAGTTCTTCCACGTTGCAGGCGCAGCAACGGTGATCACGGCATGGAGAGGAGTTCCACCCATGGCAGCGATGTCGCTGACAGGACGGCAGAGAGCCTTCCATCCGACCAGTTCCATTGATGTTCCCCTTCTATAATGAATTTCCTCCACGAGGGCATCGGTTTTCAAGAGGTGGAGGATCCCTGTTTTTGCCGTTGATCGAATCACGGCGCAGTCATCGCCGATTCCTTTCACAACATCCAAAGCGGGTGGGGGGAGCTGCCTCTGGATTAACTGAAGAAGAGCTTCCTCAGAACATGGACATGGATGTCCGGTATGTTTCATTTAGGTGACTGCCTCGGGCCAGAGAATTAGCGCAACAATTGTTGAAGCGTTGAAGGCTGCGTGCATGGTGATTGGAGCCCAGAGAGAGCCCGTGCGCTCATAGAGAAGGCAGAGGATGATGGCTAGGATGCCAAGCCCCGGAAGTGACGGAAGGTGGACGTGTATCGCTGCAAACAGGAGTGATGATGTAAGGAGTGCAGGAATCCTTCCTCCATAGTGCCGGATGACACCGTAGAAATATCCCCGAAAAATCACCTCTTCCGCCACAGGCGCCACTATCAGGGCCATGAATATAACTGCGGCTCTTTGACGCGGGTCGGGATGCTCCAGAAAGTATCTGACAATGAGTTGGGAGTCATCGCCAGTGGATGAAAAATCTTGGACAGCCACCTGAATTGCCATGATCAGGGGATAGGTAATGATAAGCCAGAGAAGCCCCATGATCGCGGCTTTGGGAAATTGCGAAGGTTGGAGTCGAAAAAGAGACGGAGCTGAGATTCCTTGAAATCCGATCACGCCGAAAATGCCGAGCACAAGAGAAATATAGACGACCGAATTGGCTGCAATGGCCTTTGGAGTGATTATTTGTGTCGAATCAATGGACTGACAAATGACGGAGATCATCCAAACGGCCAGAACTCCTGAACAGATGGCATCCGGAAGTCCAAACGGTTGGGCGCCCAGGGCGGCATGTGAGGAAGTTCTGAGCGCCAGCCACCCGTAGAAGGCAAGGAACGCCAGCAATATCAGGCTTGTGAGCCAGATAGGTAAGGAGGCAGGAGTAGAGGAGGCGAGAGCCGCCGCAATCTGGGAAGGATACATCAATACGCGTAAAATGAGGGGAGGAGATAGAGACGTCCGCTTTCAAGTTTCATGGCATTGGAAGGTCCCAGATTAAGGTCGAGACGTATGTTGCTTTTCTCGGAATTCTCAAAAAACCGGAGCAGTTGGGCGAATCCCTTCTTTTTTTCATATCGGACGACTTCAGCCCCCTGGGCGTGCCCCAGATTCATTGCCTTGTCGAAAGAGTCCTCAATGTAACCGAGTTGATCCACAAGTTTCGCTGCATAGGCATCCTTGCCGCTAAGAACGCGACCATCGGCAATGCCATTTTTCAGTGTTGAGGGATCAAGGTGGCGTGCTGTGGCAACAATTCCGAGGAACCTGTCATAGGTCTGCATCACGAGGCCTTGAAAATAGGCCTTTTCCTCCTCGGTGAGGTCGCGCGCCCCGTTTAGTGCGTCCTTGAATTGTCCGCTCTTGAAGATGACTGACTGAAGTCCTATCTTTCCGAAAAGTTCCTTGTAGTTCAACGTCGAGATGATGACGCCGATACTTCCGGTGAAGGTGGTGTCGCTACACATAATCCAAGAGCCGGCGCATGCGATGTAGTAGGCGGCAGAGGTGCCGATGGAATTCATGAAGATTACAACGGGTTTTTTGGCGCTGAGCTTTCCGAGTGCATGATAAATCGTGTCTCCGGCCGTGACTTCACCCCCAGGCGAATCTACTGATAGAACAATCGCCTTTACTTTGGGGTCGCTTGCCGCCTGCTGAAAAGCCTCCTTGAGGTCGTCGACCATGTTTTCTCCGGCGGGGGAAATCCCCCCGTAAGTAATTAATCCGTCGAGGCGAATCAGGGCAATCTTGTCGTAGGAACCATGCGAGGGAACAATCGTGGTTTCAGAGAACTTCTTTTCTGAGATTGCCTTGGCAGGACCAGTTCCGTGTGAACCAAGGGCGACCAGCAGAAGGAGATTTCCAAAAAGGCTGAGGCCTAGGGAGACGAATAGTAAAAGGGGAAGGCAACCAGACTTTTTCATGGGGTGGGCAGAGGGTGGAGTAAGTCATGCTTCTGCTCAAGACAACTCACAAGCGCGAACTGGATAAAGCAGGGGCAGATTACCTTGAGGACTTTGAGACCTGGCACGCGCATGTGTTGTGGTAACAGGTTGATGCGTGTCATTTGCAATTTATTCCTTCTGTTCTGGTTGGGGACCGTTTTATACCACGAATACATTGTGAATAACCTGCGAACAAAGGCGAAAAAGGTGTTCACATAGCTTCTGGAACAAGTCAACCCGAGTGGTTATGGATAGTTGCCATGTCGAAAACAGAACTCCGCTCCCGGCTAGAAGAGATCGGTGTGCGACCGAGCAGGATGCTAGGGCAGAATTTTCTCCTAGACCCGAATCTTGCCAGAGCCATCGTCGCCGGATTGGAGCCGCACCCAAGCGATCATATTGTCGAAATCGGCCCAGGTATGGGAGCGCTTACTGTCCATCTTCTGGAGTCTCCTGTCCGGCGCATTACACTGATCGAACGGGATCATCGCTTGGTTGCAGAACTTCGGAAACGTCATATCTCTGAAATTGATGCGGGGCGCCTTGTGGTTTTTCAAGGGGATGGAGCCAAGGCTGATCTTCGTTCGCTCTTCGGACAGGGGCCTGTGAAGATGGTTGGAAATCTTCCCTACAGTGCCGCAACTGCAATCATTGCGCACTTCACCGATTCCCTTTCACCAGCATCCAGACTAGTTCTAATGGTGCAAAAGGAGGTTGCGGAGCGTCTCGCTGCGATTCCCGGAAATAAGAATTATGCAGCCCTTACAGTTCAGATTGGGCGGCGCTGGTCTGTCAAAAAACTTCGAATTGTTCCACCCGATGTCTTCTGGCCAAAGCCTGCGGTGGAGTCTGCGGTCATAAGATTAAGCCGTCGGCCAGTATCAGATCTTCCCAACTGCGATCCAGAGCATTTTTCCCGGTTGGTGCGCAGGGGGTTTTCATCCCGCAGAAAACAACTCCGTTCCCAACTTGATGTCTCGACGAGGGATTGGGAGGCATGGGTAAGGACAAGGGGGCATCCTGTGACGGCAAGGGCAGAGGATATTCCTGTGGATCATTGGGCGGAGTTGGCCATGCTTGGATGTATTCCGCAGATTGATCAGGCGCAGGAAATCTTTGATGTTGTGGATGAAAGAGATCAGGTCATTGGCACCGGTTACAGGGAAGAGGTTCATGTGAATAACTTGCTTCACAGGGCTGTCCATCTCTGGATTTTCAACGGGAGAGGTGAGCTGTTTTTGCAGAAACGTTCCCCATGGAAACATAATCACCCCGACCTTTGGTGTTCGAGCGCAGCCGGTCATGTCGATTCCGGTGAGAACTACGAGGAGGCGGGTCATCGGGAGCTCCGAGAGGAGATAGGGATAGACTGCAAGCTGAGAAAGTTCTGGAAGGTTGATCCGTCGCCCGAAACAGAAAATGAGTTTATCGAGTTTTATGTTGGGTCTTCTGAGGGGCCGTTCCATTTTGCTCCCGGAGAGGTCGAGACTGGGGCGTTCTTTCCAGTTGCCCAAGTTCGCGAATGGATCAATCGTTCACCCGAGGACTTTACTCCCATCTTCAAAATGGTTTGCTCCAGATTTATTAGTGAGACAGACGGACTCATTAGGCTTCTGAATGGCTCATAAACGAGTCAGAATGGCGCATTTGCTGAGTTTTTCTGATTGATAGCACAATTTGTATCTTCCTTATTAAGAGAGGTATACGAATATAAATTGACTTAGGCACGACCTTTGCTTGGAAGGTATTGATATGTCAAAAATTCTAGGAATTGATTTGGGAACCACTAACTCCTGTATGTCCGTAATGGAAGGAGGGGAGCCAGTTGTTCTGGAAAACTCGGAAGGTGCACGCACGACTCCATCCGTGGTCGCTTTTAGCAAAAACGGCGAACGTCTTGTCGGTCAGGCAGCTAAGCGCCAAGCCATCACGAATCCGCAAAACACTATTTTTTCTGTAAAGCGCTTTATGGGACGCAAGTTCGAGGAGTGCCGTGGCGAACAGGATCGCGTTCCCTACAAGCTTATCAAGGCAGCCAATGGCGATGCCCACATTCAGGTGGAAGTAGAGGGGAAGCCCAAAAGCTTTTCTCCTCCAGAAATCTCGGCAATGATTCTTGCCAAGCTCAAGAGCGATGCAGAGGCAAAGTTGGGCGAGAAGATCAGCCAAGCGGTCATAACAGTTCCCGCCTACTTCAATGATTCCCAACGAAATGCCACAAAGGACGCCGGAAAAATTGCAGGTCTGGAAGTCCTGCGAATCATCAACGAGCCGACCGCAGCGTCTCTTGCCTACGGTCTAGAGAAGGAAAAGGACGAAAAAATTGCAGTTTATGATCTTGGTGGAGGCACCTTCGATATATCGGCCCTTGAGCTTGGAGAAGGTGTTTTTGAGGTTCGTGGCACCAACGGGGATACACACCTCGGTGGGGACGATTGGGACAATCGAGTCATGGACTGGATCATCTCCGAGTTCAAAAAGGAGTCTGGAATTGACCTGACCAAGCAACCGGATGCCGTGCAACGCATCAAGGAGGAGTCGGAGAAGGCCAAGATCGCTTTATCATCCACGCAGGAGTACGAGATCAACCTTCCATTCGTCACTGCCGATGCAAGCGGACCGAAACATATTCAGAAGAAACTCTCTAGGGCAAAGCTAGAGCAACTGACCGACGATCTCTTTCAGCGCACCATCAAGCCAGTGGAGAACTGCCTTGGCGACGCAAAGTGGAAGAAGGGTGATGTGAACGAACTCGTCCTTGTCGGCGGCATGACGCGGATGCCCAAGGTCGTCGAGACTGCACGCAATCTGATCGGAAAGGAGCCCCACAAGGGCGTGAATCCCGACGAGGTCGTGGCGATCGGCGCGGCAATTCAGGGTGGGGTGCTTCGCGGTGATGTGAAAGATGTTCTTCTCCTGGATGTGACTCCTCTCACTCTTGCGATCGAGACCGCCGGTGGTATTGCGACCCCGATGATACCGCGCAACACAACAATACCGACCAAGAAATCGAACGTTTTCTCAACTTATAGCGACAACCAACCTGGCGTGGAGATCAAGGTTCTCCAGGGAGAGAGACCTCTCGCCCGCGACAACAAACAACTCGGCGTATTCCATCTTGACGGGATTCCCCCGGCACCAAGAGGCACTCCCCAGATCGAAGTAACATTCGACATTGATGCCAACGGCATTCTGAACGTGTCTGCCAAGGACCTAGGGAGTGGGAAGGAGCAGAAAATTTCAATCACCGGTTCCAGTGGTCTCAGCAAGGAGGAAGTCGAGCGCATGCAACGCGAGGCCGAGGCTCATTCCGAGGAGGATCGCAAGGCTAAGGAAGGAATCGAGATACGCAATAACGCCGACACGCTTGCCTACCAGTGTGAGAAGCAGCTCAAGGAACTTGGCGACAAGATTGATGGAGCCGCGAAGAAAACTGTTGAGGAAGAGATCGCAAGAGTGCGCGAGGCCCTTAAGGGAACCGATATCGAAACTATCAAGGCCTCCTACGAGACCCTGCAGGCGAAATTTCAAGAGATTAGCTCTGAACTCTACAAGCAGGCGGCTGCATCTACCGGGGGATCAGGTTCCGGGGAGGAAGCTTCCGGAGCACAGTCGTCCCAACCCAAAAAGGATGGAGACGTAGTCGATGCGGAATTTGAAATGGTCAATGAGGAGAAGGAGAAGAAAAAGTAATCTCCAACCTCGTTGCCAACAAAACACACCAATTTAACAACAGCCCTACCCGCAGGTGCGGAATCGGGCAACTGTTAGAAAACCACAACAAAGGAAAACACACACCATGGCAGTAAACATCCAACCTCTCGCCGACCGGGTGCTCGTTCAGCCGATCGAGGAGAAGGAAGTCAAGAAAGGCGGAATTATCATCCCAGATACCGCCAAAGAAAAACCACAGGAGGCCAAGGTCATCGCCCTCGGCACCGGCAAGATCGACGATGACGGGAAGAAGATCGCTTTCACCGTCAAAAAAGGTGACACCGTTCTCATCTCCAAATACGGAGGAACAGAGGTCAAGGTCGACGGCACTTCTTATCTGATCATGCGCGAGGACGACATTCTCGGCATCATTGGCTAATCCATCCTCAAACCAATAACACAAAGAACATTATGGCAGCTAAACAACTCCAATTTGACGAAACCGCAAGGCACGCATTGCTTCGCGGCGTCGAGAAACTCGCAAAGGCAGTCAAGGCGACACTCGGACCTTCGGGCCGTAACGTCATCCTCGACAAGAAGTTCGGTAGTCCCACCATCACCAAGGACGGCGTAACAGTCGCCAAGGAGATAGAACTTGAGGACCCATTTGAAAATATGGGTGCCCAGCTCGTGCGTGAAGTGGCTTCGAAAACCAGCGACATCGCAGGCGACGGAACTACCACCGCTACTGTGCTTGCCGAGGCCATCTATAAGGAAGGTCTAAAGAATGTTACGGCCGGGGCCAATCCCACTTCACTGCAGCGCGGCATCAACAAGGCTGTCGATGCAATCGTCGCCGAACTCGCCCGCATCAGCAAGAAAGTGAAGGACAGCTCCGAGATCGCTCAGGTCGCCACTGTTTCCGCAAACTGGGACAAGACCATTGGGCAGATCATCGCAGACGCAATGGAAAAAGTAGGCAAGGACGGCACTATCACCGTCGAGGAAGCCAAGACCATCGAGACGACACTGGATGTCGTTGAGGGTATGCAGTTCGACAAGGGATATCTGTCACCCTACTTTGTGACCAACGCGGAAGCGATGGAGGCCTCTCTTGAGAGCGCGTACATCCTTATTCACGAGAAGAAGATTAGCTCCCTCAAGGATCTACTCCCACTTCTTGAGAAGGTTGCCAAGAGTGGCAAGCCCCTGCTCATAATTGCGGAGGACGTTGAGGGCGAGGCCCTTGCAACGCTCGTGGTGAACAAGCTTCGTGGCACGCTGCAGATCTGTGCAGTCAAGGCCCCTGGCTTCGGAGACCGTCGTAAAGCCATGCTTGAGGACATCGCTGTCCTTACCGGTGGACGGTGCATCACAGAGGACCTTGGCATCAAGCTGGAGAACATCACTCTTGATGACCTTGGTCGTGCAAAGCGCATCACCATTGACAAGGAGAACACCACTATCGTCGAGGGATCCGGAAAGAACGTCGATATCCAGGGCAGGGTCAATCAGATCCGTCGCCAGATAGAGGAGACCACCAGCGATTACGACCGCGAGAAGCTCCAAGAGCGCCTTGCCAAGCTCGCGGGCGGTGTTGCTGTAATCAACGTCGGTGCAGCCACCGAGACCGAGATGAAGGAGAAAAAGGCTCGCGTCGAGGACGCCCTCCATGCAACCCGCGCAGCAGTTGAGGAAGGTATCGTCCCAGGTGGCGGTGTCGCCCTGATCCGCGCGCAGAAGGCACTCGATTCCTTGAAACTTCAGGGAGATGAACAGGTTGGACTTGAAATTGTCCGACGTGCTGTCGAGTCACCTCTCCGTCAGTTGGCCTACAACGCCGGCAAGGAGGGAGCGCTTATCGTTCAAGAAGTCAAGAAGGGTAAGGGAAACGAGGGGTACAATGTTGCAACTGATGAGTACGAAGATCTGGTCAAAGCCGGTGTCGTCGACCCAACAAAGGTTACACGTTCAGCCCTGCAGAATGCAGCCTCCATCAGCGGCCTGCTTCTTACCACTGAGGTGACCATCGCCGAAGTGCCAGAGAAGGAGAAAGCGCCTGCCATGCCTCCAGGAGGCGGAATGGGTGGAATGGGTGGAATGGACTACTAAGGTAGTTCCTCCTTACCAAGGAGAATCAAAGAGAGCCGGATCGAAAGATCCGGCTCTTCTTTTGCAGCGGGTAATACACCGACTAGGGTTTTGCAGTTGCCTGTATGTTTTCTGGACCAGTCGGTCCTCCTCCCTTGCCCTTACCATGCTTATCCCGGTGAATTTGCCGACCGAGTTGATTTTCCTCATGGTTTAATTGCCTGTCCTCAGCACGGGTGAGATGACCATTGTTTCCAGCCATATCCTTGGCCTCCTGCTGCTGAATGCTCTGAATCTTTTGATCAATGTTAGCTGCCTGTTGGGAGTTGATGGATCCGTTGGCGACTCCTTGATTCACCCGTTGATCCAGATTCTGCGCCCGCTGGTTGACCTCATTGACGCCGGGATGCTCGGGATCTTTCATTCCCGTGCCGACTTCTGATCCTCTGCTGATCTCCTTGGCAATATCGGGATGGTTGTTAAGGAATTGCTGCAGGCGGGGATGACTCTGAAGGAATTGAGCCTGTTGAGAGGGATTCATGCCATGCATCTGCGAAATGGCGTTTTGGAACCTTTGACCGGGTGGAGAACCCGGAGGCTGCTGAGGAGGTGGTATCGGTGTCTGCGCTAAACACGGCATGACACCTATAGCCACGAGTAAAGAGAGGGAGGAGCATGCTTTCACAATTGGTAGAAAACCGAATCGCCAGATAAGTTGCAATTTTTCTACCCACCTCAGCTACCTCGAAATCCGAAAGGAGGTCTCTCGGATAACGCAGCCCAGAGAATACCCCCCGATACCTCTGGGCTACGTTATGTCTCCGAAGAGAAATGCAAACTATATGAACCCTTTGCTGGAGTCAATATATCCAATGTTACAATTATGTCAGATTAGGCATGTGCAGAGGAGAAGAACGATTAAGATGCAGGGGGATTATTGAAGGTAATATCAGGAATAAAACAGCGGTACTCTTGATGTTAATGGAATCAAGGGACCAGTACCGTGAAAGGCACTGGTAATTACGGATCGGTGTAGCGGTTGACCTTAAAGCTGCTTTGATTGGTATGTTTGGTTGATGTTGCTGAGGCAGTTTTTCCCTTTCTATGCGAATGGAAATGATGGAAAAACCAAGGGTGTGAGGGGGATGGCAACAAGAAATTTGCTGCCGGTGTTGGAACGTTGCGCCCGCCTCCTCCAAGATGTCTCCGAGCCATGACAAATTCTGTCGGCAGCCAATAGCTTCTGAGGTCACGGGTGCCGGTGGCATGGTTGACTCCGATGGAAAGGTCCTTGTGTATCTCAAAATGGAGATGTGGTGGATACATGCCGTGATTGGTACCGATTGTACCGATCTGCATCCCCCGTTTGGCCTGTTGCCCTTCACGGACAAATATTCGGTCAAGGTGAGCGTATAATGAGTCTGCGAAGTGAATCTGGTGATTTTCGATCCACGCATGGCGGATGATTACAACATTTCCCCATGCGACGTGGACGTCGCGTGCCAGGACAATGATTCCATTGCCTATTGCACAGACGGGACGTCGCAGCCCTTTGGAACTTCCTCCATCAGTAACCCAATCCTCTCCCAGATGTCCTCCAGCCCTAAATCCCCTGGATTTGTAGAATCCCGATGCGTCTGGAGGTGCCACAGGAAGATCGAAACCGTCTGCAGTTTTTGAAATGCCTTGGGCATGCGAACACTCAGAAAACAATCCATGCCATAGAAATAGGGCAAGAATTACAGATTGGGATGTCGGTGTTTTAATCACAGCTTTATCAACCGTAGAAAGGGGTTCGCATCCTTGCAATCACCGCGTTTTTCCAATTGCAGGTAATCTGATTGCAGAGAGCCGGTCTGCATGGTGAAGTGCACCTGCAAAAAAACAAACTGTTACATGTCCATTCCACCCGCTACACCCCCAGCTCTTCTGGCGCTCGAAGACGGTCGCGTATTTCACGGATTTTCAATTGGAGCAGAGGGAAACGCCACAGGAGAAATTTGCTTCAATACCTCAATGAGCGGATATCAGGAAGTGCTGACCGATCCCTCCTACCGGGGGCAGATCGTCACGATGACCTACCCGCTGATTGGAAATTACGGAACCAGTTCAGAGGATGGTGAGAGTGAACATCCTCAGGTTAGCGGTTTTGTGATAGAGGAACCTTCAAGGAGACAGAGCAACTGGCGATCCGATGAGTCCCTTCCTGCATATCTTAAGCGCCATGGGATTCCAGCGATAGTGGGAATAGACACACGCTCGCTGACGCGCCACATTCGCAGGCAGGGAGCCATGAGGGCGTGTATCAGTACTGATGGTGGAGTAGAGGCATCAGTTATAGCCCGTGCAAAGTCAGCTCCTAAACTTGAGCAACTCGATCTCGTTGGCGAAGTCTCCACCAGCGCCGCTTACGAATGGGATCCAGACGTAAAGGTGAACTCCCAATCTTGGGTGCCTGTTCGCAGGACGGCGGGTTTCGAACCTCTGGTGGTAGTCTATGATTTTGGAATAAAGCGGAATATTCTCCGGTTGCTTCGCTCCCACGGGGTTCGCGTCATGGTGGTTCCCTCGACAACGTCTACTGCGGAGGCCCTCTCATTTAATCCTGCCGGAATTTTTCTTTCCAATGGCCCAGGTGATCCAGCGGTACTCAAAGATGCCCATGAAACTGCACGTTCACTTGCCGAGAAGAAGCCGGTGTTCGGAATTTGTCTTGGCCATCAAATCCTCTCGCTTGCTTTCGGGGCGACCACATTCAAACTCAAGTTCGGTCATCGTGGCGCCAACCAACCAGTTCAGGATCTCCGAACCGGTCGCGTGCTGATCACCTCACAGAACCATGGCTATGCGGTGAATGAAGAGGGATTGCCGGACGATCTTGAGATTACTCACAGGCACCTCAATGATGGAACGGTTGCCGGGATCCGCCACCGGAGCAAAGCAATCCAAGCGGTCCAGTTTCACCCTGAAGCATCTCCAGGACCACACGATTCAGCTCCATTTTTCGAGGAATTTGTGAAGGTTTTGAGACACTGAGGGGCTTTGCCGCCTCTCTTTACATGTCATTCCCCCAATTCGACATTCCAGTAGGCCAGATCTATGAAGTGGCTCCAACTGTCATCTACTCCTCCTGCAAAGGTAATGTTTACAAACGGTCGCCATTTTGGACGCTTCGGCTTCTTGAGAAGGGTCATTCTTGCCTCATGAGGAAGTCGGTTGCCTTTGCGTGTGTTACAGGGGATGCATGAGCAAACGACATTCTCCCAAGTGGTCTGACCGCCGCGATCACGCGGCAAAACATGATCGATGTTCAGACTGCTGCGGTCAAAAATAACTCCGCAGTACTGACAGGTGTTTCTGTCACGTTCAAATACATTGTGTCGCGTGAATTTGACCTCCTTTTTGGGCAAGCGGTCGAAGAGACAAAGGACAATTATCCTCGGCACCCGAATCTTCAGGGAGATGGTCTGAAGCATTTTTGGTTCGGGATTGGACATAGAAAAATCCCTCCAGCTTACAAAATCGTGCGTTAAATAATTGCTGACGCCATCGGATGCTACAACCTGCGCATGACCCTGATAAAGCAGGGTAAGGGCTCTTCGAGCCGAGCAGGTGTTAATCGCCTGCCACAACCTGTTGAGCACTAGCACCGGTCGATCGAGAAGAGTATCCATGATCTTGGGGTCAAGTAATTCATTTGCAGTAAGCACAACTTGCGTCTGGCTGTCAAATGATTCGCGGTTACATTCCCGTCACGTGGTTGCTAGCGGAAGTCCATGGAAGTTGATTGCGGGATTTCTTAATCTTCCTGTCATTATTGTCAGGTTAATGAAATCATACAAAAGTTTTGAATGCGTTCAGGTTTCTCCTCAACAGCCAATGGCTGCCTGTAAGGATTGACACTTTTGATGCTGTTCGGAATTCCCTTGGATCTTCATCTTCTGCCCCATCTGCCCGTGTCTAGTGAAAGGGAAGTTTGATCTTTGACGATTCACAGGGTATTTATTCCATCCCTTTCTTCTTTTCATGTCGCGCGCGCTGCTGATCTTTATTCTTTTTCCCGTGGGGATTTTGCCGCTTGTTGCAGCAGACCCTTCCGAACAGTTTCTCACGGCGTATCAGACCTTTCAACAGGGCGAAAAACTTGAACGCGACGGAAGTACGGATGAAGCCCTTAAGAAGTACCGGTTTGCAGACAGCCTGCTTGTTGAAATTTCCAAAAACAATCCTTCATGGAATAAACTGGTTATTGAATACCGCTTGAAAAAAACGCGTGAAGGAGAGGAGCGTCTCCAGGGGGCATCCTCCTCCAGGACAGTTTTACCCTCGTCCGGATTTCCTGACGCCGCTGCTCCAGCTTCTGCTCCACCACGTGGAGGACCAAGCATCACAATTGTTCCTCCCTCGGCATCATCAGGCGCTGATTCACGAGTCCCGAGCGCTGAACTTCACAACCTTCGACACCAGATCGACGACCTGAAGGATCAACTTCAGCAAGCTCAAGCTGCACTCAAATCACAGATGGTTCGTTCGAAGGATCTTGAAGATGCCGAGTGGGTGAAAAAGCGCTCGGAACTAGAGAAGGAACTGCAGTCTGCCAAGGATCAGGTTACATCACTGAAGGAACAGCTTCATCAGAGGGATTCATGGTCCAAGGATCTTAAAGAACTACAAAAGAAGTTGGATGATGCAGTGGCCGATAAACTGGTGAGTGAAGAGCAACAGGAGGCGAACTTCAAAAAGGCTTCGGATCAGAATCTACAGCTGACCAAACAGCTTGGGGAAACGCGTCAAAAACTAGCGGACAGCTCCGCAGCAAGTCAGAAGATCGAACAACTTACTAAGGAGGTACAAGATGGGAAGCAATCCATGGATTCGTTGAAGGATAAGCTCGAACATTCGGAGAAATCCGCCAAAGAGGCCTCCGCCAAAAATACCGATTTGCAGAAACAGATCGCTCAAGCTAATGAGAAGTTGCTTGTCGCCCAAAAACAGTCGGGAGACCTAGACCAGCTGAAGAAAAAGCTGGAGAAGTTGGAGGAGCAGTCAGTCTCCCTCAAGGATACGGCCAAACATGCCGATGAAAAGGTTGCTCAACTCGAGCAGTCCTCACAACAGGACAAAAAAGCTGCAGGAAAACGAGAATCCGAACTTCGTGCCGACTTAGAGGTGCTTGAAGAGGAGCGTGGTCGAATTGCTGATCAGGCGGAGAAGTTAGCTGAAGCGGCCCATGACGCCGGCAAGGTCAAGGGACTGGAGTCTGAAGTTGGAGACTTCAAGAAAACCGTTGCAGATCTACAGGATCGTTTGAGTGCTGCCGACCAAGAGGTTTCAAAATCACGCAAGGAGGTAGTTGACTCGGCCAAATCCGCCAAGATTGCCGAGGAGACACTGAAGAAGAGTTCATCCTCTCTGGA
>Ga0007854_10001523_pt1 | contig 14714 bp, 9 predicted proteins | sample CryBogCBH12Aug08_FD_60382 | JGI IMG/M metagenome (GOLD analysis project Ga0007854, IMG submission 60382) | Freshwater microbial communities from Crystal Bog, Wisconsin, USA - CBH12Aug08 | ecosystem: Environmental > Aquatic > Freshwater > Lake | place: Crystal Bog, Wisconsin, USA | collected...
TTTCGAAGGGCCCGAGGCCGATCTAAGGCTCACCGAAAATACCCAGCCGGCCCTGCTCGCCGTTTCTGTGGCCGCGTGGACGGTGCTGACCGCCGAAGCGGGATCGCCCGATTATGTGGCGGGCCACAGCCTTGGCGAGTATTCGGCTCTTGTGGCCGCGGGCTCGCTTGAGTTTGCGGATGCCCTCCGCCTGGTGCGCAAGCGGGGACGGTTCATGCAGGAAGCCGTGCCGGAAGGGGTCGGTGCCATGGCGGCGATTCTGCGTCTCCCGCCGGAGGCCCTCCAGGGGATTCTCGATGCGGCGGCCCAAGGCGAAGTCGTCACTGCGGCCAACCTCAACTCGCCGGATCAGATTGTCATCGCAGGGACCAGAACCGCCGTCGAACGCGCGATGGAACTGGCGAAGGAAGCCGGTGCCAAGCGGGCTATCGCTCTGCCCGTCAGTGCCCCATTCCACTGCCCGCTCATGGAGCCGGCTCAAGAGCGCATGAGGGCCGAATTGGACGCCACCGGGTTCGCCGATCTCACTGTGCCGCTCGTCAATAACTGGATGGCGGCAGAAATCAGGACCGGCGTCGAGGCGCGCGAGGGCCTCTACAATCAGATCCCGAATCCGGTCCGATGGACCGAATCGATGCGCCTGATCGACACGAAAGGCGTCGAGCGATGGTTCGAGGTCGGAGCCGGTGCGGTCCTCTCCGGTCTGCTCCGCTCCAATCTGCCCGGTACCCAGTGTCAGGTAGTCGGGGAAGCGAAGGACATCGAAAAGCTCCGGGCGGCCGGGTCCCAGCCAGCCTGAGGCTCGTCCTCCGTGCCGGCCTCCGGTATGGCGAAGACGTCCAGAACGCCGCATTTAGGGTCGCGACCCCGCAAAATGCTTCGGAATAGCCATGGGCCCTTCCGCACGCACACGCTGCCTCCGGTCGGGTGCCCGGAACCGCTGGTCGCAGTCCCGGCAGCGGTATTCGCGCAGTCCTGTTAGCAGGATCAGCAGCCGCTCCATTCCCTTGTTCATCCGGATCATCAGATATTCGGACCTGCATCTGGGACATTGCATGCACTTCTATCGGCGGTATCCGGCTCAAACTTTAGGCGTCGCCTGTAATTTATTTTTCGATGATCCGCATCTTGTAGAACGACCGCCACACGAAGTAGAGAGCCAGCATCAGGAAGACTCCAAAGAGGACGTATCCGGGTGCCGGTCCCATCTTCGCCTCAAGTGAAACTGCCAGTTCAACCGCAAGCAGGCCAAACAGGGTCGTGAACTTGATGACCGGATTCAAAGCCACCGAGGAGGTGTCCTTGAACGGATCTCCCACCGTGTCTCCAACGACTGTGGCATCATGCAGGGGCGTTCCCTTTTGTTTCAGTTCCGTCTCGACGATTTTCTTGGCATTGTCCCATGCGCCTCCCGCATTTGCCATGAAGATTGCCTGGAACAACCCGAACAGCGCGATCGAGATCAGGTAGCCGATGAACAGGAACGGTTCGGCGAACGCAAACGCCAGCGTCGCAAAAAACACTGCCAGAAATATATTGAACATTCCCGCCTGCGCGTACTGGGTGCAGATCGCAACAACTGCCTTGCTGTCGGATACCGACGCCTTGGCAGCGCCGTCGAGCTTGATATTGGCCTTGATGAACTCCACTGCCCGGTACGCGCCGGTGGTGACAGCCTGCATCGAGGCACCTGTGAACCAATAGATCATCGAACCGCCGGCGAGCATGCCCAGCAGAAATGGCGGATACAGTATGGAGAGGTTCTGCAGATCCTTTGTCAACCCTGCGGTCAACGCCATGATGATCGAGAAGATCATGGTTGTGGCGCCAACCACCGCGGTCCCGATCAGCACCGGTTTGGCCGTCGCCTTGAATGTGTTGCCGGCTCCATCGTTCTCTTCAAGGTTTTCCTTGGCGCGCCTGAAGTCGGGCTCAAAACCGAACTGGGTCTTGATCTCCTGCCGGATGCCCTTGATGTCTTCGATCAGGGACAGCTCATAGACAGACTGCGCGTTGTCCGTCACCGGCCCGTAAGAATCAACCGCGATTGTGACCGGGCCCATTCCGAGGAATCCGAAGGCAACCAGTCCGAACGCGAAAACTGCGGGAGCGGCCATCAGGCCGGTCAGTCCCAGCGTGCTGATGCCGTAGGCAATGCCCATCAGGCCCATCATGGTCAGCCCGATCCAGAATGCACTAAAGTTTCCGGCCACAAGACCCGATAGTATGTTGAGCGACGCACCGCCCTGTCTGGACGATGTCACGACCTCCTGGACGTGGGCCGATTTGGTCGAAGTGAAGGCTTTGACCAGTTCCGGTATGACCGCACCAGCCAACGTGCCGCAAGTGATTACCGAAGAGAGCTTCCACCAAAGCGAGCCGTCGCCGCCAAGGTCGGGGATCAAGAAATACGAGACCACGTATGTGAGGACTATCGACACAACTGAAGTAAGCCAAACGAGAACCGTGAGCGGGTGCTCATAGTTGAATTTGGGCACGTTCCCGTATTTCCGCTTGGCAATGCCCTCGTTGATGAAGTAGGACAGAGCTGATGAGACCACCATCATGATCCGCATCATGAAGATCCAGACGAGGAGTTGTACCTGGACGACCGGACTGGTGACGGCCAGAAGAATGAATGAGATCAGTGCCACGCCGGTGACGCCGTAGGTCTCGAATCCGTCGGCGCTCGGACCAACCGAGTCCCCGGCGTTGTCACCCGTGCAGTCAGCAATCACTCCCGGGTTCCTGGCATCGTCCTCTTTGATCTTGAATGCGATTTTCATCAAATCCGACCCGATATCCGCGATCTTGGTGAAGATTCCGCCAGCCACACGCAATGCCGCAGCTCCCAATGACTCGCCAATCGCGAAGCCAATGAAACAAGGCCCGGCGTAGTCGCCCGGTATGAAGAGCAGAATGAACAGCATGATGAGCAACTCTACCGAAATCAGTACCATCCCGATGCTCATACCCGCCTGCAGCGGAATCGAATAGCAGGGGTACGGATTGCCGCGCAGGCTTGCGAACGCGGTCCGGGAATTGGCGAATGTGTTGACACGGATCCCGTACCAGGCGACACCGTAGCTTCCTCCGATGCCGATCAGACTGAAAAGAAGGATTATGACGACCTTGACGGCTTCAAACTGCTCGAAATAGCTGAAGTAGAAAACGATGATCGCTCCGATAAAACTTTCGAGGATCAGCAGGAATCGGCCCTGGGTATTCAAATATGTTTTGCAGGTCTCCCAGATAAGTTCCGAGACTTCCTTCATGGACGAATGAACCGGCAAATCGCGCAGTCTGCGGTAACTAAGCAGCCCGAAAAGGAGTCCGAGGGCACAGACCACCAGTCCTCCCATTAGGAGCGCCCGGCCATTTGTTCCCATGAACTCTCCCAGACTCAAGTCGGGCAAGACCAAATGGGCTTCGCCCGAGGATCGGGCCGAATCTTCCGCTTGCGCTTGGAGTAAGCCTGGAGCTGCAGCGGCTGCCGCAATTAGGCATAGGATTGATAAAATGAGGTGCCGCGACATGGCTGCGATTTGCTTCAAGACTGGATTCTCCCGGGCTTCCCTTCCTCGACCTTCTGGCTTCAGGAAAGCATCTGACAGGTTAGCGGACCGATCCCGCGCCTGCAAGACGCAGGAAACTCGTCCGAGACGAACCGGCCAAAGTCCGATTCGGACTTGTTCGGCAAATTGAAGGACTATGCTGTCGCTTCCGGGCACGTGGAACCCGTTTTCCTGCAGGAGATTTGGTCGGCCCGCCAACATCATCCTTGCCTGCAAATGTCTGGCGGTACTGTTGCTTTTTCGCGCGGTGCCGGTTTCGCCGGCGGATTTTCTGGTGGATTCGGCCGCACTGGCTGTGCTGATCAACGTTCCTCTGGCTGGTACCGTCGCGGCTGTTGTGGTGTTGGCTGCCCCGCCCGTACGCTGGGCCGGGGTGGCGGCCAGCCTGCTTCTTTTGGGGACATTGTTCGATGCCCCGTTTCACATGCGCCTCGGCAGGCTCTCATTTTGGGCGTTGATTTGCTTGTGTTTCGGTGCCGTTCTTGCTTCCGGACAGGCCTTTCTGCCGCTCTTCGCTGTCTTCCTGGCGGCTCTCACAGCGTTCACAGACTTTCCGGATGTTGCTGCCAACGTCATATGGGACGGTGACTGCGGTTTTTGTTCCCGGGCCAGGTATTGGGTTTGTCTCTTCGATGTCGACACGAGGCTGGATTGGCGCACATTCCGGTCCGGCGCTGGTGCCTCCTTTGGGATCTCGGACGCGGATGCCCGCCAGCGCATCTATCTGATCCAGGACGGCGAATGCCTTTCCGGTTTTGCTGCCTTCAAGCGAATCCTGCTGCTGAGCCCTGTTTGGTACCTTGCCGGTGCCTCGATCCTGGGGGCGGGCTTTTTGGGCTGGTTCCGTGTATTGCCGCCGGCAGTGCTCCTGGTGTTGTTCTCGCCGCCCATTGCTCCGCTCGGAGAAGCACTTTACGCACTGGTTTCCCGCAACCGCCATCGGCTGGCAGCCGGAAGCACCTGCGGGCTCGATCCTCCGGACGCTCCGGTCGTACGATGATGGCTGTATGGACGATCAAGAAATCTGTGCCTTGGTTGGCGAAGACGGTTTCACCCGCCTGGTGGCCGCTTTCTACCGGAGAATCCCGGGAGACCCAATACTGGGGCCGATGTATCCGGCAGAAGATCTGGCCGGTGCCGAAGAGCGTCTTCGCGATTTTCTAGTGTTTCGTTTCGGCGGATCCACACGCTACCTGGAAAGCCGCGGCCATCCCCGTCTTCGGATGCGTCACGCCCCTTTTCCTATTGATGCGGCGGCCCGAAACCGCTGGATGGAACTTATGACCGCAGCCCTCAGCGAGGCTGAATTTCCGCCCGAAGCGGCCCGGACGATGTGGGATTTTTTCGACGGCGTGGCCACTTTCATGATCAACCGTGCGTGAGCCCACAGCCTGCCGTCACGATCTTAGGATCGGCTCCGAAAGCTGATTCAGGGCCAGGAAAGATGGAGCGCACCACTCGGCCGTACAAGCCCGGATTTTGACCCTCGTTTGTAAAGGGTGGGACTCGACCGGACGCCATCAGGGGCCATCCACCAGCCTTTCGGCCGACAGGGACCAGCACACAGGCGTCCTTGGCCAATTCCCTCATTCTTGAGCATTGGATCAAAAATGAAAGGCCATACCTGCTCCGCAGGAACGCTCCATTAGGTATTGTAGCGCGCCCGGCGCGGACCGGGTGCGCTCTAATGCGTTTCACCGGTGACCAGAACGGATACCTGGTCAACGATCTCCTTCAGCGCATCCGACTGGCGGCTGAGTTCCTGAACGGAAGCCGCGCTCTCCTCAGCGATGGCTGCGGATCGTTGGGTGGCTTCCTGCATTTGGACCATTGCCGCCGCAACCTGCCCGAAGCCAATCGTTTGTTCCTGGCTCCCACGGTTTACCTCGTCGACCAATATCTTGACCTTTGAAGCCTCCCGCGTCAGATTTCGGATCGCTGCCGCGGTCTGGTCCACTTTTGTCTGCCCCTCGCTGGACTTCGCAATGGACATCTCAATAATCACAGCCGTGTTTTCCGCAGCCTCGCCGCAACGCCGGGCCAGATTACGAACCTCGTCGGCCACCACGGCAAATCCCAACCCGACCTCGCCGGCCCGGGCCGCTTCGACCGCAGCATTCAAAGCGAGCAGATTCGTCTGAAATGCAATCTCATCGATGACCTTGATGATGCGAGATATTTTCTCGCTCTCCGCATTGATCTCCCGGATGGCAATTACCATCTCGTCGAGCGAACGGTTGGCAAGATCGAACCCTCGCAGCGATTTGGCAACAAGTTCCGCTGCTTCGCGGGAGTGTTCACTGTTGTCCTGCGAGATGGCCTTCAATCTGGAACTCGATGCCGAGGTTTCCTCGACGGACGCGGCCTGTTCGGAAGCGCCGGTGGCAAGTTCCTGGGAGGCCCCGGCCATCTGTTTTGCAGCTCCCGCGATTCGCTCACTCTCGACGAAGAGCTGGGCGGCCGCCCTTTGGAGGAACACAGTGGTATGGCGCAGCACTCCCAGTGCAACCACGGCGCACAACAACATCCCGAAACCGGTCAGGCAGAGTGCCAGGAGCCGGGAGTTTTCCAGACTGTCGATCCGTGTCTGGAGCAGAATGTCAAGTTCCTGGGAGATGCTTCTCCAGAGCCGGAAGCTGGCGTCGTGCGCCGCTCCGGCGGCCGGGCCGAGATTGCGGTCCGAGAGCATTCCCGCGGCTCCGGATGCCTCCCGGGTGGTGATCCTTCGCTCCACCAGGTCACTCAGCGCTCCGCCGGACCGGAAGAACTCCTCCGAGGTCTTGGGAAGGTTCTGCTGCAGTGAGGCACTGGTGCCGTAATAGTTTTGGTCTTCGGTCAATGCAACCTGAATGTCGCGCCGGATATGGACCAAGTCGGATTCGCCCAGCTGGCCCGCAGCCACAGCCAGTTTGAGCCGGAGTGCGTCGTCCGCCACGGCGCTTGTATCCTGCGCCAGCAATTCCAGGCTTGCGAGGCGCTGCTGCGCCTCCGGCAGCGCGGCAACAGCTGCGTCGATCAGGTAGAAACTGTCCAGATCGGGGTCCAGGATCAGGCCGGACGAATCGCCGGCATGCGCGATCATTGCCAACAGGTCCTGTGCGACGTGCTCGTGCGTGGAGTCGGACGTGCTGAGGGATTCACCCGACGCATTCGCCCTTAGGTTCTCCCACTCGCGCTGCACGATTTCAGGCCGCAGATGGCCCAGGTGTCTTGCTGCCAGCGCAGCCGTCGAGAACTGAAGTTCCTCCCCGTACGCGGCGTCTACCTTGACGAGAGCCCTCAGGGCGGTATCGATCCGCTGCGATACCGCGGCCAGATCGCTGATTACCGCCGGTTGCTCGTCAGGCCCCGCACTCTTGTAGCGGTGGATCAGCAGTTGATGCCGCTGTATGCCCTCGAGCATTTCATCAAGGGGACGTTGGTACGCGTTGCCGTGCTGTTCCAGCTGAGCCGACGCGATGTCCTTCGAGAAGCCCTTGGTGATGAAGTAGAACAACGCGCACGCCACCGTGACAAAAAAGAGGCACCCCACCGCGCCGAGCCGCACGGCCAGTGTGACATGCCCCAACTTCAACCCCTTCAGATTCAGTCTCTTGAGGTTTAGGTCAACGAAGTCCAGGTCTTTGAGTGATTTCATCTTTCTCGCACCGCCTTGCGGACCGGAACCTTGCCAGCTTTCCGGTGCGCTACCGGTTTGATCGGCAGAATGGCGATGCGACTTTAGGATGCCGTGCAGAAATAGTTCCGGCGGCCGCTATTTTTGCCGGACGGAGTGCTTCAAGCGGTCCAACTGCTTGCGCGCGGCCCGGGCCCATTCGCTGCTGCCGTCCAGCTTCAAATAGGACTGCCAGTAGCCGATCGCCTGCAGGATCTCGTTATTGCGCTCGCACAGCAGAGCGAGGTTGAAATAGGCATCCGCATACCGGTTGTTCAGCCGTATCGCGTTCAAATAGTGGATTCTGGCTTCCTCGGCGGCACCTTCCTCGTCGTGAAGGTTGCCCAGGTTGAAGTGAGCCAGTGCGTAGTTCGGGTCTGCCCGCAGCGCCCGCTCATAGCAGTCTGCGGCCTCCTTCAGGCGACGCAGGCGGAAATAGATGGTGCCCAGATTCACGAGCGCACCGCACGCCTCGGGGTTTGCCTCGATCGCCTTCTTGTACGCGCTGATTGCCTCACCTGCCGGTGCCCCGGTCTCCTCAAGGGTCAGGCCCTTCTGAAACCAGGCCTCGGAGGCTTGCTCGCCTTCTCCGCTCTTCGGCGGCTGGGGGCGGGCCGGACTGGACAAGGGAAACGAGCGCAGCTTCTCTATTTCCTTCGCGTCGAAATCCAGGAGCAACTGCCCGCTGATTGGTTCCATGCGGGTCCCCGACACATGAACCGTGATGCGCCCGTCCTCAACGGTCATCCGCAACTGTGCCAGCGGCCTGTCCACATCCTGAAGCCGCTGCTTCAGCGCCTCAATCGCCAGCCTGATCTGCTGTGGGCGGACTCCCAGTTCTTTTAGCTTGATCAATGTCTTCAGCGATAGAATGTCCGAAAATTCCAGCCTGCCCGACGTGCTGACGAAGGACTGCCTCTCCCATGCAAGGAGTTGACGTCCTGACACGCCGAGCATCCGCTTGACGTCGTCCCGGGCGTAGCCGCCCGCGGTTTCCGTTCCGGCTTGCTGAACCTTCATGCGATACCTCCATTTTGCGGCAGCATGACTGGGCGCGTCCACTGCTATGCGAACGGCCGCCGGACGTGTTATTTTAGGCTTAGCTAAAATTATGCACGTTCCCGCTCAACCCGCAGCCGCGAATGTGTCTCAAACCACCGAGGCTGTGGACGACTACCTCAAGGCGATTCTTGAACTGAGCGGCGCCGGCGATGAATCGGTGTCCAGCAATGCTCTCGCCAGTCACCTGGGGGTTCGGGCCGCCTCGGTGACGGGGATGCTCCGGAAGCTCGCGGGCCGCCAGCCTTCACCGGTCGCGTATCAGAAGCACTACGGGGTCCGCCTGTCGGAGTCGGGACGGAAGCGCGCGCTGGAGGTCATCCGCCACCACCGCCTTCTCGAACGCTTCCTGCACGATTTTCTGGACTATTCGTGGGACGAGGTTCACGACGAGGCCGAGCGGCTGGAACATTACATCTCGGAACGGCTGGAGGACCGGATCGCAGCCAAGCTGGGCGACCCGGCAGTCGATCCCCACGGTCATGCCATTCCCGAAAAAGACGGCGTCCTGACGGTCCGGGGCGAGGTTCCGCTGGAGCGTTGGCCCTGCGGCGTCCGGGCCCGGATCAGCAGCGTTTCGGACCGCTACCCCGCGCACTTGCGCGAGATGAAACGGCTGGGCCTTGTTCCGGGAACGGTGCTCGCGGTCGAGCCCGGAACCCGAAACGGTTCCATGCTCGTGAGGATCGGCTCTGCGCAGCCAATACGGCTCACGGGGAGCCTCGCGGGCGGAATCCTGGTCGTGGGCGGGGAAGAATGAAGCCCGCCCCCTCCGATCCGGTTTCCGAATCGCGGTCCCTTTCCGACGTGCACCGTTCGGTCGCGACGGACCATGCCACGCGCTTCCGCAGGATGCTGTCGTTCGCCGGTCCCGCGTATCTCGTCAGTGTCGGCTACATGGATCCTGGCAACTGGGCCACGGATCTGGATGGCGGGGCGCATTTTGGCTACAGGCTGCTCTGGGTGCTGGTGATGTCCAACGCCATGGCGATCCTGCTCCAGGCACTCTCGGCCAGGCTCGGAATCATCACAGGCCGCGACCTGGCCCAGGCCTGCCGGGAAACGTATCCGCATTCGGTGAACAAGGCACTATGGTTCCTGTGCGAAATTGCAATCGTTGCCTGTGACCTTGCCGAGGTTCTGGGTGCCGCCATTGCTCTCAACCTGCTGTTTCACATGCCGCTGCTGGCGGCGGTCCTCGTCACGGCCGCCGACACGCTCCTGATCCTCGGTCTGCAGAAACTGGGGATTCGCCACCTTGAGGCGTTCGTTATTGGCCTGATCTGCGTGATCGCGGGTTGCCTCGGTGTCGAGATGTTCTTTGCCCGGCCGGACCTGATGGGTGTTGCTTCAGGCTTGATTCCCACGCTGGACACGCGCAGCCTCTATACCGCCGTAGCCATGCTGGGGGCCACGGTAATGCCCCACAATCTGTACCTGCATTCGGCGCTTGTGCAGACCCGGCGAATCGGCGGCACCGAATCAGACAAGCGCCTTGCCTGCCGCTGGAGTCTTGTGGACTGCTTTGTGGCCCTGAACGGGGCCATGTTCGTAAACGCGGCAATCCTGATATTGGCCGCGGCGGTCTTTTACCGGGCAGGCAGGGATGTTACAGAGATTCAGCAGGCGTACCTCCTTCTGTCGCCGCTTCTGGGCACGATCCTTGCAGCCAAGCTGTTTGGAGTGGCTTTGTTTTGCTCCGGGCAGTCCTCCACCTTGACCGGTACCATGGCCGGGCAGATCGTGATGGAAGGCTTCCTGAACATCCGCGTCAGTCCCTGGCTGAGGCGCCTGGTTACGAGGCTGCTCGCAATTATTCCCGCCATCGCCGTCATCTGGGTGATGGGAAACGCCGGAACTTTCCGGTTGTTGCTGCTCAGCCAGGTCGTGCTCAATCTCCAATTGCCCTTCGCGATCATTCCCCTGCTCCAATTTACGAATGACAGAGGGCGTATGGGTGTATTCGCGAGCGGTCCTCTGCTCCGTGCGGCCGGGTGGGCGACAGCAGCGGTTGTCGTGGGTTTGAACTTGTGGCTGGCGTGGCAGAGTATTTCGGACTGGGCCCGGTTGGCCGGCACCCGCGGGCCGGAGGTGATGGGACTCTGCACGGTCCTGCTTGGGGCCATGCTCTCGTTACTGCTCTGGATTCTGTTACAGCCTTACCGGAAGCCGTTGACCCCGGCGGCAACGCTCGGCTTGGAGGCCGCTTCCGCACAGTTGCCCGACGCACCCGCTTACCAAAAGATTTTGGTTCCGATTGATCATTCGAGTCTGGACCGCGTTGCCCTGAGCCACGCCGTCGGGATTGCTCTCCCGAACCGGGCCCGGATCTATATTCTTCACGTCGAGGAAGGGGTAACCAGCCAGGTGTACGGCTCGGACTCCTCCACGGCCGAGGTGAAGGCCGGGCAGGATTATATCGGCACGTTGGTTCAATCACTGGGTGCCCGCGCGATCAACGTCGAGACTGCGATTCGCCACGGGTCGAACCCGCGCCGGGAGATCGTTCGGTACGCGTTGGAGGTTCAACCGGATCTGATTGTGATGGGGGCGCACGGCCACGGCGGCCTCAAGGATCTGATTTTCGGCAATACGATCAATCCGGTCCGGCACAGGCTGCGCATCCCGATCCTTGTTGTCCGCGATTAGTTAGGCGCACGGCGGGACAACTTGTCCCACTTCCGTGTCCAAGTGGGACGCCGGTCCGGCCCGGAGGCTGCGTAAGTCCAGTAATTTCAATCGACACAATCGGCAGTCTGCGTGCACTGTGTTGCAGCAGTCAGTCATGTTCCGCCGGATAGTCCATGCCGCAACGATTCTCGCCTGCGCCGCAGCCCTCAAGGCCGCGACGCTGCAGCAGTTGTCCATGGACGAGATGAATGCGGGAGCCACATCCATTGTTCGGGCGCGTATTGCGGGTTCCTCGGCAGCGATGACCGGTTCCACGGTTTACACCCACTACAAGCTGGATACATCAGAGGTCTGGAAGGGCAGCGCGGTGCCGGAAGTTCTGGTGCCCGGCGGCGTGGCCGGCAATTTGAGACAGTCGTTTCCCGGAATGCCCGACCTGCAGATCGGTGCCGAGTACGTTCTCTATCTTTGGAAGTCGCCCTCAACCGGAATCGTCCATCTGATGGGCCTCGGGCAGGGCGTTTTCACGGTTACGCGGCAACCGGACGGATCAGTCACCGCAGACCGCCAGCGTCTCGGCGAGACCATGCTGGACAAGTCCGGCAAGAAAGTTGCCGACCAGCCCGTGTCGATGGTGCTCACCGCAATGAAGAGCCGGGCACAGGCCGCAGGAGGCACCCGTTGAGCCTGCGGTCCGTCCTGCGCGTTGCCGGTCCTCTGCTGCTAACGGTCGCACTGGGCACTCCGTCCTCTGCCTACTACCACTTTGTCCATTACCTCGCCGCCGGAAACGCACCCGAGAAGTTCGATCTGACGGCGCTCCCCAATAAGACGGTCACGTTTTTTGTGTCCGACACCGGACCCGCGGTGTACTCCGCCACCGACACGTTCGGATCCGTGCTGGGTCAGGTCCGCCAGGCCGCAGGTGTCTGGAACAGCGTTGCCACTTCGGACCTCCGCGTCAGTTTCGGCGGAGTGGAGAATCTTTCGACGATTCAAAATACCCCGGGGGGCGACGTTGTCTTCGAGGATCTGCCTCCGGGTTTGCTGGGCTACGGCGGTCCGACGTCCAGTGCGTCCCCGGTCACCGTCAACGGTACGGCTCTGGTGGCCATCAAGCGCTCCGCGATTCACCTGAACCGGAATCTCACGATTGCGCCCGGACCGAGCTTCAACGAGACCTTTTTCATGACCGTGGTTCACGAAATGGGGCACGCTCTGGGTTTGCAGCATACCTTCACATCGGCCACGATGTCGACGGCAATCACCCGGGCGACGACCCTCGACAGGCCTCTGGATGCCGATGACGTTGCCGGGATCTCGGTTCTTTATCCGACTTCCGCCTTCGCGCAGTTCGGCAGCATTACCGGTCGAATCACAGCCGGGGGCGCAGGCGTTCATATGGCCTCGGTTGTGGCCATCCGCCCGGGCTATGGCGCTGTGAGCGGCGTCACGAACAAGGATGGCAGTTTCCGCATAGACGGGATTCCTCCCGGACAATATTCCGTCTACGCCCACCCGTTGCCGCCGGATGCCGACATACGCGGCCCGTGGAACTCCGACGGCACACTTGCGGCGCCTTCCAGTCCGACCAACGCCCTGTTCTATCCGGGGACGACGGATATCACGAAAGCCGTTCCTGTTGCCGTTGCTTCCGGGCGCTCCACCGACGGCATCAATCTTGCCCTGACCACCCGGTCCGCCGTCAGCATTTATGACGCGTCGGTGTACTCGTTCCTCAACGGCACGATTGCCGTGAAGCCGGCCTACGTCGATATGGTGGCCGGAGACGTCAGCCTTGTTGCCGCCGGGGCGGGCCTGGGCGCCAACGGACTGGCGCCGGGATTGTCCGTGCAACTGTTTGACGGTCCGGCCCGGGTCAAGGACGGCGGTGTGCGGCCCTATCTGTCGGGCGGATACACCTATATCGCCCTGGATTTGACTTTCAACAGCGCGGTGCCGCCGGGTCCCCAGCACGTTGTTTTCTCGACCCCGGACTTCATGCACGTTCTGCCCGCCGGAATCGTCTCGACCCTGAACCGTCCGCCCGCGGTGACCCGAGTCTCGGCCAATCCCGACGGCACAGCTACGGTCAATGGCACAAACTGGGCGTCCGATACCCAGATCTATTTCGATAGCCTGCCTGCCACCATCGTGGCCTTGGATCCGGTCCGGGGCGCGGCAACCGTTGTTGCCCCGCTCGGAGCAAGCCAGCAGACGGCAACGGTCAGTGCCTACAACTCTGACGGACAGAGTTCGCAACTGGTCCAGTCCTCGTCCCCGCTCACCTATTCTTACGCCCCCCTCTCTCCGGCCCCCCAGATAGTGGGTGTCTTTCCGGCCTCTTTGCCCGCCGGATCGACCGGCATGCTCGACATCATCACTGCCGGACTTTCTCTTCCGCAGGGCACACCTGTTATTGGTTTCGGCACCAGCGACATCACGGTGCTGAAGGTTGTGACTGTAACGCCCAGCCATTACCAGGTGAATATTTCGGTTGCTCCAGGCGCCGGCCTCGGACTCTCGGACGTGAGTCTGATTTCGGGCTTCCAGTCGGCGATAGCGCCTCTCGCATTCCAAATCTCGCCTGGAATTCCCAATCTGCCTTCCGTGGTGCCGGTAATGACCAACACGTCGCCCGGTCTGGTTGGTGCGTACGTGACTGCGCTCGTATCGGTCCAGGGCACGAACCTTTCGGTGAACGGCTCGGTGCCTTCGGTGTCTATCGGCGGGCAGGTCGCGTCGGTCCTCTCGGCCACACCCACGCAGATTGTCCTTCAGGTGCCGGGCAACCTCGCTCCTGGCAATTATCAGCTATGGCTGAACAACGGGGTTGCCTCGGCGCCGTCGGTTCTTGTGACAGTCGATCCCTCTCCGTCGCTGATTCTCTCGGTTTTGGGTTCCACCGGGGTTCCCGTGGACGCATCTCATCCTGCGCGCGCCGGTGACACTCTGACGTTGACCGTCGCCAACATCTCGGGCACGGCACTGGTTGCCAGTCGGCTCCAGGTGGGAATCGGTGGCGTCTTGCATCCGGTTTCGCAGGTTACTTCCCAGAACGGTCTCTACCAGATTTCTTTCGTTGTGGCCCCGGCCGATGCCACCGGAGTGTCCCAGTCCCTGATCCTCTACCAGGACGGTCGCAGCAGCTTACCCACGTCCATTTTGGTGGTGCGCGACGGCACGGGACAGGACGTTCCGCCCGGTGCGGGCAACTAGCCGCGGGTTGCGGCAGCATCGTCGAGGAGGGCCTTTGCCCTGCTTTGGAATGCCGGCAATTCCGAGATAAAAGTTCCCATCGAAACCAGACAGGCAGCCGAGCCGACCGCGAGCGCCGCCGGTGCGCCGAACCGGTCCGCCTCGAGCCCTGCTGCGACGGCACCCAGCGGACTCATTCCGATCAGCATCATGGAGTACAGGCTCATCACGCGGCCCCGGTAGTTCTCAGGGGCCATAGACTGAATGAGCGTGTTCGACGCTCCTATCTGCACCATCATGCAAAAGCCGCCCGCGAACAGAAGTGCGCAGGAAAGCGGGAACAGGCGGCACACCGAAAACGCCGCGAGCGCGACGGCGAACCCTGTGCCCGCAGCCGCGAGCCACCTGCTGAGCCCCTGAACGTCGGTCCGGGACGCCAGCAGCAGGGCCCCCGTGCAGGCGCCCAGGCCGATTGCCCCCACAAGCAGGCCGAATCCCTGGGAACCGCTGTCGAAAATCCTGTCCGCGAAGATGGGCATCAGCACAGTCACAGGCAGGCCGAAGAAGCTCAGGCAGGCCAGGCGGATCAGCAGCGA
>Ga0007854_10001528_pt1 | contig 14685 bp, 9 predicted proteins | sample CryBogCBH12Aug08_FD_60382 | JGI IMG/M metagenome (GOLD analysis project Ga0007854, IMG submission 60382) | Freshwater microbial communities from Crystal Bog, Wisconsin, USA - CBH12Aug08 | ecosystem: Environmental > Aquatic > Freshwater > Lake | place: Crystal Bog, Wisconsin, USA | collected...
GCAGTCCGTGGCACGAACTGCTCGGCGAGAGCCGGTGCGCCGACGTCTTGAAGAACGCACCCGCTCCACCGTTCGCCGCCATCAGCGTCTCGTCGGTCAGCGATCTGGCGGTACTCGGAGTGACTCCCGACGGGGGACTGGCCGCCGTTCGCACCTTCGACGAGGGCGAGGCCTACCGTGATCATCGGCGTCAAGTTCACGGCATTGTGTCCATGCTCGCGACCGAAGGCATTGCGCTCGCTCACTGCGCGGCGGACATCACTCGCGCACACGAAGTCGGCGATCTCGTCGCGATTCTTTCCTGCGAGGGAGCTGACTTCGCGGAATCGCACTTTGACAGCGTCTTCGAGCTGCACGAACTTGGCGTACGCATCGTGACTCTCGTGCACTACCGAGCCAATGCCTTCGGTGACCTGCAGACGGAACCCGAGATGCATGGTGGGCTGTCCGACAACGGACGACGACTCGTGCACGCCCTCAACGATCAGAACATCCTGATCGACCTCGCCCACGCCACCCTCGCCACGACTCGCGACGTGCTCGAGATTTCGACCGCCCCCATCGTCATCTCCCACACGCATCTACAGCCACGAGACGCTGATCACGCCCGCTTGATCTCGAGAGAACACGCCCGCATTGTCGCGGACGCTGGGGGCCTCGTGGGAGCGTGGCCGTCGGGCGTCACGAGTACGACGTTGGACGACTTCGTAAATGAAGTTCTGCGTTTGGTGGACACGGTCGGAGTTGAACACGTGGCAGTGGGCACCGACATGGACGCCAATTATCGACCCGTTCTCGATCACTATGACCAGTTCGGCGACCTGAGCGACCGGCTAGTTGCCAGTGGGCTCCGTCACCACGACGTCGAAAGAATTCTCGGAACGAATGTTCTCGAACTCTTTCGCGCCGTCTGCGGTTAGAGACTTACAGACGAATCGTCCGACGACGCTGCGAGAGCGCCAACAGGCCCAGCAGTACTGCCGCCATCGCGCCCAGGACAATCACACCGTTCGCGCCACCGGCCGAGAGGTCGGGGGTGGAGGGATTGAGGACGAATGACGAAATGATGTGATCGTTGGTCAATCCACCCGTGGCGCCGGTGAAGCCGAGCAGCACCGACGACGGCAGCGTGATCGCATTCGACAACACCGTGGTGCCGTCCAAGATCAAGGTCAGGACGCCACCCGTGTAGGTCACTTCCACCGAGTGCGTTCCGTGCAACGAGGTGCTGAGCGCATGGGTTGCCGCCCACGTCTTCGACGTGTTCAGACCACCGGTGAGAAAACCGACGAAGTTGTTCGAAGGGTCATTCGAGTTCTGATACGTGTCGAGGGCGACGCCCACGCCGGTCACGCCAGGGTGTCCTCCACCCGCAGTGAAGCCCAGACCGCCGCCATTGGAACCAGTGGTGGCGGTGGTGTTGTGAGCCGGATCGGCCAACGCGAGCGTGATGCCGTCAGCGCCGCCGCTCGTGCCCATGTTCACCTGGAAGCTCACGTCCAGACCATTCGTCGACACGGGCGCGTTCAGCCACACGGCTGAGGACTGGAAGGTCTGTCCCTGCTGCGTCAGCACGAGAGAACTCCCGGACACCGAAGCGTTGCCGTTGAGAGTCCAGCTGCTGTCGGGGGGCCAGGTGGTTGCCGCACCGGCGGGAACGGCCACCAGACCCACAGTCAGGGCGGTCAGAAGAGCTACACCCATGGTGCGCGTCGCGAATCGGCGAGACATCACGGTTTTCCTTTGCGAATTCAGTCACTTCGCCCAATGCGAAGAAAGTTTTTCGACCTTATCAGTAATCCACCCCTAAGGCCAGTCGGCCTGCTAAGTCGCCTTAATACGGACCAGGACCGTTCAAACTCGCGTTGCAAGAGCGGGGGTCCCACGGTTGGAGGGGCTGGGCGAGCTGTGTGGGCTTGCCCAGGCCATTGTCCCCCGAGACGGACGGCGGATCATAGACCGTCGTCGGCGTCACGGTGGTGGGTGTCCCCTTCACTGTCGTGGTCGTCACTGGCTTGGGAGCAAGTGGCACCAACGAAATGTCCGTACCCGTTTGCACCGTCACCGTGGCTCCGGGCGTGACCTCGGAAGGGTTGTACCCGAGGACGGCGGGACCCTGGATCTGGCGCAGGACCGCTTCGGCCTGTGCTTGCGCCGGAGACGTCCAGTTCCCGTTCACTGGTGGCGGCGAGCCCCCGTACCAAACGACGGTCTGTGTCTCACGCGGATTTTCCGGGGTGCGGTCACCGGTTGAGATCACGTTGAATCCTCGAGTCGTCAAGTCCGTAGCGACCTTCTTGGCTTGCCCGGCGACGCCGGAACCATTCTCCACGGTGACCGCGAAACTCCCCGGTGCAGGCAGGGTCGTGTAGTTGAAACTGCTTTGAGTGGGCTTGACGCCGAAGAGTTTGTCGATGGCCGCGTAGCCACCCGGCTGCAGGGGGAACTCGATATCGCCGTAGTAGTAGCCCTTGTAGAGATAACTCCCGACCTCGACGGTGACCACGGGAAACGTGAACTGCGGCACGTTCGTGATGGACGTGGACGCGAAGGCTTCCGCGAGGGCGACCATATGTCCTTCGCTAAATGAGTTGTCGACGGTCAAACTCGGCAGTACCGACGTGGCGATGGACTGGTCCGTCAAAGGATCGCCGATGCCTCTCGCCGAAACTTGGCTCGCGAGCACGCGAAGAAATTCGTGGGTGCGTCGAATGCGCGCAATGTCGGACTGCGCCTCCTGAGGCCACGTTGAGTGCGCGAAGGGGTACCCCTTCGGTTGGTACTGCAGGTGACGAGCACGAACGACCTGAAGGGCGTGGTAGCCGTTCAAGAGATAACAACCGGGGCGACGAATGTTGAGCCCCGACTCTGCGTCAAAGACGGGCATCGGGAAGTACATGTGCGTACCGCCGAGCGAGTCCACCACTTTGGCGAACGTGTCGAAGTTGAGCTCGACGAAGTGATTAATGGGAATGGCGAAATCTTCTTCGATGGCGGCGGCGAGTTGCGTAGGTCCTTGATAGAGGGCCGCGTCAATCTTGTTGGCTCCCTCCTTGCGCGCGTTCGGGATGAACGTGTCACGCGGGATCGACAAGAGCGACACCGTGTGCGCGCCCAAATCCAGGTGCACGATCATGACGATGTCGCTATTGACGCCCGTCACCCCTTGCGAACACAGTCCGTACGCCGGATTCGCCTTCATCCCCGGCGCGCAGCGCTCGGTGGAGCCGACGAGAAGGATGTTTTCCTTGGCGCCCGCGGTCTGGAGGTGCCCCACGTCGGTGTGATGCACCAACGAACCAAGGTAGAAATATTCCGCAACGGCCGCGGTCACTACCAGGACGACCATGACGACGCTTAACAACATGATGCGTCGCGCCCAAAAACGCCGGCGGCTCGGGCGACGTCGTGGCGTGGGTCGACGTGGTGGGCCACTGCCCGCGGGGACCATTCCAGAATCCCCTCGTCGCGCAATAGGCGCCGATCCCCGTGGACTTGCCAACTGCCGGGATTGATTCATCGGCGGCGGATCACCACGGCGTGGTGGTCCCTGGCGATTTGAGGTGGTCCGCGGCGGTTGGTCGCCGCGATAGGCGCGGGGGTCGCGGGGGTCGTTACCTGGGCGGCCACCACCGGTGTTCGGCATTCTCGAACTCGTGGGCGGGCGCGCCCCTCCTCGTGACGGTTGGTAATTCCCTCGACCGGCATCGCCCGAGGGTGGAGGTGTGTAGCCGCCGCGGTTCGGCGGATCCGACGGAACCATGTGTGTTGACCTTACGTTCGTGTGGATGCGACACGATTGAGACAACCTGCCGAAATCCCACCACCACGCTAGACCCCACGGGCGCACGACAACGGTGTTTGGTCGACACGACAACGGTGTTTGGTCGAGTGCTGACCAAGGATGCACGTCGTGTGACGAGACGGCGACCGGATATTCGTGAAAGGGACTGGTAGGGTCCGAATTCACCGTCATGGTACGCCCGCTCTCCCCGCGAGAATCCGCACTTTTCGGCCGCGCTTTGCGACACGGACCGACATTCTCCCCGTGGCGGGCCCATCGCTGGTGGTTGGCGGGTCTGTTGACGTCACTTTCGATGCTGGTTCCACTGGCGGCGAATGCCAGCATCGCTCCGTCGCCGCTGACGTTCGCCCTCCCGGCCACCTCGGTGACGAGTGGTCAGGACGTCAACGTCAACTCGGTGAGCTGCGGGAGCGTGAATACGTGCGTGTTCGTGGGCACGGCGGTGGTCAAGACAGCCACGTCGGCTCGTCACGATGTGCCCCTGGTCCTTAATGAGGTCAACGGTGTGCTCACGGCTCCCCTGTTCGTCACACCACCAACAGACGCGGTTACGAGCTCGAATAGTGGACGGAGCGAGCGAACGGGCCTGGACGCCGTGAGCTGCGTGGCGACTGGTGATTGTGTCGCGGTGGGCACCTACACAACCGCGAGCGGTTTCGCTCCCTTCGTGGTGACCGAGTCCTCGGGCATCTGGTCGCTCGGCAAGCGACTTCCGGTGCCGACGAATGCCGTCAGCTCGAACAACGCGGACGCCCTCGGCCTCTCGTGTCCCACTCTGTCGTCGTGTGTCGCGACTGGCTCGTATCGCGTCGCCGGGGAGTCCACCGTTCCGTTCGTAAGTTCCAACGCCTCGGGTTCATGGCGTTCCATCTCCCCTCCTCTCCCGAGTGACGCGGACACGAGTTCTCAAGTTGCGTTCCTCGATGCGGTCTCCTGCTGGATACCCGGCGCGTGCGTCGCGGTGGGCAGCTACGCCGCTGGGGTCAATCAAATCGATCTCGCGGCAGCTCTGAACCGCGGCGTCTGGACGACCACCGCGGTGTCGGGTCCCACGACCGGTGCCCTCCCGTCCAGTGAGGCCAATGGGCTCAACGCCGTGAGCTGTTGGGCACCCTGGTCGTGCGCCGCCGTGGGCCAGTACGGCACCACGAGCGGCGTCGGTAGCACCGTGAGTTTCAGTGTGGGTGGTGCGAATTCGGCTACCTGGCCGACTTCGCAGTGGGTCAGTACGCCCGCCGTGTCGCCCACCCCTCCGTCGTCGCTCAGCACGCTGTTGACAGTCTCGTGTGTCGCGGCGACGTCCTGTGTTGCGGGAGGCTCCTACGGGACACCGACGTTGCAGCGCGCGGATGTCGTGACGTCGCTCTCGAGTCGTCAAGCGAGCAGCGCCACACTGCCGACTTCTGCGGCCACCTCGCAATCATCGGCCGTGACCAGTGACGTTTGCTTCACGCCGACCGCGTGCCTCGTGACCGGCACGTACACGCAGAGCGCAACGGGAAACGTTGAGGGCTATGTCAGCATCCCCCAGACGCCGCCACTTCCGCCGACGTCCGTGACGGTGGTGGCGGGTAACGAGAGTGCGCGGGTTAGCTGGCGTGCACCGACCTACGACGGCTTGTCGCCGCTAACGGAGTTTCGCGTCACCGCCACCCCCGGCACTTCCGCTTGCGTCAGTTCTCCGACGCTGAATTCGTGCACCGTGTTCGGGCTCACCAACGGCGTCAGCTACCGCGTCAGTGTGGTGGCGAGCAACGCGGTGGGAGACTCCACACCGTCGGCGTCGTCGTCGAATTTCACGCCAGCCACGGTCCCGAGCGCTCCGGTCATCACGTCGATCACCCCACTCATCGGAGGTTGGCGGTTGACGTTCGCGGCGCCGAGTACGACGGGAGGCGCCGCGATTCGCACGTACGAGTACTCGTTGACGATGGGCGCCACCTGGCACACTCGACCCAATGGCACGACGAGTTCACCATTGAGCGTGGCCGGTCTTCCGCGGCGTCATCGGTATCGAGTCATGATTCGGGCCGTCAACGCTCGTGGTGCCTCGCCTCACTCCAATACGGTGACGGTCACCACAAAGTCATAAGGGCGACCCCCCGCGGTGGTCCCCGTTTTCTTATACTGAACTCTCCGTCACGGCCAGAAACGCGAGGTGATCATGCGTCGGCTATTGGTCTCCGTCGTTGCGTGTCTGTCGACCTTGCTCCTCGTGACGCCGAACGTCGCGCGAGCCGACGGCGACGCGCCGACGATCGCTCAGTGTCTGAAGGTCGTGCCCACCCAAACCTTGGTCAAGGGGAGACTCACGATCGCGACCGATAATCCGGTGACGCCCCCGTGGTTCATCAACAATCAACCGAACAATCAAAAAGGTTTCGAATCGGCTCTCGCCTACGCACTGGCGAGCACTCTGGGATTTACGCCGGCCAAGGTCAACTGGGTAACCGAACACTTCGCCACGTCATTTCAACCGGGCGCGAAACCTTTCGACTTTGACATCAACGAGATCACCGTCACTCCCGACAAGCTGAAGAACGTCGCGTTCTCGAACAGTTATTTCCAACTTCGACAATCCGTCGTCGCTCTCAAGGGATCACCGATCGTCAAACACCACACTCCCAAAGATCTACGGCGTGACGTCTTTGGTGCACTCACGAATAGTCCCGCTCTCGCCTACGTGACGGACGCCATAGAGCCGGACGCGGCGGTGCGCACATTCGCGACACTCAACGATGCGGTCGCCGCACTCCGCAGCGGGGCGATTGACGCCATCGTCGTCGATACGCCGACCGGCAACGTTCTCGTGAATTGGCAGATTCTCTCGAGCACTGGCGCACCCAGCGCCACGCAAGTGGGCCAGTTTCCGGCGGTTGGTAACGAGTACTACGGATTGCTCTTTCAGTTGAAGAATCCTCTACTCGCCTGCGTGAACACCGCGCTCGGCAAGCTCTCGACCAATGGCACCTTGACGTCGTTGACAAAGAAGTGGTTGTCGATCTACACGTCGATTCCGACGCTGCAACCCTGAGTTACGACGCGTTGGCGCGCAATTCTGGCAGCGTGACCAACAGGTCGAAGAGTTCTTGGTCACGGTCCCACGTCAGACGCTCACGCACGTGCTCGAGTGGCACCCACCGCAACTCGTCCACCTCGTCGTTGGGAACAAATTCACCATCGACGGGAGTCATGAGGTAGTAGGTCACGATCTTGGGCTTGCCCTTGCGGTGAACGTAATTCGTAGTGCCGATGAACCGAACGATCTCGCAGCGAAGTCCGGTCTCTTCGACCACCTCCCGCAGGGCGGCTTGTTCGAAGGTCTCACCCTCATCCAGCTTGCCCTTGGGAAAAGTCCAGTCGCCGCGCGCTTCTCGAAACACGCACGCCACTTCAACGCGACCACCGGCGACGAAGCGAATGATGACCCCACCGGAGGCTCGTATGAGGTCGGTCGGCGCGTCGTCGGGAATGATCAACTCGCCGGTCATCAAGTACACACTTTCGAAGGTAGCGGGGCGGAGCAATCAAATCGTGTCAATACGTTCCCTTGACGTCGACTTGTTCCCCTCTCCGTAGAGTAGTGAATGTGCTCGCCGTCTCTCTGCCGCTCGGCTGGCGACTCACGATCTACCTCGCCGCCGGAATCGCGGCGGGGATCTCCAACGGGATCGCCGGTGGAGGAACCTTCATCACTTTTCCGACGATGTTGGCCCTCGGAGTTCCGGCCATCCAAGCGAATGTGTCGTCGACCGTCGGCGTGCTGCCGAGCTATCTCGGCGGGCTCCGCGGTTTTCGCGACGAATTGCGAACCCGAATGCCCCTGGTGCGTCGCCTATTGCCGGCGTGTCTTATCGGTACGGCCCTCGGCACGGCCTTGCTCTTGCGGGGGTCGCCCACCACTTTTCGCGCCATCGTTCCCTGGCTCATTGGTGGAGCGACCGTTCTTTTCGCCCTATCCCCACTGGTGACCAAGCGACTGGCGCACATTGACCACGCCCACCCCACGCGCCGATGGGCTTTGCAGATCGGCGTCTTTCTCGTCGCCGTGTACGGGGGTTATTTCGGCGCCGGTCTCGGCATCATGCTCTTGGCGGTCATGGGGCTCACCCTGCCCGACGACCTCGATACCGTCCAAGGCCTCCGCAGCGCGTTGTCGACGGTGATCAACGCGGTCGCCGCTCTCGTCTTTCTCTTTCGTGGCCACTTGGCCGTCGAAGCGGTCATCATGTTGCTCATCGGAACCGCCATCGGTGGGTGGCTGGGAACCGTCCTGATCAAGAAGCTGCGGCCGAATACGGTCCGAGCGCTCATCGTCGCGATCGGGGCGGCCACCGCCATACGACTCGCGGTGTAGTTGAACGACCAATTCCTGAGTAATCCACTAATATTTATGGGATGAAGCGATTCTTCAGTTTCCCGAATCCCGTCAATGACGCCGCAGCGCGCACCGTCGCGCTGGGCGTCGTCACGATGACCGTCACGGTTCTCGTGACCGGCTGGGTCTGGATCCTGATTCCTCTCACCTACGGCTTTCTCGCGCGCGTTCTCGCGGGACCGAAACTGTCCCCCCTCGGGCGCTTCGCCGTCGCCGTGGCGGCGCCGCGCATCGCTCGCACCCCCGCCTTTTCGCACTGGGAGCGACTCGTTCCCGGACCGCCGAAGCGTTTCGCTCAGGGGATCGGCCTCGCCTTCACGACGGCCACGGTGATCACGTGGGCGACGGCGGGATGGGGCACCGCGCGGTGGATCCTCTTACCATTGCTGGTGGCCGCGTCGCTCGAAGGTTTCGCCGGGTACTGCCTCGGTTGCACGATGTTCGGGTGGCTGATGAAGTGGGGACTGGTGCCCGAATCCGTGTGCGAGGAGTGCTCCGATCTCTCTAAGCGCTGGGCTCGACAGGGTTTAGTGAATACTTAAGAGACGCCCTTCTCCGGCCGTGGGAAGAGCCCTACGATCGGAAGATCGTGGCCGAGTCCCCGGGGAGAAGAAGATGAGTCGTTTGTCCGCACAACGCCGTACGGGAAGTCGTCCGTGGACCGCGACCGTTGTCGCCACCGCCGCCCTCGCCAGTCTCGCCGCCAGCGTGCCCGCCATCGGCATCGCTTCGTCGGCGGGCGCCGCGGAGGTGCGCGTCATCGTGGACCACGCGAGCCTCGCCGGTGTTCACGTCACGTCAGCACCTCGCACGACCTCCTTCAGCGTGGTGCTACGTCCTCAGCACGCCGCACAATTAGCCGCATTGGTCGCGAGCATCAGTGATCCTCATTCGAGCAACTACCGCCACTTCCTCTCGCGAGGGGCGTACGCCGCGCAGTTCGGTCCCTCGGCGTCCACGGTCTCGGCAATGACGTCCTACTTCTCGCGTTACGGACTTCACACCCAGTCGGGTGGTGACGGTTCATTGGTGTGGCGCGTGAGCGGACTGACTACTCACGTGGCCGCGGCGTTCGCCGCCCAGGTCGTGGGCGTGCGCGATAGTTCCGGTGCCATCCTCAGCGAACTTCGAGGGAATGGCACGTTGCCCTCGTCGCTCGCCCAACACGTCAGCGGCATCGTCGGCTTGAGCTCGTCGCGACTCTTCCACTCACTCGCCGTCACTCATCGCTCGGCTCGCGACACTGCGGGCACGAATGAACAAACGTGCACCGACGCCGCCACGACGGCAACCTCGCAGGGCGCGTATTTGCCGAGCCAGCAGGCGTCACTCTACGGACTCGACACCCAGTGGGCCAAGGGTATTGACGGCGTGGGTGCCACGATTGGCGTCTACGAACTCTCGGGCTATTCGGCCAGTGACGTGTCGACGTATCTCTCGTGTTACAACGTGCCCAACCACCTGCAACCCAACGTGATGGTTGACGGTGGTCCCGCTCTCGGGGACACCACCGTCAACACGGAGAGTGAAGCCGACCTCGACATTGAAGAAGCCGCCGTGTTGGCTCCTGGCGCCAACATCGTGGTGTACGAAGCACCCAACTCGGCGAGCGGCAGCCTCGATGGTTTCGCTCGCATGGCGAGTGACGACACGGCCTCGGTCATCACGACCTCGTGGGGCGAATGCGAAGCGCAGCTCGGCTCGTCCGGCATGAGCGCCGAGAACACGGTGTTCCAGCAGATGGCGGCCCAGGGTCAAACCGTTGCCGCGGCCGCCGGCGACGACGGATCCACTGACTGCACGACGGCGACGGGTGCACCCGTCAATCAGTTGGCGGTCGATGATCCCGCGTCGCAGCCGATGGTCATTGGTGTCGGCGGACTCGCCGTCACCTCGATCTCACCGCTGAGCCAAGCCGTGTGGAACAGCCGCTTCCCGTCCCCGGGCGTGAACGACGGCGGTAGCGCGGGTTCACAAGGTGGCGGTGCTGGTGGCATCTCGTCGTACTGGACTCGCCCGTCCTGGCAGTCCGGGGTCGGCATTGCCTCCACGCAGGTCTCGCGCTTGGTGCCCGACCTTTCGGTGATGGCCGACCCGGCGTACGGCTTCTTGGAGTACACGCCCGCGGGACATCGCACGAACGTGTGGACCGCCGTGGGAGGTACGTCCATTGGTTCTCCCATCGTGGCCGCGATCCTCGCGGTGGCGTCCCAAGCGTGCGGCGGCGGACGACTCGGACTGGTCACGCCCACCTTGTACGCCATGGCCGCGGCGAATACTGGATTCAATGACGTCACGGTGGGTGGCAACAACATCTTCCGCTCCGCCGGCTCGTACCACGCGGGCGTCGGATACGACATGGCGTCCGGACTCGGGAGCCCGGACGCGGGAAGTTTCATCTCGAGTTTGTGCGCTCGCGTTCCCGCCAGCGCCTCCCTCGTTACTTCTACCTCGGGCGCCATCGACAGCGCGCCGGCCACCGTCACGATCACTCTCAACAATGGTTCTGCTTCCCCCATGGTCAATGCGCCCGCGCCCTTGATGACGGCGACCGAAGCACACGGCACTCCCGTGGTCACGGCCGCCACGTCGACGACCAACGCCAGTGGACAGGTCACCTACAACGTCACGAGCAATACTCCGGGCCTCGTCCAACTGACCCTGTCGAGCGGAGGAGTCGCACTACTCACCACGTCGGTCGCGGTCACGACCAACGTGACCGCGACGTCCCTCGCCACGACTGTCAATTCGTTGGGCGCCCTCTCGGGAACCCTTCGCGCCGCGAGCGAAGGCAGTGACACGGTGCTCGCCGGCGTGACCAGCGGCGGAAAGGTCGTCGTCGCTTCGACCGCGTCACCCACTGTCGTGACCCTCGCCGTCAAGACCGCCACGGGCGCACCCGCCCTCACCTGTACGGCGAGTACCTGCGACCTCGCGGTTGACGTCAGTGGTGCGGTCGTCCTCGTCTCCGACGTCCTGGGAGCCACGCCCAAGGTCACGACATTCTCGTCCAAAACTCCCCTGGCCAACGGCATCACGGCCAACTCGTTGTCACTTTCTCTCACGCCTACGGGTGGAATAACCATCTTCGCGATCCGCTCGGGTCATGTCGTCGCCGTGACGCTAAAGAACGCCAGTGCGAAGCCCGCGGGTACCGATCTGAGCGCGGCCCGAGGTCTCGGTGCCGCCACCGGTGGCACCGCCAGTGCGGTGAGTGCGAGTGGTACGCCCGAAGTGGTGGTGACGATCTCTGGACACGTCTGGCTTCTCAATACTCTGAGCTCGAGTGCTGACCGCGATCTCGTGAGCGCCAGTTCGCTGTCCACCTCAACGAACGGCACCGCTCTCGCGAGTCCGCAGATTGTCAACGACAACGGTGTCCTCGACGTCGCGACGATCACGACGAAGAACTCGCTGGTCGTGTTCACGACCACGGCGTCGTCCTCGACGGCGACGGTCACGTCGTCGGTGTTAACAACGTCGGTGTCGGCGGTTGCCTTCACTCCCGGCGCCAACGGAATGGACCTCCTCGCACGAACCACGGGCGGAAGTCTGCGACTGTTGGCGAGAACTCCGAGTTGGACCGTCCTCACGGCGAACACGCTGACGGGGACCTCCTTCGCAGGCGTGACGCTGGTGCCGGGTGGCTCGAGTGGACTCGTTCTCAACGTCAGCGGCCCGACGTTGGTGCGCGCCTGAACCATTTTGTCTCCGCAGCACCCCTAGACTTCCTGCGGGTGGAGGTCCTCAACGGGTGCACGCATCCCGAGACAAGGACGACGAAGATTGAGACGAATCTCGCGTAGCGCCCTGTGGGCGCTCCCGATGATCCTTCTCGTGGCGGGCACGGGAGGAAGTGCGTGGGCGCACGCCTCCGCGGCGGCGCCACGCGCGCTCAGCCTCACCCCGGCCGCGCCCCTTCCCCTCTATCAATTCGCCAAGACGACCACGGGGCCCCTCCCGTGGAACGCGCAGTCGTTGGCCTCGTCTCTCGGAGGTACCGCCGTGAGCGCGGGACCGCTGTCGACGACGGGCCCCGACGGATCGAGTGTGCTCGCGATCGCGACGTCCACCGGTTCGGTGGGCGTTCTTCTCAGCGCACCCGGGGCGCCGCCATCAACGGGCACGTACACGGATCTCGGAACGTTGATTCCGTCCCTGCCGCCTCCGTCCGATGCGCCGGTGCCGTTTTTTGATGGCGCCGGGCACCTGAATGTTGCCTACGTCGGCGTGGGTGGCGATCTCTATGTCGCAACGAACGACCCAGTTCCCGGCGTCAACGTGCTCGGACGCGGCACGACTGATACTCACCCACGCTGGCGACTTATCAACCTGAGCGCACTCTCGTCAGCGGCCGCCCCGGCGCTCGGCGTCGTGACCGCGACGGGCACACCCGCCATCACCGTCACCGGCACGACGGATCTCATCGCGGTGCGCACGCCCGCAGCACACCTCGTTCACTTCACGCTCAGCGCCACACGACCGTTTCTCCTCTCTGGTGTCACCGATCTCAGCGCCGCCATGAGTCCCGTGACCACGGTCACGGGTAATCCGGTGGCCCTCGGCGTCGCCAATGGCACGGACCGATGGGCCGCGGTGGCGACGGGCGGTCATCTCACGGTCTTTGGTCTTACCGGATCTAGCGTGTCGGCTCTCGACGTGACGACGTTGACCAAGAGTGCGTCTCTCAACGCCGCGCTGACGGGAGTGCCCACCACGAGCGGCTGGTCGGTGGCGGGTATTGCCGCCAGTTCTGGCGACGTGCAGTATTTCAGCGCGTCGTCGTCCACGCCGGGAACATGGACGAACGTGGACGTCACGACCAGGAGTCAATCCACCTCCGCCAATGCTCCGCCACTGGGCGGACGAATCACGCTGGCGCGCAGTGGTTCGAGCATCACCATTGCGGGACAGGCCGCGGGCTGGGGAGATCTGTTCGCCTTCACGTCGTCAAACGGCACCACGTGGGCCGCCACCGACGTCTCGGCCACGGGTGGATCGAACGCCACCACCGTGGGTACCACCGTGTCCTCGCTCGTGGTGAACGGTGCCGTTCTGCTCTTCGCCGGTGGCGTGGCGACGCCCGCTCCGCAGGGTGTCGGGATCTACGACATTCCGTCGAACGACCTTCCTCACGCCGTCGCGGATCACTGGAAGATCATCGCGGACACCGGTGGCCTCGGAACCACGTCCGCGCCCTACACCAACGTGTGGCCGACCACTCCGGTCAACCAGACACCCGAGTTCGTCACCGGATCGGCGATTGCCAACGCCACCGGTCACCCGCGAGAGACGTGGCTGTCCTTTTGGACCGTGAGTGGTCCCGTGGGAACTGAAAGCGTGACGCCCGCCACGTATCAGTCGAATGCTTACCTCGCCGGTGCCGCAGTGGCGACGGAAATTGATCAGTATCGCAACGCCGGTCTCGGGCTCAAACCCGACTGGGTCATCCTCGACCCGGAGGGATTTCCGGACAACCACTCGGAACTCGACGGTACGAATATCTCCTCGCTCTCCGCCACGGCATCATCCGTCAGCGTGTCCATTGGCGCCCCGACGAATTTCACGACGGGGCAAGTCGTCTCGTTGCAATTCCTCGCCACCGCCCACGCCGTGCCCACCTTCAAGGACACCAACGTGACGATCACGGTGACCTCCAAGCCCGGGGCGCCAACGATCTTCAGTTTCCCCAATTCGTCACAACGAGCATTCGCCACGGTCGCGGCGTCGGGCAATGTCGTCAACAACGCCCTGATCGCGCAAAACTGGGCCGCGGTGATTTCGGGGTGGCGCGCCGGTATCGCGGCAGTGGACCCGTCGCTCAACGCGGCGATCTACACCGAAGAATCCCAGTACAGCTCGTTCGGAATCGCCAAGCAGAACATTCCGGTCTTCATGGCTATTGCCTACGAGACGACCGCGTCGCCGTACACATTCACCGTGAACGCCCGAAACGCCGGGGGCTCGTCCCCACCCGGTTCGGTCACCACGCTCGCCACGTCCACGGCGTCCGTACCGACGGCACCCAACAACGTGCGGGTCGTCCTGACTTCCAACACCACCGCCACGGTGACCTGGTCCGCGCCGACGCAGACGGGATCGAGCGCCCTCACCGGATACACCGTGCGGGCCTACAAGAACAACCACACTCTGGCGGGGACGTGCACCGTCGCAGCCACCGCCACCAGCTGCGTAATGACCGGTCTCTCCAACCTCTGGGGAACGGTGACGAGCCCCCAGTCGATCTCGCACTCCAACAATGTCCTTGGTTACATCGAGTTCGGAAATATCTGTGTTCCCGGCACGGTGCAGTCGCAAATGGCGATGCTGCAGAACGCACCCTTCGGCGGTCTGTACAACACAGTGCAGTTCAACCCGCCGGGATACTGCACCGCGACAACGCCGTAGTGTGGGCCTGATGAGCGACGAGTCCACTACCTCCGAGGGCCGTTCCAGTGGCGACCTGCGCGACCTCTTGAAGCAATTTGCCCAACCCGTGCTT
>Ga0007854_10001531_pt1 | contig 14672 bp, 17 predicted proteins | sample CryBogCBH12Aug08_FD_60382 | JGI IMG/M metagenome (GOLD analysis project Ga0007854, IMG submission 60382) | Freshwater microbial communities from Crystal Bog, Wisconsin, USA - CBH12Aug08 | ecosystem: Environmental > Aquatic > Freshwater > Lake | place: Crystal Bog, Wisconsin, USA | collected...
TCAAACCGGGTATGCCTAATATAGAATTCCAGTGGGACATCGGTATTACCTCCATTAAAAAAGTTCGTCGAAAAAACTATTTTAATGAATACCCTTGTCCCCCGTTTATGATGAAGAGCCTAGCGCTAAAACACGCATTCTGTAATCATTAACGCCTGAAACAAAATAGTTATTGCACTATACACGCAATAAAACCTATTATTTACCCATAAAACCTACCCTAGAGTTGGCAAATCCAGCCAGCTTATGCACAATAATCCGTCAATGGGAGTGTAAAACATGGCAAGCAAAAGACAGCGAGGAGCATCAGGGTCTTGGGAATATATCGTCAAAAGGAAAGGTCTGTTACCAGATGTACATGTCGTTGGTATGGACAATCCAGCAGGACACGAAACCGGAGTAGACGAGCCGCTACTGGAATAAGAGCCTGCAGGCGTCGTAACGTAAGCAGATGACGATGAACTGCCGGTACTAGAGCGATACATTTTCGCTTGGCCTGAGAAGTGAGAAACAGGATGTTTCTCCTATGAAAATTAGTAGGTTTGTAATTTGACTCTAAAGTAACCACTAAAATAAAATGGTATTAGTCAAAAAAACTTTAACCATTAAAATTAAGGTGTTTACAAATGTTAACGAAAAAAGAGATAGACAAGGCTAGAAGAAAAGATAGAGTCCCTGTTTCACTAAATGTTAAAACTTCGGTTGGCAATTGCTTAACCCGCGACGTCAGTTCCTCTTCGGTGTTTATAGAGTCATCTGCCAACTTTCAAATTGGGGAAGAGGTTAAATTAGCAATTGAGTTTGATAGCCCAGGAGGCAATCTAATTTTCAAATGCCGCGGTGAAGTTGTCCGGGTGGAAAACCGAGATGGCAGAATTGGTGCTGCAGTAAAATTTGTACAGTGGACCCTTCATTCAATACAATAGTGTATCGAGTTTAAGAGGGTATTCGAGACTTCGGGAGATGGTCTCTGAGTAAGTTACTTGAGTATTCCTGTTAAAAGTTTAAATTGAATAAGCTTAAGCTTAGCTGCTCGACTTCCGATGATGACTCCCCTCAGAGAATATTGTACTACTTCTTTAATGCGCTTACCGTTGCCGGAATCAATGGTGCAGTCCATTAGAATTACTGGCAGATGAGAATACATCTTTTGAATCCGTTAGGATAGAACCTTCTGCTGATTCCATAACGGACTCCACAAATTTTACAGCAGCACCAATTCTGCCATCTCGGTTTTCCACCCGGACAACTTCTCCACGGCATTTGAGAATTAGATTGCCTCCTGGGCTATTAAGCTCAATTGCAAACTTAACCTCTTCCCCAATTTGAAAATTGGCAGATGATTCTATGAACACCGCTGATGCACTGACGTCGCGGGTTAATAAATTGCCAACTGAAGTTTTAACATTTAGCGAGACAGGAACTCTATCTTCTCTTCTTGAATTGCCTATCCTTTTTTTCGTTGACATTTGTTAAGCACCTTAATTTTAATAGCAGCAGTTTTCTAGAATAAGGCCATACTATCAAAGCAGGTAATTAAGGTCAAAGTACAAACCTACTTATTTGCATAGGAGGAACCTCCTACACAACAAATTTATCAATGGTGCTTTATAAACTTATAAGTATTGATTTTGAAATAATCAAGGAGTTTATGGGGCAGAGAATAATCCTCTACTTGATTCCACTCAAACTCATCCTTAACGTTTTCATCTTGAATATGAAGTGTCGATAGATCTTGCGGCTGGACTGAATAGAGTAGGCCGGAAGAGTAGTCTTGATGTTTGTCCATGATGTGCCCTCCTATATATCAGTTAATCAACCCACACAAATTGGAGTATATACAGTATATATAGTTCCATAGTGTTAATTATCGGCCAATTTGAAGTTTAGTTTAGTGAATAGATTAACCTAAAGGCATCAGGAAATTGCGGAAATCAGCTATAACTAGAGAAAACCGGGACTTCCAAGCTATGCCATCCACACCAACGGAGTGCACTATACATAGTCTTACCATATGCCATTAGGATCATAAGAAAGAATTATTCAATAGAGGCCGTTTCTTTGGCTACAAATTCAATGCTTGCGCCATCATGAATAAGTTGTTTGACAGCACAACGTGATATTTCATCCAGAATAGTTTGGCGTTGCGAAGGTGTGATTTGCTCAGGAAATTTTACCTCAGTCACGAAACGCGAAGGGATTAACAAATTACCGCCAGTCTTGACCATTGGCTTGCAACTGATCTCAATTCCCTCTGAACCAATACCAAGCGACTTGCATGCTTTGCGTGAATAAACGCCTGCACACCCTGCGAGCGCTGCATAAGTCGCCTCCAGCGGATTGGGTAAACTTCCGTCCAGACCATAGGAGATAAGGTGATTTTTGTATTGCACATGAATTTGATTGCTATCATCAAGGGTGAGTCGGTACATAATCAGATTCCTCTATTTCTTCGGCTCAAAAACCTGCTAGACTAAAAAAATGGTTCCTGAGCCACATCGTGTTATTTATTAATGATGAGACTTAGACATCAACTTAAGAATTTTTAGATTAATCACAAAAAAACGGATAACTTGCCAAATAAACGAAGTCCGCATGAATAGCGTCATCCCCGTCGGTAACGGTGGGTAATAAGCCTGCTGGTAAGGCTCTCGATTGGTTATTTTTCCTGTCATGGTGTACTCCTAAATATTTCATTCTGGTTATTAATCATCAATCCGGCATAATTGACCAACCCGGTTTCATCTTTGCCTGATAAATAAAGGCATGGTGCAACAGGTATTTCATCCAGTGTCCGGCCAGCCCGATTTCGCCAAACGTTAAGTCAGTGTCACGACCGTAAGCCGAATATTTTTCGAAGTCGGGAACGACCGGGTACACTGTCATGGTGACCGCACTGCCGGTAAAAAATCCCGAGCCGGTTGATGCGACACAAGCCGCACCCATTTCAGCCATCGATGCGGTATGAGTTGGTTTTTCAGCACCTTTAAGCATGTCGCGAATGCTCATCGCAACCGCTTTAGCCATGGCAGCCGATGGCATTCCGGTGCGAGGAGGTGCCGGGTTGATTGGTGTGCCATTCGCACTTTGCATCGGCTTGCTGATCAAATGCGGCGGGGCGAATGCAATACCAACCGCAAAGATATTGCGATAGGAAGGTGTCTGGTAAGTTTGGGGCCAGTCCTTTGCACTCCATTCCATATAAGGTCTTGCCGTGTAATCAGCATCCACCTTCATAAAGCCATTCGGTGCAAAAATCTGGCTGGTGATGTCAGCTCCGGCATGGTCGAAAGCTTTAAGCCCAACCCCTGCAAAAGGCGGAATCAGCATCGAAAAATCGAACTCCAGCTCGTGGAAAGTTCCATCCAAGACCTCATAATGAATTTTTCCTGCTTCGACTTTCTTTACATGGGCACGGGTAATCCATTCAATATTGCGCTCAACCATCAGCGACTCGGCGAAGGTCTTCCCGTTGGTAATGTAACCGCCCCGTTCGATATGCACTCCGCCCATGCCAAAATCACCCAACTCGTATTCATTGCTCAGCCATACGATCCGGGCTTTATCGCGAACGCCAGCGTCGCGTAACACATGATCCACGTTATAAATATATTCAAATGCGGCCCCCTGACAAGTGCACATACCATGCCCCGTGCCTATGACGACCGTACAGTTTTTTCCTGAACGCATGGTTTCAATGAGCGCTTGCAGTTTGTGGTTGGCTTCCAGCGCATGGGAAGCAGTACATACCGATACGGTATGACCGTGCTCCGGCCCCAGGCCCGGGGTAGCGCCAAAATTCAGTTTCGGCCCGGTGGCATTGACCAGAAAGTCGTAGCTGATATTTTCCTGTTTGCCCGCTTTGGCAGCCAATGTGTGTTCGACCGTTACGAAGGGACTCTTATTCTCGGCCAGTCCTTCCGGATTGATTGACAAAGCCTTTGCCTGAACAAAGCGAACCCCAATCTTGTTGTAGACTGTCGCAAGATCAAAGGTCACCTCTTCCTCTGTCATCTGCCCTACCCCTACCCAGATGTTGGACGGAATCCAATTCCATTTTGGCAGAGGAGAAACAACGACGATCTCATGTTGCTTTCCGACCCATTTATTCAGGTATCTGGCTACTGTGTGCCCTGATATACCTGCCCCCAAGATTACTATTTTTGACATTTCTCCCCCTCTTACAATTAAACTTCAATACCCTACAAAAATTGATCAACAACTGCTATTTTGATTCTTTAAACCTCATTGCGAGGGCTAATTATCCATGCCATTCTCTGAGTTATCCGATTCCAATATGCGATTGATCATGTGTAACTGATCCTCTTCCAATTTACCTGCGAGCGCATCCAAACGCAGTCGATCCATTGCTTGAGCGATACGTGCCTGCATCCACGATAGCCGGGCATTAGCGGCGTCATTCTCGGCATTGAGAACATCCAGCGTGGTTCGATCTCCTACCTTATTTCCCAAGCGGGTGGCTGAGAGCCGCGCTTCGTTCGACTTGAGTGAAGCCGCCAAAGCAATAATTCGACTGCTACCGGAGGTCAGTCCCAACCAAACCGAGCGAGTTTTAAGTGCCACCTGCTGCCTGGCCCGGTCATATTCATTCATGCTCTTATCAGCAAGTGCAGCCGATTCATTCTGACGTGCATTACGATAGCCACCGGTATAAAGCGGGATCGTGAGTTGAACACCCAGCAGGGCATTTCTGCCGGTGTTGCTGGCTGCACCAAAATCTCCCGATCCGGACAGATGATCGTGCGATACCTCCCCCACCAGATCCAGTGTGGGTGAAGAAAGTGCGCCGTAGTGCATCGACTCTTCGCGGGCGATTTCCACGCGTGTTTGACTCATACGCAATTCCGGATTGTTTTGTGATACTTCACTAAGCCATTCCTCCAGGCTTTTGCCTGCTGAAGGCAGTGCTCTACTCGGTTTCATGACTATCAATTTATCAGGTGGGATTCCAGTGGCATCGGCAAGCGCTGCCAATTTCAATTGAAGTTCCGATTCGGCTGAAATCAACTCCGCTTCAACAGTCGCCATACGTGCCATTGCTTCATGCGTGTCGGTGATGGGCACATCGCCCAACTGAAAGCGTGCTTTGATTTCTCCCAGCGACTGCTTGATTGAATCTGCCTGACACCGTAAAACTTGCAATGATTCCTGCGCCAAAACGACATCAAAATAACGTTCTGCTGTACGTAAAATCAATGACTGACGTGCAACCTGCCATTCAAGATCAGAAGCTTCAGCGGTCAAATTTAATTGTCGGCTTTGCGCCAGACGATCCCGGTTGATCAGCGGTTGTTTGGCTGATACGGCCCACCGTTCCAGATTGCCGTTACTGACTAAGGTATTAAAAGCGACACCGGTACGGGAACTTAAGCCAGGTGCAGAGAACTGTGCGCCTTGAGTTTCAGTGTTGCTGGTCATCTTGCCTGCCGTTCCTGTTAGCTGAACAGATGGACGCCAGAGCGAACTGGCTTGATCCTGCTTAGACAAGCCTGCCTTGTGTTCGGATATTGCGGCGTTGTAATCCAGATCATGAAGTTGGGCGGCCCGCCATACCTCCATCAAGTCGGTCGCGCTGGCTGGAGAAATTGCTATCATCGGAACGAGCAAAGCGATCAGCAACTTCAGAGCAACCGCTTTGGTTGACCGAGTTAAAATGGTTGGATGAATTACTTGCATGATTGTTCGCCCTCTCCCCGCACACCAAATTTCCTCAACAGATTTTCCAACAAACACCAGCGGGTGAATCCACTTTGTAAAAGATTGATGCCCACAAAGGCAGTAAATCCCAACCACCATGTACTTAAAAATATCGGGCTATCCGGTATGCCGAAGCCGAGTGAAATGAGAATAAAAGTGCCTGCTATCACGCGTACCCATTGCCAAGATGTCATGATTGTTCTCCCAATTGATGTCCCTCAGAATATTGCTTTCTATACGCTGCGTAATAAAGCGTAGGTATCACAACCAGTGTCAGTATGGTGGACACGAATATCCCGAAGATCAGTGAGATGGCGAGGCCATTAAAAATCGGATCATCGAGAATAAAGAACGCTCCGATCATCGCCGCCAGCCCGGTGAGCAAAATCGGTTGGGCACGGGTAATGGCCGAGCGCACAATGGCCTGTTTGAAAGGAATGCCTTCCCTGGCTTGAAGATTAATGAAATCAACAAGCAAAATGGAATTACGCACAATTATCCCGGCCAGCGCAATCATGCCTATCATGCTGGTGGCGGTATATTGCGAGCCCAACAAGGCATGACCCGGCATCACCCCGATAATGGTGAGGGGGATCGGTGCCATAATAATCAGCGGAGTCAGGTAAGAGCCAAACTGTGCCACCACCAACAGATAGATCAGGATCAATCCGACGGCATAAGCCGCGCCCATATCCCGGAAAGTTTCATAAGTTATTTGCCACTCACCGTCCCATTTAAGGGCGTAACCGCGATAGGGATCTTCCGGTTGAGAGATAAAATAATCGGTGAGCTTGCTACCGTCCGGTGTCTTGATTGCCAAAATCTCGTTGCGCATGCCAAACATGCCGTACAGCGGGCTGTCCGACTTACCGGCCATGTTCCCAACCACATAATTAACCGGCAGCAAATCCTTGTGATAAATGGGCTGTTCTCTTACGGTATCGGAAATACTGACCAACTCACTCAAGGGAACCAGTCGACCATTGTCGGCGTGCACTCCCAGTTGCAACAAACTGTTGAGATCCCCCTGAAGTTCACCGGGCAGTTGTATCCAGGCTGATGCGGGATATTTGGTTTCGTCATGCAACCATGTCACGGCTTCCCCCGACCATGCGGTTTGCAGGGTGGTGGCAATGACCTGCTGTGAAATGCCGAGCAACGCAGCTTTGCGCCGATCCACCAGCAGCAGTTTTTTGGGGGTAGATGCTATCCTGCTTTCATCTACATCGACCACGTTAGCAGTTTTCTCAAACACCGCGCGAACGTCACCGGCAACTTTTTGTCTTCCCTCAGCATTCGGACCATACACTTCTGCCACAATAGGCGATTGAACGGGAGGGCCGGGCGGCACTTCCACGACTTTCACATTCGCGCCAAAACGCTGGCCTATCAATTGCAACTGCGGGCGCAACCTGGTGGCAATGGCATGGCTTTGTTCACTGCGGTGATGTTTGTCCACCAGATTTACCTGAAGATCTCCGACTTCCCCACCGGATCGTAGGTAATACTGGCGAACCAGTCCATTGAAATTAATAGGAGCCGCTGTACCCGCATAAGCCTGATAATTGATGACTTCAGGGACAGTAGCGAGATAAGCGCCCATTTCGTGGAGGACGGCCGCCGTCTTTTCCAGAGGCGTGCCCGCCGGCATGTCAACAATCACCTGAAATTCTGATTTGTTGTCGAAAGGCAACATTTTGAGCAATACGAGTCCGGTGGCGGGGAGCACCAGAGAGATTGCAATCAAAATGGCAATGCCCACTCCGAGCAGACCCCGATTACGTCCCCCCGTTTGATCATCCAGCAAAGGCGTAAAAATGCGTTCGAACAAAGGCGTAATCCTTGCAGCCATGCCTTTGGCATGAGAAGGCTCAGCACCCACCGTAGGCATTTTCATCCAGATTCGTGCAAGCCACGGTGTGACGATAAAAGCGATCGCAAGCGAGAGTAACATTCCCATGCTTGCGTTGATCGGGATAGGGCTCATGTAAGGCCCCATCAATCCGGAAACAAAAGCCATCGGCAACAGCGCAGCGATCACGGTGAGTGTGGCAAGGATGGTCGGGCTTCCTACCTCGTCAACTGCTCCGGGGATAATTTCTTTAAGCGATCTTCCTGGGAACAGCTTCTGATGACGATGTATATTTTCAACCACCACGATGGCATCATCCACCAGAATGCCGATCGAAAAAATCAGGGCAAACAGGGAGACCCGGTTCAGCGTAAACCCCCACACCCATGAGGCAAACAAAGTCACCGTAAGAGTCAGGATGACCACCGATCCCACAATGGCCGCTTCACGCCGCCCAAGCGCCAAGAACACTAACGCCACGACTGATGTGGTGGCAAACAATAACTTCTCAATCAGCTTGGTCGCTTTGTCATTCGCCGTTTCACCATAATTGCGCGTTTCTGCGAGTTGTACATTGGCCGGTATGACAGTATTTTTGAGCGTCTGAACACGTTGCATCACTGCATTCGCCACATCAATGGCGTTTTCGCCCGGCTTCTTTGTTACGGACAAAGTTACCGCTGGATACTCTTTTACCCCTGTCTGACTCGCTTCACCGTACCAGACGTAACGACTGGGCAGCAACGAACCGTTATGTACCTTGGCAACTTCCTGCAAGTACACCGGGCGGCCATTACGAACCCCCACGACCAGATCGGCGATATCCTGGGCGTCTTTGAAAAAATCTCCGGCTTCGAGTGCGATTGTGTGATTGGCCGAGAGTAGATCGCCGACCGGCAAACCAAGGTTAGCCGACTGCAAGGCTGTACGTAAATCATTCACAGTCATGCCAACATTATTCATGCGGGCCGGATCAATTTCCACCAGCACCGCACGACCCGGGCCACCGACTGTAGCCACCTCGCGTGTGCCATGAACACGCTTCAAATCCGACTCGATGCTGTGCGCTACGCGCTCCAGATCATAAGCACCTGTTTCGTTTTCTTTGCTGTAGAGCGTCAGGGTAACAATAGGAACATCGTCTATCCCTTTGGGTTTGATAATGGGGGGCAGCACGCCTAATCCGGCAGGCAGCCAATCTGCATGGGAATTAACCACATCATAGAGGCGAACCAATGCTTCAATGCGGGGAACTCCGACTTTATATTGCACGGTAATGATCGCCATGCCGGGACGTGATACCGACATGACGTGTTCGATTCCCTGAATCTGCGACAGCACCTGCTCTGCGGGAGCTGCCACCATTTGCTCGACATCCTTTGCGGAGGCTCCAGGAAAAGGAATCAGCACATTAGCCATGGTGACATTGATCTGCGGTTCTTCCTCGCGAGGTGTGACCAGCAACGCGAATACCCCGAGCAAAACAGCTACCAGTGCCAGCAGCGGGGTGATCTGTGCACCTTGAAAGAATGCAGCCAGCCTGCCGGCAATACCCATTGTTTTATTCATGGCCTGCCTCAGTGAGTTTGATTCATAAGGGCAGATTCGGCATCTTGAACCACGTGCTCATTCGGGCCTAGTCCGCTGAGAACTTCCACTTGCCCACCGGATAGTCGTCCGATGCGAATCTGGCGCAACAGGGGTTGATTCTTACCATCAAGCACATAGACCCCGTTCAGTTCGGCCCTACGTACAAGAGCTGTTATGGGGATTAGAATAGTTTGACTAGTCTGCTCTTTAGCTGGAAGCCATACTCGGGCGAACATGCCAGGCAACACATTCGTAAGTTTGGCAGGTAATTCCAAGCGAATTTCCACGGTATGTGATCCTGCATCGACACTCGGCATGAGCTTGAGTCGGGTGGGAATCAGTGTCTTATTTTCTGTTTGTCCGGGAATTTCCAATTTGACTTGAGAGAGTGACATTTCATGACTGGCTACCGATTGTGGAACCATCGCAGTCACACGCATTGCAGAGGGGTCATATAGGCTCATTAAAGGTTGACCGGGCATCGCCATGCTACCCAAAGATACAGGGAGCTCAGCTATTACCCCTGAATAAGGTGCACGAATCGTATAAAACCCAGCTTGTGTTTCTACTGATCCCGCCTGAGCTATTTGAGCATGGGCTTCAGCTTCAGCGACCTTGAACCGGGCTTCTGCCCGATCCAGTGCAGCTTGACTGAGATAACCTTGATTAAATAACTGTTTCTGCCTATCAAGTTCCTTGCGTGCCAGATCTAAAGAAGCTTGAGCTGCAATTACCTGAGACTTGCCTGCTACGGCAGACTGCGTGGCGGCATGAGCATCAATTCTGATCAAAAGCTGTCCTGCTTTAACTACATCACCGGCCTTGATGGCAAGTTCAATGATCGCACCTGATATTTGCGCGGCAATCACTGTTTGCCGTTCTGCTTCCACCCGCCCTTCGAAGCTGCTCATTTCTGAAGAAGGAAATGTCTGAGAGGATGATTTCTGAACAGGCTGCGCATCAACATCAGAGCCGACGGAAAACAAAATCACTGAAATTAGGGTACTCATGCCTATGATGTCTGAAAATCTCATCCTATTTATCTCCATTTGATTAATGCCTCTTTAAAGATTGCAAGTGACCGAAAACCAATTTCCGGTAAATATTATTTTCATCACAACTTGAAAATTTCGGCATTAATATTTTAATAATTTATATTATATAAAATAATATAATGTTATATGGTATTATGTCAAGCATATATTTAGATAAACTGGAATTCTAAAATGGGAATTAAAGATTCGAATATCGACTTTAAGAGCCTCAGCGCCTCGATTGATCGCGCATGTGGACTTCTTAAAGTACTGGCGAACCCAGACCGGCTTTTGCTCTTATGCCGTCTGTCAGAAGGTGAAAGTTGCGTAATGGAACTGGAAGAGTCTCTGGATATTTCTCAGCCTACGTTATCCCAGCAATTGGGCGTTCTGCGCGAGGAAGGTTTAGTGACCACGCGCCGTGAAGGGAAGCACATCTTTTATAGCTTGGCCAGTCCTGAGTCAATTGCTGTTATCGCAACTTTGCAAGATCAATTCTGCAAACCCTGCAAAAAATAAATCTCTTTGTTAAGTTCGTAGTCACAAACTCAAGAATTCAATTCATCCTTCTCGTCAAATTTAATGTAGATCAGTTTTTCAACAAAGTCCATAAACCCATAATCATCAATCCCCAAGCCACCCAAGGACCAAAAAGAACACGCCATAGTTTATCCTTTTGTATAAACCCCACTCCATGCACAAATCCCGCACAAATGCCCAGCATAATAAGTGACAGTATTCCATGGTTGATATGTTCCAACGCTTTGGGGTAGGTAAAAATTACTCCTGACAACCCCATCGCCAATAACAAGGAAAACATGCGGGGCATAAATGCGTATGCACCGCTATTTTGAGTAATCGTCAGAGCTTCTCGCACGAATCTTCCTTGACAACGCAAGCTTGTGCGTCGCACATCATGGTGTTAACGATTGCCAGCAAGACAGCCATGCTGACGCCAAGTGTCCAAGCAAAATACCACATAATATTTCCCTTCCTTAATAAGCTGATTTGTCGTTAATGTTAATGAATGCAGCCGTTACCTTACCGGACATTTTCTTGTAAGCCCAACTTGTGTAGATAATTATGAGCGGCAAGAAAATGACTGTTGCACCGAGCATCAATTCAAGTGTCATTTTAGAAGAAACACTATCCCAAACAGTCAGACTGGAACGTGGGTCTGAGCTCGATGGCATAATAAATGGGAACAGTGAAACTCCTGCTGTACCGATAATGCCCAGCATGCAAACTGAAGAACTGATAAATGCCAGCAACGGCTTTCTGAACCATGATGCTACCAGAGCCAGCAATCCACCAAGGAAACCGGCAGCTGGGACCAGTTCAGTTGCCGGGTAAAGGCTGTAGTTTTTCAGCCATGCGCCTGCTTGAATGGCCACGGTCTTGTCCAGAGGATCTGGCAATGCATTGGGGTCAATCACACTGGTGATAATAAACCCTTGTATGCTGCTGGCTATCCATAGCCCCGCTACGGCAAAAGCGGCAAGTGTGATCACACCGAATAATAACGATGCGGTGCGCGCACGGCGGAATATACCGCCTTCAGTACGTATCATTAAATAGTTTGCTCCATGAAAAGTGATCATCGCAGAACTCACTACCCCGGCAAGCAAAGCAAAGGGATTGAGCAATTGCCAGAAGGTACCGGTATAGAATAAACGCAAGCTATCGTCTAAATGAAAGGGTACGCCTTGCAATAAGTTACCGAATGCAACGCCAAAAATTAGCGGCGGTACCATACCTCCAATGAATAAACCCCAGTCCCAAGTATTGCGCCATGTCGGATCATCGATCTTGCTGCGGTAATCAAAACCAACCGGACGAAAAAACATCGCCCACAATACTGCCAACATCGCCCAGTAAAATCCGGAGAACGCAGCAGCATAAACAATTGGCCAAGCAGCAAATATTGCACCCCCAGCAGTAATAAACCAAACTTGATTGCCATCCCAGTGCGGTCCAACTGTGTTTATGATGATGCGTCTCTCCACATCGTTCTTACCGACAAAGGGCAGCAATGTCCCTACTCCCATATCATGACCATCCATGATGGCAAAACCCAGTAGCAACGCACCTACTAGTATCCACCAGATAAATTTCAGCGTTTCATAATCCAGCATGTAAATCTCCTCGTTTAGATAGTGGCTAGTTGTTCGGTGTGGTAACGTCCGGTACCCAAACTACTAGGCCCTTTACGTGCGAATTTGATCATCAGGTACATTTCAATGATCAGTAATCCTGTATAGAACAAGACGAAGCCTGTTAGCGATCCGTACAAACTTCCTACTGAAAGACTTGACACTGAAAGATGGGTGGGAAGCACACCGTAAATTGTCCAGGGTTGCCGACCATATTCCGCAACGAACCAGCCCAATTCGGCAGCAACCCATGGCATTGGAATAAACAGTACCGCCCAGCGCATTAGCCAACGCTGCTTGAGGAAAGTGCCACGCACCGTGTGGTAGAGCGAGAGGCCAAGAAGTAAAGCGAAGGAGAATCCCAGTCCAGCCATCACCCGAAACGACCAGAACATAGGGGCAACTCGCGGCACCGTACTATCGACTGCTTGCTGAATCATTTCCGGTGTAGCTTGGGATACATCTTCAATATATTTTTTCAGCAGCAAACCAAATCCCAAATCTTTTCTATGTGCTTCGAATACTTCTTTGGCTGCGGCATCGTTCTTTTGCTTACGCAGTGCCTCCATCGCCTTGACCGCCAATATGCCTGATTGAATACGGATACGGTTTTTTTCCTTGATTTCAAAGATACCCGGGATTTCTTTAGTCAAGGATCGCGTGCCGATCAAACCCATCACATAAGGAACTTGCACCTCAAAGTCATTGCGCTTTTCCTGTTCGTTGGGAAGGGCGAATACCGTTAAAGAAGCCGGTGCGGGCTCGGTATGCCACATAGCCTCAATGGCCGCCAACTTGGTTTGTTGTGACTCGGAGAGGGTATAGCCAGACTCATCACCAAGAACGATAACTGACAACGAAGACGCAAAACCAAACGCGGCAGCCACACGGAACGAGCGTCTGGCAAACTCAATATCACGCCCCTTTAGGAGGTACCAGGAAGAAATACCCAGCATAAAAATGGAAGCCGTAACATAACCGGCAGAAACAGTGTGCACAAATTTGGCTTGTGCAGTTGGATTGAAAATCACTTGCCAAAAATCGGTCATTTCCATCCGCATAGTTGCATAGGAGAATTCTGAACCGACCGGGTCCTGCATCCAGCCGTTGGCTATCAATATCCAAAGTGCTGAAAGATTGGAACCGATGGCTGTAAGAACGGTAACCATAAAATGCTGACCTTTACTCAAGCGATCCCAGCCCAGGAAAAAAAGGCCAACAAAGGTCGATTCAAGGAAGAATGCCATTAGTCCTTCAATTGCCAGAGGCGCTCCAAAAATATCACCAACATAGTGTGAGTAATAAGCCCAGTTGGTTCCGAACTGAAATTCCATAGTCAGGCCAGTAGTAACACCTAGAGCAAAGTTAATCCCAAACAACTTCCCCCAGAAGCGGGTCATATCTTTGTAAACCTGCTGACCGGTTATCAAATATGAACCTTCCATTATGACAAGCAGAAAAGTCATTCCCAAGGTTAATGGAACGAATAGGAAGTGATACAGCGCGGTTACCGCAAATTGCAACCTTGAAAGGTCGACTAGTTCAGTGCTAATCATGCATTCTCCTCAGTGCGATGTGACGTTATGATTTAACGGATGCAAAATCGCGCTACCAACCTGCTCCGGTGTCAGTTTATTACTCTCATTGGCTTCGCTAAAAAACAGCCACCAGATAACCGTCAAACCTATTAGTTTGATTACAGTCACAAGGGCAATTTTTCTAGCTAGCGGATGTTCGAAAATTGATTTCATCTACATTCCAAGAGTTAGTGCTTACGTTTATTTATTAGCAGTTTTCGCGCCACTTATATAAATATTTAGCAACATATTGTTTATTAATAGTATTATTTATTATTTTTTCTGAATTAAAATTCCCCTATCTCTAATAATGTCAGAAATGTCATTAGAGTTTAACGTAACTTTAAGTTAGACTGTCATTTTTGTCAGAGAATAATTTAATGCTCGGCACATCAATACAACATTTAATTCGCTTTCTTGATACGCTGCCTGAACCTCGTATCATATTGGACAAGGATTACTCCATCTTAGGGGCTAACAGTGCCTATCTAGATCATTACCATGTTGGTGATCAACCTGTGACAGGGCGAAAATGTTATGAGGTATCCCATGGTTTTACTCGCCCCTGTGATGAAGCAGGTGAATCCTGCCCACTGAAGATCAGTCTGAAAACAGGTAAGACTCAACGTGTATTGCACATTCACCATACACCGCGTGGAGACGAGCATGTTGATGTTGAACTGACACCGATACGGAACAGCGACGGTGAATTTCAATTTTTCATCGAGATGATAAATACTGTGCGTGA
>Ga0007854_10001534_pt1 | contig 14658 bp, 12 predicted proteins | sample CryBogCBH12Aug08_FD_60382 | JGI IMG/M metagenome (GOLD analysis project Ga0007854, IMG submission 60382) | Freshwater microbial communities from Crystal Bog, Wisconsin, USA - CBH12Aug08 | ecosystem: Environmental > Aquatic > Freshwater > Lake | place: Crystal Bog, Wisconsin, USA | collected...
TCCGCCGCCCCCCAGGCCGATAAAAGGCCCGCCCGGGTCGCCAGGGTAATATGGTCGCGGCTGCTTTCCTGCATCAGCAACCAGGCGACACAGCGGCTGGCATTGCCGCAGGCCGCCACTTGCGAGCCATCGGCATTATGAATGGACATAAACGCATCGGCCTGACCGGCCGGCGCGGGCAACAGGGTAATCAACTGATCAAACCCGATCCCAGTGCGGCGATCCGCCAGCGCCTGGATCATTTCAGAAGACAGGCGCGGGGCATCAATCCGGCCATCGAGCAGGACGAAATCATTGCCCAACCCATGCATTTTTAAAAAAGGGCGGCCTTCTGGCAGTCTGGTGATCATCTGCGGTTTATAGGGTCCGCTTGACCCTTAAGTCCAGTGTTGCGAGAAGGAATGTGCGGGATCGCTTGTTCTGGCGGCCTGCCTTGAATAAAGTCACCTGAATCAGTTGGTGGGCCGATTTACCCGACGCCCGGGCTGCCGGTGTCAGATTCGGACCACTAGGAGGAACAATGACCGACCGCATTCTCATCGTCGATTTCGGCTCACAAGTGACCCAGTTGATCGCGCGCCGTGTGCGGGAAAGTGGCGTTTACTCGGAAATTCATCCGTTCAACAAGGTCACGCCGGCCAGTCTGGCGGATTTTGCCCCCAAGGCGATTATCCTGTCGGGCGGGCCAGCTTCGGTCACCGAAGCGGGCTCCCCGCGGGCGGCCGATGCGGTGTTCAGCCAGGGCGTGCCGGTCTTGGGCATTTGTTATGGTCAGCAGACCCTGTGCGAACAATTGGGCGGCAAGGTCGAGGCCGGAGACCATCGTGAATTTGGGCGCGCCTATCTTGAGATCACGGCGGACTGCGCTTTGTTCGACGGGGTTTGGTCGGTTGGCAGCCGCGAGCAGGTATGGATGAGCCATGGGGACCGGGTCACCGCTTTGCCGCCGGGGTTCAAGGTGGTGGGGGTTTCCGAGGGGGCGCCTTTTGCGGCGATTGCCGATGATCAGCGCCATTTTTATGGTGTCCAGTTTCATCCGGAAGTGGTGCACACCCCCCATGGCGCCCAGCTTCTGCGTAATTTCACCCATGCGATCGCCGGCTGTCAGGGCGACTGGACCATGCGCGCCTTTAAGGCTCAGGCCATTGAGACGGTTCGCCGCCAAGTAGGCGGGGGGCGGGTGATCTGTGGGTTATCCGGCGGTGTTGACAGCTCCGTGGTGGCGGCTTTACTGCATGAAGCCATCGGGGATCAGTTAACCTGTGTGTTCGTCGATCACGGTCTGATGCGTCAGGACGAGGCGCATCAGGTTGTTTCGCTATTTCGCGACCGCTTTAATATCCGTCTTGTGCATAAGGATGCTTCTGAGCTGTTTCTCGGCAAGCTTTCCGGTCAGACCGATCCAGAGACCAAGCGTAAGATCATCGGCGCCACCTTCATTGATGTTTTTGAAGAAGAGGCCCGCCGGGTTGGCGGTGCCGATTTCCTGGCCCAAGGGACTTTATATCCCGATGTGATCGAATCGGTCAGTTTTACCGGGGGGCCGTCGGTCACCATCAAGTCGCATCATAATGTTGGCGGCTTGCCAGAACGGATGAATATGCGGCTGGTCGAGCCCTTGCGGGAATTGTTCAAGGATGAAGTGCGTCTGCTGGGCCAGGAATTGGGCCTGCCAGCCGATATGGTCGGTCGCCATCCCTTTCCCGGACCGGGGCTCGCCATCCGTATCCCGGGTCAGGAAATCACCAGGGAAAAGCTGGATATCCTGCGACGTGCCGATGCCATTTACCTGGAAGAGATCCGCAATGCCGGGCTTTATGACGCCATCTGGCAGGCCTTTGCGGTGCTGTTGCCGGTCCGGACCGTTGGCGTCATGGGGGATTCCCGCTCCTATGACTTTGCCTGCGCTTTGCGGGCGGTTACTTCGACCGATGGCATGACTGCCGACTTTTTTCCGTTTTCCCACGAATTTCTGGGACGCGTTGCCAATCGCATCATCAATGAGGTCAAGGGCATCAACCGAGTGACCTATGATATCACTTCAAAGCCGCCGGGGACCATCGAGTGGGAGTGATTTCTAAGGCAAAACACTAGGGTTTCTGCGGGTCTTGAACATAGGAACTTTCTGTGACATACTAGGGAAACTGTCATTTCTGACTGACTTGGTATGACAAAAGATGCAAAGTTTAGGAACTACTCAAAACAATAGTTCTGACAAATCTGATGTCGCAAAGAAGCGCGTCAGAGGTGCTGCTCGTATGAGCGAGGTCACAAAGATCTATGATGGTAGGGTGGTGATCTTTAGATCAACACACAGCGGCGACGTTTGGCAAATGAGAATGTATATACAAGAGGAACAGAAATATGTTCTCAAATCTCTGAAAACAAGAGACATAAGAATAGCTCTGAAAGAAGCTGAAGATGCATATATTCGCTATAAAGGAAGAATCGCAAATGGCGAAAAGATATTTTCAATAACAGCAGAGGAACTTCAGAAAAGGTATTTGGAACATGTTGCTGGACTTCAACGTGATGGTCAAATGAGTGATGGAAGAGCAAGGAATATAAAAACTTACACAAATCATTATGTTAGATTCGTCGGAAAGAAGACTAAGATTCAAAACATCAATAAGAAAGATTTTCAAGGATATAGGGCATTTCGGCAAAGGGACTTATCAACTATCAAGATGACAGTTGTTGTCAATGAGTCAGTCACTATCAAACAAATGTATAGATGGGCGGTGAAAGAAAACTTGATTCATCAAAACAATTTTCCGGATTTTGGAACAATAAAGATTCCGGTAGATGACTCTCGCAGAGATAGTTACACAAATCTAGATTACAAAAGACTTACAGAGGTTGCGGGCAAATGGTATATGAAAGTCTCTGATCAAACTGAGAATAGGGAAGAGGAGATATATTATAGAAAGTCAATACGAGACTTCATCATTCTGATGGGGCATTATGGATTTAGAACTGGTGAGTTGCTGCTTCTGAAGAATAGTGAGGTCATTATCAACAATGATGGCACTGCTTCAGTGACAGTTCTAGCAGAGACAACAAAAGTCAGAAGAAAGAGAACTGTTACTGGGCGTAGAGGAGATATCTTTCTAAGAAGAAAAGAATATTCTTCATTTTTAGAAAAGGATGATTATGTCTTCTCTCATTACAGAAAGAGTGCATGTCTAACTAGAAAACTTTTGTATGGGTATTTCAACGAACTGGTCTCTGAGGTCAAAAAGAAATATGTTGATTTTGACGCAGAGAAGTCATTGTATTCGTTGCGACATTTATTCATAACATTGCATTTATTGGCAGGAAAGATGAATGTATATCAGTTGGCAAGATATACTGGAACAAGTTTAGCACAAATACAAAGTCATTACGATCATCTCAAGGATGTGGACATTTCTAAGCGTATAATGTCGGTCAACATTAGTTTTGATAAGAGTGGGAATCTTATATGTGATGATTGAAGCTAAGGTCTTTTTCCATCTTAGAATGATCATCATAAAAGATTGATTCTTCAGGTCGCGTCAAAATCTTCAAAAGATTCATGTGTAAATCGTCATACTGATCTGAAAGGAGCAGGGTGCTCGGCATTGCTCTTTGGATGTCGTTAGAGACATAGAAGCAGTATCAGCAGTGTCACTACAGCTTGACAGACTTTCGCGTATGGAGGACGCTTGGATGTGACTTCTTTTCGTTTTGAGGGATAAAAGATCATGGTCGCAGCTCCCAACTTATTGGACAGGTTCAAGAAAGATTCAGGGCGAAGTGATATTAAGGTAATAAGGAAGGCAGCTAAGAAAGAGGAGCTTTCTACTCGTCAAAAGCTATTGAATCAAATTGACGAGGACAAAATAAACTTCACAAATGGTAAAGAAAAAGGACGCTTTTATAAGAGACTGGATGATGGATCTATTAAAATAATTCTTCGTCTTGGAACAAGGGCGATTGAGATATTTGGCGAAGGAATTAGTGGTATTTCATCAACAGAGGATACGTGCATTCAAGACTTTGATACTCTCAGGAAATATGTAGAAGAGGGATTATTGGATCTATATCTTGAGGAGCTGCAAAAGGAAATAAGCGACGTTTTAAAAGCTGGGAGAGCACAGACAACAACGAAAACAACGACGGCAGGGAAAGGAACGAAAAAGAAAAGTTGAAAATGGTCATGGACTAAAAGGTCGCAGTTTATTTTTGTTTGGCTTACGGATATCATTAGAAACAAAGGAACTCAACTCATTCTGCTTTTTTGAAAGGTTGGTTCTAAGTCTTTGAATCTGATTTTGTTTATCTAGAACATTTGCTTGTTTTGAGAGTTGCTTAGCATTCAGCGCAGCGGCAGAAGATTGCTGCTTCAAACTTGAAACAAGATGATCGGAAGGTTCTTGCTTCTGCTGTCTGAGGAAACTTTTGAAACTCATCTGATGGTCTTTCTAAGGGTTACAATACTATCTATCAATGGTGTTAATGCGAAGGAAACATGAGATGTCAGAAGAGAAAAAAGATCTTGTGAAGATGTCAACAAGCACAAAGGATTTTTTAAAAAAAATGAAGGAAATGAGTGACGAAGAGTTTCGCTCATTTTCTCTTCTGGTCAAAAAGGAACAAGCAGCTAGAAGTAGGAAATCAAAAAAGGGTGAAGGGAGTTTGGAGAGTTTTTTTGAAAAGTGATGTCTCGTTTAAAATCATAAGAGCTAGATCATGTGAGAGAACGGATTTGTCTCTCATATGAGTTATTTGTTGTGATAAACAAAAGTCCTGTCATTATCTCTAAGACTCATGTGAGAGATGGAGGTAATGATGTTGGTTGGATACGCAAGAACAAGCACTCGGGATCAAGCTGCTGGTTTTGAAGCGCAGCGTGTGGAACTGAAGAAGCTTGGATGCGAAAAGATCTTCAGCGAACAGGTCTCAGCAGTCTCAAAGAGGGATGCTCTTGAGGATGCGCTGGAGTTCGTTAGAGAGGGCGATGCTTTAATTGTTACGAAGCTTGATCGTCTGGCAAGGTCAATCATACATCTGAACGAGATCGTGGATAAGCTTCAGCAGAAGAAGGTTGCTTTGAAGATCGTCAATCTTAATTTGGACACTGAGACTGCTACTGGAAAGTTGATGTTGAACTTGCTTGGTTCAATTGGACAGTTTGAACGTGAAATGATGAAGGAACGTCAAAAGGACGGGATTGATAAAGCTAAAGCTGACGGAAAATATGTCGGGCGTCAAAAGACTGCATTAGCTAAGACAGATAATGTGCTTGATTTGAGGTCTAAAGGTTTCGGTGCTACTGACATTGCGGAACGAGTTGGGATTTCTGTCGCGTCGGTCTACAGGATTTTCAGGATGCAGACTAACTAGGAATCTCAAGGTTCGGTTGTATTGTTCTTCATAAAAAATAGCGACAACAGGATCAGTTGTCGCTTCGCTATCATTCTCAGTAGATCGTGGAAATGTGGGAAATTGCGTCAAAATTACTAACGATTTCAATGCGCTTGTAGACACTATTTTGAGAATAATTGTTCTGGTGTATGACAATAATAAGGTCTTTAATTATTCTCTAATCTCATTGCTGCGCTTCGCTACGCAATGGTTCGTTCGCTTTGCTCACTCACTGACAATAATCGTATTAATTATATGGGCGTAATGTGAAACAGTTGCTTGTGATATTCATGAAATAATAATGCAATTGGTATTGGTTACTGAAATATCTAATTATGGTGTTTGTGTCGTTAGAATAATATGTGTAATAGTAGTCTTTATACCTACATGGATATGTATCTAATGTCTAATGCTCTTGGGAACAACTAAAGCAGATCAGAGTATTTCTCGGATCTGCACTTGTCGTTTTGTGGGATTCTCAATAACGCTCTTTCTGCATTGGGACAATGCTGCGAATGTCTCTGATCATGAGGATCAAGTCGCGTTGCAAACTGAGGATTCTGATGAAAATGGTGCTTGCAATAATATATATGCAAACCCGATTTGCTGTATTCGCGTATTCATAAATAGAAGTATGTGAATAGAACAACCAGGACGGGTCAGTTAGCGAATAAGCAATTGATATTCATGGATAAAATATTTTTTGGGTTTAGGGACTGAGGATCGCGATGGATACAGAGAACAAAGACGATGGTGATGATCTCGGACTTTCACATGAAAAGTTTGGAAGGATGACTGCTGAGCAAAAGATTGCTTGGGACAATAAGATCAGCGCGGAAATAAAAAGTGCGCTTATGGGTCAAGGTGGTAACGAGTATTGGACTATAAGGTGCTCATGTCTTGAAGCTATCAAACAATGGAAGAGAGAGTTTTCTACAAAGGATAATGAGGCGGCATTATTTTCTGTGACGATGATGTTTTGCACCAAGAAAATGGTCAAGGAAATAGACGATGATGGTAACGAAATTAAAATTAAGCGAAACGATGGAACAAGAAGGAGTCTATTTTATAGCGAAAATATTCAGATGGTAACGGATGGGTTCAATGAATGGTATAAAAGGATGCTACAGTTTCACATGAACAACTATAGACAATCAGCAAATGTTGAGAAGCAAGTGAAGGGTTGGTGTTTCATTGAACATCACAGAAGCAATATGAAGAAAAATAGGATTACAACTGCAATAGGTGGAGCAAGTCCGTTTCATTCACATTCTGTGTTGGTTGTTCATGGCGATTATGTAGAAAAGTTTAGAAGTAACATTGATAGATTCAAGGACGCACATGATAAAATGGATTACACACAGACTGGTAATCTGTTGATTGAAGAAGTGGATGTTATTGAGGCGTGGGTGACTTATTGTGCAAAGGTATATAAGAAAATGTCAAAGTCTCTTTTTTATCACAAAGATAAAATGAACTTTGCTTTCGGTGGAAATGTGCAGAGCAAACAGAAATAGGGAGAAGGGTGGATGGCAACACTTAGAGAGTTTATCGGTAAAAAATATTCTAACGTTTTGACAGAATATGAAAACGACAAAGAACAAAGAGGGTGGATGAGCGCAAGCATCGTCAGATCAGTCAGGCTGGACTGTGACATTGATGCTAAGATTTTAACTATGGCGAAGGAACGTGAAGTTACAGCAAGTGATATTATTCGGGAGGCGCTGTTTGCGCAGTTTGCTGCTAACGTAAATGATAATGGGTTCAGACAAGAGCAGACAAACGAACGGAGCGTCAGAAAATGCGGTTAGCGGAACAATTTATTGGAAAGGATTGTAAGAGCGTTTTTCAGAACATGAATGGGACTGTGCTTGAGATTGTGGAGATCTCATCTTCTGGTGAGGTTCAAAACAAGATGGATGTCATTAGAAAGGCGGTCAATAAGAACATTGGTAAGAACACAATGGTCGTGGTTTTCAAGGAGAAATAGTCTGAAGCAGACTGTTCAATAATAATAATAATAAAAGGAACAGAGAAATGAAAAAAGAGTCAGTTATAGAAGCAACTATGCACGTTGATTTTACAAAGATGAGGAAGATGGACAATGAGGATGATTTTGCTCAACAGATTGGCATCATGAATGTTGTTCAAGGCAGTTGTTATCTTCATCTTGATACAGGAGAGGTCACTATTGAGAGGGTTACATTTTCAGACAAATATGGAAACATTCTGTATTCTGGAATGTTGGAAAGGCTAATGCATGATGGTGGAAAGAAATCATTTGTCACTTTGATGAAGGAAAAGTTTGGGGATCAATGCACTGATGAGGGCGATTACATTGTCAGTCTTGTCTGGGACATGATCTTCAAGGTTGATCGTGATGATATATTTCAAGGTATTGAATGTGAGAATGGTGGATTTATTCTCGGTGGGAGTAAATGCATCAGTGGTGAGTTGGTGGAACTAAACAGGATCGGGGAGTCTGTTGACATTGATTTTGTCGCGCATAGGTATATTCATATTGGTGATAAGATTACAATAGAGGTGGATGATCTTTTGTGTTCTAGAGAGGAATTGATTTCAAAGAGAAAGAAGAAGTATAAGCGTGGAGCGCATGATATTGGAGTATTTCTTATCAATGTCGGTGGTTGAATGAACTATTCAGAACATGGATGAGTTCTTGGAATGATGCAGGGATTATATAAACTTCATATTGGCATTCGCAGAACGCTTTGATATTGCTATGAAAGAACGGTAGTTATTCAATAATCTCGTGAGAATCAAATTAAAACAATGGGGTGATAAACTTTCTGACACAGGAAATGGGGTTCGTGGTTACGAACTTTCTATGAACCCAAAAAAGGAAGGGATTAATCAACATGTTATAGTCAGGAGACGATTGAGTGGGAGTAGTTTTTCAGCACTAAGTTATTGAATTTGTTCAATAAAAAACTTACACGAAAGTTTCGCGCCTGTATTGAGTACCTCAAAATATTTTATTTGTGTTTGAGTTTTTATTTTTAAGGTGCGGGTAAAGTTACACTCCAGTCTATCGGTTCCTGACAAAACTCAGGTTGCTCAATAAAACAGGAATTGCTATCATTGATAGCAGTGTCTGTCTGGAGTGCAAAAATGGCAAATTTGCTCGTACGCGGTGTCGATGAAGAAATTGTAAGGGCGCTTAAGGAACGTGCCGGTCTGCATGGTCGCAGTGCAGAAGCGGAACATCGACAAATCCTGGCGGCGGCGTTGGTTGGCCCCCGCCGGCGCAGCTTTGCCGAAGTCCTAGGATCCATGCCCGAGGTCGGATTCGACTCGGACTTCGAACGCATCAATTCTACCCGGGCAGCGTCGCGTGTATTTGATTGATACCAATGTTATCAGTGAAGCCCGAAAAAATACGAAGGCAAATCCGGGCGTCACCAGATTTTTCAAAGAAGTCGTGGCGGCTGATGAGGCGGTTTATCTTTCTTCGGTTTCGGTGGGCGAGCTTCGTCGGGGCGTTGAACTTATTCGCTATCGTGGTGACATCGACCAGGCGTTGATGCTGGAGACGTGGCTGTCAGTCGTCCTCGAACAATTCGAAGGGTATATCCTTACTTTCGACGCCGACGCCGCTCAGTTGTGGGGTCGGTTGAGGGTCCCTCATCCGGAGCACGAACTCGACAAGCAGATCGCAGCCATTGCCCTCATTAACGATCTGACGCTGGTTACGCGCAATTTGGCGGACTTCAAAGGGACGGGCGTTCGATTGAAGAACCCGTTTTTTCCGAGTTCTCCCGACGCATAATTTTGTGAGGTCCGGAAAATAGGGTGGAGCATGGGAGCAGCGGCTCGAACGCATCTGGCTATTTCCCAAAGCTATGTCTGATTTCACCCGATTAGTCCGGTTTTTCTAGATCGGATTCGGCATTTTGTCCCCGTCCCGCCCCACCCAGATATTGATTTACCGCGAAGACGCAAAGCACAGGAAGACATAACCGAGCCAGAGGCAACTTCTCTCCCTCTAGGTCTGAAATAAACCTATTAAACAACATGTTAGGCCGTTGGCGCGCTCGGTGCCTTCGTGTTTTTCGCGCCTTCGTGGTGCATTTCACCCTCTTCCTATTTCACAACATATAGTAGGCGTGGGTAAAAAGCATATAGGCAAGCCTGTCCTTTTTGGGCAATGAGAAATAAAGGGGAAAATGTGATCTCCGCCACATTTCATTGCTGGCTTTTTGGTTAAGCTCGCGCCTCCTTTTGCTAGAGAAAATCCGCAAATAAACAACCAAAGCAAGGGAATCAAACATAAGAACTCGGCGGGATCAAAAAGGGCGGCTCCTATGCGAACGAAATTGCTACTGTCAACGGCCCTGGTTTCGGTCCTCGCCGTTCCCTCGATTCCTGCCGCTTTAGCGGCGCCGCAGATGCCCAGTGTTGTCAGCGGCTCGGTTTCTTTCGCCCAATCCGGCCAGAAGCTGACGGTCACCGAAAGCTCAAAAAACGCCATCATCAATTGGCAGAATTTCTCGCTGGCGGCCGGTGAAGTGCTGCAGTTCATACAGCCCTCCACGGCAGCCAGCATTTTAAATCGGGTAACCGGGGGGAATGTCTCGCAGATCGATGGCCAGATCTCGGCCAATGGTCAAATCATGCTGGTCAACCCCGCCGGTTTTACGGTGGGGCCAAGGGGCAATCTGAATGCCCAGTCGCTTCTCCTGACCAGTTCAGCCCTGGCCGATGCTGATTATCTGGCCGGCCGGTATAATTTTACCGCTTTGCCGGGCCAGGGGGGCATCGTTAATCAAGGGCAAATCACCGCCGCCGATGGCGGCATGGTGGTGCTTTCGGCGCCGCAGGTCAGCAATCAGGGCGGGATCACGGCGCGTCTGGGAACGGTGGCCCTGGGGGCGGCGGCGGGTTTCACGCTCGATCCGGTTGGGGATGGTCTGTGGAAGTACCAGGTCAGCCAACCGGCGGCGGCGGCTCTGGTCGCCAACAGCGGCAGCATCGCCGCGGAAGGGGGCACGGTACTGATCAGCGCCCGCAGCCTCGATGGGGTGGTACGCGACGTCATCAACAATAGCGGCATGATCGAGGCTCGCGGTGTGACAAGCCAAGGCGGCGAGATTATCCTCGATGGGGGCAGCGGTGCGGCCAGCCTGACCGCCGATTCGGTGCTGGATGTGTCGGCAGCCGGGTTTGGCAAGGGCGGGTATATCAGCGTCAACAGCGCTGACACCAAAGTGGCCGGGCAATTGCTGGCCCGCGGCGGCGATGCCGGTGGCGATGGCGGCTCTATCGAGACCTCCGGGCATCTGCTAAGCATCGGTGCGGCCAAGGTTGATCTTGGCGCAAAAAATGGCCGGGGTGGGAAATGGCTGCTGGACCCGACCGATCTGATCATCGATGAAACGGCGGCTCTTGCCCTTTACACGGCCTTGGCCGGCGGTGATGTCACCGAAAGCACCAGTCTGGCGGGTGGCGGGTTGGGGGACATCACGGTCAATGCGCCGATTTCCTGGGGCTCAAATCATACCCTGACGCTGAATGCGGCGCATGACATCACGATCAATGCGGCGATTTATGCACCAGGAAGTGGGGCGGGACTGTCCTTGACGGCAGGAAACAATATCGTCAGCGCCCCGCAGGGGTTGATCTCGTGCGCGGGTTCGGTTGCGCTTACGGCGGGACAGTCAATTTCGCTGGGTGGGGAGATCGGTTATAATGCCGTCGCGCTGACCACCAATAATGGCCCGATCAGCGTCAGTAATATTTCAAGCACGACACTGGCGGTGACAGCCACCAATGGCGATGTGACCTTTAACGGCGAGGTTCAAACCCTTGGAGACAGCAGTATCAGGGCCATCGGAGGCTCCTGGATAACCAATGGCGCCTTTCAGACAACGCCTAATGGCTATGGCGGACTCAATGTCGTCGTGGACCAGGGAATCTCCATCAATAAGTCAATATCGACGATTGTGAATATCACTTTGGCGGCGGGCGGCCAGGATATCGCTATCGCTGCACCGCTAAGTGCTGCGGGATCTCTGTCTTTGACCAGTGTCCATGGCAATATCGCCGCGCTCGGGTCTTTGAACAGCGGCGCGGATATGACCCTGAAGGCAGGGCAGGGTATCACGCTGAACGCCGGCAGCGTTGCCCGGGGAAATGCCGTTTTGACCGCTGGCGGCGGCATCACGATCCTGGCCAATTTTACGACCGCTGGCGGCCAAAGCCTGAACGCCCAGGGCGGCGATTTAGTGTTGAACGGGTTGGTAACGGTGTCGGGTGCGGCCAGTTGGAATGCCGCTGGCGGGATCGCTCTCAATGCCGGTGCCAATTTAGGGGCTCTGACCGCAACGGCCGGGGCGGACATCCTTTTCAACAGTGCCGTGCTTGACCAGGGCGATTTGTCGATGGCCGCCGGGAGCCGCTTTGTCACCGGTTTGTCCGGGGCGCTGACCCTGACCGGGAGTCCGTCCAGGGTTCAGCTTTGCCAAGGCCAGGACTGCAGTCTGCAGCCCTATACGGTGATCAGCGATGCCGGAGGCTTGCAGGCCATTTCCGATCTGAGCGGCAATTATGTTCTGGCCAACACCATAGATCTTAGCGGGGTCACGAATTTTGTCTCCATCGGCAGCAGTGCGACACCCTTTACCGGTCATTTCGACGGGCTGGGGAATCAGATTGTCAATCTGACGCTTAATTCAGCAGCCCCGGAAATTGGGTTGTTCGGAGCCAACCAGGGCAATATTCAGAATCTTGGCCTGACCAATGCGACAGTTACGGCCAGTAATCCCGCCGGCGTTGCCGGCATTCTTGCCGGGCTCAACCAAGGAACGATTACCAACAGCAGATCGGCCGGGACGATCAGCGGGGCAGGCAGCACCGGCGGTCTGGTGGGGTCATCCTCGGGGACGCTCTATCAGACGTTCAGCCAGGCGCAGGTGGCGGGGGGCGTCGGCGATAATGGGGGCTTGCTCGGCGTCAATAGCGGGGCGGTCACGCAAAGCTTTGCCAGCGGCCTGGTGTCAGCGGCCCAGGGACAATCGGCGGGTGGTCTGACGGGGGCCAACCGGGGCGGATCGATCACCGACAGTTATGCCAGTGGCGGTGTTACCGGCAATGCCAATGTCGGTGGATTGGTGGGGGACAATCTGGGCGGCAGGATTACCACCAGCTATAGCAATGGGCTGGTGCAAGGCAATTCCGCCGTTGGTGGGTTGGTCGGGCATAACGCGGATGGCGCTGTCGCGGCACAGATTTCCAGCAGCTATTTTGACAGCACGCTTTCGGCGGTTTCAACCGGTATCGGTCGGAACGAAAGCAATGGCCTGGCCCAGATTGTCGCGGTCGATACCGCGGACATGCTGAGCAGCCTGCAGGCCGATGGCCATTGGGACTTCAATGGGGTCTGGCAGGGCGTCGGCCCTTCCGGAGTGCTCTTGCGATGGCCCAGCCCAAATCTGGTGGTCCCCATTCAGGATGTCAGCCAGACCTATGGTGACTCGCTGCCCTCCTTGACCTATGGTCCGCTCCGTGGCCTGCTGGCCGGCGATGATGCCAGTCTGTTGTCAGGATTATCACTAAATTATTTGTCCAACTCTATGCCAACGGTTCCGGGCAGCTATATCATCAGCGGCAGCGGCGGTGCCGCCCTCAGCGGCTCAGGCTATCCTTATCATCTGACCTATGTTCAGGGCAGTCTGACCATCGGCCCGGCCAATCTGTATGTCGTCGTACGCACACCAGTCTCCCTCTCTTATGGCGCGCTTTGGGGTACGGCTCTATCGGTGCCGATTGCTAGCCTTAGCGTTGCTGGTCTGGCTTCCGGCGATAGCCTTACCGCCTTAACTGGGTTTGTCCTGTCCGGTCTTGGCGATTTGCCGTCACCCATCGCGGGGCAGATGGGCATGTTGGGGGGTTTGTTTAAATTTTTTTTCAGCGGCATTTCCGCCAACAACTATCAGCTCACCGTCAGCGGAAACGCTACAGTTGTGATCACTCCGGCTCCCTTGACCATCAGCGCGGTTAATTTCAGCAAGACCTATGGCCAGTCGCTTTCAGCGCAGGCATTGCCTTATACGGTCAGCGGTCTGGTCCCGGGCGATACTGTTTCCGGCGTCAGTCTGACCAGTCCCGGGCTTACGGCTACGGCCAAAGTCACATCGGCTGGCTATACTATCACCGCCAATAATGCCAGCATTCTCGCCAGCGATTCTCAAAATTCTGATGTCGGCCGCTATTCCATAACCTATCAGACGGGCATCCTGGCAGTAAAACCAGCCCCCCTGACGATTACCGCCAGCGATTTAAGCAAGACCTATGGGCAAAGCATCAGCCTGGGCTTCAGCGTCAGCGGTCTGCTCAACCAAGACAAGGTCAATAGGGTCACGCTGACTTCGGATGGAACGGCGGTCACGGCCGGTGTGCAGCCTGGCGGTTACAGCATTGTCGGCGGCGGTGCCGTGGGCAGCGGTCTGGCGAATTACACGATCAGCTATCAGCCGGGGACACTGACGGTCAATCCGGCGCCTTTGACCATTTCGGCGGGCAATCTCAGCAAGACTTATGGTGAAAGCGTTGCGCCCAGTCTTTACAGCGTTTCCGGCCTGGTCAACCAGGATAGTGTCAGTTCGGTCGGTTTGAGCTCGGACGGGGCGGCTGCGACGGCCGGGGTTCAGCCGGGCGGTTACAGCATTGTCGCCGGGGCTGCAGCCGGCAGCGGTTTGGCGAATTATGCGATTACTTATGTTCCGGGAGTTTTGACGGTCAATCCGGCGCCTTTGAGCTTAGCGGTGACTCAAGCCTTCAGCCAGACCTATGGCGCGGCAAACGCATCCCTGCCCGGCAATGCCGTGACGATTGTCGCGGGCAGTCTGCTTAATGGCGATAGTCTTACCGGCGCGGTGGCGGGGGGGGCGACCATTGCGGCAGGTACTGATACCGCCGCGTCCTGGTCTGCGGTGGGGGTTAATGGCAACAGCCTGACCGTAGGCAGTCTGGCCAGCAATTACGCGATCAGCTATCAGCCGGGTGTCTTGACGGTCAATCCGGCGCCCTTGACCATCGCCGCCAGCAATTTCAGCAAGACCTATGGTCAAAGCGTGACGCCGAGTCTTTACACTGTCAGCGGCCTGTTGAACCAGGACAGTGTCAGCGCGGTGGGTTTGAGCTCGGACGGGGCGGCGGCCACCGCCGGCGTGCTGGCGGGTGGCTACAGCATTGTCGCCGGGGCTGCTGCCGGAATTGGTCTTGGCAATTACGCGATCAGCTATCAGCCGG
>Ga0007854_10001535_pt1 | contig 14648 bp, 8 predicted proteins | sample CryBogCBH12Aug08_FD_60382 | JGI IMG/M metagenome (GOLD analysis project Ga0007854, IMG submission 60382) | Freshwater microbial communities from Crystal Bog, Wisconsin, USA - CBH12Aug08 | ecosystem: Environmental > Aquatic > Freshwater > Lake | place: Crystal Bog, Wisconsin, USA | collected...
TCAACTGTTGGAACTTCACCGGCATAAACATGGCCTGTACCACCATCAATGGTGATGATGTCGCCTTCCTGCAATGTCGTATTACCAATCTGTGCACTACGCAGTAAGTCGTTGATGACAATTTGTTCACAGCCGGATACGCACGGTTTACCCATGCCGCGTGCAACCACGGCAGCGTGGGAAGTCTTGCCGCCACGGCTGGTAAGAATCCCTTGCGCCTGAAAGAATCCGTGAATGTCTTCGGGTTTGGTTTCTTCGCGTACAAGAATGATTTTTTCGCCGTTACGCCCGCGAGTTTCTGCCGAATCGGCGTCAAATACGATTTTGCCGGATGCGGCACCGGGGGATGCGGGCAGACCCTGCGCCAAGGATTTTCCATGGAAATTCGGGGCCAGCTGAGGAACCAGCAATTGCTCCAGAACGGCGGGTTCAATACGCAACAACGCACGTTCTTTGGAAATCAGGCCTTCGTTGAACATCTCCACCGAAGAACGCACCATGCCGCGTGCATTCATCTTTCCATTGCGGGTTTGCAGGCAGTACAGGATACCCTTCTCGATGGTGAACTCGAAATCCTGCACTTCGTGATAGTGCGACTCAAGACGGTTATGCAGCGTCATTAATTGGCCGTAAATTTCGGGTATTTCTTGTTCCATTTCGGCGATGGCCTTGGGCGTGCGTATGCCGGCGACCACGTCTTCACCTTGTGCATTCACCAGATATTCGCCGTAAATGAGGTTTTCGCCTGTGCCAGGATTACGGGTGAAACCCACTCCTGTGCCGGAATCGTTGCCCATATTACCGAACACCATGGTACAGATGTTGACTGCGGTGCCGCTAGCTTGATCCTTGGTGATTTTAAATTGTCTGCGGTAATCGACAGCACGCTTGCCCATCCATGAACCAAATACTGCGCCGATTGCAATTTCCAGTTGATCGTACGGATCTTGAGGGAAAGGCTTGCCGGTGTGGCGCTCAACGATGCCAAGAAACTCACCTGCCAGTTCTTTAAGGTGATCGACATTCAAATCCAGATCCTGGGGAGCACCATATTTGCGCTTGATCGCAGTCATGTGTTCGTCGAAATGTTCGTCACTGATGTTGAGCGCGATTTTGCCGAAGAGTTGAATGAAACGGCGATAGGTGTCATAGGCAAAACGCTCATTGCCGGTTTGCTTGATTAATCCTTGTAGAGATTTTTCATTGAGACCAAGATTGAGAATGGTGTCCATCATGCCCGGCATGGACATCGAGGAACCGGAGCGTACTGAAACGAGCAGAGGATTTTCGTCGCTACCAAAACCTTTGCCGGTCTTTTTTTCAAGTGCCCGCATGTGGGCGTTGACTGAATCCATCAATCCGTCAGGAAGCTTATTCTTTTCCAGATAGGCAGTACAGGCATCGGTGGTGATGGTAAAACCGGGGGGAACATTGAGTCCAATCTGCGTCATTTCGCAAAGATTTGCACCCTTGCCGCCAAGCAGCATTTTGTTTTTGCCATCGCCATGCTCGAATTCATATATATATTGCACACTGTCAGTCATAAAATTCCCCTGTTTAACATTTCCATATCGCATAAGTTGCGAAAATCATCAAAATTGCTTCGACATTTGATTACATTCAAACCATGCCGATTAATAGCAATCCCACATTTTAACAATTGTTCAAGGGGCAGTCACTACAATTTCTGCCGGACATGAGTGAACAATCCAGTGACAATCCTGATTTAACTCACCTTGGTAGAATCAGCCATTCTTTCAAAATGCGCGAAGCGTTTTTGCAGTTCTTCATCGTAAAGGGCCAGAATCTTTCCGCTGTCTTCACCCATGTCTTTGACCAATCCGCGGAAGCGGGCCTCGTTTTTAATAAAGTCACTGAACGAAATCGAGGGTTTCTGCGAATCCAGCGTCAGCGGATTTTTACCTTCCGCTTCATTGCGCGGATCAAAGCGATACAGCGGCCAGTGCCCGGATTTGACTGCCAGTTCCTGCTGCAGGTGTTGCTTGCTCAAATCGTAGCCATGTTCAATACACGGGCTGTATGCGATTATCAACGACGGCCCCTCAAATGATTCAGCCTCAAGGAACGTCTTGAGTGTGTGAATGTCCTTGGCTCCGTAAGCAACCTGGGCAACATAGACATGCCCGTAGCTCATGGCTATCTGTCCCAAGTCCTTCTTGCCGGTACGTTTACCCCCGGCTGCAAATTTCGCTATGGCACCCAGTGGCGTGGCTTTGGACATTTGGCCACCGGTATTCGAATACACTTCGGTGTCGAGTACCAGAATGTTGACGTCACGGCCGGAAGCCAGAACATGATCTACTCCGCCGAAACCGATGTCATACGCCCAGCCGTCGCCGCCAATAATCCAGACGCTTTTCTTTGCCAGATAGTCGGCCAGACTTTCCAGATTGCGTGCCTCATCAGATTGAATACCCGCCAGAACTTGACGTAAAGCCAGAATACGTTCGCGCTGTGCATAGATTCCGGCTTCGGAAGATTGATCGGCATGGATTAGCGATGCGACCAGATCAGCACCGATCTGGTCTTTCAGGCGCAACAGGATTTCGCGTGCCTGCTCGGCATGTTTGTCGATACTGACGCGGTAACCCAAACCAAATTCTGCATTGTCCTCAAACAGAGAATTCGACCAGGCCGGACCACGACCCTCGTCATTTTTAGCATAGGGAGTTGTTGGCAGGTTGCCACCATAGATTGAGGAGCAACCGGTCGCATTGGCGACCACCATGCGGTCTCCAAACAGCTGGGTAGCCAGCCGGATGTAAGGAGTTTCACCACAGCCCACACAGGCCGACGAAAACTCGAAGAGCGGTTGCATAACCATCGAGCCCTTGATGGTCGAGGTACGCAACTGGGTTCGGTCAAATTCGGGCAAGGTGAGGAAAAACTCAAAATTCTCACGTTCGTCTTTGAGCAAAGGGGCATGCGGCCGCATCTCAAGGGCTTTATGTCCATCGACTTTGGACACCGCAGGGCAGATGTCCACACACAAAGTACAGCCGGTGCAGTCTTCTGGCGCGACTTGGTAGCTGATGTGCATACCTTGTTCAAATTCCTTACCCTTAACCTGAATGTGTTTGAACGTGGCAGGCGCATCCTTGGCCAAATTCGCATCAAATACTTTGGCGCGAATGGCAGAATGGGGGCACACGAAAGGACATTTGCCGCAGTAAATACAAAGTTCTTCATCCCATACCGGAATTTCGGTGGCCAGATTGCGTTTGTCCCACATGGCCGTGCCGGTTGGCCAGGTTCCATCATTCGGGAAAGCGCTCACCGGCAAACGGTCGCCGCGACCGGCCATGATTTCTGCGGTGACATTCTTTACAAAAATCGGCGCATTGGCAGGTACCGGGGCGGGCATCTGATGGATGCTGCTGGCTACCGCCGGCACGTTCACCTTGTGCAAATTGGCGATGGTTTCATCGATGGCTTTCCAGTTGGCGTCTACTACTGCCTGACCTTTTTTGCTGTAGGATTTTTCAGCCGCATGTTTGATCTGCTGGATCGCCACGTCGCGTGGCAACACGCCGGAAATGGCGAAGAAGCAGGTCTGCATGATGGTGTTGATGCGGCTACCCATGCCCGTCGCCTTGGCGATGGTAACTGCGTCAATAATGTAAAACTGTATTTTCTTGGTAATGAGCTGCTGCTGCATTTTGTGCGTGAGCATATCCCAGACCTGATCTGCCGCAACCGGGGTGTTGACCAGGAATACCGCTCCTTCGGCTGCGAAGTCCAACATTTCGTATCGTTCCAGAAACACAGGCTGATGGCAGCCGATGAAATTGGCATCGTTTTTCCCGATCAGGTAAGGTGAGTGAATCGCGTTTTTAGAGAAACGCAGGTGGGAAATGGTTGCCGCTCCCGCTTTCTTGGAGTCGTAAACGAAATATCCCTGGGCATAAAGATCAGTTTCTTCGCCCATGATTTTGATTGTATTCTTGTTGGCACCGACCGTTCCGTCCGAGCCCAAGCCGTAGAACATGCAACGGTTAACGTGTAGTCCGGCATCATTGCGGAAATTGGCATCCCACTCCAGGCTGGTGTGGGTCAGGTCGTCGAAAATACCGATGGTGAAATGATTTTTAGGGTGTTCTTTCTTCAGTTCATCGAACACGCCCTTGATCATGCCAGGGGTGAATTCTTTTGAAGACAAGCCATAACGTCCTCCCACTACACGGGGCATAGTGGAGAATCGGCTGGCTCCTGAGGTGAGCGATTCGGCAATTGCAGTCACCACATCTTTATACAGAGGCTCTCCGTCGGCGCCGGGTTCTTTGTTTCGGTCAAGCACGGCAATTTTGCTGGCGGTGACGGGAATGGCCTTGATGAATTCGACTGCGGCAAAGGGGCGATAGAGTCGTACTTTTAGAATGCCGACTTTTTCTCCGCGTGCGCTCATGTGCTGAACGGTTTCTTCGGCTGCATCACACCCCGATCCCATCAGTATGATCACCCGTTCTGCATCTTCGGCACCGGCGTATTCGTAGAGTTGGTATTGGCGTCCGGTGAGTTTTGCGAATTTGTCCATCGCTTTTTGTACGATAGCAGGCATGGCTTCATAGTAAATATTCACCGATTCACGCGCCTGAAAATACATGTCGGGGTTTTGCGAAGTTCCGCGCAATACGGGATGATCCGGGGTGAGTGCACGCTTGCGGTGCTCGAACACTAACTTGTCGTCGATCATTTCCCGAACCACTTCGAGAGGAACCTGTTCCACTTTGGCTACCTCGTGGGAGGTGCGGAAGCCGTCAAAAAAATGCAGGATAGGCACTCGTGCTTCCAGCGTGGCGGCTTGGGCGATCAGCGCAAAGTCCATCGCTTCCTGTACGGTATTGGATGACAGGAAAGCAAATCCGGTTGAGCGGGCCGACATGACATCGCCATGATCGCCAAAAATAGACAAGCCCTGGGCTGCCAGTGAGCGGGCGGCTACATGCATGACGAAGGAGGTCAGTTCCCCGGCTATCTTGTACATGTTCGGAATCATCAACAGCAAGCCTTGGGAGGCGGTGAAGGTGGTCGTCAATGAGCCCGTTTGCAACGCCCCATGCACGGTTCCGGCGGCACCGCCTTCACTTTGCATTTCAATCACTTCCGGTACTGTGCCCCATAAGTTCTTAACCCCTGCGGCAGACCATGCATCGGAATATTCCCCCATAGCCGAAGAGGGAGTGATCGGGTAAATTGCAATGACTTCGTTGGTCAGGTGGGCAATATAAGCGGTCGCTTCATTGCCATCGAGGGTTACCATGGTGGTGTGAGACATTAAAAACTCCTTGCAGTCAGCATTAATTCAGGATTGTCCAATCAGGCGGTTAAGCGCACTAGACTTACTATTCGATGCCTAAAATTAATAAAATATTTTAGCAACCTGATGAAATCCACGCTTAGTTTAGTCTGAAGCTGACGCTATACTACTCTTTAGCCCGAAAAAAGCACGGACTTACCCAGCAAACTCAATCAGGAAATTTTTCCGGGATGGAACTGATAGTGATTTATTGTTTTTCTTATGATTTATTATTTTTTGATTAGTTTTCCTCAGTGACGAAAGGGTAATCAAAATTATATTATTTGACTAATCAATTGCTTTAATCTTTAATATTAATATTTCAAATATATGAAATATAGAGAGTGGTCAGGATGACAGCTGAGAAACAACAATACTATAAGAACAATCGACTTAAGCAGATGCGCGCGTTTTGTCAGGTAGTTCGCAGTGGAAATATTACCAAAGCTGCGGAGCGGTTATTTTTAAGCCAACCCTCAGTCACATTGCAAATTCAAGCTTTGGAAAGAGAACTGGGCGTCACTTTGTTTGAGCGGCGCGGCCCCAACCTGACGCTGACCCCGAATGGTGAATCACTTTATACATTGGCTGTGCCGCTGGTAGATGGAATGGATAGCCTCGAGGCTAATTTTGCTGCTCAACATGGCCTCCTGGATTCAGGAGAGTTGAACATCGGTGCGGGGGAATCGACTATTCTCTACATTCTTCCGGAAGCAGTGCAGCGCTTTGTTGCAACCTACCCGGGCATCAAACTTAGAATTCACAATGTCACTGGCCGTGATGGACTGAAGATGTTGCGGGCTGACGAAATTGACCTTGCTGTGGGGTCGATGCTGGATGTGCCGGATGACATTTCCTATCAACCGGTGGTAATGTATGACCCGGTGCTCATTGTCCCGCTTGCACATCCGTTATCTTCATTGACAAACGTTACGCTGGCTGATGTTAGCCAATACGGCTTAATTTTACCTCCCAGACATCTTTCCACCTGGAGTATCGTCAAGTATGTGTTTAAACAGCACAATTTGACTTTTACCGTCACTCTGGAGGCGGGAGGCTGGGAGGTTATCAAGAAATATGTTGAGTTAGGGATGGGAATTTCCATAGTGACTGACATTTGCCTGACAGGGCAGGAAAGCTTGGTGCGGATACCTCTAAATCAATATTTCCCCCAAAGGGGTTATGGACTGGTGCTGCGCAGGGGACGGTTTCTGTCACCCCCCGCGCAACGCTTCAAGGAAATATTGACTGAAGTTTATGGATTGAGCAGAGCAGGGCAATAGAGTAACCGGAGAGTTCTATAGGGAACCACTAATAATCCAATTTGCGTCGCTGCGCTACGTTGCCCACAAAAAATTACTTCTTACATATCAAACATATGTGGCGGCGCAATTTTTTGTTCGCGCCTTGCCTAGCTTATCAAATTGAATTATTAGAGGCTCCCATAATTTTATGTGGTTCAATATATTTTGATCTTCACCTGAAAAGAAAAGGCAGCATACAGCCTGTCTTTGTAGCCGGGGGTGAAAATAATATTTGCGCCGATGTTTTTATATTCGTAGCTGGCTTGGGGTAATGCTGCCGGAAACCAACTGCCGTGAAATGCTTTTGGATAACCATTAATGCCACCTATTACTCCTCCAAGACGAACCGGGCCTAATTCAAGCGGTTGCCAATCCCATCCAGCGTAATAAGAAGTCTTCCAGTCACTATTGTGAAATCCTCCCGCCACAATTGAACTGGTGGTTGAATAGCGATATTCCGCGCCCAAGCCCAGGTTGTTGTTATTAAGGTTCCTGTCTTTGTTGAAATGATAGGAATAAAACCCGGGATTGATCCAGAACTCTTTGATAGGCTTGGGTGCAATGTAACTGAAAGGCCCAAGATTTTCAGCAGCAATGGCTGCAGAAATAGAAATCATGCTAATGCAAATGATCTTTAACAATAAACAAGGGAAAGAGAATTTAGGCATTCGGGGAATTGTAATTTATCAATTTATAAAAACCAGCTATAGAAATGAACTATACATTAATTTATCGCGGACACTAAGGCTGTTAGCCATGTACAACCGTACGATAACCAGATTGTGTATACTTCGTGCCCACGAAATGAGGACAATATGCGTTTGGGTTGGTTATTTACACGTTCTGAAGTTAATACAGAAACGGCGGCAGGTTCGTCGTATACGCTCTATTGGCGCATATTGGGTGCACTCGTACTGGGAATTATGATTGCCAGATGGACCTGGATTCTGTTTGCACCGCACTCGACTGCAGTTGCAGTTGTACCGGAGCACGGGGCAACGATGGAAGCAGGCCGTCTGTTTGGAGTGAACAGCTTGGCAGTTCCAACTCCTGAAACAGCACCTGCTTCAAATTTTCGGCTCATTGGCGTATTTGCCCCGCCGCCAGGTCGTCCCGGGTTTGTGATATTGCAACTTGAAAACAAGCATCAGGTGGGTGTCGCAACTGGAGAAAACGTGATTCCCGGTACCAAACTTTTGGAGATTCATCCGAATTATGTTTTGGTGGAACATGCCGGTGTGCAACAGCGCGTGAAACTTGTAGAGAAGACGACAGCCGCCTCCGGGGTTGCAGCTACGCCTGAAGCAAGCGAGTAATTAAACTAATATATCGGTCATAGGGATAATTCAGGATGAGAATGACTTGGAGTTTTTCAATGGTACGCAATCCTGTTGCGTGGGTAATACAAGTGCTGTTTTGCGTGACACTGATGTTTCCCCAAATGGGCATGACAGCACAGGAAGAGAAGGTGTCACTTAACTTTGTGAACGCGGATATCGATGAAGTGATCAAGGCGGTGTCACATATTACTGGTCGCAATTTTCTGATTGATCCGCGTGTAAAAGGCAGCATCAATATCGTTTCTGCGACGCCGATTCCCTCTTCGCTGGCCTACGACATTTTATTATCCGCACTTCGCTTGCAAGGATTTGCCTCGGTGGAATCCGGAGGCGTGACCAAGGTCATGCCTGAAGCCGACGCCAAGCTTTATGTCGGGTCGTCCGGTGATAGTCATGGTTCCGGCGACAAGCTGGTGACTCGGGTCTATGTATTGAAATATGAGTCAGCCACACAACTGGTTCCGATCTTGCGTCCGTTGATTGCTCCCAATAATATCGTGACGGCCTACCCCAACAGTAATACCCTGGTTGTGACCGATTACGCGAGCAACCTGAAACGCATTGAACAGATTGTGGAATCTATCGATCAGCCGAGTGCGGAAGTGCCGATCGTCATGCCGGTCAAGCAGGTTTCTGCGGCAGAGTTGGCCCAAACGATCAATCGTTTAATGCAGGCTACCGGGACCCCGGGGGGTGGAGCTGATTCCAGTCAACGTTTTGTGTTGACTGCGGATACGCGAACTAATAGCTTATTGTTGAGCACAGACAATCCGGCAAGGATCGCGCGCGTGCGAGAATTGGTTGAAAAGCTCGATATCGAGACCGCTGCGCCGGGAAATATGCATGTTATTTACCTGAAAAATGCCGAGGCGTCGAAGGTTGCACAAACACTGCGTGCCGTTATGTCAGGCGATACCTCCTCGACTGCAGGAACTGCAAACTCTGCCGGTGCGGCAGGTGCTTCAGGAACTTTCGCATCCTCCGCTACGCCAGCAGGTGGAGGAATCGTCCAGGCCGATGTTGCATCGAACTCGCTCATTATTACTGCCCCAACTGCGATCTATAACAATTTGCGTGATGTAGTGGAGAAGCTTGACGTGCGCAGGGCGCAGGTTTACGTCGAGGCGTTGATCGTCGAGGTGGAGGCAGACAAGGCTGCTCAATTTGGTGTCCAGTGGCAAGCGTTGGGCGGTGTCAACGGGTCTGGAACGCAGGTGATCGGTGGTACTAATTTTGGTACCTCGGGAAATATTGTCAGTGCCGCAACCAGTCTCAGCAGTTTGGGCCAAGGGCTGAATATCGGGATATCAAACGGAACCATTACACTTCCCGGTTCATCAACACCAATCCTCAATCTGGGGATGCTTGCGAGCGCTCTGGAAACAGACACGAAGTCGAATATTCTTTCCACGCCGAATTTGCTCACGCTCGATAACGAAGAAGCAAAGATCATCGTCGGTCAAAATGTTCCTTTTATTACAGGAAGCTATGCGCAAACAGGCACAACAGCTACTGCGAGCCCGTTTCAGACTATTGAGCGCAAGGACGTGGGATTAACTTTGCGTATTAAACCCCAAGTGTCTGAAGGGGGAACAATCAAGTTGCAGATTTATCAGGAAGTGTCCAGTGTGGATGCTACTACACTCACGAGTTCTGCGGGGGTGACTACGAATAAACGCTCGCTGGAGTCGAGTGTTTTGGTGAACGATGGGCAAATCATCGTATTGGGTGGTTTGATTCAGGACTCGGTCAGCGACAGTAAAAGTAAAGTTCCTTTTCTCGGGGACGTTCCCTGGTTGGGAAGTTTGTTCCGCTACGAATCAAGGAAACACACCAAGACGGATCTGATGGTATTCCTGCGACCTTATATTTTACGTACCGAGCAAGATTCACAAGGATTGACCCAGAGTCGTTACGAATATTTGCGCGGAGCGCAGCAACAAAGCCAAATGTCGACCAGCCCTCTGTTGCCCAATATGCCTGCCCCGTCGGTGCCGCAGCTGGAATTGAAGCAGCCTTTGCCGGCGCCGTCATTACCCGCTGCGAAGCCGTAAGTTTCGATATGGAACAAATTCAGCCTATCTTGCCCGACCGGCAAATTTCCAGGAGAATTCCCTATCCTTTCGCCAAAGCCAAAGGGATATTGCTGACCAATTTCACAGAAGACGTGGCAGAAGTTCAGGTACGTGCCGATGCCACGGCCGAGGCTTTGGCCGAAGTTCAGCGCGTGCTGGGCGTGCCGTTGCAGGCTACGATGTTGCAATTGGACGCATTTGATCAGGCCTTGGCGGCAGCATATGCTCAAGCCGAAGGCTGCGCTGCGGCCATGGTCGGAGATGTTGAGCAGGACATGGATTTGTCGCAGTTGATTCATGATCTGCCGCAGACCGAAGATTTGCTGGATGCGGAAAATGATGCCCCCGTGATTCGCATGATCAACGCCTTGCTCACTCAGGCAGTGCGCGAGAACGCCTCCGACATTCATATTGAGCCATTCGAAACCCGTTCGGTGGTTCGCTTCAGGGTTGACGGTACGCTGAAAGATGTCGTTGAACCGCATCGCGTATTGCATGCGGCCATGGTGTCACGCATTAAAATCATGGCTGAACTGGACATTGCGGAAAAACGTCTGCCCCAGGATGGACGTATTACTTTGCGGCTGGCCGGCCGACCGGTTGATGTGCGCGTGTCGACACTGCCTACCGGACATGGCGAACGGGCGGTGTTGCGTTTGCTCGACAAAGATGCGGGGCGGCTCGATCTGTCTCGCCTGGGAATGGAGGGTGCAACCCTTGCTGCGGTAGATGACATGATGGGACAGCCGCATGGAATTGTGCTGGTAACCGGCCCGACCGGATCAGGGAAGACGACGACGTTGTATGCCGCTTTATCCCGTATTGACGCAACTGTGACCAATGTATTGACTGTGGAAGATCCTATAGAGTATGACTTGGACGGCATTGGTCAAACTCAGGTCAACCCTCGTATCGACATGAGTTTCGCACGTGCGTTGCGTGCCATTTTACGGCAGGATCCGGATGTAATCATGATCGGTGAAATACGGGATCTGGAAACGGCGCAAATTGCGGTGCAAGCCAGCTTGACCGGCCACCTGGTTCTGGCGACTTTGCATACCAATGACACGGTCAGTTCGGTGACGCGACTGACGGACATGGGCGTCGAGCCGTTCTTGCTCTCTTCAAGTTTGCTGGGAGTTTTAGCTCAGCGACTGGTACGTTGTCTCTGTACTGAATGTCGCGAAAGTTACGTGCCCGTAGAAAACGAGTTGGCGTTACTGGAAGGCGCGCGCCCGGCCTTTCTTTACCGTCCGGTCGGCTGCGTTGCCTGTGGCAATAGTGGCTATCGTCGGCGTACCGGTATTTATGAATTCCTGCGCGTGGATGACGGTTTGCGCCGATTAATCCATGATCGCGTGGCCGAACAGTCCTTGCGTGAATACGCTGTAAAGCGTGGCATGCATGGTCTGCGTCAGGACGGAATGCGTTTGGTCACTGCAGGAATCACTTCGCTGGAAGAGTTATTGCGCGTGTCGCGTGATTAATTCAGCCCAATAAATCTATGGCCGCTTTTCGCTACGAAGCACTCGATATCGCCGGGAATACCTGCCAGGGAGTAATTGAGGCGGATGTATTGCGTCAGGCTCGCACGCGTCTGCGCGAACAGGGGTTGATGGTAATCGCGGTTCATCCTGTGTCCGATGAAGCACTGGAAAATGGAAGTGGTCAACGCTGGAGTTTTCGTAAAGGAATTTCGTCCGCACAACTTAGTTTGTTGACGCGTCAATTGGCAACCTTACTGGAGGCCGGATTGACAATCGAACAGGTGTTTAGCGCACTCATTGCGCAAACCAAGAATGAATCGGTGCGCCAGGTATTGGCCGGAGTGCGCGCTGAGTTGATGGAAGGCCATACACTGGCCCAGGCATTGGGGCGCTACTCAAGTATTTTTCCCGATATCTATCAAGCTCTGGTAAAAGCAGGTGAATCCTCGGGTGAATTGAGTCATGTCATGCTGCGGTTGGCCGATTACACCGAATCGCGGCAAGCTTTGCGTCAGAAGGTTGGGTTGGCTTTTGTATATCCGGCAATTGTCACGCTGGTCGCACTCATTGTGGTTACAGGATTGCTGGTTTATGTGGTGCCACAGGTGGTGGGGGTGTTTCAGCAGTCCCATCAATCCTTGCCCTTATTGACGCGTTTGCTGATTGGACTGAGTTCGATCTTGCAAGCTTCCTGGTATTACATTTTAATAGTACTTGCAGGGGCGGGGTTCGCGGTTCACGCACTATTGCGTCGTGAAGAAATTCGATTTCGCTGGCATAGTTTCCTATTGCGTATGCCGGTAGTCGGAAGTCTGGTCAGCGGCGTGAACACGGCACGCATGGCCAGTACCCTGGCTATCTTGACAGGCAGCGGTGTGCCCTTGCTGGTTTCTTTGCAAGCCGCTGCCGGGGTGGTTGGTAACCTGCCGATGCGGCGCGCCCTGGAAGAGGCTTCCAGAAAAGTGCGCGAAGGAGCGGGGCTCAGCCGTGCACTGGATGTTTCGGGTTTATTTCCGCCTATTCTTATCCACTTGATTGCGAGTGGTGAATCAAGCGGCAGGCTGGATGCGATGCTTGAACGTGCCGCTACCCAGCAGGAACAAGAAGTGGGGAGCTATACCTCAGTGCTGACCGCACTACTGGAACCTTTGCTGATTCTGCTGATGGGAGGGGTCGTGTTAATTATTGTGCTGGCTATCCTGATGCCTATCATTGAAATGAATCAGATGGTCAAATAGCGCGCACACCATTTAAATTTTCGGAGTAATCCGGGTAACCAGCCATTTGCCAGTCTGAATATTCTTGACGAGTTCGAAGTTAACTGCATCCCCAGCTTTGATTCCATCAAGAACTTCAGCTTTCGCCACCTTGAAATCCATCGTCATTCCTGGCCATCCGAGTGATTTTATGGCCTCATGAGCCAACTTGACATTGAGATTAATCTTGTCAATATCAATCACCCTTCCCGTACCCAAATGGCTTATCTGAGATGCTTCTTGCTGCGATTTAGACCCGGTAGCCGGTTGCTCGGCGCATATCTGAAAAACCACTCCGGACAATATCAAACCCATGACCAATACATGCAACTTCATTGCTAACTCCTTTCATTGTTTAAAGCACACCCTTTAAACGCTCAACTACTGTACAAACTATAGTAAGTCCAATTACAACTTGCGTCGTATTTCTGCTTCTTTCAACCACATATAGATCACCGGAATTACCAACAATGTTAGCACCGTCGAGGTGACCATGCCGCCCACCATGGGGGCGGCTATACGACGCATCACTTCCGAGCCTGTGCCGCTACTCCACATAATAGGAAGCAATCCGGCCATGATTGCGCAAACGGTCATCATTTTTGGACGAACTCGCTGCACAGCTCCTTCCATGACGGCGGCATAAAGGTCGGCTGGTACACTCTTTCGCTGCTGTCCTTCACGTTCAATCTGTATCTGCTGCCATGCCTGTTCCAGATAAACCAGCATCACAACCCCGGTTTCCGCTGCCACCCCCGCAAGAGCAATGAAACCAACTGCTGCTGCCACGCTCAGGTTGTAACCTAACAGCCACATTAGCCATACACCGCCGACCAGTGCGAATGGCACCGACAGCATCACGATCAGGGTTTCAGTTACTCTTCTGAAGTTGAGGTACAGCAGAAGAAATATCAGTGCAAGGGTAAAGGGCACCACCACTTTCATGCGTTGCGCGGCTCGTTCCATGTATTCAAACTGGCCGCTCCACGCAGCATAATAGCCCGGTGGGAATTGGACTTGGTCCTTCACGGCCTTCTGCGCATCATGCACATAGCTGCCGATATCGCGTTCGCGTACATCCACGAAAATGTAGGCAGCTAGCATGGAATTTTCGGTGCGTATAGAAGGAGCACCCTTGCTGAGTGTTACCGTTGCCATCTGTCCCAGAGGAACCATTGCCCCAGCCGGGGTCGGCACCAGAATTTGTGTGGCGATGCTTTGCGGGTCGCTGCGCAACTCGCGCGGGTATCGAACATTAACGCCGTAGCGCTCCCGCCCGGACACCATGGTGGTGACGCGCTCGCCGCCCAGCGCAGCGGCAATGATGTCCTGTACCTCATCCATGCTGAGACCATAGCGCGCAAGCGATAGTCGATCCGGCTCAATGTTCAAGTAATACCCTCCGCCCAGTCGTTCCGCATAAGCGCTGCCGGTGCCGGGTACGCTCTTCACCGCTGCTTCAATTTGTTGTGCCAACCGTTCCAGTTCAACCAGATCATGACCAAAGACCTTAATACCGACCGGCGTGCGAATTCCCGTTGAAAGCATATCAATGCGAGCCTTAATCGGCATGGTCCAGGCGTTCGACACACCGGGTAGCTGCAATGCCTTATCCATTTCCGCGATCAGCTTGTCGAGGTTCATGCCGGGACGCCATGCACTTTCAGGCTTGAGATTGATGACGGTCTCGAACATTTCCAGAGGGGCCGGATCTGTGGCGGTCTGCGCACGTCCGGCTTTGCCATAGACCGATTCCACTTCGGGGAAACGCTTGATGATTCGATCCTGTAGTTGCAAAAATTCTGCCGCCTTGGTGATTGACAAACCGGGAAGCGTAGTGGGCATGTACAGCAGCGTACCCTCATTCAG
>Ga0007854_10001536_pt1 | contig 14641 bp, 9 predicted proteins | sample CryBogCBH12Aug08_FD_60382 | JGI IMG/M metagenome (GOLD analysis project Ga0007854, IMG submission 60382) | Freshwater microbial communities from Crystal Bog, Wisconsin, USA - CBH12Aug08 | ecosystem: Environmental > Aquatic > Freshwater > Lake | place: Crystal Bog, Wisconsin, USA | collected...
CGCGGGTGCCAAGAAGGTGATCATATCCGCTCCGGCCAAGAACGAGGACATTACCGTCGTCATGGGCGTCAATGACGACAAACTCGACATCTCCAAGCACAGCATCATCTCCAATGCCAGCTGCACCACGAACTGCCTGGCTCCCGTCGTCCATGTCCTGCTCAAGGAGGGTTTCGGCATCGAAGAGGGTCTCATGACCACCGTGCACAGCTACACCGCCACCCAAAAGACCGTCGACGGTCCCTCCAAGAAGGATTGGAAGGGAGGGCGCTCTGCAGCCATCAATATCATTCCCTCCACCACCGGAGCTGCGAAGGCCGTCGCCCTCGTCTGCCCCGAGGTGAAGGGCAAACTCACCGGAATGTCTTTCCGCGTGCCGACCCCGACCGTTTCCGTGGTCGACCTCACCGTCAAGACCGCCAAGGCCACCAGCTACAAGGAGATCTGCGCCGCCATGAAGAGGGCCAGCGAGACCTACCTCAAGGGCATCCTGGGCTATACCGAGGACGAGGTCGTCTCTAGTGACTTCATCCACGACACCCGCTCCAGCATCTTTGACGCCGGCTCGGGCATGGAACTGAACGACAAATTCTTCAAACTCGTCTCCTGGTACGACAATGAGTGGGGTTACTCCAACCGCTGCGTCGACCTGCTCAAGAAAATCAGCGCCTAAAACCAAAGAACCCTCACGAGGGCAGGAGAAGCAGGTGAATTCCTGGTTTTCCTGCCCTCTCTCTTTAAAATAAAAACCATTTTTTAAAACCATCCTCACCTTAACGACCACCATGGCAAAAAAAACGATCAAGGATCTCTCACTCGCGGGCAAGCGCGTCTTCATCCGCGTCGACTTCAATGTCCCCCAGGACAAGCAGACCGGAGAGATCACCAATACGCAGCGCATCACCGCCGCACTCCCAACCATCCAGCATGCCCTATCTCAGGGAGCCTCCGTCGTTCTTGCCAGCCACCTTGGCCGTCCCAACGGCGAGAGCGTTGCGAAGTACTCGCTCCGGCCTGTAGCTGAAAAACTCCAGGAACTCTTGGGTAAACCCGTGAAGTTCCTAAACGACTGCGTCGGATCCGGAGTTGAGGCCGCATGCGCCTCTCTCAAACCAGGCGAAGTCATTCTCCTGGAGAACGTCCGTTTCCACATTGAGGAGGAGGGCAAGGCCAAGGATGCGGAAGGGAACAGCGTGAAGGCAGATCCGGCCAAGGTCGCCGCCTTCCGCGCCAGCCTGAGCAAGCTGGCCGACATCTATGTGAACGATGCTTTCGGCACGGCGCACCGAGCACACTCGAGCGTGACCGGAGTCGATCTTCCGGACAAGGTCGCTGGCTTTCTCGTCGAGAAAGAACTGGCAGCCTTCGCAGCCGTCCTTGAGAACCCGCAGCGTCCCCTGCTCGCCATCCTGGGGGGAGCCAAGATCGCCGACAAGATCCCCCTTATCCGTAACCTCGTCGAGAGAGCCGACGACATCATCATCGGTGGCGGCATGGCATATACCTTCCTCAAGGTGCTCAATGGCATGGAAATCGGAAACAGTCTCTATGACCCGGCTGGAGCCGAGATCGTCACCGAGCTGGTCGCCAAAGCGAAGGAGAAGGGTGTCCGTATCCACCTGCCGGTGGATTTCATCACCGGCGATGCCTTCTCCCCCACCGCCAACACCGCCTCGGCCACCGTTGAGAGCGGCATCCCCGATGGATGGGAGGGATTCGATTGCGGTCCAAAGAGCCGTGAACTCTTTGCCAAGGTAATCGCATCCGCCAAGACCATCGTCTGGAATGGTCCTTGCGGTGTCTTCGAGTTCGATATCTTCGCCGAGGGCACCAAGTCCATGGCGCAGGCCGTCGCAGCAGCGACAGCCACCGGTACCATCACCATCGTCGGAGGCGGGGACACGGCTACCGCTGCCAAGAAATTCGGAGTCATCGACAAGGTGACCCATGCCTCCACCGGCGGCGGCGCATCTCTTGAACTTCTTGAAGGGAAGATTCTGCCAGGAGTTGCCTCGCTCGACGAGAAGGCCTAATCTCCGGGATCAATCATGCCTCTTCCACGCAAAAAATTCATCGCAGGTAACTGGAAAATGAACATGACCTCCTCGGAGGTCTCCCCCTATCTGGATGTCTTCCGCCAGGAGACGGACAAGATCAATAACATTGACATCGCCATCATCCCTCCTTTCACGGCTCTAGCGAAGGCCTCGGAGATCCTCGGCGGTACCCAGAAGATCCGTCTTGGTGCCCAGAACTTCTCCCCGGAGGCCAAGGGAGCTTACACCGGCGAAATCTCTGCCACCATGCTCCGTGACCTGTTTGTTCGCTACGTTCTTGTTGGCCACAGCGAACGACGCCGCCTCTTTGGCGAGACCGATGAACTCGCGCATCGCAAGGTCGTGACGGCTCTTAAGTCCGAACTCCGTCCGATCCTGTGTATTGGGGAGACCCTTGAGGAGCGTCAGGCCGGTCAGGAAAAATCTATTCTGGAAGCCCAACTCCGCGGGGCGCTCCATGGACTAACACCCGAGCAACTTGAGGAGATCATCATAGCCTACGAACCGGTCTGGGCTATCGGAACGGGCCTTACCGCCACTCCTGACCAAGCCCAAGAGGCCCATCAGTTTATCCGTGAGCATCTGAAGACCAGCTCAGGGGGGGAAATCGCCGACAAGACCCGCATCCTCTATGGGGGTAGTGTCACGGCGGACAACGCTCGCGAACTCCTCTCCCAGCCTGATATCGATGGTGCCTTGGTGGGAGGAGCAAGCCTCGATCCCCGCAGTTTCGCGGAAATCGCGGCCTCAGCCGTTCCCGCGGAATAGTTCCGAGAGACTTAAAGGGTTTTAGACTGAAGTCTGAAGGAAAGCAGGGCTTTTCTTTCTCCTTTCTCCTTCAATCATTCTCCTTTAGCTTTTTCCCGATGCAAATCCCCCCCCTTCTGGCAAGTCTACGCCTATCGGTTCTCGCACTATTGACAGCGATCACGTCCACCCGAGCCGATCCTGCAGGAACAAACTCCCCTGACCAAGTTCCCTCCTCTTCAACAGCGGTCGTCTCCGGCACCGCACCATGGTCCTATGCATCAGTTCCCAACTGGGGGATGCCCCTAAAGGGACAATTTCCAGGCCCCACCCATGGCGGCGTGGCGGTCGGTCACGACGGACTGATCTACGCTAGCACGGACAATGAGAAAGGTATTTTGGTCTTCAAACCCGACGGCACCCTGCTCAAGACGATCGCCCCCGAGTGCAAGGGGTGCCACTCCCTGATCATTCGCGAGGAGAATGGCAATGAGTACCTTTATGCCGCACATCTGCTGGGTAACCGCGCGGTGAAACTCACAACCGACGGCACCTTGGTCTGGGAAATCAAAGCCCCGATGGAGAGCGGTCTTTATGATCTCCACAACACTTCCCTCTCGCCAGCCCCCTCCAACTCGGTCTGCCCCTACTCCGGCAAGCCGGTCGATCCCGCACTTTCAGCCACCGTCAACGGTGTCAAGGCCTGCTTCTGCTGCGCTAAGTGCCTGGCAAAATTCCAATCCCACCCCGAGGAACAGGCTGCGGTCATCGCCAAACTCGGCCTGAAAGCCCCTCATCTAAAGGTCATGAAACCGACCTCTGTTACCGTTGCACCGGACGGGTCGGTCTTTGTCGCTGACGGGTACGGCGCCTCGGTGATTCACCGTTACTCCCCTGACTTGAAATACCTTGAAACAATCAAGGAAGCCGGTGGCATGTCCCTCAAGTGCCCTCACTCCGTCGTTGTCGACACCCGCAGCACAACACCGAGCCTCATGGTTTGCGACCGAGCCAACAAGCGGATCATCCGCCTGGCTCTTGACGGGACATTCCTTGGCGAAATTTCCAAGGATCTTCCCCTGCCAAGTACTCTGGCGATCTTCGGAGACAAGACCGCCGTCACGGAACTTCAGGGTCGCGTCGATATTCTCGATGCAAACGGCAAAGTAATTTCTACCCTTGGGGAGAATCTCGACAAGAAACAGGGAGGCAACTTTGGGGTTCCTCCCGAGGCTTGGCAGGAAGGCATCTTCACGGCTCCGCACGGCATCTGCTTCGATAGTGCCGGCAACCTCTATGTCACGGATTGGAATCGCTGGGGACGGATCAGTCGCCTGAATCGCATTGTCCCCCAGCCCCGATAAGCCAAACCCTGACTGCCGCCAAGTTCCCCAGAGAATACCTCCCATAGCATACCTTGAGTATCCTCATCTCACGAATCGGATCGACTGTGGAGAGACTGATCACCACCGTGACTGCTCTCGTCGTCTTCCTGCGTCCTCTGGCATTGATTGCCATGATTGCCCTTGGCCTCCTGCTCAAGTTCGTCCCTCCGGATGGTCTGGTCAGGTCAGGCTTTCTCCTCTTCCTAGGCCGCTTTCATCCTTTGGTCGTTCATCTTCCCATCGCCTTTGTACTGCTGCTTCCGGTTTTTGAGATTCCCCTGCCGTTTCTAGCACGACCATCGCGCCGCGGCGCCTCGGCTATTCTGATTTTCAGCGCCCTGGTCACGCTCATCGGAGCGATTCTTTTCGGATGGTTGCTTGCCTATGCGGGCGGCTATCAGGGCACTCTGATTATGCAGCACGCCTGGGCTGCTGTCATCACGGGAACGCTCCTCTCCCTCGCAGTCTTGATTTGGAATCGCGATCTTCCAAGAATCGCCCTGATTCTGGCATCAGTGGCTGCCGTTTCCCTGACAGGCCATCTTGGCGGCGAACTCTCGCACGGCGTCGATTACCTGACCGAGTACGCCCCCGAACCGATCAGGTTTCTCCTGACTGGCGAATCCAAAATCGCCCAGACAAACGGGGACATGACGGTCTATTCGGCCGTGATCGCACCAGCGCTCAAGCGCTCCTGCCTCCAGTGCCACAATGCCGGAACGGCGAATGGAGGTCTCGACATGAGCAGTCTCAAATCGCTGATGAAAGGCGGTGAGGACGGCCCCGTGATTGTTCCAGGCAAACCAGATGAGAGCCTGATGATCAAGCGCGTCTGCCTTGCTCCTGACGATCATAAGGCGATGCCTCCTGCACCGAAGCAACCCCTGACCTCGGCGGAACTCTCGATCCTTCGCGTATGGATCGCATCAGGAGCCAAAGCAGATACTGAGATAGGCGACCTCACCGGCCTTCCCCTGGAAGGAAGAAACCTGGTCGCCTCGCGCCGCAGGGCGCTTCGTCCGAAGCCTCCCGAAATCGCCGACCCGGCTCAGGCCATGCCTGCCATCACGAAAGCGGCCAAGGAAGCTGGCCTCAGGATCATCACACTCTCTTCAAATCCCAAGGAGGGTCTCTCCCTTCAAACCTTTGGCAAGGGTGCCATGGTTGATGATTCCAAGATCGCGATGATCGCGGCGGCCGCACCCTTCCTCGTGGAGGCTCAACTTGCGGACACCAAGATCACGGACAAGTCCCTCGCAATCCTTTCCACTTTCCCGAACCTCCGAAAAATCGACCTCTCGGAAACAGCCGTCACGGGGGCGGGGGCCTCCAAGATTCTTGCCCTTCCCCACCTTGAGGTGCTGATCCTGACAGGAACCGGTGCCGACGATGCCTGGCTAAAGAGTCTCCAGCCCGGAGCATCCCTCCGAACTCTCGGCCTCTTCCAGACCAAGGTCACCGATCAGGCGATCGATGTCTTCAGGAAAGCCAATCCCAAGCTAACTGTCTACGGCCCAATCCAGGTAATCCCACCGGAGCATCCCGCGCCGACCCCAGAAGGATCAACCACCGGAGGTGCTGCGACCACGGTCCAGAAAACTCCTCTGCAGAAGCAGATGGGTATGCTTGCCGATGGAATAAAGCAACTCTCCATGCAGGTCGCCGATCCCACCAGACAGACCAATACGATCTCAATTATCGAAATTCTCAAGAAGAACGTCACGGATGCCAAAACCCTAGATCCGATGAAGACCGCCTCCATTCCGGCCGCTGACAAGGAGAAGTTCCTCTCCGAATACCGCACCCAACTGGACAAACTCGTCGCAGCCATCTCATCCGTCGAGGATGCGGTGAAGGCTGCAAAATACGATGAGGCAAAAGCGCTTCTTGCCAAGGTCGCCGAAATCAAGATGGAGGGGCATACACAGTTCAAAACGGACGCCCCGATGCCGCCAAAGCCTGCTCCTGCAATTATTGCCTCACCCTCTCCAGTAACTGCAACCACTCCATCTCCATCACCGATGCCGTCGATTCCCGCGACCAACGCATCCACGACAACCACCCCGGCAGCATCGGTCCCGCAAACAGTGAAATCAGACGACGAAGAACTTGGTAAACAGATGAAGGTTCTTGCAGGAAGCATGAAGCAGCTCTCCGCGTCAGTTTCCGATCCTTCCAAACAGTCTGAAAATATTGTCTTAGTGAAAACGATGAGCAAGGCAGCCGCGACCTCCTTTGATATCACTCCACCGAAAACTGATCATATCCCCAGCTCCGATTACTACGCCTTTATGGCGGACTATCATGCTTCTCTGCACCAACTCAGGGATACTCTCTCCCAACTGGAGGAGACCCTCAAGTCGGGTCAATACGATCAGGCAAAAGCACTCGTTGAAAAGATCGGGGAAATCAAAAAAGAGGGGCACACAAAGTTCAAGGAATGACGTCTCCCACCGTTGAAAATTTTTGCAACTTTTTTAGCCAATTTGTGTTACTCTATTTAAGCTACAACCTCTATTGAGGTTATCTCCCCCATCCAAATCAAAATGGCTCTTCTGAATAGAACAATTGTTCCGTTCCTAGTGATAACGATCATCAGCGTTACAGCCCTTGGAGCTTGGGATCTCTTTGGTCCGCAGGGTTTCATCAAAACCTCTTTTCATCGTCAAGTAATGGATGCGGACTCGTTGAGCTTTAACAACAAGATCCAGCCGATCCTCTCCGAGAACTGCTATCATTGCCACGGCACTGATGCAGCTACCAGGAAGGGAGGTCTCCGCCTTGACAAGGAGGTCGAGGCCAAGGCTATGCGTCCGGGTCACAAGCCGGCCATCGTGGCGGGTCATCCCGAGCAGTCAGAGATGATCCGGCGCATCCTCTCCAACAAACCAAACGAGGCCATGCCTCCCCGTGACAATCACAAACCTCTCAAGCCAGATGAGATCGAACTACTCAAAGGATGGATCAAGGCTGGTGCGCATTACGAACCCCACTGGTCACTGGTCAACCCAGTGCGCCCCGTTCCTCCCGAAATCACGGGCACCAACTGGGGAAACAATCCGATCGATAATTTCGTCCTAGCACGACTGCAAAAGGAAAGCCTCTCTCCGGAGAAGGAGGCCGATCCACGTACCCTGATTCGCCGCGTTACCCTCGACCTGACGGGACTTCCACCCAAACCAGAGGAAGTGGAGGCTTTCGTAAAGAATCCATCCAAGGAACATTATCAAAAGATTGTGGACGATCTGCTATCCCGTCCAACTTTCGGTGAAAACGAAGGACGGATCTGGCTCGACGCTGCGCGTTACTCCGACACTGTCGGTCTGCACGTCGACAACTATCGCTCAATCTGGCCCTACCGCGACTGGGTGATCAATGCGTTCAACAACAATATGCCCTACGACCGCTTTGTAACCGAACAAGTTGCCGGCGACCTGCTACCCAATCCGACTGATGACCAGAAGATCGCAACCGGCTTCCTCCGTTCCCAAGAGACCACCGACGAGGGGGGCGCAATTCTGGAAGAGGTGGCGGCGACCATGGCAGCCGAACAAGTGGATGCGGTTTCCACAGTCTACCTCGGTGCCTCCATGAAGTGTTGTGCATGCCACGATCACAAATTTGACCCCTACTCCCAGAAGGATTTCTACCGCATGAGCGCCTTCTTTAGAAACAACACCACTCCTACCATGGATGGCAGAAGAATGGATACTCCCCCCATCCTCTTTATTCCAGGAAATGATGCGGACAAGGCGCGCTATAATAATTTGGTCAACGAGTTTGCTGAAACCGACAAAATGTCGAAGACGTCAAATCAAGCAGTGCTAAAAGCCACCGGCCCCGGAGGCAAAGCCACCCCGGAAGAAATAGCCAAACTCAAGGCGAAGAGGGATGGCCTTTCAAAGAAACGGGACTCCTTGAAAGCCGAAAAGAAAGCCATTTATGAACGGGGACTACTTACTCTCATCGAAGAAGAGAAAAAGAATTCCATTCCAACGGCCTACGTGCTCAAGCGGGGCCAGTATGATCAGAAAGGCGAACAGGTCACGGCGGGCGTCCCCTCCATCTTCCCCCAGATTCCGAAGGACCAACCTCAAAACAGGCTCGGCCTGGCCCAATGGATCACCTCCAAGGAGAATCCCCTCACCGCCCGCGTCTTCGTCAACCGCCTCTGGCAGCAGTTTTTCAGCAACGGAATCGTCAAAACCTCGGAAGATTTCGGAATCATGGGTGATCGTCCCGTCAACCAACCATTGCTGGACTGGTTGGCCGTCGAGTTCCCCGACAACGGATGGGATACCAAGAAAATAATCCGGCTCATGGTCACCTCCTCGGCCTACAAACAGTCGCCGGTCATCACCGCCGATAAGAAGGAAAAGGATCCTGACAACATGCTTGCCTCGCGCGGACCCCGATTCCGCATGGAGGGCGAGGTGATTCGTGATCAGGCCCTTGCCGTCAGCGGAATGCTTAATCCCAAGATCGGCGGACCGAGTGTCAAACCCTACCAACCAGGCGGCATTTGGGAGGCGGTGACGATGCCCGAAAGCGACACCCTGCACTACACGCAAGACGCTGGAGACCAGATCTACCGCCGCAGCATGTACACCTTCTGGAAACGTCAGGCACCGCCTCCCCAGCTCGACACCATGGGAGCACCGACCAGGGAGACCTGTACCGTGCGACGCGTCAAGACGAACACCCCGCTCCAGGCCCTGCTCGTCATGAACGATCCCCAGTATGTCGAGGCGGCCCGCAAGTTGGCCTTGGATGCAATCCGATCGACCAATGATCCATCCCAGCGCCTTGACTATTTCTCAGAGCGTCTGCTGGCCAGACCACTGAAAGATCCGGAGAAGCAGGATCTGCTCGCGACTGAAAAGAAGCTTCATGCGAAGTACGAGAAAAATCCCGCGGCTGCTGCCGACCTGATCAAGATCGGTCAACTGCCGCCCGAAACCAAGATCCCAGCTCCCGAGCAGGCGACTTGGACGATGCTGGCCAGCATCTTTCTCAATCTCGACGAATCCCTCAGCCGCTAGACCAATCCACCAACACCACCGAATCATGGATCCACTCGACACCATACAGCAGCGGATGAACCGCAGGCAGTTTCTGGCGAAGAATGCCAACGGTCTTGGCAAAGTCGCCCTCGCCTCCATGTTCGGGGAATCGTTTCTCTCGCAGGTGGCGCGTGCGATGTCCACGGGAGACACCTCATCCATCACGGCCTCACTTCCGGATTTTGCCCCGAAGGCTAAGCGCGCCATCTTTCTCTTCATGGCGGGCGCCCCATCCCAGATCGACCTCTGGGATTACAAACCAAAGCTCTCGACGATGTTTGACAAGGACCTTCCACCCTCGGTTATCAACGGCCAACGCCTCACCGGCATGACCTCCGGACAGGCCCGCTTCCCGATCGCCCCCTCCCTCTTCAAGTTCAATCAATTCGGCAGGTCGGGAACCTGGGTCAGCGAACTCCTCCCATGGACTTCGAAAATCGTAGACGATATCTGCCTTATCAAGTCGGTCTACACCGAGCAGATCAACCACGAACCGGCCATCACCTTCATCCAGACCGGTAACCAGAACGCCGGCAGGGCCTGTCTTGGATCCTGGCTCTCCTACGGCCTCGGATCACTGAATGAAAACCTCCCCACCTTCGTCGTTCTGACATCGAAGTTCTCCAATAAAACCAACATTCAGGCCCTCTCTGCCCGCCTCTGGTCTTCGGGCTTCCTTCCCAGCCAGCACGCGGGTGTGGCTCTTCGCGGCGACGGAGACCCTGTTCTTTATTTGAGCAACCCGTGTGGAGTCGACTGCGAGACACGACGCATGATGCTCGACAGCGTCGATCATCTCAACTCGATGGCGTATGATGCCATCAACGACCCCGAGACGGAGGCCCGCATCAGCCAGTACGAAATGGCCTTCCGCATGCAGTCCTCCGTTCCGGAACTCACCGACATCTCGAAGGAACCCGCAATCACCAAGGCTCTCTACGGACCCGATGTCACCGATCCGGGAACCTTCTCGGCCAACTGCCTTCTTGCCCGCCGTCTCGTCGAACGTGGCACCCGATTCGTCCAGGTCTTCCACCGCGGATGGGATGCTCACTCTAAAACCCCCGAGGTCCTCAGACTCCAGTGCAAGGACATCGACCAAGCCTGCTATGGCCTCATCAACGACCTCAAACAACGCGGAATGCTCGAGGACACCCTGGTCATCTGGGGGGGAGAGTTTGGTCGTACGGTCTATTCCCAGGGAACTCTCACGGAGACCAACTACGGCCGTGACCACCACCCGCGTTGCTTCACGGTCTGGATGGCGGGTGCCGGAGTCAAACCCGGGACCTCTTACGGCGTTACCGATGACTTCTGCTACAACATCCTTGAGAATCCCGTCCATATCCGAGACATGAACGCCACGATCCTGAATCGATTCGGTATCGACGCCAACACCTTCAACTACAAGTTCCAGGGACTCGACCAGCGCCTCGTCGGCGTGGAAAAGGCCAAAGTGGTGGAGGATATCCTGACCTAAGGATCCATATCAACAGGTGCCCTTAAGTCGTGGGCAATCCTTCAGAATAACCATCGGTTGTTTGTGGTTGAGTCACGTTCTCGGCTTTTACTTCATAATTTATCGTTCTGCCTTCATCCTTTTGGCATCATGCTTCGTCGCCTTGCCTCCCTCCCCGTGGTGTTGTTCTGCGTGGTGACGATCACCTTTTTCCTGATCCGTCTTTCTCCCGGAGGTCCGTTTGATTCCGAACGCAAAATCCCGGAGGCCATAGAGAAGCAGTTGCTGGCCAAGTACAAGCTGGATGGTCCTATCCTCCAGCAGTATGGCGGATATCTGAAGGATCTGCTTCACGGCGATCTCCGCCTCTCGACCAAATACCGCAACCGCTCGGTCAACGAGATCCTGGAGCAAACCCTACCGGTAACACTCACGCTGGGAGTCACGGCCCTGCTGATTGCGGTTACGACCGGAATCTGGCTGGGGGCTTTTGCCGCAGCACGGCCGGGAACCTTTGCTGAAGGGAGCGCCCTCGCTTTGACTCTGCTGGCTATTTCCCTCCCCTCCTTCGTTCTCGGGCCACTTCTGATCCTGATCTTCTCCATCAAACTCTCCTGCCTTCCCGTCGGGGGCTGGGGATCGCCTCTGCAGATAATCCTCCCCTCGGTGACACTGGCGATCCCCTATGCCGCCGTGATCGCCCGGTTACTCCACGACAGCCTCAGGGAAACCTTGGCCGAGGATTTCGTCCGCACCGCCAGGGCCAAGGGCCTCACCGAACGCGCCGTGGTCTACCGTCACGCCCTGCGCGTGGCGATCCTCCCCGTGATCTCCTACCTGGGACCTCTGGCTGCCAACCTTCTGACCGGATCGATCGTCGTGGAGACGATCTTCCATATTCCGGGAGCAGGTGGATTTTTCGTGAACTCGATCCTGAACCGTGATGGCTTTCTGCTGGGAGGGGTTGTAATCGTCTATTGCGTGCTCCTGGCAATCTTCAATCTGCTGGTGGATCTCTCTTACAGACTGCTCGATAGGAGAATCCAGGAGTCATGATCGCTTCCTTTCCAAAAAAGGCCCGTCTTCCGGCCATGATCCTTGGAATCATGATCGCGGTAATGCTGCTGGGCCCCCTTTTTTTTCCGCACTCCTACGCTCTCCCGGGAAACTCCGCGTATGAGGCCCCCAGTTCGAAACATCTCTGCGGAACCGATCTGAATGGCAGGGATCTCCTACTCAGGATCCTTGAGGGAGGCCGCATCTCCCTACTTGTAGGCCTTTGCGGTGCTGCGATCAGCCTTGTCATCGGAACCACCTATGGCCTGATTGCGGGATCATCCGGAAGCACCTTGGATAACTCGATGATGCGCTTTGTCGACATCCTCTACTCGGTGCCACGCCTCATCTTTATCCTCATATTCATCAATGCCTTCAACGAGAGGCTCCAAGTTGCCGCAAACAGCCACGACTGGGAATGGTTGGTCAGATCCTCGCGTCTGGTAATCCTGATCATGAGCCTCGGAATCATCGAGTGGCTGACCATGGCACGAATTGTCAGGGGACAGACCCTTACCCTGAGGGAACGCTCCTATGTGGCCGCCGCACGGGTGCTCGGAGAAGGTTACTGGACAATCCTCTGGAAGCACCTGCTTCCCAATCTTGCAGGAATCATCCTTGTCTATCTCACGCTGGCCATTCCCTCGGTCATCATCGACGAGGCCTTCCTGAGCTTTCTGGGACTCGGAGTACAGGCACCTCAATCCAGCTGGGGATCCCTACTCGCAGAGGGAGCCTCAGCCATCAATCCCCTGAAGGGTGCCTGGTGGATGATCCTCTTCCCCTCCCTTGCACTCCTGACCACCCTGTTGGCGCTTTATAGTTTCGGCGATGCCCTACGGCGCTCGATCTCGGTAAAGGAGGATTGATGGATATGGAACTCATGAACTCAAAAAAGAGATTAACAGGCAGCCGCTTGATATTAGATTTAAGAGTTCCCTCCATTGTTTTTCCTTATAGAAATCCATTCCTAAATTCTTGAGTTCCGTATGAATTCTTCCGGGCTCCCTGCTTGCCCGATAAAGGGAAAAAAAGGCACGATACCAGCATGAGTGAAGCCGCCGCACGATCGATCGTGAAGCGCCTGCGTGCCAAAGGTTTCGAGGCACTCTATGCGGGTGGCTGTGTGCGTGACCGACTCTTGGGCATTGAGCCCCACGATTACGATGTGGCGACAAGCGCGCATCCCGAGCAGGTGGAGTCTCTCTTTCCCAGAACCGTGCCCGTCGGCGCACAGTTCGGCGTAATTCTTGTACTGGAAGGAGATGCCGAGATCCAGGTGGCCACCTTCCGGGGAGACGGAGCCTACCGAGACGGACGGCATCCCGAGAGCGTTCGCTACACGGATGCCGAAGGTGATGCTCTGCGGCGAGATTTCACCATCAACGGACTCTTCTACGATCCCATCGCGGAGAAGGTTCTGGATTTTGTAGGAGGTCGTGACGATCTCGAAAAACGCCGCATCCGTGCCATCGGCAATCCCTCGGAGCGCTTTGCCGAGGACAAGCTTCGCCTGCTTCGGGCCGTCCGTTTTGCGACAACGCTGGGATTTTCGATCGATCCCGGGACATGGAGCGCCCTTCTTGAATGGACGCCCGAAATTCATTCCGTCAGCGCCGAACGGATCCGCGAGGAGTTCTGCAAGATCCTGCTCTCATCGAATCGCCTCCATGGATTTGACCTACTCGATCAGAGCGGACTACTCCGAATGATCCTGCCGGAGATGGAGTTCCTCAAGGGCTGTGATCAGCCTCCAGACTTCCATCCGGAGGGGGATGTCTTCGTGCATACGCGCCTGATGCTCTCCCTTCTCCCCGAGAAGGTCTCCCTACCTCTGCTTCTCTCGGTTCTCTTCCATGACCTAGGCAAGCCCGCGACCCGAGTTGTCGACGAGACCGGACGCATTCGATTCAACGGACACGAGGGTGTCAGTACAGAAATGAGCCTTCGTATCCTGCAACGCCTCCGTTTCCCGAACGAGATCATCGATGGCGTCCTTCCCGCCGTCCGTCTCCATATGAGCTTCAAGGATGTCCCGAACATGCGTATCGCCACACTGAAGCGGATGATGGCGCGACCCACCTTTGACGATGAACTCGAACTCCACCGTGTAGATTGCCTGGCAAGCCACGGCATGCTTGACAACCACGCCCTACTGATCGCTAAGCGGGAGGAATTCTCCCATGAACCCCTGATCCCCTCCCCTTTGGTCACGGGTGATGATCTGATTGCGCTAGGCTGGAAGCCGGGCCCCAGTTTTGCCGAGATCCTTCAGAGCATCCAAACACGGCAACTTGAGGGACTTCTCACCTCCCGTGAGGAAGCTTTGAAGTGGATCTCCTCCGAAAAGGCGGGATAGAGATTGGTGGACAGTGAGGGGATCGAACCCCCGACCAACTCGGTGTAAGCGAGCCGCTCTACCGCTGAGCTAACTGTCCCAACGCGAGGCAACATTGATAGCATGAGGAACCTTAATCAAGCCACTTGTGTCAGATGATCGCTACTTATTCCAAAAAGATCTTCGCCTTCACGCAGTCACTGGCAATCTGCTCCTTGAGTTCCTGAAGGCCTGAAAACTTTTGTTCAGCCCGGAGGTGTTTGACGAATTCGACAGAGAGTTCTTTGCCCACAAGGTTTTCGGAAACGTGGAACAGATGGACCTCCACGGTGCGCACTGCGGAGTCATCAACGGTGGGTCGCATCCCGATATTGCAGACACCGGTGAGCACCCTGTCGCCCTCAATAACGCGCACAGCATAGACACCATCGGGAGGCAGTTGCATTCCGCAAATCTCGAGATTCGCGGTGGGAAAGCCGATGGAGGCGCCTAGACCGGCTCCAGTGACGACACACCCACTCAGGAGCCAGGGTCTA
>Ga0007854_10001537_pt1 | contig 14640 bp, 11 predicted proteins | sample CryBogCBH12Aug08_FD_60382 | JGI IMG/M metagenome (GOLD analysis project Ga0007854, IMG submission 60382) | Freshwater microbial communities from Crystal Bog, Wisconsin, USA - CBH12Aug08 | ecosystem: Environmental > Aquatic > Freshwater > Lake | place: Crystal Bog, Wisconsin, USA | collected...
AGCACGTCGTGGACCTGCACCGCGAGCTCGCGGGTCGGCAGCAGGACGAGGCCGCGCGGGGCGGCCGGGCCGCCCTCGAGCTGCACGACGCTGCCGTCGGCCCCTCGGAGGTTGTCGGCGATCCGCATGAGCATCGGCAGGCCGAACCCGAGCGTCTTGCCCGACCCGGTCTTGGCCTTGCCGCAGACGTCGCGGCCGGCCAGCGCGTCGGCGATGGTCATGGCCTGGATGGGGAACGCCGTCTCGATGCCGTCTTCGGCGAGCGCCGCACAGAGGTCAGGGCTGACCCCGAGGGACGCGAACGTCGTGTCGGTCGAGTAGGTGTCGTCCTCTGCCGAGGCAGCGTCGGACTCGAGCGCGGATGCGCCGGTTGAGGTGGTCATGGGGATCTTCTTCCTGTGGTTGGTCGGGCCCGCAACCAGCAGCAAAGAGGAGATGGGCCCCGAGGCAGGCCCGCCACGTGCGGACCGCTCGAACCAGAGCCTACCGCCGACACGTCCCGTCGGGCGACCATGGCCCTAACATCGGCAGGGCTGACGCTCTAGGGAAGGACGACCATGGCACGCCTCGAGGCCGGACAGGCCGCACCGACGTTCACGCTCACCGACCACGACGGAAGCCCGGTCTCCCTGGCCGACTTCACCGGCCACAAGGTGATCGTCTACTTCTACCCCAAGGACGACACCCCGGGCTGCACCAAGGAGGCCTGCCAGTTCAACGAGAACCTGGCAGCCTTCGCCGCCGCCGATGTCGCCGTGGTCGGGATCTCGCCCGATGGAGCGGAGAAGCACACGAAGTTCCGCGAGAAGTACCAGCTCGACCTGCCCCTGCTGAGCGATCCCGACAAGTCCGTGATGGCCGCCTACGGCGCCTTCGGCGAGAAGATGATGTACGGCAAGAAGGTCATGGGCGTGATCCGCTCCACGTTCCTCATCGACGAAGATGGCATCGTCGAGCGAGCGTGGTACTCGGTGAAGGCCGACGGGCACGCGGCCAAAGTCCTCGAGGTCGCCGCCGGCTCCTGACCGGCCGGAGGGGGCTCAGCGGCGGACGTGCCGGCCCTTGCCAGCGCCGCCCTGCTGCTCGGCCTTCACCGTGCGCCAGCGGTGCCAGAGGAAGACGACGACCATCACGACGACCACGGCGGCGATGAGGTAGCCGGCGTAGCTGATGCCCTTGGCGTACTTGTCGAACTGGTCGCCAAGGTTGTAGCCGAGGATGGCGAGCACCGTCACCCACACCGAGATGCCCAGGGTCGAGTAGATGCCGAAGCGGACCGCAGGCATCTCCCCGACGCCCGCGGGCAGCGAGATGAACGTCCGGACCACGGGCACGCAGCGTCCGATCCCGACGGCGAGCTGGCCCCGCTTGGCGAACCAGTCGTCCGCCTTGTCGAGGTCGGCATGCGTGAGCAGCACGTACTTGCCCCAGCGGTCGATGGCCGCCCGGCCGCCCGTCCGGCCGACGCCATAGGCGAGGTAGGAGCCGATCACCGAGCCCACGATCCCGAGGATGATGACCAGCACCAGGTTCGCCGGCTTCCCGCCGTTGGTGTTGTGGGCGACGAAGGCAGCCGAGCACAGCGCCCCTGCGCCCCCGATGGTCAGCTCCGAGGGGATCGGCACGCAGGCCGACTCGAGGATGGTCAGGACGAACACGGCGAGGTAGACGTAGTCGACGAGATAGCTGGGCAGGTTCATGGCTCCAGTATCCCCCAGCCGCGGCCGAGGGCGAGGGAAGGTCGCCCGGGCGAGCTCAACGGCCGCCGACGAGGGCGTCGAGGTGGATGATCATCGACCCGCCGGTCGTCTCGATCGTCGCCGATGACGTGCGCAGGCCCACCCGACCGGCACCCGACGCCGACACCGCGTAGGTGAGCGACGCTCCCTGGGCCACGACGCTCCCGACCAATGCCGTGGTCGTGACGGCGAAGGGCCGAGCCGGCGCGAGGACGCCGGTGATCGACAGCGGCGCCATGCCGACGTTGGTCAGCGTCCCCGTCATCGAGGCCGTCCGACCCCGGGCGATCCCACCGAAGCTGAACAGCGGTGCGGGTCGGGCCTCCATCAGGAGCGGGCCGGCCGAGGTCAGGTGCACCACCAGCGGGACGACGATGGTCCCGACGCTGGTGGTGACGGTGGCCTCGCTCGTCGCCTCGCCCTGGCGGGCCAGCGACGTGGGGTCGATCGCCAGCGGCAGGGAGATGGTGGTCGCGGCGGTCGTCTCGGCCGCCGCGACGGCACCGGCATCGGCCGAGACCGCTGGTGAGGTGAAGGTGACCGAGGAGAGCGTGGCGGGCGTCGCCGTCGTGATGGTGAGCGACCCCGTCGAGGTGCCCGTGGTCGGGATGGGCGCCGCGTCCGCGGTGAGCGAGGTGGCTGCGGCGATCGGGCGGTCCGGCAGGCGACCGACGGCCATCACGCCCGTCCCGGTCGCCACGTAGACCGTCTTGCCGACGATGAGGGGCTGGGCGAACTTCGACCCGACGGGGATCGGCCAGCTGCCGAGCTCGATGAGGCGACCATCGACCGGAGCTGCCTGATAGACGTCGAGCGAAGCATCGGCGCACAAGGTGTCGGTGGCGATGCCGCAGCGGACCAGCCACGCCAGCGACGAGCCCGGCACCCCGGGTCGGGAGGAGATCGAGGGCGAGGACGAGCCGAAGCTGAGGTCGGGGGTCGAGGTCCCCACCACCCTGAGCTGCGGGGTCGGCCCCGAGGCGTCGATGCGGAGCGCCACGAGCTGACGGACCGCCCCGACGCCCACGGTCGTGACGAAGAGGAGGCCGTCGCCAGGGGAGATGGAGGGCGTCGAGACGATCTTGGCACCGAGGTTGATGCGGTCCACGACCCGGTCCCCTCCGTCAGGGCCGGTGCCCGAGCCACCAAGGTCCGCACGGTCGAGCAGGTAGAGCCATCCCGCCTTCGACCCGGTCACCGCCAGGTCGGGCAGGCGTGGCGTGCCGAACGTGCTCGGGAGCACGGTCATCGCTCCCGTGCCGTAGTCCGCGTCGACCGAGGAGAGGAACTCCTGGTCGTAGGGCTCGAAGAAGTCCGTCGCCACGAGCGTGCCCGAGGGCGACACCGAGAGGCGCAGCGAGGCGCTCCCCAGCCGATGCGCCGACCGGTGGCCCGGCGTGCCCAGGGGCATCCCGGTCCCGTTGCCCGAGGTCAGCAGGATCTGGCCGGGGCCGTCTGACGAGAGCCCGCCTCCCGACTGCCAGATCCCGCTCTCTCCGAGGGCACCGGGCTCGGTGGCGAAGAGGGTCGTGAGCCGCCCGGCGCGCGAGACCCCAGCCACCCAGCCGTCGTAGGGCCGTTGGTCGCAGTGCGACGCGAACGCGGCGTAGACCACGCCCCCGAGGAGCAGCAGGCCTGGGCGCTGCATCTCGGCCGCGCCGTCGAACGTCGTGCTCCGCTGGTTGTCGGCGCTGCCGGCGATCCAGACCGGGAACCCCGGGCGATCCGTCCCGTCCGACGGGTCGAGCCGGTGCATCGCGAAGGCCGTCGTGCCACCCTGGAGCTCCTCGTCGACCACGAACACGTCACCGGACCTGGGGTCGACCACCGGCGTCGAGGTCACGCCCCGCACGGGGCTGATGTCGCCACAGCCGTCGGCGCTGGCCTGGACCGGGACGCCGAGGGTCCGCTGCCAGCGCAGGGCGCCGGTGACTGGGTCGAGGGCGGCGACCTCGTCGGCCTCGGTGGCCACGATGAGGCTGCCGGCGGCGACCACTGGCTGCGCGTAGACCTTCGCACCCAGGTCCGCCCGGAAGAGGGTCCCGTAGCGGCTGGCGGCGGCGGAGGGGACGGGTGCCATCGCCGACGGGTACCAGGCGGACCTCGCGTCGTCGCCGCGGTTCGTCCCGCTCGACCCTGATCCGAACGGGACGCTCCCCGTCGCCGGGGCGCCGAGCAGCACGAGCACAACGATCATCGCCGCGGCCACCCATCGGGGTGGACGCGGGCCGTGCATGACCTGACCCTACCGAACGAGGTGCCGGGGGTGGCCGCGGGTCAGTGCTGGTGGCTCGGGCACCAGTAGGTCGTCCGGCCCCCCACGGTCTCACGCCGCAGCTCGGTGCCGTCCTTCGGGCACCGGCCGCCGGGGTGGCGTCCCGCCATGTGGTCCCCGGTGTGCGATCCGCCCCGGTCGAACAGCTGGCGCAGGACCGATCGGGTCCGGCGGTGCAGCAGGGCGACCTCGTCGGTGCTGAGGCGCCCGCAGGGCCTCGTGGGTGCGATGCCGGCTCGCCACAGGATCTCGTCGGCCAGCAGGTTGCCGATCCCGGCGATCTTCGCCTGGTCCAGCAGGCGTGCCTTGACGGCGGGGCCCTCGTGGCCCGGCCTGCATGCGAGGGCGCCGCGCAGCGCGGCGAGGCTGATGCTGAGCGCGTCGGGGCCGAGCGCGTCGACATCCGGGTCGATCACCAGGCGACCGAGTCGCCGGGGATCGTGCAGCAGCAGCGCCCCGCCATCCTCGAAGTGCACCGCCGCCCGGATCCACCGGTCCTCGTAGGTCCCCGGCCCGTAGCGGAGGGCATCGATGCCGGCCAGGCCGTCGAGGAGGAGCCCGCCGGTCATCCCGAACCGCATCCCGAGGGTCGGTCCCTGCGTCTCGAGCAGGAGCAGCTTGCCCCGGCGCTCCGCCGCCACGAAGGAGAGGCTGGGCAGGACGACCTCGGGATCCATCCCCGGGCGGCCGCCCCGGCCGGCGTACTCGTCGACGAACACCGACGCGATCGGGCGATCGAGCGCTCCCTCGGCGAGCTGGCGGTAGTACTCGATCTCGAGGATCTCGGGCATCGCCGTCCACGGTACCGGGCTGCGCGACTCCGCTTCCGCGCCTCGGTAGGGTGAGCGGATGCCTCCTGAGAAGCCACAGTGGACCGAGCTGTACTCGGAGGTCGTCACGGGGGGGCTCTGCACCGGTTGCGCCGGCTGCGTCATCGCCTGCCCGCACGACGTCCTCGACTACACCACCAGCGACGGGGCCTACAAGCCCTTCCACCTCGACATCGATGGCAGCATCGACTCGTGCACCCACGGGGAGAAGGGCTGCACGATGTGCACGAGGGCCTGCCCGCGCTTTCGCACGTGGGAGACCGAGATCGACGAGAAGCGCTTCGGTCGCCCACGGACCGACGACGAGGTGTTCGGCCAGAGCCTCGACATCGTCCTCGCCCGAGCCACCGACCCCGAGCTGGCGGCCGTGGGCCAGGACGGTGGGTTCGTCTCCGCCCTGCTGACCTTCGCCCTCGAGCACGACCACGTGGACGCAGCGCTCGTGTCCGGCCTCGAGGGAGGAGGGAGCTGGCGGACCGTGCCCACGATGGTCCGGACGCGCGACGAGGTCCTTGCCACCGCAGGGTCGCGCTACACCTACTCGGCCAACACCCTCGCCTACCCGGCCGCCGTCGAGGTGGGTGCCGAGCGCATCGCCCTCGTGGGGATGGGCTGCCAGGCCTCGGCCCCCGGGGCCATGCAGGCCCGCAAGGCTGGGAAGGTCGCCCGTCGGCTCGGCCTGACCATCGGCCTGCTGTGCTCGAAGACCTTCGACGACGCCATCTTCGAGGAGCTGTTCGCCGCCAAGTACGGCATCGCCCGCCACGAGATCGTCAAGATGAACATCAAGGGCGTGTTCCAGCTCTGGCTGACCGACGACCGCTACGTGGAGGTGCCGCTCAAGGAGTGCCACGCCTGGACCCGCGAGGGGTGCAAGGCCTGCCCGGACTTCGCCGCCGAGCACGCCGACATCTCGACGGGGGGCATCGGCAGCTTCAGCGACTGGACCTTGACGATCGTCCGCACCGAGGCCGGCCGAGAGCTCCTCGACGCCATGGTGGCCGCCGGTGCCGTCGAGACCCGACCAGGTGACGACGACCCGGCAGGGATCGCCCTCCTGCGTCGGCTCGCCGGCGTGAGCCGCAAGCGCTGGCCCGCCACCGCCGTCGAGGCGCCCCGCCGACTCCCTGCCTGAGCCCCGACCGGGCGGGGTCGCCGCCTGTCTACGATGACAGGCGATGGCTGCCACCCGCTCCAAGAAACCCGCCGCTGCGACCCTGGTCCTGCTGGTCCGGCACGGCAAGACGCCGTCGACCGGCAGCATCCTGCCGGGTCGGGCTCCCGGCCTGCACCTGTCCGACGTCGGCAGGGGCCAGGCCGTCATCGCCGCCGAGCGGATCGCCGGCCTCGAGCGTCCTCCCGTGGCCGTCTACGCCTCCCCGCTCGAGCGCACCCGAGAGACTGCCCAGCCCATCGCCAGAGCGCTCGGCCTCCGGGTGCGCACGGCCAAGGGGCTCCTCGAGTGCGACTTCGGCACGTGGACCGGTCGCAAGCTCTCCGCGCTGCGCAAGCTCTCCGAGTGGTCGCAGGTCCAGCACGCCCCCTCCAGCTTTCGCTTCCCCGGCGGAGAGTCCTTCTCCGAGATGGCGAGCCGGTCGTGGCAGACGGTGGTCGACCTCGCAGCCGACCATCCCGGCGAGACGATCGTGGCCGTGAGCCACGCTGATCCGATCAAGGCCATCCTCTCCACGGCCGCCGGGGCGCCGCTCGACATGTTCCAGCGCCTCAGCGTCGCCCCGTGCTCGGTCAGCGCCCTGCTGATCGGACCGCACGGCCCCCACGTCCTCACCGTCAGCTCGACGGCCTCACTCCAGGAGCTCAGCCCCTCATGACCGACCACGTCCAGCGAAATCCCGACCGCTTCACCGTCGGCGCCATCGGCGAGGTGGGCGCCCGGGTCTTCCTCGTCCAGGGGGTCGCCGGCCTCGACGTGGTCACGATCAAGGTCGAGAAGCAGCAGATCGCCGTCCTCGCCACCTACCTCACCCGCGCCCTCGACTCCATGGGACGGCCCGGGCACCTTCCCGACGACCTCGAGCTCGTCCTCAGCCCCGACGACGGGATCGACATGGTGGCCGGCGAGCTGTCCGTGACCATCGACGAGGTGGACGGCACCGTCGAGGTGGTGGTCGAGTCCCTCGAGGGCGACCCGCCGGACGACACGGCCACCTTCGTCCTGAGCAAGGAGCAGGCGGCCGCCTTCGCCATCCGGGCCACGCTCCTGGTCGAGGCAGGGCGGCCGCCATGCCCGCTGTGCGGCCTGCCGCTCGACCCCCGAGGCCACGACTGCCCGCGCACCAACGGACATCGGGCACCCATCACGTGAGCCACAGCGTCGAGGACATCCTCCGCCTCGGCGAGATCTCTGTGGAGGCCCGGTTCACCAACAGCTCGAACACGACCCTCCTCGTCGAGGTCTCCCTCGAGGGTGACGTGCTCAAGGCGGTCCACAAGCCCGAGCAGGGCGAGCGACCGCTCTGGGACTTCCCCTCGGGCCTCTGGCGCCGGGAGGTGGCCGCCTACGTGGTCAGCGAGTCCATCGGCCTCGGCCTGGTGCCGACCACCGTGGGTCGCGAGGAGGGGCCGCTCGGTCCCGGATCGCTGCAGCTCTACGTCGACGAGGATCCCGAAGCGCACTACTTCACCCTCCGAGAGGACCTCGCCTCCCATCCCCTGTTCCGACGCCTCGCCGCCTTCGACGCCGTGGTCAACAACTCCGATCGCAAGAGCGGCCACGTGCTGCTGGCTGGAGGTCGCCTCTGGGCGATCGACCATGGGCTCTGCTTCCATGACGAGGACAAGCTGCGGACCGTGATCTGGGACTTCGCCGACGACCCCCTCGAGGAGGAGTCCGTGACCGGGCTCACCCGGCTGGTCGATGCACCGCCCGCGGCGCTCGACGTGCTCCTCAGCCGCACCGAGATCGAGGCGCTCCGGTGGCGTGCGGGCGCGCTCCTCGACGCGGGTCGACTCCCGATCCCGGACGAGGACGCGCCATGGCCGCCCTATCCGTGGCCGCTGGTCTAGCGAGCCTGCCTGCCTCGCACGGACAGCGCCGCTGGCCGGCGCCCCGTGTCGCAGCTCCGCTGCGGTGCGCGAAGCGACACCAGCGCGCGCAGGGCTAGCGACCCCACGTGTAGGTGAATCCCTGCTCGCTCGGCGAGTAGCCGCTCCCCTCGCCCACGCCCTCGGCGGTCAGCACCTGGACCTGGGCCGAGGCCCCCTTCCACGCCGCAGGCACCCGGACCTTGAGGGAGGTCGAGCCTCCGCACCCGGTCAGCGAGGGCACGAGGCGTGGCGTCACCTTGGCCACGCCACGGAAGCGCACCTCCAGCGCGCAGGCGAGGTTCTCCCCCGTGATCTCGAGCAGGTCGCCCCCCTTGGCCGTGCTGTGCGTCCGCGACAGCCCCGTGATCGAGGCCTCGCCGAGCGGGTAGTAGGCGAAGGAGACCGAGTCCTTCGGATCCGAGCAGCCCGTCACCGTGCAGGCCATGACGGAGGTCGGCCCCGGGAGCGACGGTGGGGCGAGGAAGGTGGCCGCGCTGGTGGACGTGGCGATCATCGTCTGGGCGGTGGACATGAAGCCCACCTCCATCGAGCTGGTGGGGATGCTGGCGAACACGGCCATCCCCGTCGGTCGCAGGCCCTTGCCGCTGAGGGTGATCCCCGTCCCCCCCGTCACCGGGCCGAGCCTCGCCGAGATGGCGCGGACCTTGGGGAGCCCCGCATAGGTCACGGTGACGGCGTTGGAGGGCTGGTGGTCCGGGTCGCTCGACGTGAGGTCGCCGGCGTTCGGGCTGGCCATGGTCTCGATCTGGAGGGCGGCCGTGACCTCGTCGACCGTCAGGTCGCCGGGCCGAGCGGGGATCGTCACGTCGAGCTCCGTCGGCGAGACCGGGGTGACGTCGGTGAAGTAGGCATCGGCCTTGGTCGGGTCGCCGAGCACCGCCGCGGTCAGGGCGAAGATGTCGAACCCTCGGCCGCGCACCACCACCACCGTGCCGCCGCCCTCGCCAACGTCCCCCGTGGGGTCGGTGGAGGTCACCGAGTCGAGCACCGGGCTCGGGAAGTAGTCGTACTCCGACGGCGCGGGCACGGACTCGCAGAGGCAGCCCGCAGGAGCGCTCAGCGCGCCCGTGCTCGAGTCGAAGGTCGTCGAGGGCTTGGCGATGGCTGCGGGGATCGAGGCCCCGTCGGGACCGGTGACCACCACCGACACCTGGCACACGTCGGTGGTGGGGTCGGTCCCCGTCGGCGCGCAGGTGGTCGACCCCGGGGCGTAGGCCGGCACCGTGGCCGTCAGCTGCGTGGCACCAGCCACCGTGACCTGTGGCGACGGGACCCCGCCGAAGGTGACGGCGTCGCCTGCAGCGAAGTCATCGCCCATCAGGGTGACCTGCTGTCCGCCGTCCTCGGTCCCTCCGCTGGGCAGGACCCCAGAGACGACGGGGAGGGCCGAGCCGGCGCTGGTCACCGCCAGATCGAGGATCGAGGCAGCGCTCGGCGTCGACGTGCCGGCGCTCGAGGTCACCAGGACCTGGTAGCGGCCGGGGCCGAGCGGGTTGGCTCCGGCCGGGTCTGTCCCCGTGCCCGCCGGGCCCTGCAGGCTCGCCGCGGGGACGGTGATCGTGAAGCTCGTGGAGCTCGCCGGGGTCGGGACGTCGACGTGCACGGTCCCGACCTGCGCCACCATGTTCGCGGTGAAGTTCGCCCCCTGGACCGTGACCGAGGCCGATCCGGCCGCATCGATCTGAGGCGGCGAGAGCGAGGTGATCACCGGGGCCGACGGGCTCGCCGTGCACAGTGCTCCCGCCAGCCCATCGACCTTCGGGGTCCCGAGCCCCGAGGCGAGGTCGTAGCCGGGACCAGCGGCGTAGAGGCCGCTGTTCTCTCCGAAGACGTCGGTGCTGCCGTCCTGGATGTCGTGGAAGCTCGTGGCGGCCTGCGGTCCGGTCCCGACGGCGTAGAGGCTCGGGCTGAGGAAGCCGAAGGGCTGCGACTGGCAGGTGGGCGTCGAGGCCGCGTCCGCCATGAGGGCGGCCCAGATCGGCGCGGCGGAGGAGGTCCCGCCGATCGTGGTCCAGCCGTTCTCGTAGACCGTGATGGCCCCGGTGAACTCGTCGGCGTTGGCCGAGACGTCCGGGACGCCTCGGCAGGCGTCGACCTGCAGCGACGAGAGGTTCGCCCGGCAGAAGGCGCCACCGTTGGCGGTCCCCTGCCGCTGGCCGACCGACTGGGCGGTGCTCGGCTGCTGGAAGCCCTGGGAGCGCAGCGCCACGGCCTGCCAGCTCGGCGCCGCCCAGACCTGCGAGATCCCGCCGCCGCCACCGCCCCAGCTCGCACCGTCGTCCCAGACGCGCTCGACGCCCTGCGGGCTCTGGATCGTCGTGCCGCCGACCGAGACGACATAGGGCTGGGCGGCCGGATCGTCCACGGCCAGCCCCGGCGACGACGGCTGGCAGTCGCTCGACCCGGCGTCGCCCGCCGAGGCGAACATCGTCTGGCCCTGGAGCGCCGCCTGCTCGAAGATCACGTTCTCGAGCTGCATCGCCCCCGGCTCAGCGGAGAGCGCAACGGACTCGCAGAGGCCCCAGCTCGACGAGATCACCTTGTCGGCATCGTCCTGGACGATCTGGTTGTACTCGAGGAGGGCCCCGTCGGTGGTGTTGGGGGCCTGGTAGACGTCGATGCCGGCCTGGGGGGCCAGGGCGGCGATGTTCTCGATGTCGAGCGCCGACTCGCCGACGCCGGGACCCGATGGCTGGCCGCCATCGACGTTGTGGACGCTCAGCCGGTCCGCCAGCCTCGCCACGCCGTCATCGCCGAGGTAGCACCGGACGAAGGCCTCGATGTCCTTCATGGCGAACGGCTCGAGCTCGAAGATCGCCACCCGTTGGCCCTGGCCGAGCGAACCCCGGCCGAAGAGCGTGCTGGCCCCATACCTCGAGGCGATCTGGTCGTCGGTCTGGCCGTCGTAGGCCACGGCAGTCTTGCGGGCCGCCCCGCAGGCCTGCGGCCCGGAGGTCGGCGAACCGGAGCTGGTCGCCGGCGCCGCCGCCGCGGGCGCGTAGGTGCTGTGCCCCCGCTGCAGCATGGGCGACAGCGACGTGCTCACTCCGAGGCCGAAGACGCCAAGCGCTCTGGTCGCCACGCCACTCGGGAGGGCGAGCGGCGTCGATGCCGCCACGGAGAGCCGCCCCGAGGGGGTGCGCACCGCGGAGAGGCGGGCGTGGAACGCGCTGCTCACCTGGCTGGCGGCGCCATGGAAGCTGATGATCAGGCCGTTCGCCGAGCTGCTCGCCTGCAGGCCTGCGGCCGTGAGGCTGCGGATCGCCGCGTCCCGGGTGGCGGCCGAGGGCCCCCAGGCGTCACGGAACGCTCCGGGAGCCAGGAAGTGGTGGTAGCTCGCGTTGCCCGGCGTCGACGCGGCAGCGGCGGCCACCGCGAGGCCCGACGGGTCCCGCGGGGCCAAGGCGAGCTCGCCGGCGATCGGCAAGGCGGAGGGCGCCTGTCCGAGGACCTCCTGGCCGGCGTGGAGGCGACCACCGGAGATCGCTCCGAGGCCAGTCGATGCTGGCGTGGACGTCGGCGCCGTGGTGGCCGCGACCGGGACGGCGGTGGCGACGAGGGCCGCGATCACCGCGGCGGCGAGGAACGTCGTGGTCGAAGAGCGAAACGGCATTGCGGGTCCTCCGTGATCGGTTGCCCGACTATTGCACCTTGCATCACGTGGCGCCCATCAGGACGGCCGGCGGCCGCCCCCGCGCACGTCGACCATGCACTGTGCCGGTCGGACTCGGTGCGCCTCGGGCTCGAGGGTCGGGCGTCGTCACCGGCCGTCCGCCTCCGAGCATCCCGAGGGCACGGCGAGTCTCCGGCGCGCCTGCCAGCGGGCTCAGCGGATGGGGATGCCCAGGTCGTGGCGCATGGCGCGGACGACCGCGTCGCTGAGCAGTGCACCGCCCTGCGCCGACACGTGGATCCCGTCGGGCTCGCGCACGGAGATGTTCTGGCCTCCCTGGGTCACGAAGGCCGTGTACCCCCCACCCGGGCTGAGGGTCGGGTCCGACGAGAGGTAGACCACGCCGGGGACCTTCGCCGCCGCCGCCTTCTGCAGGGCGTTGATGTGGGCCACCTTGGCGTTGAGGGCGGGATCGCGCATCGCCGGGAGGCTCACCCAGACCAGCTTCGCCCCTCGGGAGGTCGCCTCGCGCATGAACGCGACCGCTCGGTGCTGGTAGTCGTGGTCCCACTGCGGTGAGCCGTAGTTGACCACCGGAGGCCCGAGGAAGCTCTGCGGGTCGTTCGCCCCCATCATGATGACCACCAGCTGCGGATCGACCTGTGCCATCGCCCGATTGAGCTCCGCCGGCCAATCGAAGTAGTCCGGACGGGTGAGCCCTGTGGACTCCTTCCCGTCAAGGGTGGCTGCCACCACGCCCGTCGAGGCGAGGCGGTTCTGCAGCGGCCCGCCGAGGTCCAGGCCGAGGGAGTCGCCGACGAGGAGCGCACGGAGGGGGTTCGCCGCCGTCGGGTTCGTGAGCGGATCCGGCGGCAACGTCGTGACCGACGGGTGGATCGGCGGGTGCTTGGTCGAGCTCGAGGGGATCGTCGTCGGAGCGATGACCACGAAGGTGTGCCCGCCTGACCCCGCCGAAGTGCGACCGAGCGCACCGTTGGCGGCCGACTCGATCCGAGCGACCTGGGTGAAGCGGCTGATGGCGGCCAGGGGGCGCAGGATCACCAGGGCCACCGTGCGGCGGGTGCCCACGGGCGAGACCTCGGCGTTGTGCTCAAGCGTGACGGCGTCCAGCAGCAGCCAGATCGCCAGCGAGGCCGCCATCAGGCCGAGCACCGTCCGCCACGGCAACGTGCGGGGTCGACGGGGTGGCAGCGGTCGCTCCGCCTCCGCGGCGTCGAGGCGGGTGCTCACCGCTCGACCTCGTCGCCATGCGTCGTCATCACGGCCGCCATGCTACGGCGGGGCGCCGCCACCTCGGGGGTCATCGCAGCCTCAGAAGCGGTAGTAGATGAAGGGAGCGACGCCGGTGGGTCCGAGCGTGGTGATGGCGAGGAGCACCAGGGCGAGCGTGACGGCCTGGACCGCGAGGTGGAGGTTGGACCACGTGGTGGCCACGCGCTCCCCCAGCCGCGTGGGCACCTGCTGGACCAGCAGCACCGCGACGATCGTGATCACCACCATCGGGGTGACGAGGTTCGACCCCATGCCCCAGCCCGTCACGATCCGGCCGAGCACGGCGAAGGCGTTCGAGAACGAGGTGGCACGGAAGAAGATCCAGGCGAGGCAGACGAACTGGAAGGTGAAGAGCACCTGCCCGACCCGATGGAGCCGAGAGGGCACCACCGGTGCCAAGCCCTTGGCCGCGCGCCGCTCTCTCCGCAGGTGCGCCACCACCTGGCCTGCCCCGTGCAGGACGCCCCAGGCGAGGAAGGTCCAGGCCGCGCCGTGCCAGAGCCCGCCCAGGATCATCGTCAGCATGATGTTGCGGGCGACCTCCGCCTCGCTCCCACGGTTGCCGCCGAGCGGGATGTAGAGGTAGTCCCGGAGCCAGCGCGAGAGGGTGATGTGCCAGCGCCGCCAGAAGTCCTGGAGGCTGAACGCCGAGTAGGGAGCGTCGAAGTTCATCGGGAAGCTGATCCCGAGGAGCATGGCGAGCCCGATGGCGATGTCGGTGTAGCCCGAGAAGTCGCAGTAGATCTGGACCGCGTAGCCCCAGACGCCGAAGAGGGCATCGAGGCCCGAGTGGCTCGACGGCGACTGGAAGACCGGGTCCACGATCGCCGACGCGATGTAGGAGCTGATGACGACCTTCTTGAAGAGGCCCTGGATGATCAGCACCGACGCCCTCGAGTAGTCGACGCGGCCAGGGTCGCGGCGCCGGCGCAGCTGCGGGAGCAGCTCCGACCCCCGGACGATGGGTCCAGCGACGAGGTGCGGGAAGAAGGCGAGGTAGACGGCCAGGTCGATCGGGGCCGCTGGCTGGAGCTGGCGGCGGTAGACATCCACGACGTAGCTGATCGCCATGAACGTGAAGAAGCTGATCGCGATGGGGAGGGTGGGCTGGATCAGGGGGATCAGGTTCCCGAGCCCGATCGCCCGCAGCAGGTTGTCGAGGTTGACGGCGAAGAAGCCGGCGTACTTGAAGTAGCCGAGGATGCCGAGGAGCCCCCCCACCGAGGCCCACATCCAGCGCTTGGCCGCGACCGGATCGTCCGTGGCATGGATCCGACGGGCGCCGACATGGGCGATGAGGGTCTCGGCGACGAGGAGCAGGACGAAGCGCGGATCCCACCAGGCATAGAAGAAGTACGAGAAGCCCAGCATCGCCAGCTTCCACAGCACCGGCTTGCCACTGAGCGACCAGCCGACCCCGAAGACGACGAGGAAGAAGAGTGCGAAGTCGATGGTGGGGAACAACATGAGAGGCCGCTCCGAGGCTAGTCCTCGCCCTCTCAGCCCAAGGGGAGGGCGATCAGCGTGCGCCGTGGCGCGGACGAGCCCCGACCCAGTGGTCGGGGCTCGTCCGAGTCACCACGGTCGGCACGCAGGCCGACGCTTGGCTCAGCGGGACTTGAGGGCCTCGATGAGGGCTGGCAGGACCTTGTGCACGTCACCGACGATGCCGAGGTCGGCCACACCGAAGATCGGGGCGTCCTGGTCCTTGTTGATCGCGACGATGTTCTTCGAGCCCTTCATGCCGACCATGTGCTGCGTGGCACCGGAGATGCCGCAGGCGAGGTACACGGTGGGCTTGACGGTCTTGCCGGTCTGGCC
>Ga0007854_10001538_pt1 | contig 14627 bp, 21 predicted proteins | sample CryBogCBH12Aug08_FD_60382 | JGI IMG/M metagenome (GOLD analysis project Ga0007854, IMG submission 60382) | Freshwater microbial communities from Crystal Bog, Wisconsin, USA - CBH12Aug08 | ecosystem: Environmental > Aquatic > Freshwater > Lake | place: Crystal Bog, Wisconsin, USA | collected...
AGTACGGCAATAGCCATACCAATCATCCCAAATAAATTACCCCTCGTTGAAGTCGTAGGGTGACTAAGTCCTTTGAGCGCTTGTATAAAACAAATACTTGCGATTAAATAGAGCAGTGTGACTTGATCCATACTCATCATGCAACTCCTTTATCAGAACTTGCACCCTCAACCAACTTAGGTTTCTTTTCCTTTTTCTTAAACATCTCTAGCATACGCCGAGTCACTAAAAAACCACCAAAAACGTTCACAGCGGCAAGGGTTACAGCAAGCACTCCCATTGTTTTACCGAGTGGGGTCTCAGTCATAGCAGCGGCGAGCATGGCGCCCACGATCACGATAGCTGAAACCGCGTTCGTAACAGCCATCAAAGGGGTATGAAGTGCAGGCGTTACAGTCCAAACCACATGGTACCCAACATATATGGCAAGTACAAAAATGATTAAATTTGTTAGTGTGTGTGAAACTATTTCCATCTCTTTATTTCCTCGTGATTTCGCCGTTTTGTGTAACCAAACAAGCAGCAACAATATCGTCCGTCATATCGATATGAAGCGCTCCATCTGCATTCAAAATTAATTTTAAAAAATCAAGTACGTTTCTAGCGTACAAAGAGGAGGCGTCTGCGGCCACCATAGACGGCAAATTCGTCTCACCCACAATTGTGACGCCATGCTCAACCACCGTTTGGTCTGCTACTGTTAAAGGACAGTTGCCGCCCGCCGCCGCAGCTAAATCAATCACCACAGAGCCTGGCTTCATGGACTGAATCATCTCAGGGGTGACCAAAACTGGGGCTGCACGCCCAGGTATTAAGGCCGTGGTGATGACTACATCAGCCAGTGCAACCCTTTTCGCTACCTCGGCCTTTTGTCTATCTAACCAACTTTGGGGCATTGGTCTTGCATAACCTCCCACCCCCTCAGCTGCATCTTTTTCCTCTTGAGTTTCATATGGAACATCAATAAACTTAGCACCTAAAGATTCAACCTGCTCTTTAACACTCGGTCTGACATCAGATGCCTCAATTACTGCCCCAAGCCTTTTCGCAGTTGCAATTGCTTGCAAACCCGCAACACCGACTCCCAAAATGACTACACGTGCAGCTTTGACGGTTCCAGCTGCTGTCATAAGCATTGGGAAAAAGCGCGGATATTTATCAGCGGCGATCATAACCGCCTTATAACCAGCAATGTTGGCCTGTGAGGACAAAACGTCCATACTCTGGGCCCTAGATGTTCTAGGAGCAGCCTCAAGCGCAAACCCAGTAACACCCGCCTGAGCAAGCAAATCTAGTCCATCTCGGTCAAATGGATTAAGCATTCCCACTAACACGCTGCCTTTTTTAAGAAGTCCTCGCTCAGTAGGCAACGGAGCCCGTACTTTTAAAACCAAATCACAATCAAATGCGGCTCGAGCATCAGAGATCTTTGCACCCACTGCCTCGTATGCAGCATCTGTAATAGATGCACCAACACCCGCCCCAGATTGAATTAGTATAGAGTGCCCTTTGGCGATTAATTTTTTAGCAGTCTCTGGTGTGATAGCGACTCGTCGCTCACCCAAAACTGTTTCGGCTGCAACCCCAATTAACATATAAAACTCCTACAGTCTTAAAAGATTCTTTTTATCAAAAATGATTGGTGATTAAAATATAACTACATGCATTGTCCACTAATTTTGGGACGTCATACTAAACTATTAAAATTCGGATCAATGCACCAGTTTCTTTTTACCCTTGTTTTTCACATTTCACTCAAAATCTTATCTACAAAATGATCGAACGTTGGAAACCCAGTGTCACTGTTGCTGCCATCATTGAGCAAAACGGTAAGTTTCTTTTGGTGGAGGAGCACACACCAGAAGGTTTGATGCTGAACAACCCAGCTGGGCACTTGGAATTAGGAGAGTCCCCCGAACAAGCTTGTCAGCGAGAGGCGCTAGAGGAAACAGCCTACTCATTTATCCCCAGAGAGCTTGTGGGTATTTACCTTTCACGGTTCAAACGTCATCAAAAACCCTCTGAAACCGAGCCCATCTCAAAAGTGCCTACAAGTATAGAAGATATCACTTACCTACGTTTTGCGTTTTGTGGGACATTGGGCACTTTTAACTCCAATTTAAAACTTGATGAAGGTATTGTAAGAACTGTGTGGCTTGACATACACGAAATCAGAAACTCACGCTCAATACACAGGAGCCCTTTATTACTGGCTTGCGCCGAAGATTATCTAAATGGGCAGCGCTTTCCATTGAACACATTACACACCGACAAAAGCGTCTTTGCACCAGAAGTAAGATATTAAAAGTACCGCTTATTTATCTTGGTTATAAAGTTCAACCATCAAGGATGGATCGTTTGAATGCATGACCTCTTGAGCCCAGTTTCGAAGGAGTTGAGTATCGGCTCGTAAAATCTCTTGCTTTACCGATAATATTTGAGTAGGGTGCATAGAAAAACTCCTTAGCCCAAGCCCTAACAATAGACGGGTAAGCGTTGGGTCACCCGCCATTTCTCCGCAAATTGAAACTGCTTTACCCGCCTCGTTACATGCAGAAATAGTATCTGCCACCAAACGCAGCACCGCAGGGTGAAGGGGATCATATAAATGCGCAACCTGCTCATCCGCTCTATCTATTGCTAAAGTATATTGAATCAAGTCATTTGTACCAATTGATAAAAAATCAAAGTACTCCAAAAACATCTTGGCACTAATTGCGGCTGCGGGTATTTCAATCATCGCCCCCACCTTAACAGGCCCATACACTTCGCCCATAGCATCGAGTTGATGGCGAGCAGTCTCAATTAATGATAACGTCTGCACAATCTCTTTTTTGTGTGCAAGCATCGGAATAAGTAAGTTTACTTGGCCCTTGGCAGCCGCTCTCAAAATCGCTCGTAACTGCGTCAAAAACATACTTGGATCCGCCAAGCTCCAGCGTATTGCGCGCAAACCCAAGGCGGGATTTAAATGCGCCTCGTCCTTCATCGTTCTGTCAAGCGACTTATCAGCTCCTACATCCACGGTTCGAATCGTTACAGGCAGACCATTCATACCCTGCACTGCAGCGCAGTAGGCTTTGTACTGCTCCTCCTCATCAGGCAGTTGACCATCTCGGCCCATAAAAAGAAATTCGCTTCTAAATAATCCAATACCTACAGCACCTACAGACATTGCAGATTTTGTGTCCTCAGGCATTTCAATATTTGCCAAAAGTTCAACACGTTCATCATCTAAAGTAGCAGCAGGGCGATGTCTCAGCCTTGTTAATCTTTCTCTTGAAACCTGAGCTTGTCGCTGTTTAAAACTGTATTCATCTAAAATAATTGGGGAGGGGTCAACTATTACCACCCCAGCATCTCCGTCTATGATGATCCAATCGTCTTGTCTAATCAATTGGCTAGCAGTTCTAGACCCTACAACCGCAGGAATATCCAAGCTTTTTGCAACAATTGCAGTGTGAGAGGTTTTTCCGCCAACATCTGTGATAAAGCCAGTAAATACGCTTTGTTTAAATTGCAATAAATCAGCTGGCGATAAATCATGCGCAACCAAAATTAACGGGACTTCCATTTGATCTTCACTAATTAGCTCTTGTTGTTGCCCCACTTCCTTGGAAACACTTTTAATTTTATGATCTAAAACAGTTGGGTCACCCTTAAGGTGTCTGAGAATACGCTCCACGACTTGTTCCAAGTCGCCTTTGCGCTCTCGTAGATAGGGATCGTCCATCTCGTCAAATTGACGAGCAACGACCTCAAGTTGAGAAGTTAATGCCCATTCGGCGTTGTAAAGGCGCTCTCGCACCCAAGTATTTATTCCACTTGCAAGCATTTCGTCTTGCAAGAGCATCATATGAACATCCAATAAAGCGGCTAGCTCAGGGGGCGCCTCCTTAGGCAATGATTGATGCAATATATGAATTTCATCAATAACGCATTGGCGGGCGTGTACCACGCGCTGGATTTCACTCTCAATTTGATTGGTGTTTATGAAATAGTGAGCAACGTCTACTCGACTCGAGGCAACAAGAACTGCCCGCCCCATAGCAATGCCACGAGCAACTGCGAGACCATGAATTGAAAAAGTCATAAAGAAATAACCATTCTTGTTATTTACTCACTTTCACCAAATTTTTCGTTGATTAGTTTTAATAGTTCTTGCATGGCAAGATCCTCGTGTTCACCCTCAGTCTCCAACTCGACCTCTGTTCCAAGACCTGCTGCCAACATCATAACGCCCATGATACTTTTAGCATTGACTCGGCGCTCCCCCTTTGATATCCAAACTTGACAAACAAAAGAGCCTGCCAACTTAGTCAGCTTAGCCGAGGCTCTGGCATGAAGTCCTAATTTATTGCTGATAGTTACTTTGTTTTTTATCATATATTTTCTTAACTTGATTTTGTGGAGCAGTGACTGCAACTTGCATTACACCTTGAGCACCACCTGCCAAAGCACGTTGCATCAAGGCCTCTAAAGATTCGTTTCGGTAGTTTATTGCCCTTAATAGCATTGGCAAATTAACGCCCGCTATAAGTTTTGCTGGCGTACCTTCGACAAACTTCTTGGCAACATTTGAAGGAGTAGCTCCAAAAATATCTGTCAAAACTAGAGTAGGCCTGTTTGCCAAATCATCTCTTAAATATTCCAGTTTTTCCAAGGTTATGTCCGGATCTTCTTCAGCGCTAACATCCATTGCTATTAGATCCTCTGCGCAATCCGGATATACATGCAATGCACAAGCTCTTAAGGCATGGGCCAAAGGCGCATGCGCCACCATAATAATGCGTATATTCATTGCTTAAGTATATAAAAGTTTTGAGAAGCACTTACTTTGCATGCGACTCTTTAAATTCTGGCTTTGAATTATCTCCCTTTGGTAGCAGAAAATACACATACGATACTGCACAACAACAAAGATCAATGATAAAAGCCAATCGATAGCTCCCATCTATACTTAAACCAATGCTAGAACCCCAATCTATCAATAAACCCAATCCCCACTGAACAACGAAAATCCCTAAAAAAATCACTAGGTTAAACGAGCAAAGCGCTTTGCCTGCAAGCTCCCTATCAAAAGAAAGCCCAACAGTTGGCTGAATCATGGCAATCACAGAGCTGGTTAAACAAAACAAAATCAAAATACCAACCCCTTGACCTTGAGTAGATTGTGTAAGCCAAAGTAGGCATATCAAACTAAAAGGGTAAATCAGCTTCATGAGCCTTGTCACATTAAATCCTCTGTGCTCTAGAAATGGCATGGCCCAGCCCCAAGCACCAAAACAAAACAGCATAGCAAGATTGATAAAAAACAAACCACTAGCTGCCTCCATAGGCGTATATTTGTCAATTTGCACCAACCATGGCCCCGCCCACAAGGTTTGTATCGCAAGCAAACTTCCGTATCCAAAAAAACCAACTGGTACAACTTTTCTAAAATATGGATTCTTGACGACTAGTAAATAAGAGGCCCAAAAGTCTAATTTTTTTGCCCCGCCGTCTGGCGTCTCTTGTTGCACCTCCCACGACGGAACATACATGTTAATCATGACCAGCGAAAACACTAAAATAACACTCAAACATAAAAACACAAATCGCCAGCCTAGATACGGGAGTACCCACTGAACGGGAAGAGTAGACATCAACATGCCAAGCGATCCAGTCATCAGTAACCAAGAATTTGCTCTCATTTGAGTGGCGGGCGCGAGCCATCTGCGCCCACCCGTAAGGGGCGCCATCAAACAGGCGCTAACACCTACTCCGGTCAAAATCCGAGCCGCCCATAACTCGTAGAAGTTTCTTGCTAATGCAAAACCAACACAGCCGAAAAAAGCAAACATCATTAAAAACATTGATACTTTTTTAGGTCCAAACCGGTCTAACCATCCTCCCATCGGTATTTGCACCAAAGCAAATCCTAGAGAAAATCCACCCGCGAGTAATCCTAATTCATGTGCTTGTAAATTCAATTCCACAGACAGGGCAGGGGAGAGAGTTGCCGTCACAGCACGAACCAAAGTGGATACAAAGTACGCAATCCCGAAGGCAGAGAACACCAAAACAGCTTTTTTTGTATCCAGTAAATGATTATTCATTTGTATTTATCTTGATGGATGAGAAATAAGTATTTACGGTCTCTTTATCTTCTTTTGAGTGTGTAGGCCTGTAATACGCAACTTGGTATAAGTTGTTTGCATATCCAAACCAAATTATCTCTGCATCCATCCCCCGCTGACCGCTCACTTTTAAATATTGCGCCTTCGGACTTAATACTGCCTTGATGTTGGGCCATTCAACAAATTTCGGCTCATCTTGAAAGCCAAGTGCTTGCAAGCTGGCACCTTTAAAAAGTTGAATCCAGGTTTCATTTACTCCTTCGCCACTTGCCTTTGCTCCAGCAACGGGATTGTTTTGAGGAACACTTAAGTATGAAACTGTAAACTGTTGACTATCTTTCTCACACCCAATCATTGTTACCTCTACGCTTCCATCCTTTAAGTTCTCGCTCAGTGGAACTTGTCTGATCGCCTCATTTGGTTTGCAGGGAAGCCAAACCTGTAATCCCGTATCTTTAATATTTATTTCCCGCCAATTCATACCCTGCGAACAACCCAATACCGTCAAGGACAATGGTGAAACGATGATTAAAAAAATAAACTTGCATATACGTTTGTTTAACATGATTTTTGTTGGTTTCTGCTTTACTAACAATCCCCTAACTTCCATACATTTTAAGGTTGTATTTTTTTGCTAAATATCCTTTAAACTTGACTCTTCAATTTTCTAATCCTCTAAGCGTAGCTAGTTATGAACTCTCTTGATGGTATTCGTGTTTTAGACTTATCCCGCGTATTAGCCGGCCCCTGGTGCACACAAACCCTAGCCGATTTAGGCGCAGACGTAATCAAAGTAGAACGGCCCGAATGCGGAGATGATACCCGGGGTTGGGGTCCTCCTTTTTTAAAAGACAATGAAAACGAGTTGACTAAAGAGGCCGCCTACTATCTTGGCACAAATAGGAATAAAAGATCCATTACCTGCGATATCGCAAACCCTGAGGGTCAAGCATTATTAAAGCAACTTGTCCTGGAGTGTGATGTTTTTATTGAAAATTTTAAAGTAGGGGATATGAAACGTTATGGACTAGATTATGAGGCATTAAAAATCATTCATCCAAAACTTGTTTATTGCAGCATCACTGGTTTTGGACAAACAGGGCCTTACAAGGACAGGGCTGGTTATGATTACGCTGTTCAAGGTATTGGCGGACTCATGAGTATTACTGGAGAACGAGACAACCTAGGCGGAGGACCCCAAAAGGTCGGTGTCGCCGTTGCCGATCTTTTTACTGGCATGTATGCATCTGTTGCCATCTTGGCCGCTTTACGTCATGTAAGCACATCGGGGGAGGGTCAGCATATTGATATGGCACTCCTTGATACCCAAGTAGCTATGCTAGCTAATTTAGGTGCTAATTACTTAGTTGATGGTCAATTCAGCGGAAACATTCCGGGTCGCATGGGAAATGCACATCAAAATATTGTTCCCTACCAAGTCTTTGAGGTTGCAAATACCCCTTCAGGCGAGCGTGACTTCATCATATTAGCCGTAGGTAATGATCGTCAGTTTGCTAAATTCTGCGAAGTTGCAAATCGTGATTGGCACAAAGATCCCAAATATATCTTGAACCAAGACCGTGTTAAAAACAGAGCTTCCTTGGTACCAGAGCTCGAAGCATGCCTTAAAACAAGATCCAAACAATCTTGGCTCACTGCCCTAGAGTCAGCAAAAGTGCCTTGTGGAGCTATTAACAATTTTGCTGAAGTTTTCTCTGATCCCCAAGTGCGCCACCGCAATATGGTCCAATCTTGGGATCACCCGCTTAAGAAAGGAATTGAACTTGTCTCAAATCCTATAAAGCTTTCTAAAACACCGGTACAAAAAAGAAATCCGCCACCAATGCTTGGTGAGCATACCCATCAGGTATTGAAAGAGTTACTTCACTTGAGCGATAAAGAAATTGAGTCGCTCAAAGAGTCCAAAGTTTTGTAAACCAATGCGGTGTAAGTCAAAATCCCAGTATTATTTTGACTTGAAATTGCTGTGACAGTTCTTACACGTTTCATTAGTCGCGTTGACAGCAACTTTTAAATCTTCTAATTTGCCAGTTTTAGCAGACGTTGCTAATTTAGTTGCCTCAGTTATAAATTTTTCTTGGGCATCCCTGAATTTTCCTGACTCTGTCCAAATTTCAGGCTTGGCTTTCGTCTCGCCTTTATCCGTTCCCTCCCCAAACGCTGCCCAGGGCAACTTTGCGAGCACCTCGACCACAATTGCAGCATCCATTGCACTTTTGGCATCATAAGATGTCTTACCTTGTGCCATTGCTTTAAGTTGGTTGTATTGAACATCCATAACGTAAAGCGCATTTTTTCTGTACTTGATTGCGTCTTCAGCTTTGGTAAATTGCTGTGCTTTTACATTGAATGATGCTATTAACAGCATCCAAAATACGACATTAATAGTTTTAAAGTACCCCATACACATCCCCTATAAAATGATTATGCTTAAGGGGTTAAATAATACACCCTTAAATGTTTTTATCATTACACCCATATTACTTTTTGCTGATTCATAGGTTGATATGACAAACTTAACAAAGAATGTAATGGTCTGGGATCTTCCTACACGTTTATTTCATTGGTTTTTGGCTCTTCTCATTGCATTTCAATACGTCACAGGTATTGCTGGAGATGATTGGCTGGAGCTTCACGCTTATCTTGGTTACTCAACTCTTAGTTTGGTTATTTTCCGGTTGTTTTGGGGATTTTTTGGCGGTCGATGGTCTAGATTTAATGAGTTTTTTTCATCGCAACCTAATCTGTCAGAACGAAATGATTTAAGCTCCGAGGTTAATCTTGATCATGTGCACATTGGCCACACCAAACTGGGCTCCCTATCTATCTTTGCGATGCTTGCATCTATTTTGTTGCAAATCATATCGGGCCTGATGAGCAATGACGACATCTCATATGCTGGCCCCTATACCAAACATGTAAGTAATTCTGTCGTAGATTGGATGACTTGGTACCACGGTGAGGTTGGGTTCTACTTTATTACTTTCTTGATCAGTTTACATGTCTGCGCAATTTTCTACTACCAACTAAAGGGTACTGACTTAATTTTTCCAATGCTCCACGGGTTCAAAAAATTAAAGGCCTCCTTCTCAGGAGGCCCAACACAAGATAACTGGAAACTCCGCCTTTTAGCACTTATATTATTGAGTGTAAGTACTTTATTGGTTGCTTTAGTTATAGGACTTGCTTAGTTCCAATCCCAATTAAACTCAATGTTTAATTTGTGACAACATTGTGGAGGCGTCACTTACCTCAAATTTTCCAAGTTCTTCAACATTCAACGTTTCTACTTTACCGTCTTTCACGAGCATTGAATATCTATTGCTTCTCAGTCCCATCCCTCGTGCAGTCAAATCAAGTGTTAAGCCCGTTGCTTTAGTAAAGTCGGCGCTCCCGTCCGCGAGGAGCCTAACCTTGCCAACACTCTTTTGCTCTCTAGCCCAAGCGCCCATAACAAAAGCGTCGTTAACGCTGATACACCAAATTTCATCGACACCAGCAGATTTAAATTCAGAGAATTTTTCAACATAGCCGGGCACATGTTTAGCTGAACAGGTTGGCGTGAAGGCACCGGGCAATGCAAAAATCACGATCGTTTTACCAGCGACTGTTTTGGCAACATCCACAGCATTAGGGCCAATACTGCACCCACCTTCTTCGACATCAGAATACTCCATCAATGTTGTGTGTGGAATAGTATCTCCAACTTTAATCATCGCTTTCTCCTTGTATTTTAAAATTTTAATTTGGACTCATTAGTTTGAATGCCAAATTGATAACGGCTCATAACGCATGTGCATTATGAGCCGTTTTTCGTATTTACGCCAATCAAGACGCAAAGGTCTTAAACCAATACTGCTTTTTCAACTAAACGAGTAGCTACCCAGTTTTTGGTTTTAGAAATTGGACGACTTTCTGTGATTTCAATCACGTCACCCATATGAAACTCACTCTTCTCATCGTGAGCGTGGTATTTGCTAGATTTTGCAACAATCTTTCCATAAAGCGCATGTTTAACACGACGCTCAACAAGAACAGTTACAGTTTTTTCACGTTTATCGCTTACAACCTTGCCAATCAAGGTGCGATTGAGGGATTTTTTGGCTTCCGTCATGGTCACTCCTTAGTTGTTGCAAGCTTTTCAGCGAGAATGGTTTTAGCACGTGCAATGCTGCGACGAGTCACACGAAGTTGTGAAGTGTTATTGAGTTGCTGTGTTGCCTTTTGCATGCGCAAATTGAAGTGCGCCTTTTGAAGGGATTTCACTTCCTCAGCTAACGCTGTGTTATCTTTGGCTCTTAATTCAGTTGATTTCATTTTTAATTTCTCCCGAATTATTGACCAAGCATACGAGTCACAAATGTGGTTCGCAGTGGTAATTTTGCCGCAGCTAAGCGGAAAGCTTGGCGCGCCAACTCTTCTGGAACACCTACTACTTCATAGAGGACCTTGCCTGGCTGAATCTCAGCTACGTAGTACTCCGGATTTCCTTTACCGTTACCCATACGGACTTCAGCAGGTTTTTGGGAGATTGGTTTATCTGGAAATATACGAATCCAAATGCGACCACCACGTTTGATGTGTCTTGAAATTGCACGACGTGCAGATTCAATTTGACGGGCCGTTAAACGTCCGCGATCTGTTGATTTGAGTCCGAAGTCCCCAAAGGCAACAGAATTGCCACGGGTAGCAACACCAGTGTTGCGACCCTTTTGTTCTTTTCTATATTTACGCCTTGCCGGTTGCAGCATGGTTATTCTCCTTGACCGTCCGCAGCCGTGCCAGTGGAGGCGGGCGCGCTAACTTTTCTTACGCGCTTGACGGTGGTTTTAGGGGCATCTGTAGCTTCGAGTGGTTTATCACTTCCATCTTCAGGTGCGGCATTTGTTCCTGTAGGACGACGTCCGCCGGTTCGGGCAGGGCGGTCACTAGCTAGACGATTATCAGGACGGCGATTGCCTCGAGGACGACGCTCTTCGTCAGTGCGTGGCTCAGCAACAACTGGCGCATCATTGCGACCTAAAGTGTCACCTTTGTAAACCCATACTTTGACGCCAATAACACCGTAAGTGGTTTTAGCTTCAGAGAAACCGTAGTCGATATCTGCCCTGAGCGTGTGAAGTGGTACACGCCCTTCGCGATACCATTCAGTTCTTGCGATCTCGATACCGTTCAATCTGCCAGATGACATGATCTTGATACCTTGTGCACCCAAGCGCATTGCATTTTGCATTGCTCGCTTCATTGCACGGCGGAACATGATACGCTTTTCTAACTGTTGAGTAATACTGTCAGCAATCAACTGTGCATCAATCTCTGGCTTGCGAACTTCCTCGATGTTCACGGCAACTGGTACACCTAAACGAAGTGCGAGTTCTTTCTTAAGCAACTCGATATCTTCGCCTTTTTTACCTATCACCACGCCTGGTCGAGCAGAGAATATAGTTATACGCGCATTCTTAGCAGGGCGCTCAATCAGAATTCTTGATACAGCAGCATTTTTAAGTTTGGCTTTTAAATACTCACGTACCTTGATATCTTCTTGAAGCATTCCAGCGAAATCGCTGTTATTTGCATACCAACGGCTAGACCAGTTACGACTAACCGAAAGTCTAAAACCGGTTGGGTGGATTTTTTGTCCCATTATTGTGTACCTTTCAGTTGCCAACCGTCACGTACACATGGCACGTGGGCTTAACGATTTGATTGCCACGACCTTTGGCACGCGCTGTGAAGCGCTTGAGCGAAGGACCTTGCTCAACGTAGATGGTTTTAACCATCAATTCATCGATGTCTGCGCCATCGTTATGTTCTGCATTAGCAATCGCCGACTCGAGCACTTTTTTAACAATGCCCGCAGCCTTCTTTTGCGTAAAGTTCAATATGTTTAATGCCTGATCTACTTTTTTGCCTCTGATCAGATCTGCCACTAACCGGCCTTTGTCAACCGATAAACGGACACCTTTGAGGACTGCGCGTGTTTGCATAACCACTCCTTACTTTTTCTGGACTTTCTTGTCCGCAGGGTGACCTTTGAAAGTGCGTGTCAAGGCGAATTCGCCAAGCTTATGCCCTACCATTTGGTCGGTTATATAAACAGGTACGTGTTGCTTTCCGTTGTGAACAGCAATCGTTAACCCTATAAACTCAGGCAGGATCATCGAACGACGTGACCATGTCTTGATTGGTTTTTTATCCTTAATGGCAATGGCCTTATCAACCTTGCTCATCAAATGATGATCCACAAATGGACCTTTTTTAAGCGAACGTGTCATTTGCTATTCCCTTATTTCTTACGACGCGAAACAATCATGACTTGCGTACGCTTGTTATTACGAGTTCTGTAACCCTTAGTTAGATTACCCCATGGATCGACTGGAGCACGACCTTCACCCGTCTTACCCTCACCACCACCGTGGGGATGGTCTACTGGGTTCATGGCAACACCGCGAACCGTAGGACGAATACCCATCCATCGTTTGACACCAGCTTTACCCAACTGACGTAGGCTGTGCTCTTCATTTGCAACCTCACCAATTGTGGCTCGGCATTCAATGTGGATTTTTCTTACTTCGCCTGAACGCATACGGACCTGTGCGTATGTTCCCTCACGAGCAAGCAATGTTGCTGACGTGCCCGCTGATCTTGCGATTTGAGCCCCTTTACCGGGCTTAATCTCTATGCAATGAATAGTGGATCCAACTGGTATGTTGCGAATAGGTAATGTGTTGCCCGCACGAATGGGAGCCTCAGATCCACTAAGAATCGTTGCACCAACTTCCAAACCTCTTGGTGCAATGATGTAGCGACGCTCACCATCTGCATAACAGACCAAAGCGATGTGAGCTGTACGATTAGGATCGTATTCAACACGCTCGACCTTTGCAGGGATTCCGTCCTTTGAACGAACAAAATCTACTACGCGGTAATGATGCTTATGACCACCACCTTTGTGACGTGTCGTAATGTGTCCATTGTTATTGCGTCCAGCTTTTTGAAACTGTGGCTCTAGCAATGGTGCAAATCCAGGACCTTTGTACAAATGGTCTCTAGTTACTTTCACCACAGCACGCTGGCCGGGTGAGGTTGGTTTCATCTTAATGACAGCCATGATTAAGCAGACTCCCCAGAAAGGTTAAGCTCTTGACCTGGCTTGAGCGTGACATAAGCCTTACGGATATTGTCACGACGTCCCATAGAACGGCCAAAACGCTTTGATTTACCTTTGATAGAAACAACAGATACGCCCTTGACTTCAACTTTGAACATAAGCTCGACAGCTGCTTTAATTTCAGGCTTTGTTGCGTCTTGCAAAACTTTGAAAGTAACTGTGTTGTTTTTCTCAGCAACCATAGTTGCCTTTTCAGAAACTATAGGTGCGACTAAAACTTGCATTAAACGACCTTCGTCGTATACAGTTCCGTGTGTATTATGACCGTGACTCATGCGAACATCTCCTTGAGCTTGTCCATCGCGCCTTTAGTCACCAAAACTTTCTTATAGTGAACCAAAGACAATGGGTCAGCGTAACGCGCTTCAACCACTAAAACATTCGCAAGATTTCTTGAGGCAAGATACAGATTGTCATCAACCTCATCCGATATCACCATTACCGATTCAAGGTTCATAGCTTTAAACTTTGCGGCCAAAAGCTTTGTCTTTGGTGAATCAACTTTTAATGCATCTACCACAGCAAGTCTTCCCTCTCTAGCTAATTGAGAGAAAATTGAAGCCATGCCGGCGCGGTACATCTTCTTATTAATTTTTTGCGTGAAGTTTTCTTCAGGCATATTAGGAAATATACGACCTCCCCCTCTCCACAACGGAGAAGATGTCATACCAGCACGTGCACGTCCCGTACCTTTTTGACGGAAAGGCTTTTTTGTAGAGTGCTTAACTTGTTGACGGTCTTTTTGGGCTCTAGTACCTTGACGCGCATTAGCCTGAAATGCAACCACGATTTGGTGGACCAAATCTTCGTTGTAATCGCGACCAAAAACAGTCTCAGGCGCGTCATACTTTGATGACGCTTGACCTTGTTCGTTTAGGAGTTCTAATTGCATTAGTTAGCTCCCTTACTTGCTGATTTTGAACGAGCTTTGATAGCATGACGAATGGTCACGTATCCACCGGAAGCTCCAGGAACAGCGCCCCTAATCATTAACAACTGACGCGCTTCGTCGATACGAATAACATCCAAGTTTTGAGTAGTCACAGTGACGTCGCCTAGATGTCCAGACATTTTTTTGCCCGGAAAAACGCGACCAGGATCCTGGGCCATTGATATGGATCCAGGAACATTGTGTGATCTGCTATTACCGTGAGAAGCACGCTGTGAACTAAAGTTGTGACGCTTAATAGTTCCAGTGAATCCCTTACCAATAGAGGTACCCTGCACGTCTACTTTTTGACCCACTTCAAATATAGCACTAACAGGCACAGCTGCGCCTGCCTGGTACTTTTCAGCAGTATCAGTTGTTACTCTAA
>Ga0007854_10001540_pt1 | contig 14617 bp, 9 predicted proteins | sample CryBogCBH12Aug08_FD_60382 | JGI IMG/M metagenome (GOLD analysis project Ga0007854, IMG submission 60382) | Freshwater microbial communities from Crystal Bog, Wisconsin, USA - CBH12Aug08 | ecosystem: Environmental > Aquatic > Freshwater > Lake | place: Crystal Bog, Wisconsin, USA | collected...
ATGCCGGGGATGGGCGGGGTTAAATTCCTTCAGCGCGTGAAGGAGATTGCGCCGAACGCCGTGCGCATGGTTTTGACCGGCTTCGCCGATGAACGGGCGGCAGTGGATCTTATTAACAGCGCCAATGTCTTTCGCTTCCTCGACAAACCCCTGCCACTCCAGGTGCTGACCGAGGCGATCGAAGGGGCAGTCAGCCATTATCGCATGACCATGGCTGAGCGAAAATTGGCTGAGGCGCTTGCCTTAAACGAAACCATTATTTCAAAAGCGCCTGTTGGCATTTATCTTTATCGGGCGGACGGCCAATGCGTCCGGATCAATCCCGCAGCGGCGCGCTTAAACGGCACCACGGAACAGGCGCTGCTGACCCAGAATTTCCGAGTTCTCCCGCACTGGAAAAATTCCGGCTTGCTTGATGTCTGCCTGGAGGCGCTGGCGCATGATCAAGAGGCAGATTTTGAACTCCATACGATGCTAGGCACGGAAACCAGCGTTTGGGCACAAATGCGGATCTGCCCGCTTTCATTGGATGGCCATCAGCATCTTCTGCTGGTTGCCAGCGATCTCAGCGAGCACAAACAACGCGAGACGTCCATTTTAAGGCTCAGCGATGAACTCCGCGAGCTTAATCAACGCTTTTCTTTCGCCATGGATGCCGCAGAGATCGGCGTGTGGGATTTCGCCGTCCCGACAGCCCGCCTAATCTGGGACCAGCGCATGCTCGCCTTATATGGGATAACGGAAGAAGACTTCACCGGGGATTATGCGGCCTGGCAAAAATGCCTTCATCCGGACGATAAGGAGCGTTGCGTCGAGGAAATCAATCAGGCGCTTCGCGGCGAAAAGAAGTTTGATACCGCCTTTCGGGTCGTCTGGCCGTCCGGAGACGTCCGCCATATCATGGCGGCGGCGATCGTTCATCGGGACGATGATGGCTTGCCGGTCCGGATGGTCGGTGTCAATTACGACGTCACCCAGCGCATTCAACTTGAAGCAGAGAACAAACTTTTGTCATCGGCCATACGACAAAGTTCGACTTCGATTGTTATCACCGACCAAGATGGAACGATAACCTTTGTAAATCAGGCTGTTATAGAGTCTTCTGGCTATCGGCAGGACGAATTGATCGGGAATAATACCCGGGTCCTGAAATCCGGGCTTACGCCGGCCAACCTCTATGCGGATCTTTGGACAACGCTCCGTTCCGGCAAGGCATGGACAGGTATATTTTGCAACCGAAAGAAGAATGGCGATTTGTATTGGGAAAATGCCCAGATTACCCCGGTCACCGACAGCTTAGGGCGGACTACCAATTTTATTGCGATAAAGGACAACATCACCAGGATTAAACAAGCCGAAGAACAACTCGCCAAAGCCAAGAGCGAGGCAGATAACGCCAATGCGGCCAAATCAGAGTTCTTGGCTAATATGAGCCATGAGATAAGAACGCCATTAAACGGAATTATTGGCTCTGCTGAAATATTAAAGAGACGTGTTTCAGATGAAAAGCTAAGAACTATGGTCTTGGCTATATCGGACTCAGGAAGACATTTACTTTCAATTGTTAATGATATTCTTGATATTTCTAAGATTGAGTCTGGAAAATTTGACATCAATAATGAGAAATTTAGTATCAACAAAATTATCCATAACATTTTTGATCAATTTAAACCTCAGGCTACGGCTAAAGGACTTCATTGTAGCCTGCAGCTTACCGAAAATTTGCCGAATGTGGTTGAGGGTGACCCGCTTAGGCTGCGGCAATGTTTGCTTAACTATTTAAGCAATGCTTTGAAATTTACAGAAAGCGGATCGATTTTCCTGCGCGTTACGGCAAAGGCAACAGACAAAATCTATTGGTTGTTTCGGTTTGAGGTTGTAGACACCGGGGTCGGCATTCCCGCTTCGACCAAGGCCCGGCTCTTCGATAGCTTTGAGCAGGGAGACAGCACCATCAGCAAAAAATTTGGCGGAACCGGGCTTGGCCTGGCCATTACCCGGCGTTTGGCAAGAATGATGGGGGGCGAGGCCGGTTTCGAAAGTGACGAGGGCAAGGGAAGTCGCTTTTGGTTTGAGGTACAACTGGGTGACGCGACAGATCAAGCCCCCCCCACGCCCTCTGACCCATTCAGTGATCCCAATGCAGTCGAATCCCATTTGCTAGAGAACCATGGCAGCGCGCGCATTCTGCTGGCCGAAGACAACAAGATAAATCAAGACATTATTCAGGGCATGTTGGCCGATGTTGAACTTCAGCCCCGGGTAGCGATGAATGGCCTGCAGGCGGTTGAGGCGGCAAATTTCGAAAAATTCGATCTGATCCTGATGGATATCCAAATGCCGATGATGAATGGGTTTGAGGCAACTCAAATAGTCCGAAATTCATCTCTTAACAGGACCACCCCAATTATCGCTTTGACGGCCAATGCATATCCAGAAGATAAGGAAAAATGCCTTTCCGCGGGAATGAATGACTTTATTTCAAAGCCGATTTATCCGGATGTCTTTTATAGAACGCTCCTGACTTGGCTCCAACGCCCGAGTTCAACGCCCCAGCCGGCAACAAGAGCTAACACCCTGGACGAAGAAAGCGCTGGGTTGCATCAGTATTTGGGTGCTCTGCCCTGGATCGATATTGACCGCGGCCTGGGCTTCTGCCGCAAAGTCAGCAGATATAAGCAGGGTTTGCGCGATTATGCCGACGCTTACGGCGGCGCCATGGCGGAAGCCAGGGCCGCGCTCATCGTCGGTGACCCTGAAAAAGTGCGCCGGATTGCCCATAATCTGAAGGGCAGTTCTTCCATGCTGGGGATCGTCGGTATCCAGGAACCGGCGGCCGAGCTTGAACAGGCTGTTTTACAAAATCGTGAGGCGGGCCGTTATATCGACATTATTGAACAGCGCTATGCGCTTATCACCAAGACGATCCACGCCATGATGAAAGCAGAGACAACCAAATGAGACGTGGCACCATTATGGTGGTTGAGGACGATCGTCCGAGCCGAAACTTCCTGGTCAGGGTTTTAGAGGAGGAGGGGCATGAGGTTATTGCGGCCAAAGACGGGATGCAGGCCTTAGAGAGGTTACAGTCCCGACCGGACCGCCCTGAGGTTATTCTTCTTGATCTGATCATGCCGGACATCGATGGCTATGAGATCTGCAAAAGAATAAAATCCAATCCCGCAACGCAGACAATCCCGGTCATTTTTATCAGCTCAATGAACAGTGTTGACGATGAGGTCCGAGGTTTTGACGCCGGTGCTGTCGATTATATTCACAAGCCCATTTCAATACCGCTTCTTTCGCGACGGGTTCAAACCCATTTGTCCCTGGTTCAAACCCAGGAACTCGAAAAAAGTTATGAACAAAGCATCTTTATGCTGGGTGAAGCCGGTCATTACAACGACACCGATACCTGAGCGCATATTTGGCGGATGGCAGCCTATGCCGGGGTGCTGGCGTTAAAAGCGGGCTGGCCGGCCTCATTGGCGGCCCGGCTGGAACTAGCTGCACCCATGCATGACACCGGCAAAATCGGAATTCCAGATGCCATTTTAAAGGCACCCCGCAAGCTGACCCCGGATGAAATGGAGGTCATGAAGCGCCATACCAATATTGGCTATGATATTCTCGGAAAATCGGACGGCCCCATTTTCAAAATGGCGGCTCAAATCGCCCTGCACCATCACGAATGGTGGAATGGTGCAGGCTATCCTTGCGGCTTGTCCGGCGAAGACATTCCGGACTCCGCACGCATCGTCGCGGTTGCTGATGTCTTCGACGCCTTGACGATGAAACGTCCCTACAAAGCCCCATGGAGCGTCGAGGCTAGCGTCGCCGAGATCAGCCGTCTGGCCGGAAGCCATTTTGACCCGCGGATCGTAGCGCTTTTTTTGCAAAGCCTGCCGGAACTTCTTTCTATCAAGCAGCGGATGGAAGACGCCGACCCTAGATCCAAGGGCCAGTGATGAGCAGTGCATTCCTTGCGCGGGAGCGGAAAGGGGATATCAAAAAAGTCGAAGCTTGCGCTTGTCTGGTCGCGGTTGCCGACCCGTTTTATAGGAAGGCCTTGCGGGGCATCCTTCACAATATGCAATTCAAAATTATTGAAACCTGCCGTGATGGTGGACAGGCTATCTTCCTTATCCAGCAGATGAATTTTATTGACCTGATCATCCTGCAAGAAGATTTGCCCATTCATTGCTGCGCTGAAATTGTCCAACTTGTCCGCAACAGCAAGAACTGGGCGCCTTCCGATCTTCCGATCATCAGCGTCGGCTGGAAATGGACGCGCGAGAAAATCGAGCTGGCACGTCAGGCCGGGGTCACGGATGTGGTGGTCTTTCCGACCTCGCAACATGCTTTGCAACGGCGCATTCTATCGGCTCTCTATTCCGAACGGCCACTTAAGGGCGAGAGGGCAGAGTAAGGCCGATGCAAGACGCAATCACCAAACCCATGAAACAGATCAGCAATTGCAATTGTATTGTTGCAATATCAGACAAGCTTTACAAAAAACTTCTAAAAGAAATGCTTTATAAAATAAATATTAAAAGAATAGATGAAAGCCAAGATGGCGCCCATGCTATTTTTTTGTTACAGGAAAATCGTGATATAGATTTAATTATTGTTCAGGAAGACCTTCCTGTCGCCAGCGGCCTCGACGTTATTCGTTTTATCAGGACTGACAGTAAGTCTCATCACCCAGACATGCCCATCCTTAGCGTCGGCTGGAGATGGACCAGGGACAAGATTACGGCCTATCGTGATGCCGGCATCAATGACGTTATCGTCTTTCCGACATCGCAATACACCATGCAAAGCCGCATCCTGTCGGCCTTATATTCAGAGCGGTCGTTTATCAGAACCGAGACTTATCACGGCCCAGACCGTCGACGCCGGAACATCCCCGGCTATCAAGGACCGTTCCGCCGCAGTGACGATAAGCCGGAACCCATGGCGATCGCCGAGAAAGGCGAGCATGATCCGATCATGGCCGAGGACGAACCAGCATCCCCATCAATCGGCGCAATGTCGCAGAGTGATCTACGCAATGCCCTGGCAAAGAAGCAGAAAGATAAGGAGCAGTCATGAGCGATCTTAAGGGAACGGTTCTCTGCGTCGATGATGACCCGATTGTTCTCGGTCTGATGGAAGACTTTCTTAAAGAGGCCGGATATCAGATCGTGACCGCCGCCAGCGGACAACAGGCCCTGGATATCCTGGAGGCCGATTTTCGTCGGATTGACGCGGTGATCCTTGATCGCGTGATGGAGGGGATTGATGGCATGCAGGTGCTGGCCACCATCCGCACCGACAGTCGGCTGATCGAACTGCCGGTGATCATGCAGACCTCCATTTTCTCGGCTGAACATGTGATCGAAGGCATCAAAGCGGGAGCTTATTATTACATCAGCAAGCCTTTCAACGGTGACACGCTGGTGCAGATTGTCGCTGCGGCGATTGAGAAATTCCGCCAGTTCAGCAAGGTCATGGCCTGGGGCATCGAGGCGATGACCGGCCTTGCGCTGCTGCGCCAGGGTGTGTTTGAAATCAGGACCTTGCAGGAAGGGCGGATGGCGGCCAATCTTATCGCCGACCTCGCTGAACGTCCTGCCCCCGTCACCCTTGGACTGATTGAGTTGATCACCAACAGCCTTGAAAACGGAAATTGCGGGATCGATTATCTGCAGAAAAGAGAATTGATCAAAAGCGGCGAATGGGATCGGGAAATTCTTCGCCGCCAATCAATCGCCAGCCGCGAGGGAAAGTCCGTCACGATTACCTTCAGCGTTGAACAGGAACTTGTTTGTGTCGTCATCAAGGATATGGGCGCCGGATTTGACTGGCGTCCTTTTGTCGAAGTCGATCCCAGCCTGGCCTGCCAGGCTCACGGGCGGGGAATCATGATCGCCCGTGCCTTTTGCTTCGACAGTTTGGCTTATGAGGACGATGGCAGGCAGGTCACAATAGAATTCCGCGGCGCTTAAGCATGGAAAAATTAGAGATTTTTCGTTCACACATAAGCTCTAAGGCACTCTAGGACAGCAAGAATGCTGGCAGAAGCGCATTGACGGCCTCAAAAACCAGCCTAGCGCTGAGTGGCTTATGGAGGATCCTGTCGGCTCCCAGCCCTTGGGCAAGTTTTAGGTAATCCGGCGCCCCCGGACGACCGCCTGACATCGCGATAATCCTGATGTCTGGCCAGTTGTCCTTAAGCTCGAAAATTGTCTCAAGACCTTCTTTCCCCGGCATGAAGAGATCGGTAATTACCAGATTAGGACAAACGGAAGTGAAATGCCGGAAACAAGCCTCTCCGTCTCCGGCCTCCAGCACTGTATGCCCCATTCTTTCTAGGATCTCGCGCAGCACAAGTCGGATTGGGGCGTCATCATCGACGACAATGATCAAAGCCAAGTATCGCCCCCGTGCGGCCGTTTTTGCAGGCAGGGCTTATGTTGCGGACTTCTCGGAGCAATCTGCGATGCTTTTCTTTCACTGAGCCCAGCCACGTTTTGTTCATCCGAATGTCGCAGGGAAACAGGGTTTGCGTGGCTGTTCAAATAGGGGTAGTAGCTGAGATCTTCCTCTAGGACATGTCGGAACACGCTGTCCGCAAAAAAATCGAGTAGCACGTCGACCCCGACCTCCCCAACATGAAAGCGGCCAATCAGATCGAATGCTTTTTGGGCAACGGCCCTATGGGTGTAGACATGGTCTTCGGCGCCGGGATACCCCCCCGAGGCCAAGAAGATCTCTTCTTCATCCTTGAAATGTTCGATGATTTGCCGGACCAGCCGATCAACCATCCTCCTTAGTTCCTCGTCGGGATGATCGGATTGCAAGGCCGCGATGACCCTGCCGGCAAGTTCAAACAGGGCCTGATGCTGGCCATCGATGATCGGGTGACCACAGGCGTGGGTGGCCTCCCAGTTCAGCTGCATCAGCCTTGCCGGGGCATCGTCGGCCAGGGCGGACTGAATAGCCCCCAGCAATGGGGTCAGCTTGCCTTCCAGCGCTTTCAGCTGCTCGGGGTCCTGGCTGCGGTCAAGATCGGGCACCGCCAGGGCCGCCTCGAGCACCGCGGCCAATTCGCGCACAGCTTTTGCTTCGATGAGGCCTGCTGCCCCCTTCAGACTATGGGCCTCCCGGAGCGCCCGGGGCATATCGTTTTCAGCAATCGCCTGACGAAGCCGGGCCGGCATATCTTTCTGCTGCTCCACAAAACTTAGAAGTACCTTGACATAAACGGGCTCCATTCCCGCCATGCGGCGCAAACCAGCCCGTAGATTGAGACCCTTGATGGCCGACGGAAGCTTTGGCAGCCCGGCTCCCGCATCTGCGGTCCCGCCGAACAGTTCGGCGTCTGCCGCACCGGTCACCCATTTCCTGATTACCGCATAGAGCTGCTCGGGATCAAAGGGCTTGCCGATAAAGTCATTCATGCCTGCCGCCATACAGTCTTCCTGATGGCTCTTCATAGCATTGGCCGTCATGGCGACGATCGGCAGCTCGGCCAACCTTTCCTGGCCGCGCAAATGCCTGGTTGCCGCAATGCCATCCATCACCGGCATCTGCATGTCCATGAGTACGATCTCATAATCCTTCGCGCACGCCATCTCAACGGCTCTGGCCCCATCGGCGGCGATTTCCACCTGCATGCCGGCGGCCTCCAACAGACCGGTCGCCACCAACTGGTTGGTTGGATCGTCCTCGACCAGCAACACGGCGGTGCCGCGCAAGATTTCATGACCCCTTCCAAGGGCCCTTTTGTTGGAAACGGCGGGCCGTCGTCCAAGGCGCTTGTCATCTGAAAGGCGGACCGGGACCGTGAACCAGAAGCGGCTGCCTTGGCCAGGCCAGCTGTCAACCCCGACCTCGCCCTCCATCAGTGCGGCCAATTGCTTGGCAATCGCCAGCCCCAACCCTGTGCCCCCAAACCTGCGTGTGGTGGAGCTCTCGGCTTGCTGGAAGGGCTGAAATAGCTTCGCGCTCTGTTCCGCGGTCAAGCCAGGGCCGGTGTCTCTTACGGAAAAGCGCAGCAAGATGTCGGTTACGCTTGTCTCTAAGGCCTCAACGCCCACGGTGATTCTCCCCTGCTCGGTAAATTTGATAGCGTTATTGAGATAGTTGAGCAGGATCTGGCCGATCCTTAGTGAATCTCCGATGACGATCTGTGGCAGCCGGGGTGAAATCTCCACAATGAGTTCAAGGCCCTTGTCTGCGGCAGCGAGGCTGATGGCCCCCAACATGTCGCTGATCAGGCGGTTCATATCGAAAGGTTCAATTTCGATGTCCAGCTTCCCGGCCTCAATCTTCGAAAAGTCCAGAATGTCATTGATAATGCCCAGCAGGCGTTGGGCCGAATGGCCAATCTTCTCAATATAATCGCGTTGTTTGTCGAGACGATGGACCCCCAGTGCCAGATGGACCATGCCGATAATGCCATTCATCGGCGTCCTGATCTCATGGCTCATATTGGCCAAAAATTCGGCTTTGGCACGGGCGGCGGCCTCGGCAGCCTCTTTGGCATCGATCAGTTGGAACTCGGTCTGCTTAATCGGCGTAATATCGGAAACATGGGCGACAAAACCGCGCACGACCTGATCCGGACCAATGTCAGGAATATATTGGGCAAGGGTATAGCCCATCTGGCCATTAGCCTTGGTCAGGGATCGCTCGAAGACTTGCTTAACCCCGGCAAGCGCACCTTGCATATAGGGCTCGTTCCTAAGGTAAAGCGCCTCGCCCATCAACTCCCGAATAGAGATTCCTTCCATTTCTCTGGCCGACAGACCAAACCAGTCGAGATAAGTGTGATTAGCGAAGCGGCAGCGGAGATCGGTATCCCAATAGGCAATCAGGCCGGGGGCATTATCGGTGACCAGCCGGACAAAACGTTCCTGGTCAGCAAGGCTTTGAGTCACTTCCAATGACGCCGCCAGGGCCGATTCCAAGTCGCGCTCGATCCGCTTACGGTGACTGATATCGCGCCCGGTTCCGCGATAGCCCAGGAAGACCCCGCCTTCGCTGAAGATGGGATCTCCACTGATGCTAAGATATTTTTCTCCATCCTTACTTATGTTGGAAGGATATTCGAAGTCCCTGAAAGGCTGCTGAGCCTTCAGAATATCCAGATGCTGGAGCATCTCGCTTGAAAGGCTCGCCTGTCCGAAAAGCTCTGCACGGGTCCTGCCAATGACCGCATTTGGATCGATCCCGGATATCTCAAAAAACCTTTCAGAAACCTTAGTGAAACGTAGATTTGCATCCATTTCCCAGAACCAATCGGACGATATTTCGGCGAAAGAGGCGAACCTGTCTCTGGCTTGCCTCAGTTCCTCCTCCATCGCTTTGGATTGGGTTATGTCATCGACAACCAAAAGTAGGTGCTGGCGGTCGTTTACCTCTAAGGAAGACGCTCGGATGGTCGACCAAAAATTCCTACCAAAGCTGGTCGTAAGGTGGATATCGAAGGTTCGCGGCTGATTGTCTGCCAGGACGTTCAGGACAATCTCAAGCAGTCCATTTTTACGCCAGGTCTTATTCCTGCGGAAATTTTGTCTAAGAAGCTCTTCCTTGCTAGAGCCAATCAAACCCGCCCCAACCTCATTGACCAGGACACATTGGCCCTCGGCTTCATAAAGAAAGATGCCCACTGGCGATTCGGTGACAATCCGGTCATCGAAAACGGCCATCCGGCGTATCTCGGCCTGGCTGCGTTCAAGCTCGCCGCTGCGCTGTATCAGCGGAACGATGACCTTGGAGATCGAATCACAGAGGGTCGTCGCGATATCGATTTCCCGGGGCATCCAGGGCTGCGAATAGCCCTGTTTGGCTTCGATCCAACGTTCGAAGGATCTCCTGGGCAGACAGGCCAGCCCGTCGGAGCTGGTCTCTTTTATAGGCTTACCGGCCCAAGCCACAGATTGTACGACCTCTGGACGGAACAGCAAAAGCACCGGATGTTGATCATCTTTGTCGAAAAAACAAGCCAGGACACCGCTGGCATTCTCTTGATGGGTCCGAAACGCGGGAAACATCCCTGACAGGTTGTCGGTACTGAAAACGGGCAGGTCCGAGATCGATCGGATCCAATCCGTCAGAGCAACAAGATCGTCCTGCGGGGGAACCACCCCCTGGCTCCTGACCTCAGGACGTCCAGACTTGTGCCAAAGTACTGCCGCCCCCGTGCAGCCGGAAAACAGCCCGAAGATATTCGGCTCGCTTGTCAAAAGCGCGGGAAGAAAATCCTCGGCCACCGCCAACTTGCGTAGCAACCTTGCATAGTCTTGCGTCTCGCGTCCCATCTGCCGGTTGATCGCCTGACTGACAAGGGCATCAAGCCGTCCAGCAAAGGCCTGGACGATAGAGACGACATGATGTTGGCTTTCCACAGAAATCCGATGGGCCTTGCGATGGTGGCCGATGACCAGCCCCCACAACTTGCCGTCGCGAACTACGGACAGCGACATGGAGCCATCCACATTGATGTTCTGCTGATAAAGACGATGCACCGGCGAAATGCTGCGATAATGGCTTAGCCCAATGTCAAAGACTTGGCCGGCGAGCCCCCGGTCAGAAACCAAGGGGCTTGGCTCATAGTCACGGGCCGGAGTCCAGCGGGCATCGCACAGACAATAGAGCGCACGGGCCTGGGCGGGTATGTCGCTGGCAGGAAACTTTAGCCCGAGGAAGGGCTGATCCCAATCTTCGATCAAGCTTTCGGCAATCACGTTCCCATCGCCGCTGCCCTCTGGAATAAACTGGTAAACAACGACCCTTTCGAATGCAGAAAAACCCCTTATTGTCCGGGTGACCGCCGCCGCAAGCGCGGCGATATCGGTTATGGCATTCATCTGCCGGATGGCGTTGGCCACCAACAAAGAGGCACCAGCGGGTGGCGCCAAGCCGATGGGCCGCTCAAACTCGCAGAACAGAATTTCCGACGCGACAAAGCAATGAAGTTCCGTTGGACCGATCCCAGGGAGTTCAGCCCATAGACTGTGCTCGGACACACCCTTGTGAAGTTGGTCCCGGCAAGCCTCGACGACATCCTGGGGAAGCCAGGCCGGGCTTTCGCCAAAACAGGTTGACGGGAACAGCGCATCGATATTGGCGCTTTTTACAACCATGCGCAGGGTCGTAACATCAAGTCCGATCAAAAAACCATGTGGCTGAATGCTTCCGGGAACCCGGATCGGCTCTTGCGCGCAGACCCCTTGATTGAGAGCGGCCAGGGTTTCAAAGGCCAAGTCGTCCATCGCCTCTTTCTTGCTAGTTTGGCCCACTTCTAAAAGGCGCCATTGTGAATTTTTTGCGGTGTAAGGACGGAGGGCACCTTTAACTGAAAGGACACCCGCAGGAAACACCAGGGTCCCAGAGAATGCTTAAATGCAGGCTTCATCACCCCTCATTTGAGGAGGGCTGATGGAGTTTGGGCTTTTTTTTCTAAGAAGGCTTGCTGTACCTAAGGGAGTTAAAAGAGCTTTCGTCCCTTTATTTCGATTACGAAGCCGTCTCGATCGACGACACCCATGTGGAAGACGACAACAGCGCAGGCGAGGAGGAGGCGGAAAGAGCCAAACATTATAATCTTCTATAGAGCTTCAAACTGAACCATATCCCGGCGCCCCACCATCAGTCATTATGTGATGGAGTAAATACGTCGAATTCATTGCCCTGGCACTACCAAGGTATGGCTGCTTAGGAAGTAAGCAACTAACTACAGTTGATAAGCCTTCCCCTGTGCCGATGCTCGGTAGATTTGCGCCAACCATCCAAACCCAGACTGTTTATTTTTCATTAGCAATTGGAACCTATGGTTCTCCCCTGGCATCTCACCCTAATCAGGCAAAAATGAGAATTTTTAGACTCAAGGCTCAACATCTGGAGATTGGTGATCGGTTCATCAAAGCAGATGACCGTCATGCCAAGATTTGGGAAATTGCAAAGATATGGACGACCGTCGATGGTGTCCGTCATGTTCGTTTGAACAATATGGCAGTTCAGTCAGACACTATGATGGTTTCTGTCCACGCTCTGACGGATCATCAGTTCTTTTTTGCCTGCCCCGCTGAATTTGAACTCATCCATCGAACTCCCCGCAGATGCTTTAAATGAGTGATCCCAAAAATTAACGGTGGGAAACTCGCGGAAACCCACCGTTAGGCTCAGTCTCAGATTGGATGACCTTGGGAGGGAGATCTCAGACTATCCAAAGAACTTTGGGGGAATTTTCTTGTTGCGTTAACGATAGGGCGAACCGCATTCGTCATCAAGACCGCTTTTCACCTGCGATTGAAAATTGATCAGCAATTTTGGTGCAATAAATTTGGTCCGGTGCCAACCGACAGGTTTGGGGCAGATGCCTTAGGCTGGTGTCAGTTTGACCAGTGTCGGCTGGCACTTGAGATAGCCGCCTGACGACATTCTCGTCAGTTTCAAATGGATCGTGACCGTTGCCGCCGGTCACGGATGGAAAATCAGGCAACCGCCTTGGCTTGCAACCGGACGGTCGCCAAAACGGAATCTTCGCGGTCCATTTTAATCGGGTGGCGGGACATTGGTGGCGCACTACCAATAGACCAAGCTGAGGAACGTCTATACCCAGAACGCCCATCAAGTAAATTCAGCAACGGCCAGGACATTTACCGTTTGGCGGGATATTGGTCGCGCACCAATACACACCAATTCGACCAACAGCATCTGCGAACTCGCCAAAATCCACTGGCTTGCGAACGAAGCTATTGCACCCGCTCCTGTAGCTTTGGAGGCGGTCAGAATCGTCATCGGATGATGTCAACATGACTACCGGCATACTTTTCGTTCGCGGATCCGCCCGCAACTTTTCTAAAACGTCGAGGCCGCTTACACGGGGTAGATTGATGTCTAGCAATACAAGGATTGGAAGAGAATTATCGCGAGCAACAAATTCACCTTCGCAAAAGACATAGTCGAGAGCTTGCTGGCCGTCTCTCACGACATCAATCGGATTGACCATGCCTACCTTCTTCAGATTTCGTAAAATCAAGAACTCATCTTGGTGGTTGTCTTCAACCAATAAAATTTTATTACTTGATGGCATTGTCTTGCAGCTTCTCCCCAACTTCTGGCAAAAAATTTTGGCATCATAATCTTACCGATAGAACAGTATTAGAAAAAGAGTATTAACGTCAACAGAATGAAGCACAACTCTTGGCCAATCGGCGAAGCTTCTGAGTAATAGGGAATTCCCCTTAGATGACGGTCCACAGTGGACTAACAAGGACCTGATACCGCCGATCGCCATTCGTCGCCTTTGTGATTCTTGCGGTCGCATGTTGACTGAGCCGCCAACGGCCCCTTCGGGTCACCTGCTGTCTGTTGCCGCTACCAGCCTGAACGGTTGCTTAAGAGTTAAGCGGCCGTTAAGCCAGTGGCGCAAATCACCTCTCCACACCCACGCCCGACTGAATGGGGTATTCTAGTGGATCGAGTCTAACACTTGGTGCCCGCGCCTGACAGCGGCGATGATTTCGTCAGGATCCTTGGTCCAGGTGAAGGGTTTTGGGCTTTGATTGTGTTCGGCCAGGAACCGATTAATGGCGGCCTGGAGATCAACAAGGCTTTTGAAGACGCCGCGTTTAAGGCGACGCTTGGCGAGGATAGCGAAGAAGCCTTCGACGGCATTGAGCCAGGAAGCCGATGTTGGGGTGAAGTGGAAGACGAACCGCGGATGCCGCACCAGCCATTCCCTTACCTTGGGGTGCTTGTGGGCGGCGTAATTGTCGAGGATCACGTGGACGATTTTACCAGCAGGAACCTTGGCCTCGATCAGATTAAGGAAGCGGATGAACTCCTGGTGCCGGTGCCTTTGCATACATTGCCCGATGACAGAGCCGTCGAGGACATTAAGGGCGGCAAACAGCGTGGTGGTTCCGTGGCGGATATAGTCATGGCTCATGGTGCCGCAGCGGCCCGGCTTCAGCGGCAAGCCCGGCTGCGTCCGGTCCAGCGCCTGGATCTGGGATTTTTCGTCGAAGGACAGGACGACGGCATGGGCGGGCGGGTCCATGTAGAGCCCGACGACATCACGCAGCTTCTCGGCAAACCATTTGTCGTTCGACAGCTTGAACTGGCGGAACCGATGGGGTTGCAGCCCATGCTTGCGCCAGATGCGCTGCACCGAACTGATGCTGAGGGCAACCGCTTTGGCCATTGCCGCTGCAGTCCAATGGGTCGTCTCACCCGGCGGCTCGGTCAAAGTCAATGCAACCACCTCCGCCGAAATGTCGTCGGTCAGCGGCGGAATACGAGATTTACGGGTCCTGTCCCGCAGCAATCCGTCGATACCTTCGGTCATGAACCGCTCTTGCCAGCGCCAAACCGAATTCTTATCAACACCAGCCTGCCGTTCGATTTCATTGGTGCCGAGGCCGTCGGCCGTCAGCAGAATAATCCGCGCTCGCCAGACATGCTTTTGCGGGCTGTTCCGATCCACTACAATCGTTTCCAAGCGGTTACGATCAGCGGTCGTCACTTCAAAATGTATTCCTGTACGCATCCCGCAGAATCTCACATCCGCGAGGCACAGGGAATCCCAAATCGGGTGACATCTGTTAGACTTTATCCACTA
>Ga0007854_10001541_pt1 | contig 14608 bp, 5 predicted proteins | sample CryBogCBH12Aug08_FD_60382 | JGI IMG/M metagenome (GOLD analysis project Ga0007854, IMG submission 60382) | Freshwater microbial communities from Crystal Bog, Wisconsin, USA - CBH12Aug08 | ecosystem: Environmental > Aquatic > Freshwater > Lake | place: Crystal Bog, Wisconsin, USA | collected...
CCACGAAATCGTTCATCAGGATTCTCGAACGCCTGAGATTCCGTTTCCCAGTTGCTACGACCAATATAGTTATCAGTTGTATACGATTTGAGAGCCATAAATCCGTCAATTTGTTCAAGCACCATCTTGCCGTCAATGTAGACACGCCACGTAGGGCGGAAATTGGTGGAATCCGTCGTTGTTAACACAATATGCGTCCATTTCTTTAACGGAATAGCGTTCAACGCCCGCAGCCGCATCTTACGTTGTTGGGTATCCCAGATTTCAAAAAGTAAGTTTGCCCGTGGGTCGACACCTGGCGTTAATTCGTCGTCAGGGTATGTATTTTGAACCGGCTCTGGTCCAGGGCAATCGAATTCCGATACGTTCGCTTCGGTTGTTAACATAAACTCTTGGGGTGAGACTTCGGCAGGTGCCCGCGAATTACATACCTTATTATCGTCACCAGGGCGCGCATTCATCAAACCAAAAGCGTTCGGAACATTACCCTTCGCTTCGATTCCTAGCAATACGTTATCGTGACCTGGACCGTTACCAAAATCGAAAATACGCGCATTGTTGGTGAACTCATCGAAAAAGACCCATACCGAAATGGCACGGAGTTGACGGAGTTGGACTTTTGTATCAAATTCAAGTCGAGCATTTTCGCCAATTTTAATGAATTGGTCGGCAGGCGGTTTTACATCAATATCTGCTGTCGGCAAACGATTCATCGCGAGCCCTTTTGTTACGGTTTTCTTAGGGTCTTCGTCTATCTTCATTTCACCGGCAATCTTAATTTGTGTATTGTCGGCATAGTCAAGCATATCATCAAAGAAGCGGTACCAGACCATAATGCCTTCAAAGAAAAAGAGTAAGTCAACAATATCAACGGGTGGATTATTGTCAGGGGTATTTTCACCCTGTTTGAAACGTGTATTACCGGCAAGAACGGCTAACGCCTGCCACGCGTCATTCGGCGCATCTTTAATCTTCAAAATACGACCATAGTCATCCTTGCCATCGCCGTTCACATCACGGAAGTAGTCATCGCGACTAAATCGTGTCCCTGCGCGTGCTGAATCAGTACGATAGGTGAACGAGTCGAGACCTTCCTGACCAGCAAGTGCACACGCCATAATACGAGAATCGGGTGTATCCGCTTTTTCTACAACGCGACAGAAATCGCCTTTGTAGCCAAGATTTTGTACGTCCACGTACCCTTCAAAGTAGCGTGGATTGCGTATCCAACCGTCGAGTTCTTTCATCTCACCCGGCAAAACATCGTGACGGCGCGGGAAGAACTTGCCGAAATATTCTGGTACCACGCCGTCGGTAAATCCTTCTAACATCATTGTATTACGGAGATATTCCCAGGCGATAATAATTACCAGCAGCACAATGGCTGCGTATGTCATACTTTCCCAAAACATCCTTACTTTCGTGCGGTTATTTTTCCATCGTAGAAAACGCTCATATGACAAATGAACCTACGCGGGTTCGAGCAGGATTTTACAAATGACTTAGAGTTGTTTGTAAAAAGACCCCAAGGCTGGGAACCGATAATTCCACTCAAAACGTGGTCGGCGAAGAAAACAGCGGCACCTGAACGCCATAAAGTTCTTGGATTTGAAAATGGTCTCTCACCACAGACTCAAATTCATTTGTTAGATAACCAGAATACAGCATTTGATATTATTGAATCGCTGTTACGTATATACTTGAGTCCTATCGAGTATAATACAAGCGACCCGTTTGCTACGATTGATGTAGAGGCAGAACAGGTATGGTTATTTGCGATGCGGTGGTTAGAACATTACTACGAATGTCTCATGGAGCCATTGGCAATACGAACCGAGTTTTATAAACATTCGCATACGAAGTTTTTAGAACTTATGCGAAAGATGTTAGCCTATAATCCGAAAAAGCGAATTACTTTCTATGACGCCTTGAAGTTTTGGTATCCATCAAGTACCGTTTTCGTAGTTCATCCGTCGAATGAACTGGATAGTTCGTCCACGACAGACCTAGACCCCCTTGAGGCTGAAGGGAATTCAACCGAATATCATATCCCCGTCCCCGCTGCCGCCGAGTCTTCCCTCCCCGCTGTAATGAATCCAGTCGAATGTCATACCCCCGTCCAGTCTGCATCAGAATTGGTAGAGCCTCAGTCCGCTGTCCTCCCCTTGCCCCCCGCACTCCCTTCCGTGTTGAGCGCCGCCGCGCCCCGTTCACGCCTCGCCCTAAAACGACCGGACGGTCTCGCGGGACACAATAAAACCCGCAGACATCCTCGTAATTCAGGTCGCTCCCCTGCCATCGGTAATCGCGGGACGCGAGCTCGGGGTTGAAAATACGACGCTTCAACGCATCGTAATCCTTTACCTTATTTGAGCCATCTTTATGGCTCCAATATCCGTCGCGATCCTGGCGATACCAATGGTAGTCAACGCCCTTGTCAACAACCGCCGCCACCTTACTTGTTCCAGCAGGGCACCGCGCCTGGAATGTTGACTTTGTCACTTCAGGAATATCACCCATCATAAGATTCTCGACAACAGCGCACGAGCGCCGTTCCTCTTTATTCAAGGCGTCACGGTGACCTGTTTTCGCACCGGGTTGATGAAATTTATCACGACAGTTACCATATTTTTTACAAAGCTCTTCGCCTTTGGGATCGTGGACAAACATCGCGTACGAATAGCAATTATGGGACTTGCGGACATACGGTTTATTATAGTACTTAGTATCACGAATCGGCTCGGAGCCCGATAGTGGTGAGCCAGGACAGTTCTGATGCTGGGCACAAAAGAGACTTCCATCAAGTGGCAAACGCGTGCAGCCTTTACCCGTCTGTATATCGTAACACTGGCACGCAGCCCTAGGCTTTTTTGCCACCTTAGCCGCCTTTGCCGTTTTATTTCGGTTCTTAGGCAAAGCCATCTTACTTTATATCAATAAATAATTCAAGACCGATACCTACGGTCTAAGGTCGACAACCAGAAGTCTGGTAAGACGCAATGAATATCGAACAGGGCGGCGAGTTTATAACTCAACAAATCCGCAGTCGTAATCCGTTCTTTGTTGGAAAACTAGGAACGTCAGAGCTTGATGTGCTTTTATTTTATACGCGATATCGTCAAATCGAACAAAGCCCAATGTATCCAGAACATATAAAAATAAATATTGCACGCAATGGGGGTCTCTTTCCAGCAACAGATAAGGCATTGGATGCCTGGGCGGTCCATATGTTGACAGAGGTTCTGCCCGCGGGAGCCGGTTTTGCGATTTGGAATCCTATTATTGGTAATATTGAAAAGGCAATATTAAATACCTTTGCGTCAATGGCAAAGCAATTTCCTCTACGATCGTTAGAGCCGTATTATATAAATATACTAGAAGACCGTTGGACCTATAATCTAACGAAACACGCAAAAGTTGCTGTGGTATCTCCGTTTTATAAAAGTATTGAGCATCAATGGAAAAAGCGTGATGCTATATGGGAAGACAATCCTATTTGGGGACCGATTCCACCTACAATCATTCCTGTAAGAGCAGGATATAGTCCGTATTTATCTACAACAACAGGATTATGGTCGACCGAAATTATTAATGGTGGGTGGAAAGCCGCGGTTGCCGATATTGTGCGTCAGGTGAAAGAAACGGGTGCGCGATTTGCTATTGTAGGTTGCGGAGCCCTTTCGCTACCTATTTGCTATGCTCTTAAAAAGGAATATATCGCTTCGATTCATACAGGCGGAGCCACGCAGATTTTGTTTGGAATTAAGGGTCGCCGATGGTTAAATCATAGTACTATATCGGAGTTTTTCAACCCAGCGTGGGAGTTCCCTTATCCAGAGGAAATTCCTACACAATCCAATAAGGTGGAGGGCGGATGCTATTGGTCATGACAAAAATTGAGTAATTAAAACAGACAAAGTGTATGTCACCATACTATGAATCAACCAACAGTCCTTTGTTCGGCACATACTGTAGCAGGACATCCATGTTCGTTTAAAGCGAAGCCCGAATGCGAAGGGCTTTGTAAGAGCCACCATAATATGCTTCGGCGTGCTAGAGAGGAGGAGCGTCAAGCCGAGGATGCGGAAGCCCAGCAGCGCCAAGCAAATCGCAATCGTATAGTTCAACAGAATCAGCAACGTATCGACCAGGCGCCGGCAGGATCGGCAGATACCTTCTTTCGCTACGCTCGTCTTATTGCGGATTTATGGATAACTCATCGTGTTCCTACCGATCAATTAGCCCAGGCGTATTGTCTAATTCGTAAGACAAGCGTTAAACACGCAGAATGGGATACATTTATTCGAGCAGTTGTGGCTGTCATAAATCTCGCCCATTTCAATCCAGATGAACTTCGATGGGCGAATGTTCCAGACGAAGAGAAAACAAACGCATTCAATCGTCTTACGGAGGCGATGATTCGTTTGCCCCGTTACGATATTGCGAGCGCCCTTAAAGCGACAGATAGTGTATCAATTGAATTTATGCGACGGCGTAATGAGGAAAGGGAAGCCCAGCGTCAAGCACGTCTAGCACAACAGGAAGCGGAGCGCCAAGCTCGTGAAGCGGAATGGAATCGCCGTCAGCGAGAAGAGGCAGTGGTCTTTAGGCGTGACCCAGAAGGCGGAATCGACCTTGCAGCGTTAGGACGCGACGACCAAAGCATTCACCGTTCCTCGGTACAAGATGCTACACGAAAGTCTGTGGAGATTCTTGCTGTCCGCCCTGTTCCTGAAGAGATGGAATCTCTGGTAGAGATTACGCTCGCATTTAATGACCCAGAAATCCGCTTTCGAAATAGTATAAAAAACCAAGCACTTATTGAGCTTACAAACGATTATTATAACACCGAAGCGTTTAGCCAGCAGTATGGAAATATTCTTGATAGGGTTTGGGCGTATATTCGCGTCCATAATGAGCGTTCAGAGCTTGTGCGCCGACTTGTACAGGAAGTTGTTGGAGGTATTAAAATGTGTGTCAATGGAAAGATGGCACATCTAGTCAATACTTTATATGCCTATGATGAAGAAATTACGGCAGTGATGCAAAATGAAACTCCTCCCCGTGAAATATTTCAGGCAAAATTTGCCACCTTGCTGAATCTTCCCCTAAATGAGCGCTCAGAAGCAGCAACGGCTATCTTCAATGAGTATAAGATTCCTGAGGCTGAGCGTGCTGAGTGGCTCAACCCACTGCTGGCGGCAGAATAGACACACCAATTCGATGCGAAAAAAATGATGGTGCTTGATGTTGATGACATCAAATACCAACAATGGCATTACGACGTATATTGAAGGAACTTGACGATTTGAAGCGCGATCCGCCAGCGGGCTGCTCCGCAGGTCCTATCAAAGATGATATGTTTCATTGGGAAGGTATGATTATGGGACCGGCAGATAGTCCGTTTGCCGGCGGTGTTTTCAAACTTATCGTCCATTTTCCCACAGAGTACCCGTTTAAGGTACCACATGTCCAATTTAAAACGCGCATTTATCATCCGAATATCAACGCAAGCGGTGGCATTTGCCTTGATATTCTGAAACAGCAGTGGAGCCCTGCGCTCACGATTTCAAAGGTGTTGCTTTCAATTCTGAGTCTGCTTACGGACCCTAATCCAAACGACCCCCTTGTCCCAGAAATAGCGCAACTCTATAAGACAAATAAGGCGGCGTATGAGGAAAAAGCGCGCATGTATACAATGCTTTACGCCGGCGATAAACCGGCAGACGCTTCGGACGACGACACAGACAATGACGACGAACATATGCTAGGCTAGTTAGGCTATCCAGCGGTAAGGTCCCTCACCCCGCACATTCGCATCCGATTTTTTAGGCTCGACGTTGACCGCCGCACGACGTCCGTAGACGTGCCAGTGGAAGTCGCCACTATCACCATACACCGTGAACTTATTGTTCGAAACACAGGAGGCGTTAAGTACTCGTACGCTACCATTGTAGATAGGGGTTACTTGGACGGTAAAGTCTGTAGCTAATGCATCGACATAGTCTGGTAGAAGAATTTCAGCACTTGATTCAAGGTCGGCAATGGTTCCCTTACCACGGTAATAGACGCCGGCTTCAGGTCCTTCGAGGCACGCGTGGACGAGGTATTTCGAGTCGTCCTTAGGGTGGTCGATAACGAAGGTTTTTGCTGTATTATAGATAACTTCGAACGTTGTTGGATTATATTGTAGAGAGCCTCCTCCTGCAGGCAGTGTAGATAGGCGAATTGGCGCAACATAGAATGCACTGGTGAAGGTTGTATTAACAACACCGCCGTACGCATTCAGAATAATTGTATTAGTGCTTTGATTTAACTGCCCTGCTCCATATCCAATAGCAATACAGTTTGAACCTTGGTTTGACATACCTGCTTGATGTCCTATAGCAATAGCATATGGTTTCTGGTTTGAATAACCACATAATGCACCTATACCAATCGAATTAAGTCCTTGGTTACTATATCCTGCATTTGTTCCTATTGCCACAGCATTCCCTCCTTGATTATATGTGCCTGTTGTATTTCCTATTGCAACTGTACTTGAATTATTACTATTATTGCTGGAACCGGTAGTATAACCAATAGCAACACTGTATGTACCAAGAGTTGACGTACCTGCATAATGTCCTATAGCAATACTCTCTGTTCCTTGTTTTATATTGCCAGCCGAAGCTCCGATAGCAGTGGCAAAATCTCCTTGGGTATCATTTCCCGTGTTTGCTCCTATTGCTATTGTATTCGCCCCTTGATTACTTCGAGCTGCCGAAAACCCTATCGCAATTGCGTTCGATTGTTGAGAATTTGAACCTGCTGAATTACCTATTGCTATTGAATTTGTGCTTTGGTTACTGTAAGCGGCATATAGACCTAAGGCGATTGCATTCGAGGCTTGTGCTCTACTACCCGCGTTAAATCCTAAAGCAATTGCGTAGTCTCCCTGAGTGTTTAAACCCGCATTTGGTCCTATTGCTGTTGCATAGTCTCCTTGTGTGATTTGACCGGCAAAATAACCAACTGCAACAGCCTGGTATCCTTGAGAATTTGAACCTGCCGCATTACCTATTGCAATTGAATAGGTACTTTGACTGGTATAACCTGCTTGGACGCCTATTGCAACAGCGTTAGCATTTTGCGAAAATATACCAGCACTATTACCTATTGCTATACTAAAATTTGATTGATTATTAGATCCTGCGGCAAATCCTAATGCTATACAACTATTACCTTGATTTGTAAATCCAGAATTACGTCCTATAGCGATTGAAGTATCTCCTTGATTACTATATCCTGCATTCGCTCCTATTGCTGTTGCATATGATGCTTGACTATAATAAGCAGCCGAATTTCCGATTGCAATAGCACTTACGGCAGTAATATCATTACTATAGTTTGCCTGATAACCAATAGCAACAGCATAGCCACCAAGAGTTGAATATCCAGCAGAATCACCGATTGCTACACTCTGTATTCCTTGAGTATTAAATCCTGCCCCTACTCCTACAGCAACCGAACGACGTGCTTGATTACTATATCCTGCTGAATTGCCTATTGCTGTATTATTTTGTGCTTGTCCGAAATAACCACTTGAAAAACCAATCGCGACCGAACCTGTATACGCGACAATTGTGCTTGCTGCTGCCTGGTAACCAATGGCAACATTATAGGCACCAAGACTCGAATATCCAGCTTGATATCCTATAGAAACTGTGTAAGCTCCTTCGGTATTATATCCAGCAAAAGTTCCTATAGCAACCGAATTACTTCCTTGATTGCTATATCCAGCATTAGTTCCTATTGCTACTGAATTGTTTGCTTGATTATAAAAAGCCGTTGTTTGTCCAATCGCAACTGTGCCTGTAGTATTACTATTATTATTATAATTTGTTTGATAACCAATCGCAACATTATAGGCACCAAATGTTGAATATCCAGCAGAATCACCAATCGCTACACTTTCTGTCCCTTGGTTACCAAATCCAGCGACATTTCCTATAGCAATCGAATTAGGTCCTTGATTACTATATCCCGCACTTGTTCCTAATGCTATACCATTTAATCCTTGATTGAAATATGCGGGTGATTGTCCGATTGCAACTGCGCTTGTATTACTACTGTTATTACTGTACGCTGCATTATAACCAATAGCAACACTATAGGCACCAAGCGTTGAAAATCCGGCAAAACCACCAATCGCTATACTACCAGTTTGTTGATTGGTATTTCCTGCTATCCGTCCTATAGCAACTGCATCTTGTCCTTGATTTGAATATCCTGCATTTGTTCCTATTGCCACAGTATTACTGGCTTGATTATAAAAAGCCGTTGTTTCTCCAATCGCAACCGCCCCTGTAGTATTACTATTATTAATGTACCCTGTCTGATAACCAATAGCAATATTGTAGTTACCAAGAGTGGAAAATCCTGCTGAATCTCCTATAGCAATAGCGCTAACACCTAGATTATTTAATCCTGATCCTACTCCTAGAGCAACTGAACGATTTTCTTGATTACTATATCCTGCTTGAGTGCCTATTGCTATTGCATAATTTGCTTGACTAAAATAGCCGGCAGATTGTCCGATTGCAACCGTGTTTGTAGCAGCACTATCATTATTGTAACCGGCATTATAACCAACAGCAATACTATAGGTACCAAGAGTAGAACTTCCTGCTCCAAATCCTATAGCAATCGAGTTACTGCCTTGACTAATAAAGCCTGCTCCACGTCCTATAGCAACAGCGCTATTATTTTGATTACTATATCCTGCGTTGACTCCTATTGCTAAAGTATTGGATGCTTGATTATAATAACCAGTTTGATAACCAATCGCAACTGTAAATTTATTAGCAACATTGGTGCTTACTCCTGCCTGGTAACCGATGGCAACATTATAGGCACCAAGACTCGAACATCCAGCTTGATATCCTATAGCAATTGCGTTAGAGCCTTGGGCGTTACACGCAGCTTGATATCCTATTGCAATTCCATTTGAGCCTTGATTGCTTAGACCGGCAAAACCACCTAGACTAATTTTTGTATCACCAACAACCCACGCTGCTGTACCTGTTGACCAGTATAAGTAATCACCGTAGTTTATTCCAGATGGTAGACTACTACCACCACCAGCGGGTCCTGTATAGCCTGTAGCACCAATAGTACCAGTATAACCGGTATACCCTGTACTACCACTACCAGAAGGTCCTGTGTATCCTGTGTATCCTGTGTATCCTGTGTATCCTGTGTATCCTGTAGCACCACTGCCTGCAGGTCCTGTATAACCTGTGTATCCTGTGTATCCTGTGTATCCTGTGCGACCTGTAGCACCTGTATAGCCAGTGTAACCTGTATAACCTGTGCCTCCACTACCAGCAGGTCCTGTGTAGCCTGTAGCACCAATAGCACCTGTATAACCTGTATAACCTGTCCCTCCACTACCACTACCAGGAGGTCCTGTGTAGCCTGTAGCACCAATAGCACCAGTATATCCTGTATAGCCTGTGCCTCCACTACCACTACCAGGAGGTCCTGTGTAGCCTGTAGCACCAATAGCACCAGTATATCCTGTGTATCCTGTGTATCCTGTGCGACCTGTAGCACCTGTATAGCCAGTGTATCCTGTATAACCTGTATAACCTGTATAACCTGTGTCTCCACTACCAGCAGGTCCTGTGTAGCCTGTAGCACCAATAGCACCTGTATAACCTGTATAACCTGTCCCTCCACTACCAACAGGTCCTGTGTAGCCTGTAGCACCAATAGCACCTGTATAGCCTGTGTATCCTGTAGTACCACTACCAGCAGGTCCTGTATAGCCTGTGTAACCTGTGCCTCCACTACCAGCAGGTCCTGTGTAGCCTGTGTATCCTGTACGACCTGTAGCACCTGTGTACCCTGTAGCACCACTACCAGCAGGTCCTGTGTATCCTGTGTATCCTGTACGACCTGTAGCACCTGTGTATCCTGTAGCACCACTGCCAGCAGGTCCTGTGTAACCTGTATAACCTGTATCACCTATATCACCAGTATCACCAGTATCACCAGTATCACCAGTATCACCTGTAGAGCCTGTGTAGCCTGTTTCACCTATATCACCAGTATCACCGGTATCACCAGTAGCACCTGTACTGCCACTACCAGCAGGTCCTGTATAGCCAGTGTAACCAGTGTAACCTGTACGACCTGTAGCGCCTGTATAGCCCGTATATCCTGTACCTCCAGAGCCAGGTGGTCCAGTAGCACCAACATAACCGCCTGTAAGTTGCGCCCATGTTACACCTGAACTACCTGAACTGTCTGAGTATACAGTATAAGAAGGTCCTCCTGCATTTAATATCCAACAACCAATTGTATAGGTTGTTGCACCAGTAGTTGTTAAAATAATGCGACCGGTTGCTGTGCCTCCGCTTGAACCTCCAGTTGTTGTATAAAATATGACTACACGACTATTGGCAACCGGTGATAGTGATGGCGAAGTTCCTGTATATAATCCCATTGCACCGCCAAAATTTGGACCTTGTGCGCGTATAAAATAAATAATATCCCATTGACCTGCACTTGGTATTGTAAAGGATAATACTGGGGTTGGAGATGTGTATACTGTCGCTGTTATAGATACATTTGCGCCTAAATATGAAGAACCAGTTGTAACTATCATATTTGGAGCGGGACCTGTAGGACCTGTAGGACCTGAAGCACCGGCGCCTGTCGGACCGGTTGAGCCCGTGGAACCTGTAGAGCCGCTGGCACCTGTGATTCCCGTTGGACCAGTAGCACCGGTATTTGATGCCAAACCTGGTGCGCCAGTTGGACCTGTCGACCCTGTAGGACCCGTAGAGCCAGTTGGACCAGTATTACCAGTAGGTCCTGTAGAACCTGTTCGTCCTGTATTACCTGTGGCGCCCGTATTTGTTGCCGAACCCGCCACTCCCGTCGGACCAGTAGGACCTGTAGTACCTGTAGCGCCGGTATTTGTCGCAGTTCCAGGCACTCCTGTAGGACCAGTTGAACCTGTGGGACCAGTTGGACCTGTTATACCCGTTGGACCCGTAGAGCCCGTAGAGCCTGTTCGTCCTGTAGGACCTGTAGATCCTGTATGACCTGTAGAACCTGTACTACCAGTTGGACCAGTGCCAACAGTGCCTGTAGGACCTACAGGACCTGTAGAGCCCGTAGTACCGGTTGCACCGGTAAATCCTCTGGTACCAGTTGGACCAGTAGAACCTGTAGTACCCGTTGGACCGGTAGCGCCGGCTCCAGTTACACCAGTCGGACCAGTTAATCCTACACTATTTGCACCAATGACCTCTTGAATTGTCATATGCGCGTAGTCGTTCGAATCAACCGCCGCACCTCCAAGTATTTGGACTGCAAATGTATGATTACCAGCAGAAATATTATTCAAATTAAATATACTTGGAATTGTCATATGGAAATTAATATTATCAAAATAAAAACTCGAACGTGCGGCAAAACTACCGTCAACAAGCAAGTTAAATGCGTAGAGTCCTGGTACTGTTGTTATATATGCGCTAAAACTTAAATTAATAATAAGTACTCCGCCACGTGAAGTATACGTTGGAGACCAATTTGGGATTGTGGCAGGTCCAAGAATGACTCCCGATGGTTTAGCAACTGTGTTATTAAGTAAGGTTGTAAATTGAATAAATCCGCCAGCAGCACCTGTAGGACCTGTCATACCAGTCGGACCTGTAGGACCAGATGCACCTTGACCTGTCGGACCAGTAGAGCCCGTGGGTCCTGTATTACCAGTAAAACCCGTAGGTCCTATAGGACCTCCTGAGGGACCCGTTGGACCTGTGCTTGCATTACCACCTTGTGAATTATATACGATTTCATTTGTTGCGGTGTTATAGTGTAATAACGCAGTTGTAACAGTTTCATCGTTACGAATTGGCGCAATATAGAATGAATTTGCCTGTTGCGTATCTAAGTCAACTCCTGTGGCATTAATAACAATTGTACCACTATTTTGGTTATGAATACCGGCACCCGCGCCTAAAGCAACCGCAAATCGTCCTTGATTGAATTCACCGGCATTTGAACCAATAGCAACTGCGCCATTTCCCTGGTTAATTGAACCAGCGTAATAGCCAACTGCTACAGCGTACGATGATTGGTAGACACCGGCATTATCTCCAATCGCAACGGATTCAATATCCTGATTCGAAGAGCCAGATAATGGACCAATAGCTACCGAATTCGAGCCCTGGTTCAATTTCCCCGCATATTTTCCTACGGCAACAGCTGAGGCTCCTTGCATGAATTGACCGGCGGCAGCACCGACTGCAACTGCGGCTTCTCCTTGTAACGCGTCGCCGCCGGCTTGGTCTCCGATAGAAATATTAGAAAACCCAACTTCCCAGGCAATCCCATTCCAAAGCAAATAATCACCATAGTTACTCGCATTGGTCGGCAAATTACAACCACCGCCACCTCCGCCACCGTTGGCATTATAAACAATTTCCCGCGTGGTTGTATTGTATTGTAACCAACTATTATTGACTGTAGTATCTTGGCGTATTGGATTTACAAAAAGACCCGAAACTAGTTCACTATTTGATGTAAGACCGGCGCCCTGAACGCTGACGTTATTCACAGTACTTATAACAAATTGGCTTGTTGATGCATATATAATAGGTGTTGTAAGTGCAATTTGGGTTGGGTTACATATTTCGTCGAATTTACCGATATTTTTAAGGGCATAGTTCGTGATTGTCGACATACCATTCGGGTATACAAGCTGTTCTATCACCTGAATTTGTTGGGTAATAGGTACAAATTCGGCGCGAAGAGACTGTGTATTTGTTTGGGTCGATAGACCTGGAAACCAACCTAATTGGACTTGCTGCGCCTGTGTAACTGTAGTTGTCGACAATCCATACATAAGAGTAGAGGCAGCGTAAAGTGACTCTTTGTCAATCGCAAAGGTAACATTTGTAAAATTATCAGTAAACGTCAAAAAATCGGTATTTGTGGAAATAAGTGTGTTTTCGGCATACACAATACAAGGGTCGTATATCGAATTTTTTAATGGAATATCTCGAATTGTGTTATCACCTAAGTTTAGAACTAATGTACTGACAGTTGAAATATTTATGACTCCAGGTGTTAAGAAGTAACTAGAAATGAGATTATAGTTATAGATTCCCGACGAAGTAAAAATAATTTCAATAGTGGCGATTGTGCTATATAATTCGGCATTGACAGTGGAAAACTGGTACGCTAAGCCGATACTTGTACTTTGTAAATCAATAATCGAACTATAGGTTGAGGTTGTGAGAGAGTTGAAAAAAATAGTGGCACCACTTACGTACAAATATGTATCGCCGGTACCCACAAATTGAAGCGTACGACCGCCGACTGTGTAATCTGGTAGGGTTGAGAAAGGCAATACTTGTCCGTCTGCTATAATTTGTTCGGGACCGATACTATAGACAATAAGACCTCCATTTGTAGCATTGGAGTAGAATTGAATACCGGCACCTGGTGAAAAATTAAATACATTATATTGTCCTGTTGGTATATATTGATAAAGTGAACCGTCTGCTGTTGGAGCGTCAATTTCGTTTACAGCGGGAGCAGCAAACGACGAAGTAAAAGACGACGCCCAATAGGTACCACCGTCACCTCGACTCAAAAGTGGACGATTCGCCGGAATAGGATTGTTCGCAAAATCTTTAAAGTAGATATCGCGGACAAAAATAGAGTCCACATTGAGTGTCCTATTATTTTGCCCTGACATTACAGGTTCTACTACTTTATCGTTTTTATGTTTTTTGAATGAGCCACCGCATTTTTATGGATTTTTTTGGTTTTTGATTCTTGGGTTTTTAGTGTCTATTTACTCATCATCGCTATCATCCGTCAGTTCAACAGCACCATCGACCCAGCGACCGACATAGTGCTCCTTCACAGCGTTTGCCTCTGGAGAGTCCTTTAGGACGTCAGTGTAATAGGTCTTGCCAGTTTCAACATTGCGGATATGGTTGCGCCCGTCGTACATGAAACTAATCCACTTTGCAACTACAGGTGCGGCATCAACGGCAACTGTCTCATAGACTGGCGCACGCTTCTGGGTCTCCTTTGTCGCAGGGGCAGCTGCTGTGCCTGTAACAGCACTACCAGCACGAAAGTTATCATTGGGAAGTCCCTTAGGGTACTTGGAAAGAAAGAGTTCAGAGCCAACAATCTTGGCGCGCGGGTAAAGGACTGTCTCGTCAAGGCGTCCGTGCCACGATGCGTTATTTGTCTTAGGATTCGCCTTGTATTCGGCATCCTTCTTGCCGCATCCAGCACACATATTTGACCCGGGCGCAGGCTTTCGTGTACACTGCTTCTCAGGAAAGATCATTCCGTGATTAGCGGTTTCATCCTGTGGGCGCGTACCGACAAGCGGATTCTCGACGTCGATGCGACGACCGACGCAGTACTTAGGATCGATGGACTGGAGACGAGAAGGATGTGTGCGCCAAGGGTCGACGTTTGTGGTAGCAGCAGCGGGAGCAACAACAGCCGTACCTGTAGCAGCAGCGGCAGCAGCAAGTGCCTTTGTCGTCTTGCGCACCTTCTTGACAGGCTCGGCAACCGC
>Ga0007854_10001543_pt1 | contig 14599 bp, 12 predicted proteins | sample CryBogCBH12Aug08_FD_60382 | JGI IMG/M metagenome (GOLD analysis project Ga0007854, IMG submission 60382) | Freshwater microbial communities from Crystal Bog, Wisconsin, USA - CBH12Aug08 | ecosystem: Environmental > Aquatic > Freshwater > Lake | place: Crystal Bog, Wisconsin, USA | collected...
GTAAACGTAATTGCAGCAATCTCTCTTGGCGCAAAGCCGCATTCTTGAATCAGGTAAGCGATTTTTTGAGTGATCACGCGTGTTTTGCCGCTACCAGCACCAGCCAGCACGAGCAAGGGACCATCAAGATATTTTACGGCTTCGCGCTGCGGGGCGTTGAGGGTGTTTAACATTAGAGCTTTTAGTATTAAGAAAGACGCTTGCGTTTTAGTTCAGCTCTGCAATTTTAACTTTTAAGACTAACATTAGCTATCAAATCGTGGCATAGTTTGCGCCATGCAATCCAATCCACTTTTAGATGATTATGGTCAAGCCGCATTCTTGGCCCATCATAGCCATTTGTTGATAACCAGTTATCAACATTGGACAAGAAAACCATTGATTGAAGATGTTAGCGATGAGGTAAAAGCTTTAATGCATGCACCTTTTGCTATCGCATCACATCAAACGGGCGATGATCCGATGTTTAATTATGCCAACCATCAAGCCTTAGCTTTGTTTAAGATGTTGCCAGAAGACATGCTGGGCTTGCCCTCAAGATATTCTGCCGAGCCTATGTTACGTGAAGCGCGGGCTGAGTTTTTGTATCAGGTTTCAAGCCATGGGTTTATTGAAAACTATTCGGGTGTTCGAATTGCCAAGGACGGTACTCGCTTTTTAATCGAACAAGCGACAGTGTGGAATTTGGTAGATGTTAAGTTGCCAAAACAAGTGCTTGGACAAGCCGTCATTATCAAGGCTTGGCAAGCGCTATAAGTGCTTTATCAAATCAAGGGAACATCATGAGATCAACGAAAGCGAGTAGTGCGGTAGAGCGCCTCAATAAACGTGGCGAGCAAGATTATTCGATGGGTACTAACGGTAAAGGCTTGTTTTGGCTCTCTCAGCCTAGTGAAAATGGCGTATCAATTAAGCTATGTGAGCCCATGACCATGGATGATTTTGTAGTGTTTGTGAATGGCTTTGGACCGCAAGTCGTGAAGCGGGTAAGTAAGCTAGATATTGAGTTTAGTAAACAGCTTGTGAAAAAATAAAACTATTCCTCTAAATGGTCTTTGTCAGTATCTTTTTCATTATCTTCCTTAGGTTCTTCCACCACCTTTTTATTCGCATCCATCATTGCTTGGCGACTGGCTGGCGTTTCTAGACTAATTCGACCAATAGTCCCAGCGCGATATTCAGTTAAGAAAGTCACCGCAGTTTTTTCCATATCCCATTCGCCCGCTTTTAACTTGTAAGAGCGACGTTTTGCGATGGCCTCGAGTAAATCAATACCATCCATGCCAGTTACGTCTACTTTGTAGCGGCTTGCTATCAAGGCTGGATAGCGTTTGAGTAAGTTATCAGCAAGGAAAATGGCAACATCTTCGTCAATGACAGCGTTACGACCAATCGCATGGCTTGCAGCAAGCATAAAGCCATCTGATTCGTACTGAATTTTTGGCCACATCATGCCAGGGGTGTCAGTAATGCTCATGAGTAGGCTGAGTTCAAAGCGTTGTTGTGATTTTGTTACGGCAGGCTCATCACCTACTTTAGCAACGCGGCGATTAAGTAGGGCGTTCATAAACGTCGATTTACCAACGTTTGGAATGCCCATAATCATCATGCGTAGCGGTTTGATGGGTGAATCCCTATGCGGTGCAAGTGCGGCACAGAGTTTGGGAATTCTTGCGGCGTCGCCCGGTTTTTTACATGAAATAGCCACTGCTTTGACATTGGGCTGTTTGTTGTAATAGTTAAGCCATGCTTGTGTGACAGCAGGGTCAGCTAAGTCAGTTTTGTTAAGAATTTTAAGCTGTGGGCGTTGACGAAATAAACGCATTTCATCAATCATTGGGTTATGGCTGGCCATTGGCACGCGTGCATCCAACACCTCGATGACAACGTCAGTGAACTCCATTGTCTCTTCGGCTTTTTTGCGCGCTTGGGTCATGTGACCTGGATACCATTGAATTGCCATAAATCCTCACTGAATATGACCACTATCAAGCAAGTCGTTCGAAGTGGTAGGGCGCATTCTAACATTGCCTACCAATCTAGCCCTAATTTGCGCGCATTAAAGCGTATTGATGCAAACATCAGTTAAAATACGTTCATGACTTTAATTCCTGAAATCAAGCCACATCAGTCCATTGAGTTGCTCAAGGCGCTGCATATTCTGACGCGTGACGGTAAGCTTAATCAAGATACTCGCCGTAAGCTGAAGCAGGTGTATCACCTTTATCATTTTATCGAGCCTTTGCTTACTGAGTTGATGGAAGATAACGACAACATCACCTTGGTGGATCATGGGGCGGGTAAGTCTTATTTAGGCTTTATTCTTTACGATTTATTTATGAAGCAGCATCAATCAGGCCGTGTGGTGGGCATTGAGACGCGCGCAGAGCTGGTGCAAAAGTCTAAAGAGTTGGCCGAGCAATTGCATTTTGACCGCATGGATTTTCATCATTTAAGCGTCGAGGAATCGATGTCTTCAAATTTATTGCCAGAACAAGTAGAAATCGTGACAGCCTTGCATGCCTGTAATACCGCGACCGATGATGCGATTCGTTTTGGTTTGGAAAAGAACGCGAAGTTTATGGTACTTGTGCCTTGCTGTCAGGCTGAAGTGGCTGAAGTATTACGCAAACACAAAAATGAGTCATTCGGTAAAACGCCTTTGTCTGAAATCTGGCGTCATCCTATCCACACGCGTGAGTTTGGAAGCCAAATTACCAATGTGCTACGTTGCCTTCAATTAGAAGCGCATGGCTATCAAGTAACGGTGACAGAACTTGTGGGTTGGGAGCATTCTATGAAGAATGAGCTAATAATCGCACGCTACAAAAATAGCCCACGTAAAAATGCTCAAGTACGGTTGGCGCAAATACTCGAAACACTAAATCTGGAAGAGTTGCATTCACGCTTTGCTTAAGTGTTGCTGAAGTCCCACATGAACAATCCCCAATCTATAGCTCAGTTTAACCAAGCGCTTGCGACTTGCATGTTGGCAGATCGACACGGTTTGCGCCGTAAGATACGCGAAGTGGCTGATTTACAAAAAGCTATAGAAAAAGCACCCGATGCGAAAGCCAGTCAAAAAGCCGATAGGCTCTTGGCTGAAGTTGTGCAGAAGATTTCATCTTCACATCAACAATATCAAGCGCGTTTGAATGCCTTGCCTAAGCCTGAATATGAGCTTGATTTACCCGTTACTGCTCGTAAAGATGAGATTAAGGCCGCAATCGCCAAGTATCAAGTGGTGATTGTTTGTGGGGAAACAGGCTCTGGTAAAACGACACAACTACCTAAAATCTGTTTGGAGCTTGGTCGAGGTGTCAGCGGTTTAATTGGACACACACAACCACGCCGTATTGCGGCACGCTCTGTAGCAAGTCGTATTGCGCAAGAGCTTAAGTCGCCATTGGGTGAGGTGGTGGGTTATAAAGTCCGTTTTAACGATAAGCTTTCAGAGTCCAGCTATATCAAGCTGATGACGGATGGTATTTTGCTCGCGGAAACGCAAGGTGACCATTTTCTTAATGCTTACGACACTATCATTATCGATGAGGCGCATGAGCGCAGTCTGAACATTGATTTCTTGTTGGGCTATCTCAAGCAACTCCTGGTAAAACGTCCCGATCTGAAAGTAATTGTCACTTCCGCCACGATTGATGCGGACAGATTCTCCAAGCACTTTGATGGCGCGCCTGTGATTGAGGTTTCGGGCCGCACATATCCCGTTGAAATCCGCTATCGTCCACTTGGTAAAGCTGGCTATAGTGCGCAAACGGTTGAAGAGGATGTTGGTGAGGATGACGATAATCTTTTTGGCATTAAGCGCAAAGGAAAAACTGAAGCGCGTTGGCTTGAAGAGGACGATGCAGAAGAGGCGATTGAAGAAGCAATTTTAGATGCTGCGGATGATTTGCTGCGTCAAGGTGATGGCGATATTTTGGTGTTCTTGCCGGGTGAGCGCGAGATTCGTGATGTTGCTGAGCACTTAAGAAAGTACCAAGGACGCTCAGCAAAACTGAGGCATATTGAAGTCTTGCCACTTTTCGCAAGACTTTCGATTGAAGACCAACAAAAAATCTTCCGCACCACAGGCACGCGCCGGATTGTGCTTGCCACTAATGTGGCTGAAACTTCTCTCACGGTGCCAGGAATTAAATATGTGATTGATGCCGGCTTGGCGAGGGTCAATCGTTACAGTAGCCGCGCCAAAGTAGAGCAGTTGCAGATCGAGAAAATTAGCCAAGCCGCCGCTAAACAGCGTGCAGGGCGTTGCGGTCGTGTGTCCAACGGGATTTGTATCAGGCTTTATGATGAGCAGGATTTTAATAGCCGACCAGCCTTTACAGACCCTGAAATTCTGCGGAGCTCATTGGCCTCGGTTATTTTACGAATGGCCGCTTTACGCCTTGGCGATATCAGCAACTTTCCCTTTATTGAAGCCCCTTCCTCGCGCCTCATTGCTGATGGCTATTTACTCTTGCAGGAGCTTGGCGCGGTTGATGCTAATCGTGAAATCACTGAGCTAGGTAAACAACTCGCACGCTTGCCATTAGATCCACGAGTAGGGCGCATGATTTTGGCGGCTAAACAAGAAGGCGTATTGCGAGAGATATTAATTATTGCGAGTGCACTTAGCATTCAAGACCCGCGTGAAAGGCCAATGGATAAGCGCGAGGCGGCAGATCAAGCGCATGCCAAATTTGCGGATGAGCGTTCGGACTTTTTGAGCTTTCTCAAGCTTTGGAATTTTTATGATGAGGCGCTTAAAACTAAAAAATCGAATAAAGATTTATTGGGTAAATGCCATCAAAACTTCTTATCTTTCTTGCGTCTAAAAGAATGGCGCGAGTTACATGGGCAAATTCGTGAAATTGCTGAAGAGCTCGATTTAAAGCCTAAGGCGGAAGAAGCTGATTTAGATAAAAACTACGACCAGATTCACCGCGCTTTGCTTTCAGGCTTACTAGGTAATATTGGCTTTAAAGATGGTGAGGCGGATAGCTATTTAGGCGCTCGTGGCATTCGATTTACCATTGCCCCAGGTTCCGCGCTTAAAAAGTCGCGCCCTAAATGGGTGATGGCTTCTGAGCTGATGGAAACAAGCAAACTCTATGCACGTTGTGTTGCGAAGATCGATCCTGATTGGATAGAGCCGTTGGCCCGTAACCTTACACAAAGTCAGTACTCTGATCCTCGCTGGGATAGAAAGCTCGCACAAGTCTCTGCTTGGGAGCGTGTCAGTTTGTATGGCTTGACGATTATCCCGAAGCGCCGTGTGCATTACGGTCCGATAGACCCGCAAGAATCACGTGAGATTTTTGTACGCGAAGCTTTGGCGAATATGGAGTTTGATACCCGAGCGCCGTTCTTTGAAGCGAACCGACATCTCATTGCGCAGATTGAAGAGCTAGAGCATAAGGCACGTCGTCAAGATGTGCTGGTGGATGAGCATACGCTCTTTGCTTTCTACGACAAGATTGTTCCGCAGGGGATTTACAACGGTGCTAGCTTTGATAAGTGGCGTAAAGAGGCCGAAGAAAAAGTACCGCGTTTGCTATACCTCACCAAAGATGCATTGATGCGTCACGGTGCGGCTGGGGTGACAGAGGCGCAGTTCCCCGAAACTTTTGTGATGGATGGCGTTACGCTCACGCTTAAATACCGTTTTGAGCCAGGACATCCTTTGGATGGTGTAACCGCAACAGTGCCGCTTGCATTGCTTAATCAGCTTAAGCCCACGCAGGCTGAGTGGCTGGTGCCTGGCATGATACGAGAAAAGCTCACCGCTTTAATTAAAGCGCTCCCCAAAACGCTGCGCCGTGTGTGTGTGCCTGTGCCTGATTTTGTGACGGGATTTTTAGAGCAAGCACAGCACAATCAAGCCATTTTGCCAGCTATGGCAGAGTATATTCAAAAGAAAACCAGCCTCAAGTTGAGTGTGGCGGATTTTGACTTGAGCGCTTTAACCGACCATTTACTCATGAACTTTAGTGTGGTCGATGAAAAAGGCCGTGAGTTAGGGATGGGGCGTGACTGGAATGCGCTCAAGGCGCAATTGGGGAGTGCGGCGCAGCTGACGTTTAGAAGCAATTCGCCCAGCATAGAAAAATCAGGTCTCAAACAATGGGACTTTGGCGATTTACCTAAAACGCTCACCTTTAGTAAAGACGGCCATCAACTGACAGGCTATCCGGCCCTTGAAGACAACAAAGATAATGTCGCAGTTAAACTGTTTGACACAGAAAGCATGGCCCGCAAGGCTCATAGAATGGGCGTTTGCAGGCTGATGCGTTTTGAGCTTAAAGAGCAAATGAAACAGCTAGAAAAGGGTCTACCCCAGTTTAATCAATACGCACTTTTGTTGCGCAACCTCATTTCGCCAGATGATTTGCGTGAAGATATGTTGCTTGCTATTAGTGACCGTGCATTTATCGGCGAAGATGATTTGCCGCGCACCAATGCCGAATTTATGACGCTTAAACAGCGCGCCAGAACGCGCTTGCCAGCCGTGGTAGATGGTTCATCAAGGCTTGCGAGTGCTATTGCTCAAGAGTATTTGGCACTCACGCAAAAGCTGAATACTTTGCCGTCCAATATGGCGCGGGTAAAAAAAGAAGTGGAAGAGCAATTGGCTTTGTTGTTGCCGAAGAAGTTTTTTAGCCAAACGCCTTGGGAGCGTCTGCAACATTTGCCGCGCTATCTCAAAGCCTTAAAACTGCGTCTTGATAAATACCCTGGTGCGATTGAGCGTGATACCAAAAGCGCCCAAAACGTACAAATGGTCTGGCAGCGCTGGCAAGATAAAGTCAACAATTTACGTAAAGCCAACTTAGAAGTCAGTGAGGCTTTGGCGGATTATCGTTGGTTGATAGAAGAGCTACGAGTGTCTTTGTTTGCCCAAGAATTAAAAACGCCATTCCCTGTGTCGACTAAACGGCTGGATAAGATTTGGGAGGATTTTAAGTAGTGCTAAATCCGCATCATTTCATTTCTAACTGCCGCTTCATCTAAGCCTTTGCCAATCAACACAAGCCGTGAAATCGGTTTTTCTTCTGTCCAGCCTGTGAGCATGGTTGGGGTATAAAGCGTTTTATGCACCGCATGAACAGCAATAGGGTCGGGCTGGTCATCGGCATGAATAATGCCTTTCATTCTTAGCAACTGCTCACCGTAGGTTGCACAGAGCCATTCTAGCTTGGGTTCTAATTTATCATAACTAAGCGGCATAGGTAGCGCAATCGTGAAGCTGGTGATGCCATCATCATGTGCTTCTTTGAAGAGCACAGCGCTTTTTTTACTAGCGGCACGTAACCAGCGCTCAGGTTTGGCCTCTTGGGTGGTACTGTCAAATAAACCAATGTCAATAATATGACTTGGGTTGATTTGCCCTTCTGCAACTTGGTATTGCGTTGCACCTGAGTTGATTTCATTGAGTGCTGTTTCTAAAGCATTTATTTGAGCGCTATTGGCTAAGTCTGGTTTAGTGATGAGTAGTACATCGGCCACAGCTACTTGTTTTCTAGCTTCAGTGTGGTCTTTTAGTTGATCTAATCCATAAACGCTATCGACTGTAACTATGACAGCATCTAATCGGTATGTTGAGCTGATCACAGGCTCGTTGAGTAAGTTGCCCATAATTGGGCCAGGATCGGCCATGCCTGTGGTTTCTATAATCAGGCGTTTAAATTCTGGAATGGCTGAAAGTGCGCGTTTGAAAAACAGGTCTCTTAAGGTATCTGCCATCTCGGTGGTGAGTGTGCAGCATAAGCAGCCTGATTCTAGCAACACAGTATTGTCGGCAATATGTTGGCTTTCAACTGTTCGCTCTAGGTTTTTAGCGAGGATGTCATCTAAGCCAGTCGCGCCTAGCTCGTTAATAATCACGGCGGTGTCTTTCATGCCTGGATTGGTGAGGATTTTGTTGAGTAGCGTGGTTTTGCCTGAACCAAGAAAACCCGTTAACAAAGTAATCGGGATACGATTATCCATTGATGAATACAGCCATTTTGTAAATAAAATGACATCTTATCCGTGTTATCTCAAGCGCGAAACTGAAAGCACTGTAAAATGTGCGCAATTGAATTTTGAACGTACTGTGATGCCCAAGTAATGAATGTATTTTTTGAAGAAGATGGTGGCTTTAAAGTCGCCTCAGTGATGTCTGAAACCGCAGGCGCTCTGCAGGTAGAATCAGCCAGCGGTAAGCGTTCTAAAATCAAAGCGGCGAACGTGTTGCTGAGATTCGAAAGTGCGCTGGCGAGCTTTATGGAAGCAGCAAATGGTGAGGCTGAAGGCTTGGAAGTGCCATTTTTGTGGGAGTGTTGCGGTGAGCCTGAGTTTGGTTTTGAAGAGCTTGCAAAAGAATATTATGGCAAAGCACCAAGTGCAATTGAGTCAGCCGCAGTTGCCATGCGCTTGCACAGTGCGCCTGTTTACTTTTATCGCAAAGGAAAAGGTCGCTATAAGGCCGCCCCCCCAGATACGCTAAAGGCTGCCTTAGCGGCGCTTGAGAAAAAGCGCGTCCAAGCTGAAAAAATCCAATTATTCGTTGAGCAGTTAAAAGCGAAACAATTACCAGAAGAGTTAGCGCTTAAGCTCGATATGCTGCTTTATGAACCTGATAAAAACAGCATGGAGTGGAAGGCCGTTGAGCAGGCATCCGCTGAACTTCATATAAACCCAATCCAGGTGATTTCGTATGCTGGTGGTATTAAGTCTAATCACGATTATCACTTGGGGGCGTTTTTGCGAGAATACTTTCCTAAAGGCATTCAGTTTGCCGACGGCTTGTTATTGTCTGATATGCCTTATGATTTGCCGCGCGCTGAAGTGGAAGCTTTTAGTATTGATGACAGCACAACGACTGAAATTGACGATGCTTTTTCCATTCAAATATTACCAGATGGTGCACATCGAGTAGGTATTCATATCGCCGCCCCGGCACTTGGTATCCCGCCACATTCGCCTTTGGATGAAGTGGCCTTACATCGCCTTTCTACTGTGTATATGCCAGGTAATAAGATCACCATGCTGCCAGAACTGGCGATTACGCCTTTTAGCTTAAATGAAGGTGAGTGGAAGCCAGCGCTATCAATGTATCTGGATGTGGCGGCGGATTTGACGATTAGCAATCGCCATAGCAAAGTAGAGCTAGTGCATGTGGTAGATAATTTACGCCACGACACCTTAGAGCCTTATTTTAACGAAGACACTTTAGTTGAAGATAATGGCCATCCTTATTGGACTAAGCTGTCGCTTTTATTTAACTTGGCTGAGTCGCTTGAAAAAGCACGGGGCAAGTATGACCCAAACCGCCCAATTCAAATTGATTACAATTTTTATGTGGATGATGGCAAAGTGCGGATTGTTGGTCGTCGTCGTGGTTCGCCGATGGATAAATTAGTCGCTGAGTTAATGATAGAAGCCAATAGTCAATGGGGTGCACTGCTCGCTGAACACCAAGTGCCTGGTATTTATCGGGCACAAAATGGTGGTAAGGTTTACATGACCACGCTAGCAGAGCCTCATCAAGGCTTGGGCGTGGCGCAATATGCTTGGAGTACCTCGCCCTTGCGCCGTGCGGTGGACTTAGTGAATCAGCGTCAAATTATTGCTGTGGTGCAAGGGGAAGCGCCAACTTATCCGCAAAACAGCGAAGAGCTTGCGATGATTATGCGACATTTCGATTTGACCTATAACGCATACGGTGACTTTCAAACGCGTATGGAGCGCTACTGGTGCTTGCAGTATTTGGTCCAAGAAAATGTACAGGAGATTTCAGCCACGGTTTGGCGTGAAAACTTAGTGCGTTTTGACAATATGCCTTATATAACCAAGGTTCATAGCTTGCCAGAGTTAGCAGTAGGTACCCGAGTGGCTTTAGAAGTTAAGCGTATTGATACTTTGATGATGGAGATTGATACACGCTTTAAATCGATTGAAGAAGCGCCAATCAGTCAGCCAACTGAAGTGGTGATTGATGATAGCAAAGGCGTGGAGGGGATTCTCTAAATGCGAACTATCGGACGAAGAATCTCTCGCGCCGTGCATAAAGGCATGACAGGAGAAGAGAGCGTTGATGTCACTGAAATGGACGGTATACGATCCTTGTATTTAGGTTCTGAGACTGTTCAAAGCGCGATGCGTGTTAAAGCACCTTATGAACTTGAGCTTGCTTATTCGCGCGGCATGATGATGTTTTTGCTATTTATGAAGCAGCCCAAAGATTTGCTGATGATAGGTTTGGGTGGTGGCTCTATTCCTAAATATGTTCATCATTTTTTACCTGAAATGCAAACCCGCGTGGTGGAGATTAATCCGCGAATTATCCAAGTGGCGCGTAGCCATTTTTATTTGCCCGAGGATGATGATAGATTGGAAATCATTGAAGGTGATGGTGTGCTTTATCTCAAAGAAAACAGTAATACCGCAGATGTACTTTTGCTGGATATCTTTGATAGTCAAGGCGTGCCACCAGAGATGTACAATCAAGCATTCTTCGATACTTGTGAAGCATCATTGCGTCTAGATGGCATGATGGCCGTCAACCTTTGGGGTTCAGATAAAAACTTCGATATTTACTTGCAGCGTATTGAACAAAGTTTCCATGACCGTGTGTTGGTGTTGCGAACAGGCCGTCCTGGCAATATCGTTGTGTTTGGCTTTAAACGTCCACCACGTGATTTGAGATGGTCAACCTTGAGAGTACGTGCAAAAGCACTACAAGACAATCACAAAATAGAGTTTCTTGAGTTTGTTGAAAAGCTCAAGGACGAGAATTTAAGTACAAGTAATCGCCTCTTATTTGAAGCGTAAAATTTAAAGAAAGCATTACACATGAGCCAACACAATTTTTTCGCCACATGCCCCCGCGGCCTCGAAGCCTTATTGGCGGACGAGCTTGCCAGCGTAGGCGCAAAAGCCATTCAAGCCGCAGATGGTGGAGTAAGCTTTGCTGGTGATATGGCTGTTTGCTATAAAGCAAATCTTGAAAGTCGCATTGCAACGCGCATTATGTGGCGCGTGGCGAGCGGTCGATATGCCTCTGAAGATGATTTATTTAATGCCGCGTATAAGCTAGATTGGCCAAGCTGGTTTAAGGTGAGCAATGACTTTATGGTGAAAGTCACAGGCGTAAAATGTCCGCTCAAGAGTTTGGAATTTGCTACTTTGCGGATTAAAGATGCGGTATGCGATAAATTCCGCCAAGCGGTGAATAGCCGGCCTTACATCGACACTAAAGAACCCGATGTGCGCATCCATGCTTATTTGGCGGCTGATAGCTATCAATTCTATTTGGATACTTCGGGAAATGCTTTGTATCAACGTGGTTTGCGCCGAGCGAGTATTGAAGCGCCACTTCGCGAGAATTTGGCTGCGGGCATTATCAAGCTTTCGGGCTGGAAGCCAGGTCAGCCGTTTTTAGATCCAATGTGCGGTAGTGGCACATTTTTACTAGAAGCGACCATGATGGCGCTGAATATTGCCCCAGGTAGTAATCGCCATTTTGGTTTTGAGAAGCTTAAAAACTTTGACGAAACGCTTTGGGGTAAATTACGTCAAGATGCCTTGAAAAAAGCCAAACCGGTTATGTTCTCTAAAATTTACGGTAGCGATGCCGATTTGCGCGCTGTGCGTGTGACCAAGCAAAACTTGGAGCAAGCTGGTTTGCTAGAAGCTGTGCAAGTTGCGCAGTTAGAATTCACCCAAGTCCCGGCGCCTGCGGGTGAAGGTGTGATGGTGACGAATCCACCTTATGGCGTGCGTATTGGCGAAGATGAAGAGTTGGCTGCGCTATATCCAAAAATGGGCGAGACGCTAAAACGTAATTTTGCAGGATGGAATGCTTATTTCTTAACCAATGATATGCGCTTGCCTAAAATGATGCGTCTAGCACCAACCAAACGAACACCGCTATTCAATGGCCCTTTAGAGTGTCGTTTGTTTGAAATTAAGCTGGTGGCAGGGTCTAACCGAAAGGAAAAGTAATGGCGGATAGCTTGGTTGAATTACGTCAGAAAATTGATACTTTTGTTAATGAGCGTGATTGGGCACAGTTTCACTCGCCGAAGAATCTTGCTATGGCAATGATTGTTGAAGCTGCTGAGTTAGTTGAGCACTTTCAGTGGGACACCATCCAAGAAAGTTATGATTTAAGTGCCGAAAAACGACAAGAAGTCGCACATGAGCTTGCTGATACATTTGTTTATTTGTTGAGGCTGGCTGAAGTAACGGGTATTGATTTGATTCAAGCAGCCAACGATAAAATAGTCTTGAATGCGCTTAAATACCCAGTGGATAAAGCCAAAGGCAGCAACGCTAAATATACCGTTTATCAAGAAATGAGTGAGAAATAATTATTGCTCTTACTGTAAATGATAAAGCCCGCAATAGCGGGCTTTATCATTTATGACGTTAACGCTTAAAGTACTGCTAAGGCAGCATCATAGTTAGGTTCATTAGCAATTTCTGAAACTAGCTCGCTATGTAATACCTTGTTGTCTTCATCTAACACAATCACAGCGCGTGCAGTTAAACCAGCTAAGCTGCTATCTAGAATCGCTACACCGTAGTTATCTGCAAATTGTGCGTTATTACGGAAGCTAGATAAGGTCACTACATTTTCAATGCCTTCTGCACCACAGAAGCGGCTTTGTGCGAAAGGTAAATCAGCTGAAATACAAAGCACGACCGTATTGTTTAATGAGGCCGCTTTTTTATTAAATTCACGCACTGAAGTTGCACAAGTTGGGGTATCAATACTTGGGAAAATATTCAAAATTTTACGTTTTCCAGCATAAGTGTCCAAGGTCACAGTTTCGCGTTTAGCATTCGCTAATTCAAAGCCTCGAGCTGTTTGGCCATTGGTTGGAATGTTGCCGCCGATTGAAATCGGATTACCTTTTAAGGTGACTGTATTTGCCATTTGATTGTCCTTATTCGTTATTGATGTATTTACCCGACTATTTTAGTACATTATTGCGGTGTGTGGCATCAATCTAAATCTTAATTGTTAAGTCTATTCTTCAGATAAGTAGCCTATGGTCATAGTCTGGTTATGCAACACATTGTCTTTTGTCTTTGGGCGAGGTGCAAATTCACCATAAGAGTAAAAGCCAGTGATTGCTGTTTGCATACCTAGAATGTTTTGTACTGCAGTAATCTCATCAGAAATATTTTCTGCCATCACCAATTTACGACCTACGCAGCTAACGCACAAGGCTAAACCAGTTTGTGATGTTCTAATGGCTGCAAGATTGCCTGTAATCATTTTTGCAGCACCACTAGCACCTTCAACAAGCCTATCATGCGTGGTTTGGCATAAACGAACGGTTTCACCTTCTTTCACGTTGCCTGCGAAAGTGAGGCTGCCATTTTTATTATCAATCGCAAGTAAAGTGCGAATCTTTTCCACTTCTTTTTTACCATCTTCAATTACAGCAAGTGGAAATTTTAAGCCGCTGCCTGGTAAATCTTTTGCATAAGCATCGCCAATATAGAGTTTGTAAAGTGAGAGGGCGGGTTTATCGTCCATTTCGTAGACTACGTTTTTAATAGACTTGGTGATTTTTCTTGGTGGTCCATAAGGCTTCCAGCCCCCTAACGCACCATTCGCTGTGACAAGGCTATTTCCATAAATGCCTACAGCAATAACTAGGTTGTCTGAAATGGTTTCGTTGATAATTTGTAGGGTTTTAACAAAAGCAGTTCCGTCACCTGCCATTCCCCCAACAATTGCGACATCACCTAGTATGCTTTGAAATCCATCGAGCAATTCTGATCCGTTGACATGAAGGCCATCAGAAAAAAGGAGCACAGTTTTTAAATTATCACCTTTGAGCTGTCTTGCAAGGGTTACTGCCACATCGAATGAATTTTGCATGTCATTCATTTTGGTGGACACTACTTTTTGCTGAGATTTCTCCCACATGATGGCCGTGATTTGCAAGCTGTCATCAAACACCCCTTGAGCGCTAATTTCACCAGAAGTGGTACAGCCGACAATTTGTGCGATTGGATAACGCTCTTTAAGTTGTTTCCCTAAATTAACATCAGAAAATCGCTTAATTGAACCAAAAGTTAAAACGAGATTTGCTGTTGGTAGCGGTGACTTTATGGCAGGTCTTTTAATGCCATTTTTTGACTCACAGTTTCTTGTTTGATGATCATTTTTAAGACTCCTTCAATACTTCGCTCATTTTTTATTAATGATCTTGTAGTTAGTTATCGCTACTAAAAGTGAATGCATATAACTACCAAATCGTCATTTAAGATTATTTAATAATTATTTAATAAAATTTAACATCTTATTGAATATAAATAAAAAAATTGTGACTAATTTTTAGTAATAGTGACATAATTTACGGAACGTGCGTGAATAAAATTTCGGTTGTTAAGTAAATTTAAGTTACAGAGTAAAGCGATTAATAAAATACATAGCCACCTTGAACATAGGAGTTGGTAATTGATTCAGATGGATTTAACAGGGCTAAAAGTGATGGTCATTGATGACAGTAATACCATCCGGAGAAGTGCTGAAATGTTTTTGAAACCGTCAGGATGCGAAATGATTTTGGCGCAAGACGGATTTGATGCCTTA
>Ga0007854_10001545_pt1 | contig 14593 bp, 13 predicted proteins | sample CryBogCBH12Aug08_FD_60382 | JGI IMG/M metagenome (GOLD analysis project Ga0007854, IMG submission 60382) | Freshwater microbial communities from Crystal Bog, Wisconsin, USA - CBH12Aug08 | ecosystem: Environmental > Aquatic > Freshwater > Lake | place: Crystal Bog, Wisconsin, USA | collected...
GTAGGTCATTTATGCCTGTGGTAGCGGCGGACTTATACGGCGCGAGCGTCGTCTGAATATTGTTATTTGTCTGCTGCAGCGTGTCGATCGCCGTGCCATATCCAGTAGCAACCTTATCCCACGCGTTAGCGGTTGCCGCTCCATTTAGAATGGCACTAACCGACATATTATGCGCTCAGAGTTTGTGCAAGAACGAATAGAGCGTGGATTTGCGCTGGTGTCTGTCCAAGGTCGGCGCCGATGGTGCTGATGAACGGATCATTCTCAGTGAATGTCTGCGCGTATGCCCAGCCGTCCTTGATGTTTTGGTCTGTGCAGGCAGCAACTGCTGTCTCGACTTGTGCTCTTAGTCCCTGCTTGGTTAGAGCGGCACGGATTTGATAAGGCGTGCAACTAAGTGGGGCAGCGGGTGGTGCAACGTAAGGTGCCGGCGTGTTGCCAAGAGATATCCATTCCTGCACCTGCTTAACAGAAGTAAGTCCAGTCCATCCATAGTTGCTCGTAACCAGCATGCCATCTGCTGAGGCGTAGGCGTAGGTCATTGGGGCAGGCACCTGGATAGGATTGCCGTTCTCATCATTAACCGTGATTGTAGGTATTGTCATAACTCACATCCTGTAAAGTAGATTGGGGTGGTATTTGCAGCGCGTCCATAGGCGTAGTTGCCAGCGGCGCTGCCAGCACCTGTGCCGCAGTAAAGTTCCGCACCACGATAGTTCGCCTGTCCAAGGGATACGCTCGTAGATGTAAGCGTTGTCAGGGCACTTCCAGTGCCAGTTTCAATGGTTATACCTGTCGCAGGGCAACTAACTCCAGTCGGTGGCACCCGCGGTGCCGTGGTGAATGGTGTGAATATCTCACAGGCTGCGGCAAGGTTAAAGAAGCCGGAGCCAAGTGGCGAACTTGCGATGGTAGAAGCAACTGGTAGGTAGCGCTGTGCAAGGGATAGTTCCATCCCGATTGGGCGCCATTCGAACGCCGTTGCCGCTGAACCTGCTTCTAACTGAACTGTAGCGATGTTAAGCACGCACTGAACTGGATTTTGGTTGCTTGGATAACCAGCAAGTCCGAACTGTCCAAGGGTGTCGCCATACGCAGTGTTGTCGTTCTTGCTTGCCACGATAGCAAGGGCAAGGTAATCACCTGTGCCGATAGTCTTGCCACTTATGCTTGGTAGGGTAAGCGTAACCGTGTATTTCGCCCAGGATGTTGTAACGTTGATGTAAGAACCAACGCCAACTGAAGCGGATCCGCCAGATCCGAAGTTCTGGGATAGGATAACCGCGTAGGTGTGCGCGACCGTGGCTTGTGCGTAGAATGATACGGTAACCGTTTGCCCAGCGAGAGTTCTAACGCTTTCCACCCGCTGTTCCATTGCCACCATAACACCAGTGCCGCTCGCGGTGCTGCTGCCAACCGATGATGTGATACCGAACGCGTAGTAGTATTGGGGCTCACCTGGTACGGCGGTCTGTCCGACGGTAAAAGCGTTTGGTCCAGCACCATAGGTTATTAAACTGCCTGGGCCAGATGATGGAAATCCACCTGCAGTGCTTCCCCAACTAACCGTGTTTAACCATCTGTCATTGATATACCAGACGTTCTTCAGCGAGCCGGAGTTAGGATACCCAATGGTTGATTGAGTAAGGTAGTAGTTGTTAGCACCCAACTGGTTGATGTTGAACGCGCCGTTAATCAGTTTGTTGCGATAGTCGCCGGTAGGAGCAGCAGCGGCTGTGCCCTGCTGCGTGCCATCAGAGAACGTGATGTTGCCAACGCCAGTAAGTCCGACGGAGTTAGTTGTGTATTGGATAACCGAACCAATAGCGGTGCCGCCATACGTATAGTTGATGTAAGGCACGGCATTGGTGGTGCCTGTTTGGTGTCCAAACGTGCTGCCGGTTGCGTTAGGCGCGATAACAACGGTATTGCTGTCCGCCGCGGTGCTTTGTCCAACATACAGATAGCCAGCATTGTTCAGCCTCATCTGCTGGATCCAAGATATATCTGAACCAGCGGTTGTGCTTCCTGCTGATTGATACCATAGGTGATTTCCGGCGAATGGTGCATATCTGCTCGCGTAGTCGGTTGTTATAGCAGAGTATGAAGTCGCGGATGTAGTTGATACGACGTAGTTATAGCCGATTGACTGGTCCCATCCGCTCCACACGAAGTTGTTGCTCTGGATGTTACCACCACCCTGCCAGTGGGTGCTTGCGGCACCCTGCAGTCCAACGTTGCCAATGTTATCAAACACGATGGTGTTAGCCTGATTTGTTGATAGGGTGATCGAGCCATTCAGCAAGCCACCGTTCGACTTGATATCAATGAACGCTGCTGCAAGCGTATTGTCAGGTCCTGCTTGAAGTCGTAGGTCGCTAAGGTTGTCAGATGTTCTAATCGTTACAGGGTTAGTGCTCTGCGTTACGCGAGATATAACAACCGCGTCAGTCGAACCGTCCGGCACCTGTATTGTAGCAGGTAATGTTGTGTTGAGGGCAGCGTAGGCGCCGGTGATGTTGTCAGTCGTGTAGAGCGTGTTGCCAGCGCTATCCTGAACAACGAACTTGTAAAACATCGCCGGCATTACCCAGATGTTTGCTCTGCCCGCCCCATCAAGAACAACAGGATTTGTATTTTTCGTTGTGCCAGTGGCGTCAGTGTAGGTTGCCTGTAGGTTTAGCGTGCCAGCGGCGTAGGTATAAATCAAACCACCTGCGAGGGGTAAGCCCGAGTTATCGAAGAACTGCTGTTTTGCTGGTGGTGCGATTTGTGTTAGCATTGTCTATTTCCTTTAAGTCGAGATATTTATAGCGCTTGTCTCCACCGGGCTAGACTGATACAGCGCCAGTGAAGTCCTTAAGAGTTGCAAGGTATGTGTATGCTGCTGTTAAGAACGCGTTCTTCGCGGCATTGCCATCAGCGGTTGTCCAGATGTAGGTGCGCTGCTCCAGCACTGGGTTGCCCAAGTTATACGCAGTGAGAGTTGCATAGAAGTTAATAACGAGTTTTATTTCAGTGGCGGTGATCACCGCCATATTAATCTTCGAGTATGTGTTTGGAACTGTTAGTCCATATTTGCTGGTAAAATCTATTTCGAGTGCCATTTGTATTCCTTTATGCGACTATTGCGTGCGTGCCTGCGTCGATCCAGTTAGTGCCATTGCCGAAGCAGAGAGCGCCTGCTCCACTGTTAGCGTCCGTCACTATTAGCAGGCGTCCAAGGGTTGCGGCAGGTAAGGTTGATAGGGTTGCGGTAGGTGCGGATGGGTAAACCCACGATGGGGTAGCATCACCATTTGAGGTTAGCGTCTGCCCAGCAGAACCATAGTTCGTAGATGTGGTGCCGAAGCTAAATGAGCCAGTAGGGTTAATCTGCAGCACTTGAACTGCCGCTCCCACCGTCATACTGATAATACCCTTGTTAGAGTTAGGGGCACCCGCTCCAGTGTTATTTCCTGCCGATAGGATTAAGTTGCCTGCCTTTGCAGTTGCTATTGCCGTCGCACCACCACGAAGGGTTACATTTCCTGCCGTTCCTGTTGAGCCTGTGCCGCCAACCTGCCCACCAACGATGGTTACCGCACCACCTGCTAGTGATGTTGTTGAGTTAGACATTCCACCAGTGATATTAACCACACCACCATTGCCGCCAGCGAATGTGTTCAAACCACCGGTGATCGTTATACCATTTCCAGCGGTTGTTGTTGCGCTAGTAAGGGTAGAGATCGCAAGGTTGCCGGCGGCGTTAGTTGATAGCGTTCTAGCGGCCATCGTGATGTTGCACGCGCCACTGTTTAAACCGCCTACGCCATTCGCTGTAACAACGCTGTTAATAGGAGAGGTTGCGGTTGTGGTTATAACCAATGGCTGCCATAAACCACCTTGGAATACCAATGGCGAGTTATTAACAACAGTTGATAGATCTCCAAGATTAAGTCCGTCCACCCATTGAGCGGCTCCAAGGGGTCCATAGGATCCTAAAACCTGTCCATATGTGCCATAACTGCCATTTGCTTCAATAGCCCCATTAGTATTAAATGTGATTGGGTTTGATAAACCAAAGATAATGTTGCCATTGTCGCTGGAGCCAACTGAACTGCCTGGGGAGAAGATAACATCGCCACCGTGGGATCCATTTCCTGATGAACCGGCGAAGAAGGCGATAGAAGCACCTAGTCCATTCGCTGTTTCACCACCGGCTAAAACAAAGCCAACGTTAGGGTATGCTGATGGATAACTAGGGGCAACATCTCCATTGCCGCCCCGGATAATAACTTGTCCAGCAGCAGCACCTGTTGTAGGTGCATTGCCTGATTGGAATATAAGGTTGCCAGCGTTCGATGAGGTGGCGCTGTCTATCGTCTGGAATGTAATGTTATTTCCGGGCGTGCTTGTGCTGATCGTGTCAGTGCCGGAATACGTTGTCATCGTAATATCATTGTTGATAACAGTAGCACCAGTGGTAGGATCAAGAGTGATAACTTGTCCGGGCGCAGGCATCGTGAGCACAACGTCTGATAGCGTAGCGAATGATCCACCACCACCTGATGGTGCAGCATTCACCCAACTTGTGCCATTGAATGATAGCACTTGTCCAGTTGTAGGTGATGTGATAACAACATCAGCAAGGCTAGCGGCGATCGATAGTGTTGTATTCACCCACACCGAGCCGTTGTAGGTAAGGGCCTGATTTGTTGATGGGGATGTTAGCGTTACATCGGTAAGAGTAGCAAGGGAACCTGCTCCACCTGTGATGGTAGCCCAGGTAGTATTGTAATCAGAACCATCAACCTTTACGAGGGATTGTCCAGTTGTGCCTCCAGGTGGAACTCCAACTCCATCAGCACCTTGAGGGCCCATAGGGCCCGGATATCCCATCTCCGGCTCATCAGCATCCTCTCCAGGAATACCGATTGGGCCCTGTGGGCCAAGAGCACCATCTAGTCCATTAGAACCAGGTAAGCCATCCGCGCCTGCTGGACCCATAGGTCCTTGAGGGCCCATTGGTCCAGGAATTCCATCTTGTCCATCCTCACCATCTTGTCCATCAATACCTGGAGCACCATTTAAGCCATTTAGTCCATCCGCGCCTGCTGGCCCTACTGGACCAGCAGGGCCCATTGGTCCAGTTGCACCATCCGCGCCAGGTAAGCCATTTGCTCCGGCTTGCCCCATTAAACCAGGTGGGCCAATATCTCCATCCGCTCCATCATCTCCATTGATGCCAGGGATACCTTGAGGCCCAGTTGCACCAGTCGCTCCTGTAGGCCCAGTTGCACCAGTCGCTCCTGTAGGTCCAGTTAAGCCGCTTGGGCCCTGTGGGCCAGTTAAACCTATTGGGCCAACATCTCCATCTAGGCCATCATCTCCATTGATGCCAGGAATACCCTGCACGCCTTGGATACCTTGCTGACCAGTTAAACCGATTGGACCAGTTGCTCCTGTAGGTCCCTGTGCGCCTTGGATACCTTGCACACCTTGTTGTCCAACATCTCCATCTAGGCCATCATCTCCATTGATACCAGGAATACCTTGAACGCCTTGGATACCCTGTGGTCCTGTAGGTCCAGTTAAACCGATTGGGCCTTGCACGCCCATTTCACCTTGCTCTCCATCCGCTCCATCGAAACCAGGGATACCTTGTGGTCCAGTTAAGCCGATTGGGCCTTGAGGGCCCATTGGGCCAGGCCATCCATCATTGCCATCCTCACCATCATTTCCCTCTCGGCCGATTGGGCCCTGCGCACCTGTAGCACCAGTTAAACCTGTAGGGCCCATTGGGCCAGGATTTCCTTGATCTCCGTCTAAGCCATCATCACCTTGTCGTCCGATTGGGCCTTGCGGGCCCGCATAACCAACACCACCCTGTGGGCCCTGTGGGCCAGGTATGATAATCGGCATCTCACCATCGCTGGAACTCTCTCCATCCATCCCTGGGATTGAGTTCATAACATTCACCGTCTGTGTTATCGTGGTGAACTGTCCAGTTGATAAGAATACGAAGTTTTCGTTAAACCACTTTTCCCAGGCGACGGTTAATCTGCCCCTGTCATCAGAGATAGGCACCTTTATAGGTGGTGGTGCGATCGTGTTTTTAATCGGATTTGTTGCCATTCTAGTTTAGCCCTGTGATAAAATAATGGGCACGGCATTGCGCCCGTGCCCCAATGGCTAACTATTAAGCGATACCGATTTCACCCTCGGCTTCAAGAGTAAGCGTAGCAGAAGCAGAAGCACCACCAACAAGGAAGTCAGCGGCATCAAGGCGAAGTCTGCCATACCAGTCGAAGTAGGAATATGCTGCAACGGATACAGCAGAACCGATAAGTTCAGAACCAGCGGCGTTAGCACCAGTAGCACCCACCCACAGAGAGAACGTTGCCGCTGTATTCGTTTTATTCACGATACGGATGTGGCTAAGAACCAAATAAGGTTGTGTTTGTGTATAACCAACAGGGCCAGCGAGCGAAGTAATCGCTGGGTTGATTATATTAGTCGTCATCGTGGTTGTCAGAGCGACTGGGCCAAGACGAATGATTTTATTTGCTGCCATTTTGTTTTCCTTTAAGTAGAACCAAGATCAAGAACCAAGTCGGCCCCTGTTATACCGCTATAAGCATTATTTACATCAGTTACCTTATAAACTCTGTTGCGAGATGTTCCTAGTCTGTAGAAGATAACTCTCTGATTATACTGCCCTGCCCTGCCCAGTGGGCAATACCGTTCATCGCTCCAGGTGTTGCCACCATCGTCAGAATACTGCAGAATAACCTGTGGATTTGCTGCTTCGTCCGTTATCGTGCCTGGTTGATAGTCGATCTGCAGCGAGATGTGCTTCACCCGCTTTAGCGAGTTAGATACGTGCGGTGTTATCCGTGTTCGAGCGATAACATATCCATTTTCCGTGCTGTTCGACTGGTCCATAAAGTATAGGTTGCCAGTTGTGTAGTCGCCAGTGATGTGCTTGCCGAGGTAATACGCTTGCCCCTCGGCGATGGATCTTGCTGCCTGCGTGCCATAGCCTGATTGCTTTTCGAACCACTGTGCTTTCTGCGTCTGCAGGTATGTCGTCATATCGAACACCCAAGTGGATGATAAGCCAGGCACGTTCAGCGAGTAGAAGAAGTGTCCATTGAGTTGATAACTGTCCGCGGTGGCCGCGGCCACCTGAGCTGCGGTAAGGGCTGCCAGTTTCTGCTCGAGCGCGTAGTTGCTAACTCGAACCGGCACATAACCTTGCGCCATATAAACGATTGGACCACCGCGCTCATCGGTTGCCATCCAGAAGATCGTGTTGTTCAGTTTCTCGATGGTATTGGGAGAAGCAGCACCTGTTTCAACCAGAATACCAGGGCGACGAGCGAAGATATTATTGCCTGAGCCAAGGTCATACCATAGTTCAGTTGTCGTGCCGCCGAAGATCCATAGATCCTCATTGTTGTTGATAATACCCACGATAAGGTCGGGATTTGCTTCTGCAGCAGCATATCCACCTGAGGCCGATGGGTTAGCAAGGTTGCTTATCGTTATGCTGGTGCTGTAGAGGTCAGTCCAGAAGAATGTGTTCGAGCCCATCAGCGTGAATAGAACATACCCGTCCATATAGGTGCAAGATGTAGCAGGGGCAAGGAATGTCGTCGGATTGGTGTAGTTGCTTGTCACCCATAGGGTAGCATTCCACGTAGGGTCGGTGCTAACGTTCGTTAGCACGTTCGTCTTGAGATTTACCAACCATACCATCCCGGTGTTTGATACGATGAACAGTGATAGTCCATTGTCGGTGTATTGCACGTCCGCCGTGCAGTCGATGGTGCCGATGGTTGTAGCAGTCCAACCAGTGCTGGTGGCGTTGCCATTAATCTGGTAGAGAACATTTCCGAACACCCAGTAGCAAGCACCATTGCTCGCAACATATCCACCTCTTGATACGCCGTTCAAGCCCGTTATCAGCCGAGTTAAACCGGGCGTCGGAACCAGTTGCGCAGGCTCTGCGTCCTTGCCAAAGCCCATCTCGTTGTATTCAACATACCGATTGATGAGGCGCTGGCAGTCATAGTTGATGTTGTTCAGATTGTAGGATGGGCCAACAAATCCCTTGAAGCGTGTTTCAGCAAGCATATTAAACTCTCAGGCTGTCGGATTGGATCATATAGCGTCCGGCGTTAGCGCCCATAGCGGCAGCATCATACGACATCCGCTGAAGCATTTGTCCATTGTTTTCCTCGACTAATCTCTTAGCGCGAACTGCCGTGTTGAGCACCGTAACTGATGGCTCTATGCCATTTTCAGCGCAGAGCAACATTGCAAGGTTAAATCGAAGGGCTTGCGCGTATGCTGGTGGTAGGGATACAACGTCGGTAAGGGCGTTTGAGGAGTTGAGAGATTGCTGAACATGTAGGATAAGATTGCCACCAGCGCTATTTGGGATAGGCCAGATGTTAAAGTTGCCCAGTGGGTATGCTTGGTCGTAATATCCGTATTGGGAGATATTTCCGGTTATTCCCTTTGAGGTAACATTTCCCCAGTCCTGCTCGGATATCACCTCGATTGGTAGATCGACGTAAGGGGTAACGGTTGTTTGTCTAAACCAAGCACCAGCGATTGCAGGTGGTCTAACAGGCACGTTAAAATCACCCCCAGGTCCAATTGCGTATGATTGCTGTCCTCCCACGGTGGGGATCATCAAGATGTTAATCGTAAAGATGTTTAGGTTGTCGGCGTTCCAACTGTCGATTAGTTCATTCAGGCAGAGCAGTCCGGTTGAGGCTTGCGAGGCCGACATAGTCTCGTTTTCACCTATCACCCCACTTAGGTAATAGGCTCTCGAGATAAGTGAAGCGAAGGTTTGAGTTGTCATTTGTATTCCTCTCTTGTAGGATATTTATTGCCGCGTAGGCTATGTAGGGCACACCCCAAAAGAGGAGCCGAAGCTCCTCTCAGTTTGGTTCATCAACCTGATTTTAGCCCTGAACGCGACATAACAAAGCGGGTCTCACAACTTTCCATCCGTAAAGCACGTCAGCTCTGTGGTAAACCACATCAAGTTGTGGGTCATATTGCTTAGCGAAGCGGATAGATACGCCAGTTTCTGGGTCACGAGCAATATATGCTTCAGCGCCAGGAAGGTCTGTAGGCAAGTCACAGAATGCCACCATAAACGCATCCTTATGCCATACAAGGTTAACGTCTGTCGTTACATTAGCAGCACCAAGCCAAGTTACAGCAGCACCGTTAGCAAGAGCGGCGGATACTGTCTGGTTAGGAGCAGCAATGCTGATTGCAGGAAGAACGGATACTGTAGCAGCACCAGCGGTAAATGATGTAGCTGCTTGAACAGTGAATACTTGCAGCTTGTTAGTAGTTTGACGAGTAAGTGGGTTGATTGCATACACACCAGCGACGGTGAATTGATCACCTTGAGCGATCGTTGTGCTAACAGAGCCATCAGCAAGAACAACCGTTGTGCCAGAAGATACAGCACCATTTACGGTAACAGTGTCTGTCGCAACGCGAGTGCCAGTTGTGAATGTAGGCAATGTTTGTGTCATTACCCATTCCATACCACCAGCAATACCCATCAAACCGCGCTTGTATTGATCAGCGATTTCAGTTGCTGATTGGAACAGGCCTTTCAAACCGTCGATGATAGCGGCTGTAGCGGATGGGGTAACAGCGGCGTAGCGCTGGTCATCACGTGGAGCAGCTTGGTCGTCTAGACGAGCCATAGCATCAAGGAATGGTCGAAGTGTGCCAACGTCAGCACCAGTGAATGCTGCTGGGATACCGTTAGTATAAACGCCTGGGGTTGCAAGGGATTGTGCTTGGTAGAACAACTTGAAACCGTCTTGGTCGATGTCAGAAGCAAGCTGAGCCATTTGTGGCTTCAGAATACGATCTGCGAACACGTCGATCTTCAACTTCAGATCTTCTGTAGAGAAGTCGACGGCGATGTTGCGCTGAAGAACTTGCAAAGAAGTCTGAGATTCAGTTGTGTTGTTAAGATTGATAGCTGATTGAAGTGCAGAGCTATAACGAACAGGGATACGGATTTGGATTGTGTCGCCGTTCTTGTGTCCGACTTGTCCGTAGTAGCTGTCGATTGTTTGCTGTGCGCGAGGAACCAGAACGAACTGGTTACGAAGAACCAACAGAGCTTCATTGGTAATAGCTGTGTTAGTTAAGAGAGCATTTGTTGCTGCCATAATGGATTTCCTTTAGTGTTGTTACTTTTTACCTTGTGCTTTTCTAAACTTAGCGTATTCGGTAAAATCTTTCAGCGCAACGACTTCCTCTAGAGTTTTAGCCGGTGCTGCCTTGATTCCGCCTTTCAGCTTAGGTGGAGAAGTGGGCACGCTTGATGATTCAGGTTTTTCAGTCTTTCTTGCCTCAACAGCCAGTTCGAGCTTAGTTAGCATCTTCACCTGATGAGTGGGGCTCAGCGTCTTAAAGCGCTTTGTAAGCTCCTCATCCTGCAGTAGTTCATAAAGCACCGCTGGTCCAACCTCTGATTCGTTCAAGAATATCCGAGTTTCTGCGTGGGTTGCGTTCGTAATACCCGCCACCGCAAGGGCATCCACATTAACCACAGCATCATAATCTTCTATTTCTTTCTTGATCGAGTTTTCACGAGTTGTCCAGGTTTGTATAGATTTCTGAGTTGCCTCGGTCATCTTTGCTTTCTGCGCCTGCACTTGTCTTTGGTGCTCTCTTTGCTCATCTTTCCAGTCGCTCAGTGCCTCGGTAAAATCGCCAATAGTAGCGAAGTTATGCATCTCCGGCTTAGGCTTCGTAAAGCTTTCAGTCACTGCGACTTCTTTAACTGCATCTGTCTTTGGTAAACTCTTGAGCGCTTCCAGTTCGGCTTTCACGCGGATGGCTTCTTGTCGTGCCTCTTCCCGTTGTGCAATTACCTGCTGTATGCGCTTGTTGTAGTTCTTCCTTGACTGAAGGGGTTTTCCCTCATCATCCAAACTTTCCTCTGAATCGGTTGCAGTTGTCGATTCTGCTTCGGTAACGACGGTTTCCACTGGTTCAGTTTGAACTTCCTTTTCCTTTGTTACAAGGAAATTAGGTCGTTCTTGCACTTGCGTGCTTTCGCCTATAATGGCGTTTTCTACATTGTCTGACATAACGTTGTCATCTCCGAGTTTGTTACGGGGTTATAAGTCCGAGAACTTTTTGGGTAAATCACCCAGTGATTTTATTTATAGGGGCAATCTGATTAAGTGCCTGTTTAATTCTGAAGTAGGTCTTCCCAGCGCTTTCGTGCCTTTAGAAGATACCCGAGGAGAATACCGTATATCATTTCTTTGCCTTTTTCTTCTTATGCTCATCAGCCATCGCAAGGGCTATGGCAACCGCTTGCTTCGCGGGCTTGTCTGCCTTCACCTCTGTCTTGATGTTCTTTTCAACTGTTTTCTTGCTCGTTCCTTTTTTCAGTGGCATAGTTAAGCTCCGTGGAAGTATTTGAATATTGCCCAGGCGCCACCAGCAAGGATAACGATAACGCTTGAAGCACGGTAGATTAGGTTCCACGCCACCTTCCAGTCATTTACAGTGTTGTGCGTGTCGTCCATCTTCGTGATGAACTCTTTAATGTTAGTATTGGTGCGACTTATCTCGGTAGTAAGATTTTCAACCGTCGTGCTAACCTTTGTTATGGCTTGATTAACATACGCGGCGGATTTTAGTTCATCCTTAAGGTGGTCATCAAATCGGCGCCCAAATGTATTAACGCTGTCGGTTGCCCCGGCGAGATTATCTTGCACTGCTGTCATTTTTACCTCGAGGATACCCACGCGGGTTTCTAAGTGGTTGTCCATACTTGTCCCTCATTGATTGTAGTATTTTGCACCACCTAACTTTACACCAATGTAAAAACAAAACGCCATCACAGGATTTACGCCCTGCGCTATTAGGGCTTCTTGTAGCAACCTGTCAGCCTTGCCCTTGTCTGTTACGGCGGGCTTGGTGTAGAGATAGTCGTGTAGCGTGCCTGCAAGGTTGCCCCTGTCACCAAGATAATCAAATATCAATGGTATTCGTGGCACGCTTGCGAAGTCTGTGATAAAGCCCGGTGGCACCGTGTAGGTTTCTCCAGCGGTAGAGATGTAGGTTAGCGGGGCAAGCAGGCGCCAGGTGCCCCTGCCCTCTGCCCCAACATCCTCAATCTGTTCAACCTCTAGCCCTGTGATGAACTTGCCCATCTTTACACCACATTGAAGAATTCAATGGTAACAACACCCGCCGACGGTGCGATTATGCTAATGCTAGATTGGTTAGATAGGAACTTCACGGTAGGATTAAACACTGGGGCTGTTCCATTCGTATTATTAGCAACAGGCACGATGGCAGCAATCTGTGTTGCTCCAGTCGAGTTGAAGTTAACATAGAATGGCACGGTGCTTGTGAATGAAGCCAGTGATGTTTTCAAGCCAGCAGGAAGCGTAATAGTCTGCGCTGTGTTAGCGGCAAGAACGATTGCGAATACCATGTCGCTTGGGTTCTGCGCGGCAGAACGATTTGCATCAGAAGAATAGTGATTGTATGAACGCATAGTGGGTAATCTCCAGGTTGTTAGGGATATTTACATCCCCTGTATGTTTGAGGCTTGTGTTAAGTGTGGCATAAGTATCTTGTGCATCTCTTCAGTGTGCTCTAACCTCGCCTTAATCTCAGTTAGCACCGCCTTCATCTCATTGTTCTGCTTATCTCGCTCTGTGCGTAGAAGTTCAAGCTCCTTGTCGCTCTGGGCGTTCATCTCAGCAAGCTTGATTTGTCCAGCCATCTTAACCTGGTCTGTCTTAATCATCAGCATCGCCTTTTCATATTCTTGGTGCAGCGCTTGCAGTTCTACAGTAAGTTGCTGAATCATCTTGCCCTGCTGTGCAAGGGCAGCCTGCGCCTGTGGTGGCACTTGCTGATCTTCCCTGCCCTGCAGTTGTGGGAAATTAACGGCGAATAGTTTCATTAGGCGATCTCGAGCGATGTCTGATCCTTCGAAGTCCATAGCACCCACGATAAGATCCTGCAGCACTGGGGTAAGTTGTGGATCAACTCGGGTAAGTTCTAAAATCTGTTCAAGGGCTGCTTGCTTTCTTGTCGCGTAGGCAGGGCCGGCATTTACCTTTACCGAATATTCACCAGTCGTTAAGTCGAACTTCTTCGGCTTGCCACCTTCACTGAACATCTGGTTTATCTTAACCACATCAACGCTGCTATCAGGATTTACGATCTTGATAACGCGTGGCTTGTCATACACCTTAGGGATAAGGTCGATCAGAATACAACCGAGGTGTTCGATGGAGCACACCAGATTTTCAGAGAAGTGGAGATTAGCATTAGCACCCTGCTGGGCAAGGGTTTTGATAGCAATTCCAGACTGCTCATTAGGCGTAGCACCAAGTCCTGCATCATAGATACCAATGGTTGCTTTTAGTTCATCATTCCAGTGGGCAGAAGCAGCAAGCAGGTCATTGATCTGTCCTGTCTGGTCTGCGCGCATAGGAGCAGGATTTTGCATCAACTCACCAGGAGCGGCTGGATTATCACGGTATGCATCATAGAGCAGCACGCTCCAGTTCTCGGTGTTCGCTGTCTGCCATTGCTTTTGATATGGGGCAATGCTGCGCTTGTCGGCGATCCAAGGTGCCTTGTTAGCAGATCCGATCCGTCTTGCAACGCTGCTTGCCATATAGTTCAGCATCTTCTGCGAGTCCTTAGCATAGCGAACAACACCACGGATATCACGGCGTCCATTCACAACGGTTTGTGGGCCAATAACAGCAACGAATGGGAAGTATTCACCAGCCCAGTCTCCCTCTCTAAGGATTTCCGCACCATTCAGGTCCATCCACTTAATCTTGGTTTGAACAACTTGTCGCTCACGGGATATTATCTTATCAGAGCCATCATCACCTGTAGGCCAAGGTAGCATACCTGTCATCTCGCTGTCAGCCTCTTGTCGATCAACGACTGGTTTTTCGTAGCGCAGGCTATCGACTTCACTTCCATCTTCTAGCAGATACTTAACATAGGAGATGGTTTCTTTATACCAGTAGCGGAGCACGCGAACTGTTTTTTCACCTGCTTGCGACATACCCCAGTTGCTTTGGATAGCACCGACGCTCTCCACATCAAGGGTAGCGATCTGACTTCTTGGGAATTCATTTCTATATTCGTCGATCGAGTAATCGCTGATTTCAAACCAGTAGTTCGCGTCGCTGAAGTCGGCAGATTGTGCGCTAAAGTCCGGTAGAACGGTGAATGGGTCGAAGATTGAGGTGATAACGATCTTCTTGTGATCGCTCCAACTTCTTTTGGATACAGGCTCCACATCAACTCGTAGGAAGCCAAAGCCTGGAACAAGTGCACCATTCTCACCTGCTGCGTGGATGTAGTGCTGGTGTGCCTTGCTGTCGGCTTGGATATGTCGAATAAGTCCATTGTAGATATCAGCGGTATCCTCTGAACTCTCCTCGTCAGTAGCATCAACAGTAATATTGATCTCTCGCTGTCTAAGTTCATTTTCGATTTGCTTTACGAACTGGGGTAGTCGATTTACGCTGAGGGTAGGCTCTTTCTTAACCTG
>Ga0007854_10001548_pt1 | contig 14583 bp, 10 predicted proteins | sample CryBogCBH12Aug08_FD_60382 | JGI IMG/M metagenome (GOLD analysis project Ga0007854, IMG submission 60382) | Freshwater microbial communities from Crystal Bog, Wisconsin, USA - CBH12Aug08 | ecosystem: Environmental > Aquatic > Freshwater > Lake | place: Crystal Bog, Wisconsin, USA | collected...
TGATGAATTGTTTTTCATCCAGCCGCGCATCGGGAAAAAGATGCGCGCGGCAAATCTTCGTCCAGAACTCGCCCACGCAGCCGGCCACGCGATAGGTGTAATCATCCAGCTCCGCCGCCGTTTGGAGGGAAATTATTTTTTGATGGGATGGCTGGCCCGGGGCGCTGCCACCGAACCGCCGCAGGTCCAGCTCCTGCCCGCTCGTGATGGTCGCCAGCACGTCGCGAATCAATTTCACATCCGCCGCTGAAAATTCTTTCAACGCCGCCAGCGCGTCCTCGACCCGTTCCAGCAAAACTTTCTCCGCCGGCTCGCCTTGCTGCCGGGCCAGTTCGCCGAAACGCAGCGGGGTGGAAGTTTGGCCGAGAATCCGTTCGCGCAATTTTTGGAGCGCGTCCAGCCGTTGCGCCACCGGCAAAATTTCCGTGTCCGCGATGGTGTCCGTGGTGCGGGCGAGCAGGTAGGCCAGGCCGATTTGCGGGCGCACGGCGGCGGGCAGCACGCGCAGCGTCAGGTAAAACGAGCGCGACGTTTGCTTCAACAATTCGTTGAGCGTAATGTTCACGAAATCAAGAAAGCTGTTCCCGCCAGCGGGCCAGTTGCTTCGCAACTTCCTTCGTGCCCGGGGCGCCGGTCAGGTTGCGTTTCGCCATCGCCGTTTTCAGGTTGAACACGCCCAGCGCGTCGCGGCCAAAGGTTTTATCAATCTCTTGCAGATCCGCGAGTGTGAGGCCGTTCAGGGGTTTGAAGCTTCGCTCCGCCAGTGCCACCACCGCGCCCACCACATGATGCGCCTGCCGGAACGGCATCCCTTTGCGCACGAGATAATCCGCCAGGTCGGTCGCCAGCAGCGCCGGGTCGGCCGCCGCCGTGCCGCAGGCCAGCTTGTTCACCAGCGTGTGCGACAACATTGCGGCCATGAGCCGCGTGGTCGCGCGCACGGTGTCGGCGGTGTCGAAGAGGCGTTCCTTGTCCTCCTGCAAATCGCGGTTGTAGGTCATCGGCAAACCTTTTAGCAGCGTGAGCAGCGACATCAGGTTGCCGAAGACGCGGCCGGTCTTGCCGCGCGCCAGCTCGGCGATGTCGGGATTTTTCTTCTGCGGCATCAGCGACGAGCCGGTGGTGTAGGCGTCGGCGATCCGGATGAAATTAAATTCCGCGCCGGCCCAAAGAATCACGTCTTCCGCGAGCCGCGAAATGTGAACGGCCAGCAATGCGGCGGCAGCGCAGAATTCCACGGCGAAATCGCGGTCGCTGACGGCGTCCATGGAATTTTGCGTGAGCTGGACTTCGCCGCTGGCATTCACAAAACCAAGCAGCTTGGCGACCAGCTTGCGGTCGAGCGGCAAGGTGGAACCGGCGATGGCGCCGCTGCCGAGCGGGCAGACGTTCACGCGCGAGTGGCAGTCCCAGAGGCGCTCGCAATCGCGTTCCAGCATCTCAACGTAGGCGAGCAAATGGTGCGCGAGATAGACGGGCTGCGCGCGTTGCATGTGGGTGTAGCCGGGAATGATGACCTCGGCATTTTTCTCGCCGAGCGCGACCAGGGCGCGCTGCAAATCGGCGATTTCCTTGAGCAGTGCGGTGATTTCATCGCGCAGCCAGAGCCGCACGTCGAGCGCGACCTGGTCGTTGCGGGAGCGGGCGGTGTGGAGCTTCGCGCCGGCGGGCACGCGTCGGGTCAGTTCCGCCTCGATGTTCATGTGGACGTCTTCGAGTTCGGGCTTCCACGAAAACTTTCCGGCGGCGATTTCCTTGCCGATTTGTTTCAAGCCTCTGGTGATGGCGCTCAATTCGTTTGGCTTCAGCACGCCGATTTTCTGGAGCATCGTCGCGTGCGCGAGGGAGCCCTGGATGTCGTGTTGCCACAAGCGCCAATCGAAGGAAATGGATTCGGTGAATTGCGCGACGTCGGCGGCGGGGCCGCCCGCGAAACGGCCGCTGCGGGAAACGGGAGATTTTTTGTTCATAGTTGTTGCCACATTAAAAGCACAGTTTGGCGCGGTTGAACACATTTTTTGCGGCGGGGTCGTGAAAATTGTGGATTGCCGAATTGCGTGTAGTGTGAAATGTTGACACCGCAGCATGAGCGAATTCAAATTTGCCTGTCCCGTGTGCGGCCAGCACATGATGTGCGACGTTTCGCAGGGTGGCTCCGTGATGGAGTGCCCCACATGCTTCCAAAAGATTACTGCGCCGCAGGCGCCCACGGCCGACGCCAAGTTCATCCTCACCGGCACGAAGGTTTCCGAGAAAAAGATTTCCGTGCGCGGCTTGGACACGCCGGCAGCGGCGACGCCGGAAAAGAGTTTTCCGCTCGCCATCGTCATCGCGCTGGCACTCTTAGCCGTGGCGGGCGCGGGCGGATTCTTCGTTTATCACGCCAAACATGCGACGCCACCGCCGGTCACCGTCGCCACCCCGGTCAAAAAGACCGAGCCGCCGAAACCGCCGCCCGCGCCGCCGGCCAGCGACACGAACTGGATGCTCGTGCTCACTACCAACGCCATTCCCGACACACCGGCGGCGGGCCGCATCCACGGGCTGGATTTCATCATCGAGCGCGCCTCCTTCCAAAACGGCACGTTGACGCTGCGTCAGGGCACGCGCGGTTCGGTGGAGTTCGGCGTGCAAATCAATTTCGGCGGCGCGCTGGCGGAGGCGTTGTCCGGCCAGATCCTCAACGTGACCAGCGACGCGGACAAGGCGGCGAAGGTTTCCCTGCGTTGGAAGGACGCCGCCGGCGCGGTGCAAAAGGACAATTACGACAGCGGCTACGCGATGCGACTGGAGTTTGGCGCGCTGGCGAACAACAAGCTGCCGGGGAAAATCTGGCTCTGCACGCCGGACGCGGAGAAGAGCTATCTGCTGGGCAGCTTCACCGCCGATGCGCGCAAGCCAAAACCCAAGGCGCCAAAGCCGTGATTTATTAACCACGAAACAACCAAAAGACGCGAAACGGATTTTTCTTTCGTGTCTTTTGGGTATTCCGTGGTTTCTTCTTCGCAATTATGAACGTCGAAATCGTCAACACCGGCAGCGAACTGATGCTGGGCCGCGTGCTGAACACTCATCAGCAATGGCTTTGCCGCCGGCTCGCCGACCTCGGCCACGTCGTCACGCGGCAGGTGGCCATCGCGGACACCGGCAGCGAAATTCAGAAAGCCGTGCGCGAAGCCTTTGGCCGCGCGGACCTGATCATCACCACCGGCGGCCTCGGCCCGACCTCCGACGACCTCACGCGCGAATTGATCGCGGAATTGCTCGGCAAAAAATTAATTGCAAACAAAGAAGTTCTGGCGCACATCGAGAATTTCTTTACCAAGCGCGGCCGCCCGCGCCCGCAAAAAACCGACGTGGAGACCTTGGTGCCCGAAGGCGCGGAAGTTTTCTTGAATCAAACAGGAACCGCGCCGGGGCTGGCGATGGAAATTGGAAATGGGAAATTGGAAATGGGAAATTCCCAATGGCTCTTGATGCTGCCCGGCCCGCCGCGCGAGTTGCGGCCGATGTTTGACACGTTTGTGGTGCCGTTGCTGAAGCGGGAATTTGCGGATGAAATTTTCGTCTGCCGCACGTTGCTCACGACCGGCATCGGCGAATCGCGCGTGCAGGAATTTGTCGAGGCGGATTTGCAGCCGTTGGTGGCGCGCGGCCTGGAGGTTGGCTATTGCGCGCGGCCCGGCGCGGTGGACGTGCGGCTCGTCGCCAGCGGCGCGGCGGCCGAAAATCTCGCGGCTGAAGCCGAGGCGGTGGTGCAGCGGATATTGGGCGAAAATATTTTTGGCCGCGACGATGAAGAGATTGAGCAGGTCGTCGTAAAACTGCTCAGGCAAAAGCAAAAGACGCTGGCGGTGGCGGAATCCTGCACCGGCGGCCTGCTGGCCAACCGCATCACGGACGTGCCGGGCGCGTCGGAAATTTTTCTCGGCGGCATGGTGAGCTATGCCAATGCCGCGAAGGAAAAGTTTCTCGGCGTGCGCGCGGAAACGCTCGCGGCGCACGGCGCGGTGAGCGAAGCCGTGGCGCGCGAAATGGCCGTGGGTGCGCGGGGCAAATTCGGCTCCGATTTGGCCATCGCTATGACCGGCATCGCCGGGCCCGCGGGCGGCACGCCGGAAAAACCGGTAGGCACGGTGTTCATCGCGCTCGCCTCGGCGGCGGGTGTGGAGGTCAAAAAATTCCTCAACGTCTGGGACCGCGCGACGTTCAAGCAGGTGACGGCGACGCAGGCTTTGGAGTGGCTGCGCCGGACGCTTTCTGCTTGAGACGGATTTTTATTGCGTTAGTTTCGTCGGATTATGTCTGCGACCGTTGACCCGCTGGTGCAAGCCAGCCAAGCCATCTCCGAACTTATCGCCGCCACGCCGGCTCCGAAACGGCGCGGCACGGTGCTCATCGTGGACGATGAAGAAGGGCCGCGCATGTCGCTCAAGCTGATTTTCAAGGATCAGTATGATTTGCTGCTGGCGGATGACGGCCCGAAGGCCATTGAGCTCGCGCAGCAGAACGAAATTGACGTCGCCATTCTCGACATCCGCATGGCCGGCATGTCCGGCATCGAAGTGCTGGAACGGCTCCGGTTCGTGCGGCCGAACCTCGAGGCCATCATGATCACGGCGTTTGAAACGACCGACACGATGCGCCAGGCGCTGCGTTTGCGCGCCTGCGACTACATCAACAAGCCGTTCGATTTGGGCACCATCCGCGGCGCGGTGAACCAGGCGATGCAGCGGCGCGTGTTGGAAAGCGAAATCCACAACAGCGCCGAAAAAGTCCATGAACTGCTCACGGAGTTGCAGAACCAGCGCGTCGAGGAACAAATCGCGCAGACGCGCGGCGATATTTACGCCAGCATCATCCATGACATCAACGGCCCGCTCTCGGTCAGTTTTGGTTTCGTGCAATTGCTGAACCAGAAGCTCAACCAAAAGCCGAAGCTCGAGGTGCAGGATCTGGAATTCATCAAGGAACGTCTCGTCTCCGTCGAACGGCAGATGAGCAACTGCATCGAAATCCAGCGGCGCTACCTCGGTTTTCTCCGGCAGCAGAGCAGCGACGCCGTTTCCGCCAGCGTCAATGTGTTGTTGCACGACCTCGAGCAGCTGGTGCGCGTGCATCCGAGCTTGCAGGACAACGAATTTCGCCTCACGCCGCTCGCCGACGAGATTTCCGTCCGCATCAACGGCACCGACCTCATCCAGATTTTGCTGAACCTCGCCGTCAACGCCTTCCAATGCACGCCGCAGCCGCATCGCGTGGAGATCGGCGGCGAAGTCATTAACGCGCCGCTGGATTTGACACGCTTCAAGGATGGCACCGCCGACCGGCTGCTCAACATTGAGAGCATGAGCAACACGCCGCCGCTGGTGAAACTCTGGGTGCGCGACACCGGCCCCGGCATTCCCGCCGTGGTGCTGCCGAAAATCTTCGATCCGTATTTCACCACGAAAGGTCCGCGCCAGGGCACCGGCCTTGGGCTGAACATCGTGCAACGCCTCGTCAAGGCCGCCAACGGCGCGCTCCACGTCCACACCGTCGCCGGCGAAGGCACGACCTTCACCGTCTATCTGCCAGGCGCCGCGCTGGTGAAATAAATTTATTCCTAAATAAAATCACCGCTTGGGCGATGCGCGCACAAGCGGTGAAATTGTTTCTGCGGGCAATTTAATTCCCTAAATACTCGCGCGGGTCAGTGACCTTGCCGGTCAGCGCGCTCGCGGCGACCGTCGCCGGGGACGCGAGGAACACCTTCGATTCCTTGTCGCCCATGCGGCCGGGGAAGTTGCGGTTCGTCGCGCTGATGCAATTGATGCCGGATTTGTTGATGCGGCCGAATGTGTCCACCGGCCCGCCAAGGCACGCGGCGCAACCGGCGTTCTCGGTCATCTGCACGCCGGCGTCCACGAGGATTTTCCAAATCGTGTCGTTGCCCCAATACGTCGTCTGCAAATCGTTGACGATGTCCGGCGTCGCGGGCACGCCGAAGGTGTCGATGACCACCTTCTTGCCGCGCAAAACGCGCGCGAACTCCACGAAGTCGCTCGTCTTGCCGCCGGTGCAGGAGCCGACGTAGGCGCGGTCGAGCGGCTGGTTCATCTCCTTCGCCTTTTTGCGCTGGCCCGGATCGGGATGGCACGCGACGGTCGGCTCAAGCTTGCTCAAGTCCACCACGAGTTCATAGACGAACTTCTGGTCCTTGTCGGCCTCCACCGGCTGGTAACTGCTCTTTGTGCCATTCAACTTGACGCGCGCATCCACGTATTCGGCGGTGCGCGAATCGAATTCAAAAATGCCGTTCTTGCCGCCGGCCTCGATGGCCATGTTGGCAATCGTCATGCGGTCGTCCATCGAAAGTGTCTTCGCGCCTTCGCCGTCGAACTGCATCGCGCGGTAGGTCGCGCCGTCGAAACCGATTTCGCCGATGCAATGCAGGATGATGTCCTTCGCCATCACGCCGGGCTGCAACTTGCCTTCGAGGCGGAAGCGCATCGTCTCGGGCACCTTGATGAGCAATTTACCGGTGCCCATCACGAAACCCGCGTCGGTGTTGCCGATGCCGGTGGCGAATTGGTTGAACGCGCCCGCCATGCAGGTGTGCGAGTCCGTGCCGAAGAGCACTTCGCCGGGACGCGTGTGGCCCTTGGCCGGCAACGCCGCGTGACAGACGCCCGCGTAGCGCGAACCGTATTGGCGCTTCATGTTGCCCTTCACGGCGTCATAAACCCAATGCCCTTTCGGGTCATCAATGACGTCGTAGAAATACGGCAAGCCTTGTTCGCCGGCGAATTCGCGGAGGATGTCCACGTTGCGGTTCGACTTCGAGTCGGCGGTGAAGATGTAATGGTCGGGGATGATGACGATTTTGTTTTTGTCCCAGACCTTCGCGGTCTTGCCGAACTCGCGCTTGAACACGCCGATGGTGCCCGGCCCGCAAACGTCGTGCGTCATGAGCACGTCGGCGTTCACCCAGATGTTGTCGCCGGCCTGCACGCTGGCCTTGCCAGACGCGCGGGCGAGAAGTTTTTCAGTCAACGTCATAATCGAAACAGAATAGCCGATGCGCGCGTTCAGTTCAACTGCGGCTTTGGGTGGAAATAAAAAAGCCGCCGGGAATTTCCCAGCGGCTTTTGGTTGTGAATCGTCAATCAGTAAGCAGCTTGTGCGCCCTTGATGTTCTTCTTGCCCATCCACGGCATGAGCGCGCGGAGTTTGGCGCCTGTCTTTTCAATCGGATGCGCTTCGCCTTTCTTGAGCAAAGCATTATAGCGTTTGTAGCCGCCTTCGTATTCCTTGACCCAGTCTTTGGCGAACTTGCCGGACTGAATGTCTTTCAACGCCGCCGCCATGCGTTTCTTGACGCTGGCGTCAATAATCTTCGGTCCGACGCTCACGTCGCCCCACTTGGCGGTTTCGGAAATGGAGAATCTCATGCCGCTGATGCCGGATTCGTTCATCAAATCGGCAATCAATTTCAATTCATGCAAGCATTCGAAGTAAGCCATTTCCGGCGAGTAACCGGCTTCGACGAGCACTTCAAAGCCCGCCTGCACCAACGCGCTCGCGCCGCCGCAGAGAACCGTTTGTTCGCCGAACAAATCGGTTTCAGTCTCTTCCTTGAAGTTCGTTTCGATGACGCCGGCGCGGGTGCCGCCGATGCCCTTGGCCCAGGCGAGTGCGATCTTCTTCGCGTCCTTGCCAGGGTTCTGGTAAATGGCGATCAAGCTCGGCACGCCCTTGCCTTCGACGTATTGGCGGCGGACGGTGTGGCCGGGGCCTTTCGGGGCGACCATGATGATATTCACGTTCTTCGGCGGAACGATGGTCTTGAAATGAATCGAAAAGCCGTGCGTGAACACGAGCGTTTTGCCGGCGGTCAGGTTCGGCTCGATGTCCTTCTTGTAGCACGCGCCCTGCTTGGTGTCGGGCAGCGCGACCATGATGACGTCGGCCTGCTTCACGGCCTCAGCGGTGGTGACGACTTTGAAGCCTTTTTCCTTCGCAACCGGAATGGACTTGCTGCCCTCGTAAAGGCCGATGATGACCTTGAGGCCGCTGTCCTTAAGGTTCAGCGCGTGGGCGTGGCCCTGCGAGCCGAAGCCGAGGACGGCGAGGGTTTTGTTTTTCAACACGCCGAGATCGGCGTCTTTGTCGGTGTAGACTTTTGCCATAAATTTGATTGGTTCGGGTAAAAATTATTTGCGCGGCATAGCGGCCTTGCCGGTGCGTGTGACTTCCTGGACGCCGAAGGAAGTCATCAGGTCGAGGAATTTGACGATTTTACTGTCGGCTCCAGTGATTTCGATGGTCAGGGACTTGGGCTGCACGTCCACGATTTTGGCGCGGAAAATGTCCGTGATCTGCATCACTTCGGCGCGGGACTTGGAATCCACGGAGACTTTGACGAGAACCAGTTCGCGATCCACATAATCGCCTTCCGCGAAATTTTGCACCTTGAGCACGTCGGGAAGCTTGTTGAGCTGCTTGACAATCTGCTCCAACGTGGCCTCGTCACCGTGGGTGACTATGGTCATGCGCGACGCGGTGCTGTCGTGTGTCGGAGCGACGTTGAGCGAGTCAATGTTGTAGCCGCGGCCGCTGAACAATCCAGCCACGCGCGTGAGCACGCCAAACTTGTTCTCCACCAAAACTGAAATGGTATGTCGCATAAAACCCGTCGGGGACGGACGGAAAGCTTAGCCGTTGCCGCCGCGCCGGTCAAACCGCAAATCGCGGCGTTTACTTCGGGGCGACCAGATTATCGCCAATCAAAACGCGGTAATCCTTGATGCGGCCCCCGCCTTCGCCCTGGCGCGGCGTATAGCGGAAACCGGAAATCACCTGCGATTTGCCGAGGCTCAGGATGAGCCGGTGCGGATGGTCGGGCGAATTGCTCTTCCACTCCGTGTGCCAGTAGTTCGCCGTCTGGCCGTCAATGGCGTTCTCGGCGGAGCCGTCTTCGGCTTCGCGCTCCTCGCTGTCCACGTAGGCAATCGTCCAGCCGTCGTGGCTGATGGACTTGCCGGCCGCGTCGAACAAATCCAGTTCCGCGACGGCGGCGTAGGGCTTGCCATCAAAGGCGTTCAAGGATTCAAGACAAAAGAATTTTCCCGCGGCCGAATTGAGGAACCGGATTTCCTGCGTGTCTGCGCCCGGCGCAAACGCGCCTTTGACGGCAGTTAAATTGTCCGTGAGATTCAGCTTCACCGGCGGCCGGTGCGACCGCGCAAAATCTTTTTCCGGATGCAACTCGTTGAGAATCGGTTTTTCCAAGCCGGCAATTTCCGACTTGACCGGCCCGATGTAATCCAGAATCACGATTTCGTTTTTGCCGGCGCGCAGCCAGCAGCCGGGCGCGTAGGCGGTTTGCGACGGGCCGATGTTCCAGAACCGGCCGAGGCAATGCCCGTTCACCCACAACACACCCTTGCTCCAGCCGCGCAAATCCAGAAACGTGTCGCCGGCTTTACCCAAAGTGAACTCGCCGCGCCAGAACGCCGGGGACAATGATTTAAGATAATTGGCATAAGCATCGCCATAACCGCTAATGACTCCGTTGTAAGCAAAAAACGGAGCCGGTTTGAATTTTAAACTGCCAACCATCTTGTCGTCGAGCGGCAGGTTGAAAATCCGCCAGTCCTTCAACTCCGCGCCGTCCAGCTTCACCGGCGCGATAAGGCCTTTGTGATCCAGCATCTCGGCGCCAAAATTGATGCGCCCCATCGGCTCGACAAGAATATCGAGCCGCGCTTCCGCCGCCCGTGCAGGAAGAGGAATCTTCGCCGTGCCGGCGCGCCGGTCGAGCACGCCGATGCGCTGGCCGTCCACAAAAACATATCCGAAATCGTGAATCGCGCCCGCCTCCAGCGTTGCCGCCGCGCCCGCCGGAATCGTTGTGCGATACAAAATGCAGCCGTAGCCCTGGCCATATTTTTCCATCGTGTTTGGCACTTCATCAATGTTTGGATTCGCCGGCAGGTTGTCGAACACCGGCGCGATTTCACTCAGCGTCACCGGCGCAAAATTGATAACCGGATTGGCCGGCGGCGGTTCCGGCAATTTTTCGCCGGGCAAAAGATATTTCGCGAACAGCTCGCGCGTCTGGAAAAATTTTGGCGTCGCCCAGCCGGCTTCGCTGATGGGCGCGTCGTAATCGTAGCTGGAGGTGTCCGGCTTGAACGGCCGGTCGCAGCCGGACCACAGCCCGAACGTCGTGCCGCCGTGCGCCATGTAGATGCTGAACGACGCGCCGGCATCGAGCATGTATTTCAGGTCGCGCAGATATTTTTCCGAGTTGCCGAAGTGATGCGGCTGGCCCCAGGTGTCGAACCAGCCGGGATAAAATTCACTGCAAATCAGCGGGCCGGCCGGTTGCAGGGCTCGGGTTTTGGCAAAATTATTTTTGGGATCGCTGCCGAAGTTCGCGGCTTGAAACAGATTGGTGAGCAACCCGTTTTTCATCACCGACGGCGGGTTGCACTGGAACAGCGGCACGTCAAAGCCCGCGTCCACCAAAGCTTTTCTCAATTCGTCCACATATTGCGTGTCCTTGCCGAAGAAGCCATATTCGTTTTCCACCTGCACCATGATGATGTTGCCGCCGTGCGTGATTTGCAGTGGGCCGAGCACGCGACCGACTTCCTTGAGATAAGCCTTCGCCGGTTCGAGATAGCGCGGATCGCGGCTGCGCAACTTCACACCATCGTTCTGGAGCATCCACCACGGCGTGCCGCCCATTTCCCATTCGGCGCAAGCATACGGGCCGGGCCGCAGGATGACCCACAAGCCTTCTTCCTGCGCGATGCGACAAAATTCCGCATCGTCCGCCTGGCCGGTCCAGACATATTCGCCGGGCTTTGGTTCGTGCAAATTCCAGAATAGATAAGCGCAAACGGTGTTCAAGCCCATCGCCTTGGCCATCTGTAAACGGTGTCGCCAATATTCCATCGGCACGCGCGCCGCGTGAATTTCACCGCAGCGAATCTGTAACCTCTGGCCGTCGAGCAGAAAATCATTCGTGCCGATGGCGAACGTATGCGCCGGCGTCTGGGCCGGCAGGTTGGCCGCAAATAAAATGGCGGCGGACAAAATGGCGAACAATTTTGCGCTGGTCATGCGGGCATGATGCGTTTCCCGGCGGCAGGCGGCAAATGATTTTGCACTTTCATCCAGTAAAAAAATGGTGAACATTTCCGGCTCGCGTCTGTCAGAATGGACGCAACGAAAATGCGGTTAAGCCTGAAAACATTGACGATGCTGCTGCTGGTCGCGCTGCTTCCCGGCGCGGCGTGGGCGGTCTCATTCACCGCGTCGCTCGACCGCGACTCAATGATTTTGGGTGAGCAGGCTACGCTGTCGCTGAAGTTTGAAGGCGTTCAGCCGCAGGATGCGCCCGGCATGCCGAATATTGCCGGCCTGCAATTCCAATACGTCGGACCGTCCAGTTCGTTCAGCTTCATCAATGGCCAGACCACTTCCAGCGTCACCTATAATTATCTCGTCACCGCTCAGCGCGCTGGCGACTTCACCATTCCTGCGATGCGGGCAGATATTGGCAGCCAGCAACTCGCCAGTGCACCGCTCAAGTTGACTGTGACCACGGCCAATGCGCCGTCCGCCGCCGCCGTCAATTCCGGCAGCGAAATCGCGTTTCTAAAATTTAATTTCCCAAAAAATAAAATATACGTCGGTGAAGCGGAGGTCGGGCGGCTGGAACTTTATCTGCGCGATGATGTGCAGAATTTCGGCAACTTCCAGATTACCAGTTCGCCGACCGATGGCTTTAATGCCGGCAAAACCACCGAGTTGCAAAACCAACGCCGCCGCGTGCAGGTGGGCAACCGCGTTTACACCGAGATTCCGCTGGCGCTGCCCCTGACGGCGGTCAGGGCTGGTGCGCTCACGCTTGGCCCGTTCACCGCTAGCGCGGTCGTGGTGCTGCCCTCGCAAAATCAGGGCGGCGATCCGTTCTTCCGGCAATTTTTCAACCAAGGCGAACAGCAGCAAATCAATCTGGCTACCGAGGCCTTGAACATTCAATCGCTCCCGCTGCCCGCGCAAAACCGCCCCGCGAATTTCAGCGGTGCCGTCGGCCAATTCAGTTTCACCGCGAGTGCTGGGCCGACGACCGTGACCGTCGGCGATCCCATCACTGTGCGCGTGCAGGTTTCCGGTCGGGGGGCGCTGGATGGCGTCACGCTGCCGGCGCAGAATGCGTGGCAGAATTTCAAAACTTATCCGCCCACAACCAAACTGGACACTGCCGACCCATTCGGTTTCCAAGGCACCAAAACCTTCGAGCAGATTATCTCGCCGGAAAATTCCGACGTGCATGAACTGCCCGCGCTGACGTTTTCCTTTTTCAATCCCGACGACGGCCAATACCACACGCTGACGCAGCCGGCCGTGCCGCTCACCGTCAAGGCCGCCGGCACTTCGCCCATGCCGGTGCTAGCCGGGAATAAAAATTCGGCGGATGAAAAGCCGGCGCAGGATATTTTGCCCATCAAGGAAAACCTTGGAACGCTCACGCAAAACAAAACGCCGCTCGTCGCGCAGCCGGCGTTTCTTGCCGTGCAATCCGTGCCGGTGCTGGCGTTTCTGGCTGCATTCATCTGGCGCCAGCGCACGGACAATCTGGCGAACAATCCGCGCTTGCGCCGCCAGCGCGCCGTGGCGCAGCTCGTCCGCGACGGGTTGAACGACTTGAAAAAGTTCGCTGCTGAAAACAAATCCGACGAATTTTTCGCGCTGCTGTTCCGCTTGTTGCAGGAGCAGCTCGGTGAACGGCTCGATTGCCCAGCGACCGCGATTACCGAAAACGTGATTGAGGAGCACGCTGTTTTGCGCAGCGCGCCCAACGCCACACGCGATACGCTGCGCGAGCTTTTCCAGCTTTGCAACCAGGCGCGTTACGCGCCGGTGCGTGGAACGGGTGAATTGAATTCCGTGGCGGCAAAATTTGAAACGACCGTCGGCGCACTACAGGAGGTGAAAGCATGAAAACTTTTTTTGCCAGCTTGTGCGTGCTGCTGTTTGCCGCAAAAGTTTTCGCGGCGGATGCCGCCGCCGATTTTTCGGCGGCCAACGAGATTTACGCGAAAGGCAAATTCGCGGAGGCTGCCATTGCTTACGAAAAAATCCTGCAAACCGGCGCGACCTCGCCGTCGCTGCTGTTCAACGACGCCAACGCGGAATTCAAAGCCGGCCATCTCGGCCAGGCCATCGCCGCGTATCGCCAGGCGACGCTGCTCGCGCCGCGCGATGCGGAACTGCGCGCCAATCTCGCGTTCGTCCGCAACCAGGTCCAGGGTGCGACCGTGCGCGAACGATTCTGGCAAAACTGGTTCAGCACCCTGACCTTGAACGAAGGCGCGGTGCTGACGGCGGTTTTGTTCTGGTTGACGTTCGGCTTGTTTGCCACGCGGCAAATTCGTCCGGAGCTGGTGCCGAAATTAAAAGGAGTCACGCGAATTTTGGTCTTGCTGACGCTTTGCTCCGCCACGGTGCTGGCGGTGCAGGCGGCAACTCATTTTTCATCGGCGACCGCCGTGGTGATCGCCGACAATGCGACTGCACGCAGCGGGCCGTTTGACGATGCGCAAACTGCGTTCACGGCGCGCGACGGCGCGGAGCTTTCCGTTTTGGACCGGCGCGACGGCTGGGTGCAGGTCGCCGACGGCGCGGGGAAGATTGGCTGGCTGCCTGTGAAGCAGGTGGAAGTTTTGCCCGGCGCGTGAGTTAAAAAATCTTGAACGAATTCAGAAGTCCGTTTGTCCATCGAACAAATCATTTTCAAAAAATATGAGCACAGGAATCAACGCCATCAACGAAGCGGTCAAGGAAGCGAGTGCGTTCACGCATCCGCTGTTTAACGAACTCGGCAAGGTCATCGTCGGCCAGCAATATCTCACCGAACGGCTGGTCATCGGCCTGCTCGCCAACGGTCACGTTCTGCTCGAAGGCGTGCCGGGACTGGCGAAAACGCTCGCCGTGAAATCCATGGCCGCGTGCCTCAGCGTGAAATTTTCGCGCCTGCAATTCACGCCGGACATGCTGCCCGCCGACGTCATCGGCACGCAGATTTACAATCCGCAATCCGGCGGCTTCACCACGCGCAAAGGCCCGGTGTTCGCCAACCTCGTCCTCGCCGATGAAATCAACCGCGCGCCCGCCAAGGTGCAGAGCGCGCTGCTCGAAGCGATGCAGGAAAAACAGGTCACCATCGGCGACCAGACTTATAAGCTCGACGAACCGTTCCTCGTGCTCGCCACGCAAAATCCCATCGAGCAGGAAGGCACGTATCCGCTGCCCGAAGCGCAGGTTGACCGCTTCATGCTCAAGCTCAAGATCGGTTATCCGTCGCGTGCGGACGAGCGGCAGATTTTGGAGACCATGGCGAAAACTTCCGGCCAGCCGACTTGCAATGCAGTCGTTACGCCGGCGCAAATTCTCAAAGCGCGCGAAATCATCAACGACATTTACGTGGACGACAAGGTGAAGGATTACATCGTGGACCTCGTCTGCGCCACGCGCGATCCGGACCATTACAAGATCGCGGTGAAGGATTTCATCCAGCTCGGC
>Ga0007854_10001552_pt1 | contig 14568 bp, 10 predicted proteins | sample CryBogCBH12Aug08_FD_60382 | JGI IMG/M metagenome (GOLD analysis project Ga0007854, IMG submission 60382) | Freshwater microbial communities from Crystal Bog, Wisconsin, USA - CBH12Aug08 | ecosystem: Environmental > Aquatic > Freshwater > Lake | place: Crystal Bog, Wisconsin, USA | collected...
TAGCGGCGCATATTCATAATGTGATCAACATGCTCGATATCTACAGGGCACTCTTCAACACAGGCACCGCATGATGTACAGGACCACAAAACATCAGGATTGATGGCGTTCTCATGTGCATTACCTACAATCGGCGCATCATTCGGCACCTTTGCCAATGCGTGATCGCGCATCGCCATAATCAGCATCTTTGGCGAGAGTGGCTTCTCAGTATGCCAAGCCGGACATTGTGATTGGCATCGACCACATTCGGTGCAGCTCGACATATCGAGCAGACCCTTCCAAGAAATATCTGCCGCTTTACCAATACCGAAGACATCATCTTCTTGCGGATCTTCAAAGTTAATTGGCTTACCGTGCGAGAGCATCTCAGGGATAGGACCGAGTGAGTTGCGACCATCAGTAAAGCGTTTAAAGTAAATATTAAATGGCGCTAAAAATCTATGCCAGGCAACACCCATGGTGAGATTAAGTGCAAGAACAATGAACCAGGCCATCGAGACAATAATCTTTGTTGCGGCAGTCCATCGAATAACTGTGTCGTTCTTACTAAATTGCAAGATAAAAACACAGACCACAATGGCAACAATTGTTAACTCAACGTAGAGCCCGCGCCATGTGACAGAACCCTGGAAGCGATTCTTACGGCCTTTGCGGAATAACATGTTCCAGAAGCGAACCTTCATCAAAACGATAACTCCCACACCAGTGAGCGCAGCAATCAGAACGACAAAGGCGCGATAGACAATCCAATTACCAATGATCGGCAATTTAAAAGTTGGAGAGATTACTTCGCCATATGCCTGCACCAATGAACCAACAAGTGCAACGAATCCGATCATCACGAACCAGTGTGCGATTCCAGATGGCGTGAACTTACTCATCTTGGTGTGAAGCAAAACCTGCGAGACCATCGTGCGAGCTCGTTCTGCCGGGTTGCCACCACGGGTTGGATCGGGCTGGCCACTCTTAATAATCCGGTAGATCTCACGCCCCTTCAGGGCGATAAGCGTCAGAGCAACGGCGGTGATGCCATAAGAGAGGAGCGCCAAAATGAGGGTCATGCGCAGAAGGTTATGCCCGAATTGATGGGAAATGGGTAGATCGAAAGTGGATTCCCACGCTCAAATTAGGGCAAAATAAGGAAATCGGTTTCCAAGCCATTTTTACGCTCAAATCAATCGTTATCAAACCGTTATTAAGATTTATTGGCAACCGCTTGCCAAAAGATGAGGGCTAGTTCTACCTTTCTGCTGCTGGATAAGATCCCTCAACAATCCACGGTTTGCCAGCGGGCCGGTAAGGACATGAATGAAGCTTCACAACCGCGTAGCAGGCGCCTTAGTTTTGGCTCTCACAGCTACCTTCTCGTTGGTCTCACTGCAGACCTCGCACGCTGCTGCGCCAAGCCTCACGGTTGCAGCTCTTCAGGATGTTAAGAACTGGGATCCAAGCCAGGCTCACCTCGGCCACCCAGTCCCTATGTATCAGACCGTTTATGACACCCTCTTCCTTCGCGATTCATCTGGCGCGATTAAGCCAAACCTCGCAACGAAGTGGTATTTCGACTCAAGCCAGACTCACCTCAAGGTCACTCTTAAGACAGGTGTGAAATTCACTGATGGTGAAATCTTTGATGGCGCAGCCGCCGCTGCAAATATCATGAACAACCGAAACGGCAATGGACCAGATGCATCACAGATCTCAGAGGTCAGCGATGTGACAGTCAATAGCCCATCTTCCATCACTATCAACTTGTCTGCGCCAAACCCAGGAATTTTGAACTTCCTTGCCGGATCTTCAGGATTCATCGGCGCACCAAAGCTCATCGGTAAGCCAGATATCGTCAGCAACCCAGTCGGTTCTGGCCCATACATCTTCAATGCAAGCAAGTCATCAAAGGGTTCAAAGTATGTCTTTGATGCAAATCCAAATTACTGGAATAAGGCAAATCAGAAGTTCTCTTCTGTTACTTGGTTAGTAATGGCCGATACAACAGCTCGTCTCAACGCACTCCTCTCAGGTCAGGTTGATGCAACTCTTCTTGATGTGAAGACTGCAGCAGCAGCGAAGGCCGGCGGAGCAGTACTTCACGAATCAAACACTGACGTTTCAAACATAATGTTGATGGATCGTGCGGGTTCAAAGGTAAAAGCACTTGGTGATGTGCGAGTTCGTCAAGCCATCAACTTTGCGATTGATAAGGCAGCAATCTTGAAGGCGACTCAGAACGGTATTGGTACTGTCACCGATCAAATGTTTGGACTAACGTCCGGCGCCTACGACGCATCACTAGAGTCTTACTACTCTTATGACCCAGCCAAGGCTAAGGATCTTCTTGCGCAAGCTGGCTACGCAAATGGCTTCGAACTGCCAATGCCAAATATCGGCTTTAACGATCCAGCACTACAGGCCTTCATCCAGCAATATCTTGCTGCAGTTGGTATTACTGTGAAGTGGACTGACATCTCGCCTGCGAACTTTGTCGCAGAGTTGAAGTCAGGTAAGGATGCAGCATCTTGGTTCCAGCTCTTCCAGGGAACTCCATGGGAAGAGATCAAGTTGATCGCTGCTCCAGATGCAACATGGAACATCTTCAAGACCAATGATCCAGTGATTACATCTCTTATGGCGAAGATCCAACGCGATCCAGCAGCAGCAGGAAGTGCTGCTGCAAAGATCAATGCCGAGATAGTTAAGCAAGCTTGGTACGTACCACTCTTCCGACTCTCTCAGCAGTTCTTCACTGGAAAGCATGTAACGGTGGTTCCACAACCTCAGCAAGCTGTTCCATCACTCTATAACTACTCACCAACTGGTGCGTAAATAACCTATCCCTCAGATCTATGGGGAGTTTAAACTCCCCATAGACCTACCACCAAGAAAGGAGAAGTCATGGCATCGTTTCTAGCAAAGAGACTTTTATCAGGTGTCCTCTTGCTCTTCGCAATTTCAAGTCTTGCCTTCTTCTTGATTTATGCCTCCAGCACAAATATCGCTTCTAACATTCTTGGCGAAGGGGCAACTGCAGACCAAATAAAGCAAAAGAGCCATGAACTCGGATTAGATCAACCCATCGTCTCGCGCTACTTCTCTTGGTTAAAGCACGCTCTTCATGGAAGCTTCGGAAACTCTTGGGCAAATAATGACTCAGTAATTAGTGAGATTATGCGCCGACTACCAATTACTCTCTCTTTAGTCTTGATAGCGATTCTCATTTCGGCGATTCTTGCGACAACACTTGGTGTTCTTGCCGCTATCAAAGGTGGAATGGTTGATCGAGTTGTTCAAATGCTTGCTGTTGCTGGCTTCGCTATCCCAGGTTTTATTATCGCTATCATTCTGGTGACCTTCTTAGCGGTAAAAACCCATATCTTCCCAGCCACAGGCTGGGTGGCTTTCACCGATAACCCTTCAAACTGGGCGAAATCCATCACCCTTCCGGTTATCTCACTGGTGGTAGCGACTATGACCTCATCAGCCCAACAGATTCGATCTGCTGTGAAGTCAGTACTTGAGCGCGACTTTATTCGCACGCTTACTAGCCGCGGTATCTCGCGTCGAGAGATCATCATCAAGCATGTCCTTCGTGCGGCCGCACCAGCTGGCCTCACCGTTCTTTCACTTCAATTTGTGGGAATGCTCGGCGGAACCGTGATCGTAGAAAAGATCTTTGCGCTACCTGGCATGGGCGATCTCGTTGTTAATGCAACCGCTTCGGGAGATACACCATTAGTAATGGGAATTGTCGTCTACACCGTCATCATCGTCATCGTGGTCAATCTAGTGGTTGACCTGATCAATGGCTGGCTCAATCCAAAGGTGCGTGTTAAGTGAATACAAGAAGCCCTCTTCGTAAGGTACTACGCAATCCTGTTGGAATTGCAGTCGTTGCCTACCTTTTTGTCATTCTCATCTTTGCCCTTTTAGGTAGCTCATTCTCGCATTGGGATCCAAATAAACCTGATGTCTTTTCAGTGCTTCAAGGGCCAACAGCAAAGCATTGGCTAGGAACCGATAGCGCAGGACGTGATCTCTATGCTCGCCTACTCGTAGGTTCTCGAGCGACTCTCATAGCTGCAGCACTCGTTGTTCTCTGCTCTTTGCTTATTGGAGTCCCGGCAGGAATGTTCGCTGGATATTACGGTGGTGCATTCGACGCCATTGCGAGTTGGTTTGCAAATATGTTGATGTCGTTGCCAGCAATGATCATTTTGCTCTCTGTCCGAACCGTTATCGGCTCATCTATCTACTTCTCAATGGTGATCTTTGGAATTCTCGTATCACCAGGATTCTTCCGCCTTACACGAACCGCAGTGATGGCAGTACGTAACGAGCTCTATGTAGACGCAGCACGGGTGAGCGGATTGAGTGATATTCGCATTATGTCGCGCCATATTCTAACCGTTGTGCGTGCCCCAATCATTATTCAAACATCAATGGTTGCCGGTATCGCAATCTCAATTCAATCAAGCTTAGAGTTCTTGGGTCTTGGCGATGCCAAGCTCGTTAGCTGGGGATTCATGCTTAACGATGGCTTCCGCAATATCTTTATGAAGCCAATCTTGCTCTTCTGGCCGGCACTCGCGATCTCACTTACGATCGCATCATTTGTTCTATTTGGAAATGCTTTCCGTGACGCTCTGGAAGATTCAAAGAAGATTAAGCGCAAGAAGAGTGATGATGTTGTGGTTACAACAGTTATCCCTCCTGCCAAGGATGAATCAAAGCACCTTCTCTCGGTCACAAACCTTGGAATCGGCTACCCCTTAGCTGATGGTGGTTTGAAGAAGGTTGTTAATGAGATCTCTTTCTCAGTTGATAAAGGTGAAGTACTAGGAATCGTTGGTGAATCTGGTTCTGGCAAGACTCAAACTGCATTCTCAATACTTGGCCTGCTTCCAGAGAGCGCGGTTATCACAAGCGGCCGTGTCACTTTCAATGGTGACTCATTACTCTCGCCCGAGAATGGCAAGATCTCTGAAAAGGCTATGCGCGAATATCGCGGAAAGAAGATCGCTTATATTCCTCAGGAGCCAATGAGCAACTTGGATCCAAACTTCAAAATTGGGTATCAGTTAGTCCGTCCAATGATGAAAGTACTTGGTCTCTCTAAGGCAGAAGCGGTCACAAAGGCACACTCGCTCCTTAAGACTGTTGGTATCGAAAACACCGATCGCATCTTTAATGCCTATCCTCATGAGATCTCAGGTGGAATGGCACAACGAGTCTTGATCGCTGGTGCGGTTTCGTGCGATCCAGATCTCTTGATCGCAGATGAACCAACTACTGCTCTTGATGTGACAATCCAGGCTGAAGTCCTTGATTTACTTCGCGATTTGCAAGGTAAGTTCGATATGGGAATCATCCTTGTCACCCACAACTTCGGTGTTGTAGCAGACCTCTGTGATCGAGTTGTCGTTATGCAATATGGCAGCGTCGTTGAATCTGGCGATGTTCGCACAATTCTCAAGGCACCATCTCAGGCTTACACCCAAGAACTCCTAGGATCTATGTTGGTTGATAAGACTCCTATGACTCTCTTGACCTCTGGAAAGGGTGAGTAAATGGAGACGATTCTTAAAGTAGATAACGTCGTAGTTGAATACCCTTCAAAGGGATTCCGCAAGCCACCTTTCAAGGCTCTTCACGGAGTCTCCATCGAGATTGAGAAGAATCAAACCTTGGGTCTGGTTGGTGAGTCAGGTTCAGGCAAGACAACTCTTGGTCGTGCACTTCTCGGTTTAGCACCAGTAACCGGTGGAAGCATCAACTTCTTAGGCGATGACATCACTCAAGCTTCACGGAAGAAGCGCCAGTCGCTCAGCCGCGATATCCAAGTTGTCTTCCAAGATCCATACACCTCTCTCAACCCTTCAATGGAGATTGGCCAGATTCTTGCCGAGCCACTTGAAATCCAGGGAGTTAATGCTGCTGATGCGAAGAAGCGCATAGCAACACTCCTTGATCAAGTCGGACTTCCACAAGATGCTATCTCTCGCCTGCCACGTGAATTCTCGGGTGGTCAGCGTCAGCGCATTGCAATCGCCCGTGCCCTTGCACTCTCACCAAAGTTGATTGTTTGCGATGAGCCAGTCTCTGCGCTCGACCTCACCACTCAGGCGAGAATCCTCGATCTCTTCTTGCAGATTCAGCGCGATACTGGTGTCTCATACCTCTTCATTTCACATGACCTTGATGTAGTTCGCCATATCAGCCACAACGTAGCAGTCATGTACAAGGGTGAAATCGTTGAGCAAGGCGTCGCAAGCACAGTCACTGTGACCCCAAATCATCCATATACACAGCGGTTATTGGTCTCTTCACCACTTCCAGACCCTGATAAGCAGGCTGTCCGCCGAGCAGATCGCAAGCTGCTCTCTGATGCATTTAAGATTGCATAAGTGAAAAAGGGGAATTTAAGGAAGATTATGAAAGAGCAAACGACTCCGGCGACAATTTACGATATCGCCAAGCTTGCAGGGGTTAATCCGTCAACGGTTTCGCGCGCTCTCACGTCACCTGGTCGCCTCAATGAGAAGACTGAGGCAAAGGTTCGCGCGGCAGCAAAAGAGTTAAATTACAAAGCAAATCCTTTTGCGCGCGCGTTACCAACAGGCCGCACAAAAATGATCGGCCTCATGATCGCTGATATTACAAACCCAATGTTCGCCAATGCAGTTCGTGGTGCGGAATCAATGGCGATGAAATATGGATATACCCTTGTCATCGCGGAGTCACAAGAATCCACAATGATTGAAGCTTCGGCACTCGAAAAGATTCAAGCAGCAGTAGATGGACTTGTGATGGTGACCTCACGACTACCTGATGAAAAAATTCTTGAGCTGAATTCTCAAAAGCCTATTGTTTTGATGAATCGTGTCGTTAAAGGTGTTCAAGATGTTGTTCCTCAGAATTCAGCAGGTATCGAAGCGGCGGTAAAACATCTTGCTTCGCTAGGTCACAAACACATTGGTTTCTTAAGTGGACCAACTAATTCATGGATGAGCAATGAACGCTGGAAGCTTCTCATGAAGTGCGCGCTTAAAGAGAAGATGACAATTGTTGAGATTGGACCAAATAGCCCATCGATCAACGGCGGGCAAAGTGCTTTCGATCGTGTGAATGCTTCGGGAGTTTCTGCAGTGATCGCTTACAACGATCTTGTGGCTATTGGCTTAATGAAGGAAGCACGAGAAGCCGGCATCGATGTCCCATCGAAGCTTTCCATTATCGGCTTCGACAACATCTTTGGCTCTGATTTCACATCACCACCACTCACCACCATCATGATGCCGCTTGAAGAAGTTGGCTCTCGCGCAGTTGAAGCGCTTCTGAAAGAGCTCGGCGAAGATGTGAAGAGTGAGAAGCAAGAGACGCTGACAACTTTGCTTGTTCTGCGTGAATCAACAGCGAAGGCACAGGGGTAGATAGCCATGTCCCATTCACAAGATCTGACCACCGCACTTGGCAACCGGTTGTCAAACGCCCTCTTCCCAGCTGATCCGACTACTCGAGAGATAGCGAACCACCTCTATAGGCTGGTCAAGGATCTACCTATCATCTCGCCACATGGCCACGTCGATCCTCAGTTGCTTCTTGCCAATAAGCCATTTGGAAATCCAGCTGAACTCTTCATCTACTTCGACCACTATGTCACTCGACTTCTTCATGCTGAAGGATTCTCTTTGGAGCAACTCGGTAAAGGAAATACCTCAGAAGAGAGCGCAAAGAAGGCATGGAAGATTCTCTGCAGCAATTGGCATCTCTTTGCTGGAACTGCAAGTGGCTATTGGTTCACACACTCACTTGCAACTCTCTTTGGAATTACAGAGACACCTTCATCAGAGAACACAGCTGGGCTCTACGAGATTATCGATCAAAAGTTGAAGACAAGCGAGTTTCTACCTCGCGAACTATTTAAATCTTTTAACATCGAATTCTTGGCAACAACAGATGACCCAACAGATGATCTTGCTGCTCACAAGAAGTTGGCTGAGGATTCATCCTTCATTGGTCGGGTAGTCCCAACATTCCGCCCCGATAAATATCTTGATATCAATCATCCAAATTGGGTGCATAGTGTTACAGGGTTAACTTCGCTTACTGGTGACGCACTGACATATAAAGGATTTATCTCATCATTAGAGAATCGCCGTCAATACTTTATTGAACATGGTGCTATCTCCGCTGATCATGGTGTTCGAACTCCATATACAACAATCTTGTCCATTGAAGATGCATCAGCAATCTTTACCTCAGCACTGAATGGAAAAGCAACACCAGATCAAATTCGTGACTTTGGTGGACATATGCTCGTTGAGATGGCGCGGATGAGCGTAGAAGATGGCTTAGTGATGACACTTCATGCTGGAGTACATCGCAATCACAGTTCAGCAACCTTAAAAAACTTTGGTCCAGATACTGGCCATGATCTACCTATACAAGCTGAGTTTGTTGAGAACCTTCATCCACTCCTTGAAAAATATGGTTTAAACCCAGACCTTCATCTCATTCTCTTCTCTCTCGATGAGACCACATGGAGCCGAGATGTAGCGCCATTAGCTGGCTTCTACCCATCGGTCTATATCGGCGTACCTTGGTGGTTCCTTGATACCCCGGATGGAATTCGACGATTCCGAGAGGCGACAACGGATATCGCTGGCTTCTATCGTGGTTCCGGCTTTATTGATGACACCCGCGCATTTCTTTCGATCCCCGCACGACATGATGCCGCTCGACGTGTAGATAGTGCATATCTCGCACGGTTGGTTGTAGAGGGACGTATCACACTTCAAGAAGCAGCGAAGATTGCCGTAGATCTAGTTGTAGCAATTCCTAAGAGAGCTTTCAAACTATGACTTTAAATCGCAAAACGCTGGATCGCCCAGCCGCACCCATTCGCATAGTTCATATCGGCCTCGGTGCATTCTTTAGAGCTCATCAGGCTTGGTATACAGCGATTGCTGATTCAAAGAATGAGTGGGGCATTGCAGCCTTCACAGGTCGTACGAGTACTGCAGCAGATCTACTGAACCAACAAGATTGCCTCTACACCCTTATTACTCGAGCAGCAGATGGGGATTCATCAACTGTCATCTCATCGATAAGCGCTGCTTTCGATGGCAATGACTTCTCCCACTTTTCAACGGCAGTTGCTGATGAAAATGTTGCGATCGTCACGATCACTATCACCGAAGCTGGGTATACCGCCGATCAATCATCAGCGATATCAAAACTCACCACAGCGCTAGAAATTCGTAGAATAAAGAATGCTCGTCCAATCGCCATCGTTCCTTGCGACAATATCGCGGGAAATGGAGCACTTCTCCGATCACTCTTTGATCAAACCACCTCCTCTTTTAGCGCAGAGAGCAGAGCATGGTTCAACGAGACTGTCTCAATTGTCTCAACCAGCGTCGATCGAATTACTCCAGCAACGACTCAAGTCGATATCCAGAGCGTCGAAGCGATCTCAGGGTATTCCGATCTCTCCCCGGTTATCACAGAACCATTCTCTAGCTGGGTCTTGCAGGGTGAATTCCCATTGGGTCGTCCAGAATGGGAGAGAGCAGGCGCGATCTTTGTTGATGATATTGCCGTCTATGAGAGTCGCAAGCTCTGGTTCCTCAATGGTGCACATAGCCTGATTGCTTACGCTGGATTGGCTTCAGGTTATGACACTGTGGCAGAGGCGATTGCAGATCCCGCTATTCGTGAATTAGTCGATGGATTCTGGGATGAGGCGACAGAGGTCAGCGAGAGTAAGAGCGATGAATTGGAAGCATATAAAGCTGCCTTGATTGTTCGCTTCGCTAACCCTCGTATCGCGCATAAGTTAGGACAGATCGCGATCGACGGCGCTGTAAAACTTCGTCAGCGAGTTGCACCAATAGTTCTCAAGCGGAGTGTGGCAGGCAAAGAGTCACAATCATCCGCAACTCTGATCGCTCATTGGATCAGGTTTGTCATGACTCGATCCGATATCAAAGACTCGCTGAGCAAAAAAATCTCTATCTCCCTTCAAAGTACTCATGTTGTTCGTGAACTTCTTGCGGTAATAGATCCAAAGCTTTCAACAAATGATGCCTTCGTATCGCTTGTAGAAGAAGTCCTCTCATCCCTATCAGCCACCGTGAAAGGTTAATCATGCTACGTCCACAACAGAGCCCAACCAGAGAGATTCAAAACCTCGACGGTATTTGGAAGTTCAAGGTTGATTTTAATGATGAGAGCCTCTCTCAAAAGTGGTTTGAGAAGCCACTTTCAACAGAACTTGATGCACCAGTCCCTGCAAGCTACAACGATATCTTCACCGATGTAAAGATCCGTGAGCACGTTGGCTGGGTCTGGTATGAGCGCACAGTATTTATTCCACGGGGGTGGAGTAGTGAAGATATCTTCGTGCGTGCCGATAGTGCGACGCACGAAGGTGTCATATTCATCAATGGCAAGGAAGTAGTTCGCCACGTCGGTGGGTATATGCCATTTGAGGCGGAAATCAGCTCACTTGTGAAGGCAGGCGAAGAGGTACGTATCACGATCGGTGTGAACAATGTCCTCACCAACGAGACCATTCCACCTGGAGAGATTATCACCAGCCCTGTTGGTGCAAAGCAGCAGACATACCTGCACGACTTCTATAACTACGGTGGTCTTGCTCGTTCAATCTGGATCTACAGTGCTCCAAAGAAGCGCGTCACTGATATCACTGTAACGACAACATATTATGGTTCAACCGGAACTGTTAACTATGTCACCGAAGTTACTGGTGGCGATGTTTCAACAAAATTAATCGATGAATCTGGCGCAGTTGTTGCAACAGGTGAAGGCGCATCTTCAGCACTCACCGTATCTAATGTAAAACTCTGGCAACCAGGTGCTGCTTACCTCTACAAACTAGTTGTTGAAGTTAAAGATAGCGGAGCACTTGTTGACTCTTACTCACTCAATGTCGGTGTTCGCACCGTGGAGGTCAAAGGAACCCAATTCCTCATCAATGGTGAACCCTTCTACTTCACTGGTTTTGGTATGCATGAAGATCATGTCACTAAAGGCAAAGGCCATGACAACAGCTTCTTAGTCAATGACTTCCAACTTCTTAAGTGGATCGGTGCTAACTCATTCCGAACATCGCACTATCCATATGCTGAAGAAGTCATGGATTATGCAGATCGCCACGGTTTTGTCATTATCGATGAGACTGCCGCGGTTGGCCTCAATCAATCTATGGGTGGTGGAATTTTTGGTGGCGAGAAGCGACCAACATATGGCCCAGATACTGCAAATGCTGCTACTCAGGCATCGCTTCTCCAAGCAATTCGTGAATTAATCGCTCGCGATAAAAACCACCCATCTGTTGTCTTGTGGTCGATCACCAATGAGGCCGATACCAATCCAGATGAGTCATATGACTTCTTCAAGCCGGCCTTCGAACTCACCCATGAGCTTGATCCAAGTCGCCCAAATACTTATATCAATGTGATGTTTGCGCCATCAGATACCTGCAAAGTAGCGCCATTAGCTGACGTTATCTGCCTCAATCGTTACTGGGGTTGGTATGTAGATCACTTCGATCTTGAGTCAGCTGAGAAGCACTTCACTGAGGACCTCACTGGTTGGACTACTAAGTACAACGTCCCCATCATCATCACCGAATACGGTGCAGATACCTTGGTTGGCGGGCATTCCATTCATGGACTTCCTTGGTCTGAGGAGTATCAAGCGGAGTACCTTGATATGAACCATCGCATCTTCGATAAGTTCCCAGCAGTCGTTGGAGAGCAGATCTGGAACTTCGCCGATTTCCAAACCAAGCCAGGCATCTTCCGTGTTCTTGGAAACAAGAAGGGTGTCTTTAGCCGTGATCGTCAGCCAAAGGCAGCTGCACATCAAGTCCGTGCGCGTTGGACAAAGATTAATTACCGAAAGCCTCAAGGAAAGTAGTCGACCATGTCAAGAAAAATTGCTAAGGCAGAAGTATTCGTTCACTCACCAGGTCGCAACTTTGTCACACTTCGAATTACTACCGAAGATGGCATTGTTGGATATGGTGATGCAACTGTCAACGGTCGTGAACTCGCCGTTGCTTCATATTTGCGCGATCACTTAGTTCCAACAATCATCGGTCGCGATGCACATAACATCGAAGATACCTGGCAGTACTTGTATCGCGGTTCATACTGGCGTCGCGGACCAATCACCATGACTGCTATTGCGGCGATTGATATGGCGCTATGGGACATCAAAGCAAAAGCTGCGAATATGCCGCTCTATCAATTGCTAGGCGGCGCAAGCCGTGAAGGCTGTCTTGCCTACGGTCACGCATCTGGTCGCGAGATCAAAGAGATCTTTGAGAGCATTCATGCTCACCAAGAGAAGGGTTACAAGGCGATCCGCGTTCAGACTGCGATCCCTGGACTCAACTCTGTCTATGGCGTTGCAGCATCTGCAAATGCATCTGCTGGCAAAGGTGGATCAAGTGTTCGCTATGACTACGAACCTGCTCGTCGTAGCAGCCGCCCAGTAGAAGAAGAGTGGGATACCCGCGCTTATCTCAACCATATGCCAAAGGTATTTGAAGCGGTACGTAATGAGTTTGGCCCTGATCTGCCACTACTTCATGATGGTCACCACCGCCTCACACCAATTCAAGCAGCGCGTTTGGGTAAGTCACTCGAGCCATACGATCTCTTCTGGTTGGAAGATCTCACGCCAGCTGAGAACACCGATGCCTTCCGTTTGATTCGCCAACACACAACAACACCGCTCGCAGTTGGTGAAATCTTCAATACGATCTATGACTATAAGGATCTCTTTGAAGAACAACTCATTGACTATGTCCGCAGCCCGGTCAGCCACGGTGGTGGAATCACACCACTGAAGAAGATCTTCGATTATGCCGCGGTCTATCAGATTAAATCTGGTGTGCACGGCCCAACCGATGTATCTCCAATTGGTCACGCAGCTTCGTTGCATTTGGGAATGGCGATTCATAACTACGGTATCTCTGAGTACATGCAACATAGCCCAGAGACCAACGATGTCTTCAAACCTGAATACACATTTAGCGATGGTTTGATTCGTCCAAGTCAGAGCCCTGGTCTTGGTGTCTCCTACGACGAGAAGCTCGCAGCAACATTTGAATACGAACCTGCATATTTGCCTGTCAACCGTTTGAAGGTTGATGGAACTATGCACGATTGGTGATACAACCCGCATGAGCGTTGTAGTAATGGGTGTATCCGGCAGCGGAAAGAGCGTTGTCGGATATGCCCTTGCTCAAAAGATTGGTGTTGAATTTATCGATGCTGATGATCTCCATCCGATCGCAAATAAAGAGAAGATGGCATCTGGCACCCCACTCACCGATGAAGATCGTTGGCCATGGCTCGACAAAGTCGGTGAAGCGATCGCTAATCGTGAAGTTGTCATTGCCTGTTCAGCGTTAAAGAAGATCTATCGAGATCGCATCCGAACTCAAGCCCCTGATGCGACATTCATTCTTTTGCAGACCCCTCGAGAAGAGTTAGAGGAGCGGATTCGAATTCGCCAGGAGCAGGAAGGTCACTTCATGCCTGCCACTCTGCTCGACTCCCAGCTCGATACCCTCGAACCCCTTGGCCCAACTGAGCGGGGCCGGGCGATCGCCAACCAGGGGAGCCTGACCGCCGTCATAGAAGAGGCAGCCCGCTTAATCGGCCGCGAGTAGGAGATCAGGAGAATCCCGTGGAATAAATGGGAGGGGCTTGTGGTTCAGTAGATAACTCGAACTTGAGTCGATCGGACTCAATCTTTTGACAAGATCCGACTCAAGGGTGAGAATTCAGTCATAGCCAGACGTAAAACCGGCTTAACTACCCCGAAAAAGGAGCACCACAATGGCCAAGGCCGTAGGAATTGACCTAGGAACCACCAATAGCTGCGTATCCGTACTCGAAGGCGGCGAAGCAACAGTTATCGCCAACGCCGAGGGAGCCCGCACCACACCATCGATCGTCGCATTCGCTAAGAATGGCGAGGTCCTTGTCGGAGAGGTCGCAAAGCGCCAATCCGTCACCAACGTCGACCGCACTATCCGTTCAGTAAAGCGCCACATCGGCACCAACTGGACCATGGATATCGACGATAAGAAGTACACGCCACAAGAAATTTCTGCTCGTATCTTGATGAAGCTCAAGCGCGATGCTGAGGCATACCTCGGTGACACTGTCACTGAAGCTGTAATCACCGTCCCTGCTTACTTCAACGATGCACAGCGTCAAGCAACAAAGGAAGCTGGCGAGATCGCCGGCCTCAAGGTTCTTCGTATTGTGAACGAACCAACTGCTGCTGCGCTCGCTTATGGATTAGATAAGGGCGATAAGGAACAAACCATCTTGGTCTTCGACCTTGGTGGTGGAACATTTGACGTATCACTCCTTGAAATCGGTGATGGCGTTGTTGAAGTTAAAGCAACCAATGGTGATAACAACCTCGGTGGCGATGACTGGGATCAGGCTGTTGTTGATTACTTGGTCAAGACATTCCAATCAAAGAATGGCATTGATCTCTCAAAGGACAAGATGG
>Ga0007854_10001554_pt1 | contig 14541 bp, 17 predicted proteins | sample CryBogCBH12Aug08_FD_60382 | JGI IMG/M metagenome (GOLD analysis project Ga0007854, IMG submission 60382) | Freshwater microbial communities from Crystal Bog, Wisconsin, USA - CBH12Aug08 | ecosystem: Environmental > Aquatic > Freshwater > Lake | place: Crystal Bog, Wisconsin, USA | collected...
AAATCCGATACCGATCTGATATTGCAAAGTGTGTCGGCCAGCAGCTCGGCCGCTCATCCAGGCCCCGGCCATGATGCCTGCGATATTGAGGACAAAAAACCAGAAAAATTGCTGCGGCGGCAGTGCCAGCAATTCCCCCAAAAACACGGGTGCGCTCAGCACATACAAAAACATTCCGTTGAACGGGACACCGCTGCAAAGCGCGAGCAGTATGAAACGCGGGTCTTTACCCAAGCGCCAGTATCCCGACAACAAATTACGCAATGCCAATGGGTGTCGATGGCTGGCGTGCAGCGTTTCGGGTAATAGCCGGAAATTTGCAGACCACAGCAAAAGTCCGACTCCGGCCAGAAACCAGAATACCGAGCGCCAGCTAAAAGCCAGCAACAATGCACCGCCAATCAGGGGCGCAATAGCTGGCGCGATGCCAAAAAAAAGCGTGATCTGGCTCATCACCTTCTGCGCCCTCGAGGGAGCGTACATGTCTCGAACCACCGCGCGCGCCACCACGATGCCGGCCCCCGTGCACAAGCCCTGCAAAACCCTGAAGAAGATAAGCTGACCGATGGTCTGGGACAGAGCGCAGCCAACCGAAGCCAGTGTAAAGACACCCAGTCCGCACAAAACAACTGGCCTACGCCCTACGCTGTCAGACAAGGCGCCATGAAACAGGCTCATGACGGCATATCCAAACAAAAAACCTGACAGGGTCTGCTGCATCTGCAACGCCGAGGCGTTTAAAGAAGTGCCAATACTGGCGAATGCAGGCAGATAAGTGTCAATGGAAAACGGCCCAAGCATGCCCAGAATGGCCAATAGGGCTGCGAAAGTCCACTGCGGCGCTCGCCAAAGATGTTGGGCATTGGGGTTCATGCTTCAATTTGAACACGCATGAGCAAAAAAAACGCCTGCGATAATGACCGTCGCAGGCGTTTTTTTAATGGTTGCGCAGTCTTGGGCAGACTGCGCACACTTCAACAGAAGAATTACTTCTTGCGCGATGTGGTCTTAACAGCGTTCAGAGCGGTGTCAGTCACAGTAGCGGCTTGCTTTTCAGCCAGTTCAACAGCCTTCTTGGCGGAAGACTTGGCGGTGTCCAGAGCGTTTTGACCAGCGGTCACAGCAGACTTGATCACAGCAACTACGGACTCGCTACCAGCAGGAGCGTTCTTGGCAGCTGTGTCCAGAGCGGTTGTGAAGTTCTTTTGGCCTTCAGCAATCTTGGCTTCAGCAGACTTGGTGAACTCAGCAGTGGTTTCGGAAGCGATAGCGTAAACCGAACGGCCATAAGAGATAGCCTTTTCAGCCAAGGGCTTAACCAACGAAGCCTGAGCAGCCAGAGCGTCGGTTGGGTTCTTGGCGCTGAACACAGAGTACAGGTCACCGGTGGTGTCAAACAGAGCCGACTTGGTAGCAGCCAGGTTCAGTTCAACCAGCTTTTCAAAGCCACCGAAAGCGGTAGCGGCCAGGCTTTGGGCTTCTGCAACAGCGTTCTTGCTAGCGGCAGCGATTTGGTCAAGGTTCAAAGTAGACATGCGATTCTCCAGAAAGGTTAAGAAAAATCTGCGCTACAAGCCGGTATGGCATTTATGTTGCAGTGCAGCATGGGTTGAATCTTACGTGAATTCAGATCCTTTTCAAGCAATATTTGTTGCAACGCAGCATTTTAGAGGGTTGCCTCTAGCCAATTGCCTAAAATCAAGTGCCACGGGCCGCAGAACATAACCTTAGTTCAAGTGCCGATTGCGCTCCCGAACATTGGACAAAAACGCTTGTATCGCCTGACGAACCTCCCCATTGTCAAGCGACTCAATCTGAGAACCATTTACCCGCACATAGTTTCCGCTTGGTGCAATGGCCAGAAGCCCAAATTCGTAATGCATTCGCACCAGTCCGATGACCTTAAATTCTTTAGGAGCCGCAACAAATGCCCTGACCGCGTTGGCTCCGAGAATGACATTCAGTGAAGGATGGTGATGTTTCATGGTGTGCGGCGCAGCCGGTCCGGTTCAATGCGTGCAAAGAAGCCGAGCCTAGGGGCGAGCCCACCCAAACGCGCAAGCCAATGTCTGGGCTTGGACACAAACGGCGAAATTCCGAAATACCGGCCTGCTGAGGGCGCCTGCGGCTAAATGCAGCAGATCAAGGCCAATGTACAGACTAGCGTGCCGCCCCAGTTGGAGCAGTCATGGTGGCTGGCAATGTGATGGCCAGTCGTTGTTCCACTCCGCGTGCATTGCGAAAAACCAGTGTCATGCCGACTGAGCTGCCTTTTGAGACCGGCTTTTTCAATTCCATCAGCATCAGATGCAAGGCTCCTGGTCGCAAAGCCACGCGTTGTCCGGCAGGCAATGCGAGCCCGTCCGGCACAGCACGCATGCGCATGACATCGCCGTCCAAGTGCATTTCATGAACCTCGGCATAGCCCGCGTAATCAGTAATTGCTGAAACCAGACGCGTATCCTCGGAGGCGATCAACTCCATAAATGCGCCCGTCGCCCGTTGCCCCGGGACAGTTGCCCGAACCCATGCATTTTCAACCTGCACCGATTCTGCAAGTGCGAGCGTGTAGCTCAATGCACAAAGAATCGCAAACAAAACTTGCCAGCATTGATTGAGCAGTCTCACCCGACCAGTATCCATAACCGCTTAACCCTTAACAACCGATGGCACCGTACCCACGGCAGCATCAGATATTGACGGCAGCAGACGGTGGCTCAGGCTATTGAGTTTACGCCACCGGTGCAACTGATTCAGCTCGTGCCAATCAGTTTGAGGTCTGGTGTTGATTTCGCTCCATAAAATGTAAAACATCCACCGCCCCGTCGCTTGGATCTGTACATGGCCCCATCTGCCATCGCTATCAACGTGCAGGAGTCCTGCGCGTCGTCCGGATAGGTAGCAATTCCTGCGCTCACCGAAATCTGAACCAGATGCCCTCCAACCAGACAGGGGGCTGCAGCATCCGCAATGATTTTCCGCACAACGTACTCAGCATCACTCGCCCTGGACAACTCCGCCAGCAGCACCAAAAACTCATCGCCACCGTAACGCCCGACGACATCTGAATCGCGCACAGAAGTTTCGAGTCTGTGGGCAACCAACTGCAGTACAACATCGCCAGCGGCATGGCCCAGGGTATCGTTTATCTGCTTGAACTGATCGATATCTACAAAAACCACCGCGCATTGTTTACAAGAGCGCTGGGCCATGACGATGGCACGCTGAAGACGGTCCAGCAGCAAGGTGCGATTTGGCATATTCGTCAGGGGATCGCGCTGGCTGGACTTGATCAGGGCATCGAGCTTCGTGTTGGCGGACTCCGCGTTGGCCTGAGCATCGAGCGCCGTCAGCACTAACTGCTGGTTGGCACTTAAAAGCTGTCGTCTGAGGTCGGTATTGACGGTTTTGCGAAGGTGCGCAAGTTGCTTCTTCAGGTCGTCGAGTTCGAGACGAGCCTGTCGAACTTGTTGCTGAATATTCTGCAATGTATTTTCAGGCATTTCTACCACCTAACGCCGTCGTGACGGCGCCACCGGACCATGCCGCACGTTGGCATTTGAATCCAGCAGACACTCTGCCAGCGAATCACCCAATAAATTACCGACCAACTGTTGCAGGGCACGCATGTAAGGCGCACTACCCGCTGGCTCAGGTCCACACACAGACTGTGCACGCGCCAACAGAGCCACGGCACCATCCGGGCCAACAACCCGGGATAGTCTGGCTTGCAGTTGCATCATTTTTGCATGCGGCACTGCATTGGCGCAGACCCTGCTGAGGAGCCTGCCCGAATACGCGTATAACTTTTCTTTTAGGGTAAGTCGAACCGCAATGGGGGCACTGATCATTTGAAGTCCTTGGATGGAACGCTCGGGTAATAGGCGGCCTTGATACAAGGATAGGCAAAAGTCACAACACGTTCTGTTCGCTTGTGCACGTAGTAGTTATATTCCCGCCAATAACTGATAAGTGATAAGTGATAACTAATGTTGTAACGCGTAGCCAAGAAGATGCCACGGGTCTCCTGGCGGTATTTTCGTCAACAGTCGATCAAATTCCAGCTTCACTACCGAATAGCATTCACACACTCGCAATTCCAGGCCTGGTCGGTCCAACACGGTTATGTGTCCGCGAGCATATCGAATATAGCCGGCAGCCTGCAATTTGCCGGCAGCTTCTGTGACCCCTTCCCTGCGTACACCGAGCATGTTTGCTATCAGGTCCTGCGTCATGGTAAGTGAGTCGGACGACAGTCGGTCCAGACTCAGTAATAGCCAGCGACACAGTTGTTGCTCGATCGAGTGATGACGGTTGCAAACCGCAGTCTGAGTCATCTGAGTTATCAGGGCCTGCGTATAGAGCAGCAATAAATGCATCAATGGCCCGCCTCGCCTGAACTCGTCTTTGATGATGTTGGCCTTGAGTCTGTAACCCCATCCGGCACTTTGCACTACAGCACGGCTGGGTGTCGTTTCACCGCCCATGAATAGCGATATTCCCAACAAACCTTCATTGCCCACAATCGCTATCTCGGCAGATGCGCCATCTTCCAGAACGTACAAAATGGAAATAATAGACGTCGTAGGGAAGTAAGCAAAATTCAGCGTGCAGCCAGATTCATAGAGAACATCGCCCAGTCGCATTTGAACCAGTTCCAGTTCACTCTCAAAACGATTGTATTCACTGACAGGAAGCGATTCGAGCAGGTGGTTCTGATAATGGCGGTGAGCAATCGGCATGCAAATGATTCCCTGATAATGCTTGCTGCACAGGTGCGGCCTGCTCAACTTTTTGTTGCAGACAGCCTATTCCATACGGGCTGAATAGACCGTTCGTTGTCGCACATAGAAATTCAAACCGGGTCCATGCAGTGCATAACTGTCTGTTCGCCATTCACGCCGCAACTATCAGAAGAGTTGCCTGCAGCGCTATGTGCTAAACCGCACATACAGGTAGACAGCACCCGCGTAGCGTAGCATTATTTAGTACGCACTATAAAACTGAGCCGAGCCATAGAGTTGCCGGGCACCGCATTGGAGCTTGGTGACATCGACATTCCGATGTATGGCAAGCAGGTCAATTGCGAGACAACGCCATGATTACTGAGTCAGAAATACACAAGGCCCGGATTCTCATTGTGGATGATCAGGAGTCTGACGTGGCTTTGCTGACCCAGATGCTGATAGGCGGCGGTTACACCAACGTCACATCCACCGCGCAACCGTCCCAAGTTTGCAGCATGCATCGGGATAATCCTTACGATCTGATTCTGCTCGACTTGATGATGCCGGAAATGGACGGCTTTCAGGTAATGGACGCGCTGCGTAGCGTGCCGCACAATGCTTTTCTACGGGTGCTTGTGATTACGGCACAGCCTGATCACAAGCTGTTGGCATTGAAGTCTGGCGCTCGTGACTTCATTACTAAACCGATAGATCTGACGGAACTGCTAATTCGCGTTCATAACACCCTGGAAGTTTGCATGCTCTATTACAAACTGGAGGATCGCAACGTTGAACTTGAGATGCGGGTCAGGGAACGCACAGCCGAATTGATGGCTAGCGAAGCCCGATACAGATGTCTTACCGAACTGGCCAGCGACTGGTATTGGGAACAGGACGATACAGGCGCGTTTACCAGTGTTACAGGCCCGATTCAGGATATGTTGAGCATGAATTTCGATGGGCATGTTCCAGACGAAGTCGTAGCCCCGTCGGAGTATATGAACTGGGACTGTACACAGTGCATTCAGTTAAAGGAGTTGATAGCTTCACGACAACCTTTTTTGGACTTTTTACTTTGCCGCACACTGCCTGACGGATCTCAACAGAGCTTTAGGGTGAGTGGTGAGCCGGTGTTTACGAGCTGGAATAAATATATCGGCTATCGGGGTGTTGGTATCGAAATAGGTGACCTGATGCGCTGATACAGGTTAATGAATTTGCCGCATCTTGTCTGTGACGCTGTGCACACCGGAACTTCGCCAGACCAAATGTTTGGCGATTTCGCGCTCTGACCAACCCTGAACCGACCCGCACAGGGTTACGTCGCCACCTTCGACCCTGACTTCAATTGAATTTGCTTCAGCTATGGCACTGCGCTTGAGCGCGGCTTCGATGTCAGACTTTACAATAGTGGATGTTAAAGATGGCTTCACAGCAATCTTGTTATCAATACCGGTTACGCCCTTGATGTGGCGCAACTGGTCGGCAATTTCGTGCCGCTGATATTGCCACCGCACGTCTCCGCAAAGCGTAACCAACCCACCTTCTACATTGATTTGAATGGTGTTGTTCGACAGGGATAGGGGGCCACTCAAAATACAGCGGACAGATTTAGCTATATCTGCATCACTGGTAAGAACAAAGTCGGTAGGTTTCACACGCATTTCATCTATCAACGCCTTGACACCACCCACCCGCCGTGCAGCCCGCTCAGCGTATAGTTTTTCTGAATAGTTATTCACATAGCCTGCAAGCGTAACCACGCCATTCGCGACTTCGACAGTAATCTGCGCTGCGCTGACTGCGGGCTCCCAGTTCAATTCAGCCATGACATCGAGTTGCAACTGCGAGTCCGTTTTCATTGTGAGCTTTATTATGGTGTAGATACACTGATCTTGTCCCGACCAAAGAGCAAAGTCTGTACGACAGCGAACTATGAGTTCGCAAATCAGACATTGGAGGAACCGAATGACTAAATCAACCTTTATCTACGTAATGTACATACGCACCACAGCCGCGAAACTTTGGTCTTCCCTGACCGTTGACTCAGAGTTCATGAAACAGTACTGGTTTGGCGTTCACTGTGAAAGCCAGTGGACCGAAGGTTCAGAATGGAAAATGCTCCACGGTGATGGACAGATCACTGACACAGGCGAGATCGTCGAAGCACAAGCGCCCCGGCGACTGGTTATTCGGTGGCGGCACCAAAGCAAACCCGAACTCGTAGCTCGCGCCACATCACCGAAGGGGCTTGTACCTGTCCAGAAAATAGCGCCTCGGCCAACTGCCCCATGGAATAGACATCAAGCAGGGACCAAAGCGTTGGTACGGGCAATGCCCTGTTGAAACGCAGGTCTCTTTTCAAGTTGTTCGTACCATTTGGCAAGGTGGGGCGTCGCACTGAAATCAACGCTCGCAAACTCCCGACGCCACAACCATCCGAAATGTGCGATGTCGGCAATTGAAAAATTCTCGCCAGCAACATAGGCTGTTCTGGAAAGAATATTATCCAGAATACCCATCACACGAGCAGCCTCATTTTTATACCTCTCAATTGCAAAGGGAATCGACTCGGGCGCGGACCGCTGGAAGTATCCCGCGTTTCCTAGTGCGGGGCCCAATCCTGATGCGTGTAGAAACAGTTGCTCAAAAACGCGTGCGCGTGCCACTCCATCAAGCGGCAGCAACTGCCCCGTTTTTTCCGCCAGATAAATCAGAATAGCGGCACTTTCCGTCAGCGTCATAGACTCGCCATTTACGTCGCTGTCGACCAGTACCGGCACCTTGCTATAGGGCAAATGCGGCTGGAACCTGGGGTCCTTCTGCTCCCCTTTTCTCACATTTACGGCGTGCAGCGTGTAGGGAATTCCCATTTCTTCAAGGGCAATCGGTACTTTCACACTGTTGGGGGTCGCAAAGGCGTATACATCAATCATATTTTTATCCTCTGGTTGGATATTCTCAGATCTATTCCTGTTGGAATAGATTGGGAATGTTGATTAAGCGAGCTCAGGAGCGTGCGGGAAATCGACTGGGATTTTTGTAGTCGAGTGCAAATAATTGCTGACCGTCTTGTCTCCGATGATGACAATGGCGTCCACCAGGTTTTCCTTAGTCCAGCCAGCGGCAAAGAAGGCTTCGACCAATGCTTGGTCTACGTGGCCACGGCTTTGCGTGATGCCCTTCGTCAATCGGGCCAATACGTCAAATTTGGCGTCGAAGCTGGCACGGCCATGGCGGATTTCAAGAATTTGGGCATCGGTAAAGCCGTTCATCTTCCCAAGCATCGTGTGCGCTGCCAGGCAATACCGGCATTCATTGACTTGGCTCACAACAAGATTGACGACCTCGCGTGCCTTACCCGAGACGCTGCTCCTGGCATTTTGAAAGGCCAGATAGGTTGCGAGCGCTGTCTCAGAGTGGGCAAACGTGGCGTAGAGGTTGGGAACCATGCCCAAACCCTTTTTGAGGTTGTCGAAAATAGCCTGATTGGTTGGTGTGACTTCTTCACGGGTCGGAACATTGATGATGGTCATGGTGATCTCCTGAGGGGGTTAGTAGATGGCTCTACTTTGACTGATTCCATTAAGTTGATATAGACTGGTTTTGGTACTAACATTAAGTAGCAAATGGAATAAATTGAACGAATTGAATGAATGGAGCGGTCATGGACAAACTTTCTGCAATGCGCACCTTCGTTCGAGTGGTCGAATCGGGTAGTTTTTCGGCTGTTGCAGAAGAGTTGCGCGCCACCCAAAGCGCCATCAGCAAACAGGTCGCAGCGTTGGAAAAGGAGTTGGGAACCAAGCTGCTGATTCGAACCACCCGGTCGCTTGCCTTGACAGAGGAAGGAGAACGCTACTTCGAACAAGTGCGCCGACTTATTGGCGAAATAGCCGAGGCCGAATCAGACCTGATCAGGGGAGAGGGGCAGCTGCGTGGCTGGCTGCGCGTGGCTGCGTCGGTTGGATATGGGCGATTGAAACTGATGCCCTTGATTCAATCTTTTTTGTTGGCGCACCCCGACGTGAAGATTGATTTGCGATTGCACGATGGCTTCATCGATTTGGTGGAACAGGGAATTGATGTTTCCGTACGAATAGGCGACTTGCCAGACAGCGGACTGATCGCCCGGCGCATTGGCACTTCGCACCGAATGTTGCTGGCCCATCGGGATTACTTGCGGTCCTCTCCGAAAAGAAATCGCGCGCCGGTCAATCCACCTGACCTTCAGACACACAACTGCATTGTTTACACGGGCATGTCCAACAGCAACCTGTGGACGTTCATTGCGGGAGCCGGAGCTTGCGAATCTGCTGGTACCACCCGAAGTGTTCGGGTAGAAGGAACTATTCAAACCAATAGCAGCGAGGTTATCCATTCGGCAGTTGTTGCAGGTATGGGCATAGGCTATGCGCCAACGTGGCTATTCGAGCCTGAATTGGCCAGTGGAGAAGTTGTGCGCCTCATGCCCCATTGGGATTCCCCCCAATCGCCCATTCACCTGGTGAGTCCTCCCGAGCGAAAGCACTCAGCGAAGGTCAAGGCGTTTGTCGAGCACGTTGCTATTTCTATGAAAACCAGGTGAACGCAATGAATCAATCTGGTCGCGCCACAGTGAGTCGCTTGCCGGTTTGCAGCACATAAACACCGCTCAAAATCAAAAGCATGGCTAGTACGTCCATTGCACGCAAAGGCTCATGGACTAATAAACTTCCAATTACCAGCGCAACTATTGGCGGGATATACGTGACGCCCGCCGCTTTCAATGCACCCAAATGCTGCACGATGAAATAGTAAATCACATAGGCAAGGCCGGTTCCGGTCAGCCCTAGCCCCACTATTAATCCTGTCAACGCAACACTGTCCTGCTGGATACGTCCTATACCGTCAAGGTCGGTGAACAGCCACGTCACCAACAAGGCCAACCCAATCTGGTAGGTACTTAGCGCAAGCGGCGATATTCCTTTGGGGACCAAAAAACGCCGAGCATAAACAAAGGAGCATCCTACGCTCAGCGATCCCGCCATCATGTATAGAACGCCCTGAACATTAACAGCCGACGCATCACTATTCCAGGGCCGCGCTATGAGCAGGACACCTGCAAACCCCAGCGCGAGACCAAGCAGCGTATAGCGATTAATGGGCTCCTCGCGCAAAAAAACAAATACGGTTAGAAACGAGAACAACGGAATGGCGCCACTGAGCATTCCCGCGATTCCGGACGGCAGCAAAGCCGTGCCCTTGGCAAAAGCCAGGTAGTAGATTGCTGTGGCTAGCAGTGCCATGACGAAAAAGTGATGAACGTAGCGCAAGTGCTTCCATTCGAGTGCGCGACGAACCACTGCAAGAATAAGGATGGGCACAAATCCAAACAGAATACGCAGCAAAACGATCTGTGCGGGCGTGATCCAATGCGCTGCCCATTTCATAAAGATAAAGTTGGTTCCCCAAATAAAGCCCAGAAGCGCGAATGCTGGATAAGCAAGTTTTCCGGGATCGAATTGAGTTTCAGAGGGTTGCATGCCGGGCCTTATTTTGAATAGTTATCGATCATGATGAGGGCAAAGCGCAGCCCCTGTCTTGAGCCAGTCTACCGCCGAAATTCCCAACCGTTTGGCGAACACCCGCGAAAAAGCAGCTGTGCTTGAATAGCCCACCGCAGGGGCAACAAGCCGACTGCATCCTTGAAACTGGCAGCAAAGCGGGCGCGTGACATACCGGCAATTTGCACAAGCTCTTCGAGCGTCCAACCCTGCTCCGGCTTGTCGTGCATGGCTGTAATCGCTTTGGCGAGCCTGTTGTCTGCGAGTCCTGCGACCAATCCAATCTTGACCAGCTTTGTATTGATGGAGTGGCGAAGGATCAGCACGACCATGAATTCCATCAAGCGGTCGATTCCCGCTTCCCGACCGGCACGGTCTGCAAACGCCTCATCGAATAGCAGTTCCATAGTGCCCTCAACACCGGGCATGTCTGCAAGTGGCACGCACAGAAACTCGGGCATGCCTCTTAAGAGCGGGTTGCTCCCGGCAGCGCCAAAATCAACAGAGGCACAGACCAGATCGGCGCCCTGCTCTGAATCAACCTAAAAACGGTGTGCAAAGGGTTGCCTGTAGAACAGGAGCGTTGGTTCGCTCAATTCGATACTGGCGGCCGGAGGATGGGCCAGGCGCAATGTACCGCGGCGTAATAAATGCAGGATGACTACGCCCTGCTGATTGTCGAAATCCACGACACCGCACCCGCCGCATCGCGCCCCTTGCTGGAAGCAGTTCAAAAAAAAACTGGGAATGATTCCCAACCTGTTCAAAACCTTTGCACACTCGCCCGCTGTTCTGGGGTATTACCTGTCTGGCAGTGAAGCGCTAGGAGGCGGTACTTTACCGGCAGCATTGCGCGAACAAATAGCCCTCGTAACCGCTGGTGAAAACGAATGTGACTACTGCGCCTCCGCCCATACCCTGATGGGCAAAGGTGCCGGAATTGACGCAGCTGAGTTGGCCAACAACTTGCGTGGACGTTCCGCCAACGCCAAAACGCAAGCTGCACTGGACTTTGCAGCCGCCATCGTCAGCGAGCGTGGGCAGGTCAGCGATGATCATTTACAAGCCGTTCGCGCTGCGGGCTACAACGATGCTGAGGTAGTGGAAATCGTAGCCAACGTGGCGATCAACATCTTCACCAATTACTTCAATCACATCGCAGGAACAGTGATCGACCTCCCTGTGGTCAGGTCTGCTGCTGCTGTGCGCAAAGTAGCCTAAGCCAGCGCCTGCGACACCAGTGCTTTAAGTTCCGGCAACAGCGTCTGGGAAAACCAAGGATTGCGTTTAAGCCAGATGTTGTTACGCGGACTGGGATGGGGCAGCGGAATAAGGTTTGGGGTGAATTCCTGCCAACGTTCCACCGTGCTAGTGACGCTTTTATCGCCCGAATGGGCCAATTTGGCTAAATGCCAGGCTTGCGCGTACTGGCCAATCACCAGAGTAAGTTTGATGTTTGGCAGATGCTCGAGTACCTGATGCCGCCATCGTAGTGCGCATTCGGGGCGTGGCGGCAGGTCGCCAGACTTGCCTGTTCCTGGATAGCAAAAACCCATGGGAACAATCGCCGTCTGCGCGGAGTCGTAAAACACTTCGCGCGTAATACCCATCCATTCGCGCAAGCGGTCGCCGCTGGCGTCATCAAATGGAATGCCGCTGTTGTGCACGCGAATTCCCGGTGCCTGACCGACCACCAAAATACGCGCAGCCGGATGCACCTGCAACACCGGACGCACACCCAAAGGCAAATAGGGAGCGCACACAGTGCAGTCGCGAACCTCTTTTAGCAGCAACGCAGTGGCTGAAGGAATGCGGGTATCAGCGCGCACCATCATAGGCTATCAATCCATAAAAATAGTGGCCACGCAGCAAGGTACAAACCGCTAATCTTCATGCCGAACAACCTATCAGTGATCGAATTTTTTTCCTCTGCACATCACAATTACCAAAGTTTGCGTTAACCCAATCCGCGTCATGGTAACTTTCGGCATAGCGCTCACCGGAATCACACAGTAACGATACGATGGATCCGGTCTCGCCTTTTAGCCGCATCTCTTCGGCCAAACCGAGCATACCGACAAAGTTTGTGCCGGTGGATGGTCCTACCTTGCGGCCGAGCAGGTTAGAAAGTTCCCGCATGGCTGCAATCGAATCAGCATCGGGCACTTCTACCATCCGGTCCACCAGCGTTCGAATAAAGCTTGCCTCTACGCGCGGTCTGCCGATGCCTTCAATGCGCGAGCCAGGACCCGTCAAACAGGGGTCACCGGATTCAAAATAGCGCCCGAATACCGAGCCACTCGGATCAGCCACAAGCAGTTGGGTGGAGTGCTGCGCGTAGCGGACATAACGACCAATGGTGGCGCTGGTACCACCCGTTCCAGCCCCCACAACAATCCACTTTGGGATCGCGTTTCGTTCGCGCGCCAACTGCTTGAAAATGCTTTGTGCAATATTGTTGTTGGCGCGCCAGTCGGTGGCCCTTTCGGCATAGGTGAACTGGTCCATGTAGTGGCCGTTGTGAAGCTCGGCCTGTTCAGCCGCCGCCGCATACACCTGCGAGGCCGACTCCACCAGATGCGCCTGACCGCCGTAAAACTTGATCTGATTGATCTTTTCAGGGGACGTGGATTTCGCCATAACGGCAATAAACGGCAGGCCCAACAGGCGCGCGAAATAGGCCTCACTCACAGCCGTTGAACCACTTGATGCTTCAACAATGGTCGAATCCTGATGAATCCAGCCATTGCAAAGTGCATATAAAAACAGGGATCGCGCAAGCCGGTGCTTCAGACTTCCTGTGGGATGAGTAGACTCGTCTTTTAAGTACAGATCTATTCCACGGTCGGAAAAGGTGGGCAGATCCAATGCAATCAGGTGCGTATCAGCACTGCGTTGGTAATCGGACTCGATCAGCGCTATTGCCTTGTGGGTCCATGCCATTTTTTCCTGATCAGTCATCAGAGTTCTCCTGGTTGGGTTGTTCGTTAACGGTGCGTTGGCATCTGCTTCGCAAAACGCTAACGCACGCTTACTACTGCGATTCCACGCAGTGCGCCTGCGGCTTGCGTACCTTCAGGTTTGGCGTAACGCGCAGGCAGCAACCGATGCAACAGCCAGGCCTCCCGCTGGCGCGCAGACTCTATATTACGCAGTTTCACATGTCCAAAGCCCCGCATGGAAAGCGGGAGGCCCAACAACTGGTGGAGTGAATCCAATTGAGCGGGTTGCATATCTGGCAATACCTCAGCAAGTATTTCATGGATTCTCGCCTCGTACTGTTCTATCAGCGTGCGTTCCATACGCCGCTCGTCGCTGTAGCCAAATGGATCGATCACAGTGCCGCGCAACCCCTTTGCTTTTGCCAGCAGACGCAATACGGGCCGCATCCAGGCTCCCAATTGAACCTTGCGCGGCGCCTTTGCGGCCGTCCCTCTGAAAAAGATGGGCGGTGACATGTGAAAGGACAGACGGAAGTCGCCCTCGAACTGCGCATTGAGTTGGTCATCGAAAGCTGTCTCACTAAACAATCGGGCCACCTCGTACTCATCCTTGTAGCTCATCAGTTTGTGCAGGCTGCGTGCGATAGTCAGCGCGATGGACTCGTCCGGCAAACTCACCGCCCGGGTGGCTGAAATTACGGAGTCCATCGTCGCACGATACCGTTGCGCCCAGGCATTGTTTTGGTAGAGCGCCAGATGGTGCGTCGCATATTCGACAAATTGGTCAAAGGTTTCGGGTATGGCTTTCGAATCGGTGACACTCAATGCGGACGGTGCTCCGGCGGCCAGACGACCGACCGCAAACGCCAACAAATTTGATTCAACAGCGACGTTGTTCAGGCGAATAGCCTGCTCCAATGCACCCAGACTCACCGGCACCAATCCACGCTGCCAGGCATAGCCCATGGCCAGAATATTGGATGCCAGCGTATCTCCCAGAATCTGTTGCGCCAAGTCTTGCGCATCAAAGGTCTCCACCCGGGAATCGCCAGCAGCAAAGCGCATTTTTTCAATAAGCAATTCCGTTTGCAGTTCAACATCCGGGTGGCGAACCGAGTCGGCGACGGGTGTCTCATGCACGTTTACCAATACCCGTGTACGGCCATGGCGAATGGTTTGAAGCGCTTCGGGGGATGCCGCCACCACAGAGTCGCAGGCCAGCACCGCGTCTGCCTGTTGCGTATCGATTCGTACCTGATTCAACAACTGCGCGGTGGGCGCTATGCGCACGAAACTGAGTACCGCGCCGCCCTTCTGTGCGAATCC